>Ga0315289_10006602_pt1 | contig 17028 bp, 14 predicted proteins | sample YL17G11_40_MG_FD_203452 | JGI IMG/M metagenome (GOLD analysis project Ga0315289, IMG submission 203452) | Sediment microbial communities from Yellowstone Lake, YNP, Wyoming, USA - YL17G11_40 | ecosystem: Environmental > Aquatic > Freshwater > Lake > Sediment | place: USA: Wyoming | collected... | reverse complement strand
CACTACCGTAGATACAGCCAAAAAATACTAATTGAACTATTCGAACAAAACGGATTCCAAATAGAATATATTTCCTGCTTTTTCTTCTTTTTATTCCCGCTAGTATATTTTTTCCGTTTTTTCCGCAACCTATTTAGGATACCCCCAAAAAATATCGACGATTATACTGAGCTCAAGTTTATTCCAATCTTTAACTTTTTTGCCCTGAAGTTAATGAGGATGGAGAAAGTTCTTATGTCCCATATTAGTCTTCCCTTGGGTAGTTCACTTATTGCCATAGCAAAAAAAACCCCCTAGTATTTCATACGTATTTATTAGAATCGCATATATGGTAAGTTGAGCCACATTTATCAGGCATGAAAAAATCCTTACTTTCCAATTCCACTATTTTTTTCATTTCGCTTTTGATTTTTTACGTAATCCTCCTCACCCTTCAGATAAACCAGCTTCCGTTTGAGCGCTATCCCGAATGGGACCACTTCTGGGTAGACGTCCGGGCCGCGGGAGCCCTTTATTCGCTTAAACACGCCCTCGCCAACTTCGAATTACCGACATTAAGCCCCTACCTTGGCTTCGGGTGGAACCTGGCCGGCGACCACCACTCCTTTTGGGCCCTCCCCAATATTCTTGTTACCATTCTCTCTCCCCGCTCGGTCATCATCTTTTGTCAGTTCCTCGCCCTGCTAGCCGGGGTTGTCGGAACCTTTATTTACCTATATCGCATCTCGAACAACTCTGCATTGTCTATTTTTGGCGGTGTCACCTACGTAAGTATCCCTTTTACAATTAGTCTTTCATATTACTACTCCTCCTCCTGGGGATTTTTCTTTATTCCAATATTCCTTACTCTCATCCATCTGATCCTGGAAAACCCTAGTCGGAAAAACCTGCTGGGATTTTTCCTTCTCTCCGCATTTTCCATTAGCCTCTGTGATATCTATTTCCTTATTGTCATCACCACGGTTGTACCTCTCTACACCCTTTGGGTTGGGATTCTATATCATCGCATCTCTTTTCTCGCGGCACTTAAAAAAAGCTCCCTTCTGTTTCTTCTCTGTCTTCTGTCCGGATCTTTCTACATCGTTCCCCTGCTATTCAATCTGATGGACATTGGAGTTGCAGTTAGTGCCTTTAAGGCAGCCGGCATCATCCCGACCAATTATATCGGGCTGGAAGGTAATTTCCTGCAGATATTCCGCGAATTAAATGGCTGGGACTCTCTATATCTACCCATCGAGGGCTCCGCGCTGGTCCTTTATATCCCGGCATTTTTTTACTTCTCCATCCTGCTGGCTTTACTTTTTTGTGATGTATTATTTAAGGGAAAATCCCGACAATTATTCCTTGTTCTCGGTCTCGTAATCCTCGGATTGGCCATGTTCTTCGGAAGCGTAATATTCTATAGCCCTATTACGGCAAAGCTTCTTCCCGCGTTCAGGGAAGCCGCCCGAGGGGTTCTTCGCTTACATTTGAATCTCATTCCTTTTGTGGGCATATTGGCCGCCTTCATCTGTTTTTCCGCTCTGGATGCCCTAACAGATAAGAAAATAAAAATCGGCCTTTACGCTTTGATTTTTATTTTTTCCCTACTAGTCGACGGCTATCTCTTCAACATTCTACCTTTGGACGTGGAACGTCCGTATGGAAGTTCTAACCTCATCCCGGTCCCGATAGGAAATCCACTCCACTTAATACCTTTTCTTAACCTTTCTTTCATTATTATTCTTGTTTTTATAAATATTCTTAAATCCATAGACAAACCAGAAATAAAATACCCTTTTTATACTATCTTGGTTGAATTAATACTGCTTATCTCATTGCTTGGCATTTCCAATTACAATGAATGGTTCGCCACCGGTCAGCAAGGAAGGCAACCGCCATTAACCCGGAACTCTTACCGATGGGACAGTTATCTTCAACGGAAGGAATGCATTGATAAAATCATTCCCCGCTCCGACCCCAACTATCGGACTCTTTTTTCCGGCCAAGGTCTTCTGGTTGATTACGATGGGCGTAACCGCAACTTAATCGCCGAAACCGAGATGCATGTAGCCGATAAAGAAAAAGTACTATTTTCGTACCGTGAATTCGAACATCCCTATACGGGGTTAATGCGAGGTACTTTTAAATTGGGGGGGAAAGCTTTTTACCGATCCAATATCATGCCGCCCTTAAGCAGTGAGGTTCCAGGAAATCTGGATTATTTAAAACTGATGGGGGTGAAAAGAATCGTCAGCGCTGATGCCGAGATATCCGCGGAAGGAATAACATATCGTGGCCGATGCCAGACTGCCGAAGGCCCCGCCGGACTCGCCTGCCACTACCAAGAAGGTGGAATTATGTATGTCTATGAAATAACTGAGCCGCTCGGTATTTCTTTCCTGGTCGATAACTATAAAAAGGTGAGTCAAACCGATTCCCTCCAGACAATTTTCCTAAAAAAAGAAGCTCCCTGGATCAATAATTTAGTCTTTCTGGAAGAAGATCCTCCTGTTAAAGTTGAATCATCAATCAAAAATATCCAGGTTCAAGATACGGAAAATCGGTCGGTAATAACCCAAGAAAAATTCAACGAAGTTCAAATCCAGGTTAATGCTCCCCACGAGAAATTTTTAGTCCTCAGCTATATATTTCGACCTGGCTGGAAGGGCTACATTGACTCAAAGAAGACTAAAATCTACCGGGCTTACGGTGGTTTTATGGCTCTGAAAGTCCCTCCCGGAAAACATACTGTTTTATTCCGCTATAGTGCATACGATATTTATCTGGGGCATTTTTTAACCCTAGCCGCTTTTTTATTTTCGGTTTTCCTTAGACGAATTTTTTAAGCAAGTAGCCATACAATTAATGCTCATTAGGAAAAAATCTCCAGGAGAAACCCATGAATATTCGTAAACTACTGATATTTCTCGCTATTTCCTTATTCTTCTTTATTCCTTCCGCGTTTCCCTCTGGTCCGGAAAACTTACCGGTGGCAGCCTGGAACTTCAATGGAATCATAGGAGAAAAGATCCAGGAGAAGGGGGCAAACGGGATAGTAGGGTATCCTCACGGTATAACCAGTGTTTCGGTAAAAGGTGGCCAAGCTTTAAAATTCGATGGGATTGACGATTATATCGACTTTGGGGTGAATCCCAGCCTCAATTTCCGTGATCAAGATTTCAGCATTGAACTGGCTTTCAACCCCAGCAATCTTAAAAAAGATTCAACCCTTATGACGATCAATGGTGCCAGTGGATTTCTCGTTCAAATCGGAAGGGATTATGGAGACAAATTGATCATGTTCCTCAATGGGTGGGATAATTATCGTTACAGCAAAGTCAATGCCGTTAAAACCGGTTATTGGACTCATGTGATTTTTGTAAAAAAAGGTGGAAACCTGGACTGCTACATTGACGGCCTCTTAAGTAATGGAGCGGTAGCAGCCATCCCTGCCAGTGTTAATACCCTCGGAAATCTATACCTTGGCGGGGCGGGCGGATTTGGCTTCTTCCCGGGTCTGATTGACGAGGTCAAGATTTACAATCGCGCACTTTCACCCGAAGAGATTGAGCTCCACCATCAACAGTTGCCTTTTTCCACTTCCCAAAAGTATATTATTCGCACCTCTAAAAAAATCGCGAAATATACTCTGATAATCGCCATGATTTTATTTGTTATCTACATGCGAGTATTCTGGGCACGGAGATTTCTGAAATGAGCGAATCGCCCAAAATCAAAACGAATATCCGAAAATATCTGCCCCTGACGAATATTTTGCTTTTTTATCTCTTCGGAATTTATTTTAATATTATCTTGAAATGAAGCAAAATAATTGAAAATTAAAATCGGAGCTGCCGGATATCAATGGAAGAAAATATTATTGTTTCAATAATCATTCCAGCCAGAAACGAGGAAAAATATATAGATAAAACTTTGAATTCCTTATTAAACCAGGATTATCCCAAAGAAAACCTTGAAGTCTTAGTAATGGACGGAATGAGTGAAGACGGCACCAGGGAAATTGTCAAATCCTATGCTTTCAAAAATCCTTTTATTAAATTATTGGATAATTCCCGAAGAATTACTTCTTGTGCTTTTAATACTGGCATTAAGAATGCTAAAGGTGAAATTATCATAATAATGTCAGCCCATGCTACATATGCCAGTGATTATGTGTCAAAAAGCGTAAAGTATTTGCGTGAATATAATGCTGATAATATTGGCGGGGTAATGATTGCCATGCCCCGCAATAATAGCATGATAGGAAGGGCTATCGTATTGGCTCTATCAAATAGATTTGGCGTAGGAAATTCTAAGTTCAGAACCGGAACCAGCAATCTCTGTGAAGTGGATACCGTGTTTGGTGGTTGCTACAAAAAAGAAATTTTTAAAAAAATAGGCTTATTTAATGAAAAACTTATCTATAGCCAAGATATGGAATTTAATCTTAGATTAAGAAATTCCGGCCGGAAAATTCTTTTGGCTCCTGACATAATAAGCTACTACTACGTCCGTCCTGATTTTAAATCTTTTTGCCAACATAACTTCAGAAATGGAAAATGGGCTATTCTTCCTTTCAAGTATGCCACCGGAATGCCCCTTTCCTGGAGACACCTGATCCCTCTTGTTTTTGTCACCAGTTTGATGGTTTCCGGAGGGGGATCCGGTTATTTAAGTTTGGCTGGCCCGCCGGGCTTAAACTGGATTTCCAAAATATTTGCCTGGTTATTCATGTCCATATCCTGTTCTTATATAATTGCCAACCTCTATTTTTCTATCCAAATCAGTTACCGAGAAAAAAAACCGGGATATCTCTTTATCATGCCTTTCACTTTTGCTACTCTCCATATCACCTACGGATTGGGGTCAATGGCGGGAGTAATCGAACTAATATTTTTCAAACAATTCTGGAAGAATTTATCCAAAATTCTCAAAAACTAATATGGTAAAAAGAATATTTGATTTTACATTTTCATTGCTCGGATTATTTTTTCTTTCTCCGGTTTTATTTATCATCGCCTTCCTAATAAAAGTAAACGACTACGGACCAATATTCTATCGAGGTAACCGAATCGGGAAAAACGGCCAGCCTTTTAAAATATTCAAATTCCGAACCATGGTGATCGATGCGGAAAAAATTGGCGGACCTTCCACCGCTGACGATGATCCGAGAATCACCAAGGTTGGGAAAACCCTCAGAAAATATAAATTGGATGAATTGCCCCAGTTAATCAACGTTTGCAAAGGAGAAATGAGCTTCGTGGGCCCCCGGCCGGAAGTCAAACAATATGTGGACATGTTCAGCGAAGAAGAAAAACAAATTCTCACGGTTAAGCCGGGGATTACCGACTGGGCTTCCCTTTGGAACCCGGATGAAGGGGCGACTCTCGCCGGTAGCCCGGATCCGGAAAAAACATACCTCGAGAATATTCGGCCTGAAAAAATCCGACTTCAATTGAAATATGTTCGCGAGCAGACATTTTGGATCGACATAATAATAATTTTTTCGACCCTCAAAACAATACTTCTGAAGTAAAAAAACGAAAGTATTCTCTTCCAGAATAATATTAGATCGAACAGAATTATCTTGTTGGGCCTATCCACATGATTGTCCTTGACACGAAATATTGTGGTTCTAAAGTTGCCTATGCAACTATATAATGCGGTTGGGCCAGTCATGTGGATAGGTATATATCTTATTTTCCCCTCGGAGAAATTCCATGGCAGTTGAATGCCGATTGTTATCCTCTGAAGAAGGTATCCAAGCAAATAACTTTTATAACGCTTTCTACCAGAAAAAGCGCACCCTCGAACAATGGCGTTGGGAATTCATCTCGCCCGCTCAGAAGTGGGGCGGACCGTTACCATTTGCGGCCGCTTTCGATGGGGAAAAGCTTGTCGGCACCCAAGCGATGATTCCCATCCGGATGATTGACCAGAACGGTATTTTCTGGGCCGCGAAATCCGAGGAAACCCTTGTCGATCCCGCTTATCGAGGGCAGAACCTTTTCGCTAGACTATATGAGCTTTTATTCGCGTACGCCCACCAGAAAGAACTTTCGGCGATCTGGGGCTTTACTCCCGCGCGTCGAGCCTTCGAGAAAATCGGATTTACGATTCCCTTACATACTTGCCAATTATTTCTGCCTTTCTCCCCACGCTATATTCCAGCAATTCTGGGAAAATCATGGGCTTGGCCTTTAGGCCTACTGGCTTGGGTAGGATCACGCGTAATGAGTCTTAATGCAATGTTTAGACACTCGCTTTCTCACAATTTCCTTAAACACCATGAAGTAGAAATCGTCACTTCGCCAACACCTCCGGTCGAAGCCGGTGCAATCTGCGAACGTTTCGTGAAAAACTGGGGCGGGGCGACGATTTACCGGGATACCGAATACCTTGCTTGGCGTTTCCATAAAAATCCCTATCTCCGTCCCCTCTGCCTGGTCGCAAAACAGGAAGGCTTTATCAACGGCTTTCTCACCTTTTGTCTGACCCCTGATCAAATGGGTTATATCGTTGATCTAATGGCGGCGCCGGTTCAGAACAACCTTCCGTTGAAAGCTGCTAGCGAGAATGTCCGCCCGTTAGTTTCGGCCTTGATCAAGGAATCCGTTCGGCGGTTGGAAGCGATGGGGGCCCTCGGAGTAAGGATTTGGAGCGTAACCCCGCACCCTTTTGATCAATTAGTACGCCGGGAACTTAAGCGCCAAGGATTTTTTTTCGTCTCCAAAGGGCATGATATGGTTTTCCAACTCGTACCCGGTCTTCCCGAACATCCCGGATTATCACAGGTCCATAATTGGTATATCACTCGCGCTTTTACTGAAGGTACCATCGGTTAATGAACCGGGAACAAAAAATAGCCTTTTTTCAGCACCAGCTTCAAATTCACCTCCGGCTCTGTTTCAAACCGGAGGCTTCTCCTTTATGGAAAAAGATTCCGGTGCTTTATCTCCCTTGGAAAGAAGCCTGCCTCACTCGCGGACATTATTTGGTCATCCCGATAGATCAGGAAGCACCGCTCAAGCCACAAACACCTTGGCGGGTTCCCTTTGGCGATACCAACCTGACCCTCTGGAACCCGTTACCTGCTCCCCAGGGAGCAGGCTGGAACACCTGGCCTTCCCTCGAAACTAGCCTCTGGTATTGTCATGAAACGGGAACCATCATCCCGGCTTGGAATCTATTTTCCAATCTCCTTGATTTGCTGACCCTTCGAGAAGAGCGGGAATTACTTGTCCGGGACAAGCATGGCCGCTTCCCCTCCACCGCAAGCCCACGCTACCGAGCCGGCCTCCTCCAGGTCCCCGCATTCAATGAAGCAGTAGCTGCTCTTTTGGGGGCAGGCATCGGAATGGCCGCCGGGGGTTTGCCCCAGTTAGATGTCACCGACTGGCTCCTGCCTCCAGTGATCGCTTTGTCTCACGATTGCGATATCCTGCTTGGGAACGATTTGATCACCCAGCTAATCCGTTTCTATCGTTGCTGGTCACCCTTGTTCCGGGGCAAGCTCCCTTCCCTCCGCCAGCTGGCCTGGATCGGCCTGAATTCCCTCTGGCCTCAGAAATATTATTTTCACAATCTTGAAGGGATGGTTGATGTTGAGCGCCAGTACGGGTTCCGGTCAATTTTTTACCTGCTCAACGGCCAGGGAGGGCGTTTTGGAGCCAGAAGCGGAACAGAAATTATCCGGGCAGCTTCACAAATCATTCCCCCCGGCTGGGAAGTGGGCATCCATTATAACTATGACACCTACCTTGAACCTTCTCGATTTAATCAACAGTTTCGGGATCTCCAGAACCTGACCGGTCAAGAAATGCTTGGCGGTCGATCGCATTATCTCCGATTCGACCCTGAGCGGTCCTTCCACTTCCTTGCTTCGCAAGGAATGAAATTTGACGAAAGCGTAGGATACCCCGATTTCTCCGGATATCGTGCCGGGATTAGCGGAATCTATGCACCTTTAAAATCAATAGGTGATCCGGCGTTTCTCGAACTCCCCCTCATTTTTATGGACAGCACTTTGGCGGAGGAGGAAATGGAGCAGGCTGGAAATGCTTTTTTCCGCCTGTTAGATCATTTAGAGAAAATCGGCGGGGTGATGAGCGTGCTTTTTCACCCTGGGAACTTTCACAATCCCGAGTTCCCCGAGCTTCTCGGCTTATATATCCGCATCCTGGATGAAGCTTATCGCCGGGGCTGCCGTTGCTTCACCCCTAAAGAACTAATAGAATTTAACGCGGTCAACAACCCAGAGAAATAATACTCGTCATGCCTAGGTCGATTCGGATTCGAAAAATCCCCACACCACAGAAATTCTCTTTGAATTTCTTCCGCCAGCTTTATCGCACCATGGTTCGAATCCGGCTTTGCGAAGAAAGCCTGGTTCCCCCGATCCTAAACGGTGAAATCAAATGTCCGGTACATCTTTATTCGGGTCAGGAAGCCATCGCGGTCGGCGTCTGCGCCGCCCTGACTAGCAAAGATTACATCTTCAGTACCCATCGATCGCATGGTCATTACCTGGCCAAAGGCGGGTCCCTGAAAAAACTGGTGGCCGAAGTCTTCTGCCGGGAAACCGGGTGTTCCAGGGGTCGTGGCGGGTCTATGCATATCATTGCCCCCGAAATCGGCATTCTGGGCGCGGCCCCAATTGTCGCCGGCACTATCTCTCTGGCGGTCGGGGCCGCCCTGGCCGCCCAAATCCGGAAAGAAAAACGGGTTTCGGTCAGTTTCTTCGGCGATGGAGCTTGCGGGGAGGGCGTGCTTTACGAATCTCTTAATTTTGCCTCCTTAAAAAAGTTGCCGGTTATATTCGCCTGTGAAAACAATCTCTATTCTACCCATATGCCGATAAAAGAATGCCGTCCCCGGAATAATATTTTTCAAAGCGGGATTCCTTTTGGGATAAAAAGCTTCCGAGTTGACGGCAATGATGTGTTAAAGGTTTGTCACACCGCCCAAAAGGCCGTGGACTTATGCCGGAAAAATCAAGGACCGGTTTTCATCGAATTCCTCACTTACCGGCTCCGTGGACATGTTGGACCTGACGATAATATCCAGGGACATCATACCGACATCCGGCCCAAAAGCGAAGTGGAAAAATGGAGGAAAAGGGACCCTCTTGTTAGTTTTGAAAATTATCTTGTGAAAAATAACATTTCTAAAAAGAAAGATTTAGAAAAAATCAAATCGAATATAGAAAAAGAGGTTCAAAACGCTCATGTTTATGCGCGGAATAGTTCTTTTCCACCAGGAAAAGAACTGAAAAAATATGTCTTCAAAGAATAGAAAAATTTCATACAGCTTGGCCATTAACGAAGCGCTCCATCAGATGATGGCCGCGGATAAATCAATCCTGCTGATCGGGCAGGGGGTAAAAAGCCCCTGGTACGTAAGCAACACTACCACGGGGCTTCTAAAAAAATTCGGGCCCGCCCGGATTATCGATACCCCGGTTTCGGAAAATGCCATCACCGGGGCCGCCGTGGGAGCCGCCCTGGCCGGAATGCGGCCGGTGATGGTTCACCCCCGAATGGATTTTATGCTTTACGCTTTCGATCCGATCATCAATGAGGCGGCCAATTGGCACTATATGTTCGGAGGAAAGCTGTCTGTCCCCATTGTCATCTGGGGTATCATCAACCGGGGGGGTGAACAGGCCGCCCAGCATTCCCAGGCCCTGCAGGCTGTATTTGCCCACATCCCGGGGCTGAAAGTGGTTATGCCTTCCAATCCCTATGATGCCAAGGGATTGCTGATCAGCGCAATTCTCGATGACAATCCGGTTATATTTATTGATGACCGGTGGCTCTACAGCCTCGAAGGCCCGGTTCCTCAAAAACTCTATTCCATTCCCATCGGTAAAGGTAAAATAAAAAAAATCGGGAAAGACGTGACTATCGTGGCCACTTCATTTATGGTTTCGCTAGCCCTTAAGGCCGCTAAAACCCTGGAATTTGAAGGGATAGACCCTGAAATTATTGACCCCCGGACGGTAAAGCCACTGGATAAAAACCTGATTTTTAACTCGGTGAAAAAAACCGGGAGATTATTAATTGTCGACGCCGCCTGGAAAACCTGCGGGTTGGCCGCGGAAATTTCCAGCCTGGTGACCGAAAATATTTTCAAGTATCTCCGGGCTCCAATCCGGAGAATAACTTTGCCGGATTCCCCGGCCCCGGCCAGCCGGACCCTGGAGAATTCCTACTACCCTCGGGAAAATGATATTATTAAGATAGCTAAAGAACTAGCAAGTTATTAATACTGTCAAATTTAAATAAGGAGCAAAGATGAAATACAAGGTTAAATTTGTGGACATGCCCAAGCACTACCAGACTTTGCGCAAAGAAATCCTCAAAACCGTGGATCAGGTTCTTTCCCGGGGAGACGTCATCCTCCGGGACGATATGAGAAAATTCGAAAAAGACATCGCCAGATTCGTCGGAACTAAATTCGCGGTGGGAGTTAATAGCGGATTTGACGCGCTTCACCTTTCGGTCAGGGCCGCTGGGATCGGACCGGGGGATGAGGTAATCACGGTCGCCCATACGTTTGTCGCGACCGTGGCGGCGGTGGTTCACTGCAGGGGAACCCCCATCCTTATCGATGTCGGCCAGGATTTTAATTTAGACGCGGACCAGCTGGAGAAAGCTATTACCCGCAAAACCAAGGCCATCATCCCCGTTCATCTCAACGGCCGGCTCTGTAACATGGAAAAGATAATGTCCATCGCGCGCCGGCATAAACTGATCGTGATCGAGGATGCCGCCCAGGCCCTGGGAGCAAAATTTAAAGGGAAAAGGGCCGGTGCTTTTGGATTAACCGGTTGCTTCAGCTTGTATCCTTTCAAAATGCTCGGGGCTTTCGGGGACGGCGGAATCGTAACCACCAGCGATCCCGAGATCGCCCGGAAAATCACCTGGCTCCGCGACCACGGTCAAGACCGCCTCACCGGCGATATCCGACTCTACGGATTTAACTGCCGTCTGGACAATCTCCACGCCGCCATCCTCAATGTCAAATTCAAACATTTTCCCCAATGGGTAAATAGACGGAGGGAGGTTGCGAAAAGGTACCGGCAGGGTTTGCAAAGTTTGAAAACCCTTCGTCTACCTCATTTTAACGATAAAAATTACTTTGACGTCTATCAGAATTACGTAATCCGCGCAGAAAAACGTGATGAGCTGGTGGCTTATTTAAGGAAAAAAAGAATTGAAATACTCATTTCCTGGACGAAACCGATGCATCATCACCTGGCCCTGGGTTTAAGAAAGTTCAAACTGCCGGAAACCGAAAGGATCTGCAGAGAGGTTTTGTCTCTCCCGATGAATGCGGAAATCAATAATCAACACGTAGACTTTGTGATTCAATCTATCCGCAATTTCTATCGGAAATAATGTGTCCGACTACACTACTGTAACCGAACTTCCCGGAAGCAAGGTAACCCGGGAACAGTTAGAAAGGGGCCATCACCGCTATTTTTTTGCCGCCGAATTCGGGGAAGGAAAAGATATCTTGGAAGTAGCCTGTGGAGCCGGATTGGGTTTGGGAATGATGGCTCAAAGTGCCCAGCGGGTGATTGGTGGTGACATTGACGAAAAGATCCTGGCTTTTCCCCAAAAACACTACAAAGACAGAAAAAACATTGAAATCAAATGTCTGGACGCGCAAAAACTGCTTTTTCCCGATAATAGTTTTGATGTGGTAATCTTGTTTGAAGCGATTTATTATCTGCCCGATCCCCGACAATTTGTCCACGAGGCTTCCCGTGTTCTGAGGATAAACGGAACTTTGCTAATTGCTACGGCAAATAAGGATTGGGCGGATTTCAACCCTTCTCCCTTCAGTACCAGATATTTTTCCGTTCCAGAATTATCATCACTATTAAGAGAAAAATTTCAAAAAGTGGAAATTTACGGGGCTTTCCCCGTCCTGGCGGATACACTTAAAAGCCGTATTATTTCCTTGATTAAAAGGATTGCCGTCGCCCTCCATTTAATGCCCAAAACCATGAAAGGCAAGGAAATATATAAACGGATTATTTTTGGCCAATTGGTAATCCTTCCCCCCGAGATTAAAATGGAAATGGCGCAATACACTCCTCCGGTCCCGATCTCCTCGGAAGAACCGGAGAAATTGCACATGGTAATCTACGCAGTGGCAAAAAAATTTAATCCATGAAAAAATTCTGGTTGAGCCAAAGAGAAGTTTTAGTCCTAGGTCTGGACCTAGGACTCGTTTGTGTCTCTTACTATTTGGCCTTCCTTATCCGTCTGGACGCCGTCCTTTCCCCGGAGGAAAAAGCAGCCTTCTGGAAAAGCCTACCCCTGGTCCTGATCTTCCGCTTTTCGGCTTTTGTGTATTTTGGAACCTTCCGGAGCATCTGGAAGTACATCAGCATCAACGATCTGAAACTCATTATTTACAGCATCACCTCAAGCAGCATCATTATTATTGCCTCCGTTGGTCTCCTTTTCCATTTTCAAAGTTTCCCTCGCTCCGCCTTCCTGATTGATTGGCTGCTTTTAATCATCCTGATCGGAGGGATCCGCTTTTCCAAGCGCCTCCTCTCCGAATTCTTGGGAACCACTCCCAGCGAAACCGCGAAAAATCTCTTAATGGTAGGGGCGGGTGATGCCGGTGAATTAATCATCCGGGAGATCAAAAACAATCCCCGGGTGGGATACACCCCCATCGGTTTCGTTGACGATGATAAAACCAAATTGGGGCGGAGAATCCACGGGGTCCCCATTCTCGGTACCACCGACGACATTCAAAAAATCGTGGCCAAGCGTAACATTCAGGAAATCCTGATCGCGATTCCTTCCGCCCGGGGTGAAACCATCAGAAAAATAGTAGAAAAATGTCGGGCATCCGGGGTATCTTTTAAAATCCTCCCGGGACTGGGTGACCTTCTGGACGAGAATGTTAGCATTAGCCAGATCCGAGAAATCGATGAAAATGACTTGCTGGGACGGGAACCGGTTGACCTTGACGTTCAAACTGTATCCCGGGAAATCCAGGGAAAACGGATCCTGGTTACCGGGGCAGGAGGGTCCATCGGTTCCGAACTCTGCCGCCAAATTCTTCCCTTGAATCCGGATAAATTAATTCTCTATGAAAGGGGAGAAAATAGCCTTTACCACATTGAGTTGGAACTCCGGGAAAAATTCCCCCGGGCAAATCTGGAATTGGTGATTGGTGATATCCTTGACCAAAACCGCCTAGAAGAGATTTTTGTCCGTTTTAAACCCCAAATGGTTTTTCACGCCGCCGCTTATAAGCATGTGCCCATGATGGAAACCAATCCCCTAGAAGCCTTGAAAAACAATGTGATTGGTACCAGAAATATCGTCCTGGCCGCGGACAAACACCAAGCGGAAAAAACCATAATAATATCCACCGACAAAGCGGTCCGACCGGTTAACGTAATGGGAGCCAGCAAGCGGGCAGCCGAGGCTTATACCCAGGCTTTCAGTCAAAAAAGCCGAACCCGTTTCATCACCGTCCGTTTCGGCAATGTCCTCAACAGCGAAGGAAGCGTCATCCCCCTCTTTAAAAAACAGATCCAAAAAGGTGGACCGGTCACAGTCACTCATCCCGAGGTTTATCGCTATTTTATGACTATCCCGGAAGCCACCCAGCTGGTCCTGCAGGCCGGAGCCATGGGTAAGGGAGGGGAAATTTACCTCCTGGACATGGGAAAACCAGTCCGGATCCTCGACCTCGCCATTGATTTAATCACTCTCTCAGGTTTGAAACCCTGGAGTGATATCGAAATCGTTTTTACCGGGCTCCGCCCGGGTGAAAAATTATACGAAGAGTTGTTAATAGAGGGTGAAGGTATTCTTCCCACCTATCATAAAAAAATAATGATCGCCAAAAGCTTAGAGGTTAGCTGGGAAGAAATAAATGCGGAAATTCACTTACTTGAGGAAATAGTCGCCCAAAATAATGTGGAAGAATCCCGCCAATGGCTTAAAAGAGTGGTCCCGGAATATTCTCCGGAAAAGGCCGGCTATCCTTCACCGGAATCAACCGAGAGATTCCGAATTATCAATTTTGAAGGGAAAAAAACCAGCGCGAAAAAGAATTAGACACGGATTACACGGACGTACACGGATCGGAAGATCGGGTTCCGGGCTGAAGGAATTTAAATAAACCAATAAATCCGGTCAGATCCGTGGGGATTTCTGCAAATCTGTATCTAAGATTCTTATGGAAAAAACAGCTTGACTCCAAGATTCCGGGATTGGTTTTACCCGATCGGCCTCACGGTTTTGATATATTCCACCCTTCCGGTCGGCCCTTGGATTATCAATTTCTTTAATAACTACATCGCAAAAGGTTACCTGTCCTTTTCCATCAATTTACTCTTGCTGATTATCGGAATTGTTCTTTTTCTCATCTGCGTCATTCGTTTCAAAACCCGTGAACCGATTCGATACCTCTGGCTCTTGGCTATTTTCTTGGCGGCTTTTGATATAATCCAGATTCCGGGAAGCCCGGCGGAAAGAATTCATTTCCTCGAATATGCAATTGTAAGTATCCTCTGGTGGCGGGTGATAAGGTATTATTCGGTTAGCGACTGGCAAAGTTATTTCACGGCATTCTTGCTAACCGCTTTTTTGGGATGCTTGGATGAATGTATTCAATTTTTTCTCCCGAACCGTTTTTTTGGTTTTGATGATATCATTCGTAACGTCCTGGGGGGAGCGTTGGGGGTGGTATACTTTGCATTGGTAGGAAGAAAAAAGCTGATCCATCAAAAAGTCCATTGTCCAAATCGAATAAATGAACCTGAAAAATATTGATAATTACAACCAAACCGAGGGAAGAAATCCAATCAATCTCCACATCCCCCGGAAGACTCTGCGTTTCCAAGTCTTCACGCTTTCTAATTACTTAATTAAGTTTTCGCTTTTTAGTTTTGTTTTCTTCGCACCAGTTTCCATCTCGGGAGAACAAATCTCGTTAGGACTCGGATTCTTAGGCTGGTTATTTTCGACTTTAACGGCGCCTCCCAACCAGAAAAAGAAAGTTTTTATTTCTCGAATTGGTTGGGCCTTTATTCCCTTCCTGATTGCTGGGTTTCTTTCGGTGATTAGGGCCGAGGATAAATTCGCCGCGCTTTACTCGTTCCGTTCGCTCTGGACCTTCTTCGCTTTCCTTTGGGCCGCAAACTGGATTACCTCCTTCCCGCAATTGAAGCATTACCTCATTCTTATGGCGTCGGTCGCCAGCATCGATTCCCTAATCGGGGTCTTTCAGTATTTTGGGGGTTTGCAATTGGGCGGACACCAGCTCATTCCCCTTCAACCCTCCGCCACTGGGATCCATGGCATCTCCTCGATGACCTATTCCGGACTCACCCTCGTCATTTTCTTGTTCTCGGCCCCAACCCTCATCCCGAAAAGTATCCGCCTGAAGGATTTTTTTTATGTTCCTCTTTTTGTCCTTCCCCTATTGGGAGTAGTATTTGCCTGTCAAAGGGGAGTCTGGCTGGGATTGATCGGAGGCAGCATCTTCCTGGGGGCGATCAAGGGGAAAAAAACCTTTTTTACGGTTCTCCTCGCACTTGTCATCGGAAGTGCGATCATCTATAAAACCCAGCCGTATATCCGCTATCGAATCTCTATCATTTCTCAGATCGACACTAAGCATCCGGACAATTCGCTGAACGAGCGCTTACTCCTCTGGAAGACGGCGCTTGCAATTGCCCAAGAGCATCCGCTCACCGGAACCGGGATAAACCAGTTCCGAAAATACGCCGCGGAGAAAATTCTGCCCCTGGTCGATTCCTCTGGTTTGAAGGTCACTCTCGGTCATGCTCATTCCAATCCCCTGCAGATCCTCGCCACCATGGGGGTAGTGGGGTTTCTCGCCTTCCTCTGGCTCTGGATCGAGATCTTCCGGGAAGGATTCCGCCTGCTCCGGCGGGCGTCTCCGCTTCAATCTCTCTATATTACCGGCGTCCTTTCGGCGCTCTGTGCATTTCATATCGAGGGGCTATCCGAGTATACCTTCGGGGATGCGGAAATTATCACTCTGGTTTGGTTCCTAGTTGGAGGGATGATTGCTGTCAACAGATTTGGTCAGACCAGCAGTCCAACAGACCAACAGACCAGATAGACAAAACGAACTCAATGAACTCGACAAACTCAACGGACTCAATAACACGATTAATTGTTGAGGAAGCTGAAAAAGAGGGTAATCTTCTTGTCGGTTTCGCCCGGCTGAATGAAGAAAAACAATCCTTCGACCCCGAGATTTCAAATTCTTCGGCAAATCTTCCCTTTGCTATTTCTTTAGCCCTTCCGTTAAATCGCCAGGTTTTGCAAACCATAACTGATCATCCCACCGTTATTTACAAACAGCATTACCAGCAAGCCAATTATCTATTGGACCGGGCTTCGCTTCGAATCGCCCAATTCCTGGAAAAGGAAGGATATCGGTCTCTTCCAATCCCTGCTTCAATATACACCTCGCGGGAAGACCAGCGGGCGCATCTCAATCATCGCGAAATTGCTTTTCAAGCCGGGATTGGTTGGTGGGGAAAATGTAACTTAATTGTCCATCCCCGCTTTGGAGCTGGGATCAGGCTGGCGACAGTCTTAACAGATTTGCCCTTTGATTCAGCGACCCTGAAGGGTCCCACTACATCAGATGGATGCGGGGAATGCCGGGCCTGTTCGGACGCCTGCCCGGCTCACGCAATTGGGAAAGATATCTCTGAATTCAATCGCTCCGCCTGTTTTGCCCAAATCCGGGAATTTGAACGAAAGGTAATCGGGGTGGGGATCTGCGGGATCTGTGTCCGGGCTTGCCGGGAAGCAAGGCAGAAGAAGGTAGAAGATAAAGGGTGAAAGGAGAAAGGATTGGGTTGTTAGACGGTTGCTGGGTGGTCAGGTGGTTAGAAATCAGAAAACCCATACTCCTTTGCGCCGATGACCATTAGGGCTACGGAAGATAGTAACAATCCAGACAAATGTTATTAATAATTCCAACGAACCTAACGCAATTAACGATCCTAACGATCCA
>Ga0315289_10006601_pt1 | contig 17029 bp, 15 predicted proteins | sample YL17G11_40_MG_FD_203452 | JGI IMG/M metagenome (GOLD analysis project Ga0315289, IMG submission 203452) | Sediment microbial communities from Yellowstone Lake, YNP, Wyoming, USA - YL17G11_40 | ecosystem: Environmental > Aquatic > Freshwater > Lake > Sediment | place: USA: Wyoming | collected... | reverse complement strand
AGAAAGAAGATGCTACTACTACAGAATGCTACCTTAAAGAATTAGGAATTTGGTTTGACAACCGGGAGTACCTCAATACACCGTGCAAGGCAAAAGACTGAGACTTGGCTGACAAGACCAGTTTCTCATAGGATCGCAACAGACCAACCTCGGTTGGCCCTTCGCATACGATGGCCCTCGGTGATAGAAACGCCTCAGGAATAGCTCTGACAGTGCCTTGTGCCGCGGCACCTACTCTCGTCAAGGAGGTTGTGAACTGGTTGCTGCGCACCACGTGAAGCGGCTCTGCGCCAAGTTCCTCCAGTGTCGCGGGTGAATGCGACGTCATTATGATCTGGCCGCTGCCAGAGCCGATGCGTCCTCGGAGTATCCGGATAAGGTGTTTAATCCGGTGTGGTTCCAGAGCATGTTCAATCTCGTCGACAAGGACGATGGCCCCTTCCTCCATGGCCTGGAGTTGTGCACCGATGGCAAGCAGTCTTCGAGTGCCCAGTCCTAATCGGCGAGCAGGCACCTTGTCATTGTGGAGGGATAACGTAGCGGCGTTTGCCCTCAGTGATCGGGGATCGATGTCCACACGGAGCAATTGCAGTTCGACTCCCAAACTCTCCGCCCCTTTCTTGGCCGCGCTAATGCTTGTGTTAAGATCTTCTACACTGTTCAATTTGCATGTCTCCCGCACCTTTCTCGTCGCGTCCAAGAGAATTTGCTCGGTGTTGTCTGTGTCTTCGGTCAGCCTCAGCAGGGCAGACCCTCTCGTCCAAGAAAGCTCGCTGTCTGCATTCGACCCGATCCTGGATACCCGAAAGCGTTGCCTGTCCCGATAGGAGATGCGAATTCCCTCTGGACTTCGGTCCGTCACGACTGACCACTCCGGTGTGAGGTTCCGGTCGACTTTGAGCTTTATCGTCAAAACACGAATGTCTTCCTCCGCAGGCTCATCACGAAGGGTACAGTCTCTTGGATTCCATCCACGAAGATGGAGGCCACATTTCGCCTCAGAGAGCAATTCATCAGGAACTGGACCTACAGTCACGTCAATAGCGATTTCCTTTGATATGTTGGCATTTGTGAAGTCGCTGTCGTCGAGAGGGATGAACCAATTCGGGCACAGAACGTACTCAATCGCGTCCAGGATGGTGGATTTCGTCGAGTCACCTGGCCCGATCAAGCAGACTACGTGATCTCTGAAGGTAGCTTGACACTGTTCAATCCCTCGGAAATGCTGTATTGCCACATGATAAATCTGCATGGAGTGCCTCCAAGATGCACGATTGCTCGCCGAGCAGACAGCACACGGCATGTTTTCTCGCCATCCACAATCTCCAACGGCCGGTCCACACCGCCTCTCATCTTTCTTGGGGCGGTGCTAGGTCATCCGATCCGCTGCGGATTATGGCCCATTCAGGGTCGGCTGTAAAGCCAAAAACGCGGGTCGTGACTTGCGGGGGGATTGTGGTATACTGTGCGGCGGTGGTCGTCGGGGACATCCGGAGGACGGGTGTCCGGCCGGGGGCCGGGTCGTATGGCTGGGAAAAGGAGGTAGAACGATGGTTCGTCGAAGTTTGCTGGTGGCGGGGGTGATGGGGTTGGTCGTGATGGCCGGAGCGGCGGGGGCGGGGGAGAAAGGGCTCTTTCGCGTCGGCATTATTGGGTTGGATACGTCGCACGCCGAGGCGTTCACGGGACTGATGAACGATCCGGCGAAGAACTACGGGTGCAAGGTGGTCGTGGGGTACCCGGGCGGGTCGCCGGATATCGAGTCGTCCATCAGCAGGGTTAAGGGCTATACGGAGACGTTGCAGAAGAAATTCGGCGTCGAGATCGTCGATAGTATCGAGGCGCTGTGCCAGAAGGTGGATGGGGTCCTGCTGGAGAGCGTGGATGGGCGGCCGCATTTGGCCCAGGTCAAGCCGGTGATCGCGGCGAAGAAGCCGGTCTTTATCGATAAGCCGATGGCGGGCAGTCTGGCCGATGGTCTGGAGATCTTCCGGCTGGCGAAAGAAACAGGTGTCCCGTGCTGGTCGAGCTCGTCGCTGCGGTTCGGGCCGGGGACTGTCGCACTGCTGAACAACAACGCCGTCGGCAAGATCATGGGTTGCGACGCGTTCAGTCCGTGCCACCTCGAAGAGCACCACATCGACCTTTACTGGTACGGCATCCACGGCGTGGAGATGCTCTTCACCCTCATGGGCACCGGGTGCCAGACCGTGCAGCGGGCCCAGACGAAGGACTACGATCTGGTGGTCGGCGTTTGGGAGGATGGGCGGATCGGAACGTTCCGGGGTTTGCGCGCCCCCAGGGAAGACTATGGCACGCTCGTCTTTGGGTCCAAGGGGATTGTCAAGGGCCCCGGCTATGAAGGCTACGGCCCGCTCGTGGAGGAGATCGTGAAGTTCTTCAAGACGGGCAAGGCCCCGGTGTCGCCGGAAGAGACCATCGAGATCCTCGCCTTCATGACCGCGGCGGACGAATCGAAGGCCAAGAACGGCGCCAAGGTTGAACTGGCCACGGTTCTGGAAGAGGCCAAGAAGCAGAACACCGCACGACGTTGAACGGATTGGCACGGAAGAGTTTTGGACACGGATTCACACGGATTTACACGGATTCCTGCAAGTTGGGACTGGGGGCAGTAAGGAATCAGAGAATCTGCCCCGAATCCGTGTTCATCCGCGTTAATCCGTGTCCCCGAAAGCGGTGTAAACCCGTGTCAGACCTCGTCTGGCACAACCCACGGCTCGCGGTATGTTCGTTTTACGTATGTGTTCGCTTCCGGCGCGTTGACGAACGTCTCGGTCTTCGGATCGAACGTCAGCTTCTGGTTGCCGACCAGGTACGAGATGTTGGCCATGTGGCATACCAGGGTGGAGTAGTGGCCTTGCTCGACGTCGGAGTTGGGCCGCTCCCGGGTGCGAAGGCACTCGATGAAGTTGTCTTGGTGCCACTTGTCACCTTGTCCACCATGGCGGAAGTCGGACACCTTGCCATCCGCATCGTAGATCTGCCACCCGCCGCCGTGCCGGCCCAGGTACATGAAGCCTTTCGTCCCTAAGATCTCGATTCGCATGGAGTAGAAGGGCCAGTCGGGGAAGATGTCCAACTCGCGGACGGGCATCGGTATTTTCTTGAGATACGGGGTCCAGAGCGCGGCTTCGAAGATGAGCGTCAGACCACCGTCGTACTCGAAGAGGGCGAACTGCGTGTCGGGGATCTCCCGGCCATCTTTCAAGGCGCGAACGCCGCCGGCGTGGGCGACCGTTTTCGGGTAGGGCAGATCGCCGAGGACCATTCGGGCCAGGTCGATCTGGTGGATGGCATCGCCGGGGACCGGGCCGCAACTGTATTCCCATTGGTTCAACCAGGACCGGCTGGGATTGTAGGGCAGTTTTGGGGCCGGGCCGCACCAGAGGTCGTAGTCGAAGCCCTCCGGGACCGGCTGGATGGAGCCCTTGCCCATCATCGGATGCTGCATCATCATGAAGACGCGGACCGCGTGGACGTCGCCGAGCTTGCCGCCGCGGATCGCCTCCAGCGCGTCTTTGGCGTAGGGGGCGCTGCGCGACTGCGTGCCGACCTGGACGACGCGCTTGTACTTGCGGGCGGCCTCGATCATCTTGCGGCCTTCCCAAATGTTGTGGGCGAGCGGCTTCTCCGTGTAGACGTCCTTGCCCGCCTGGCAGGCCATGATGGTCCCGAGGGCGTGCCAGTGGTCGGGCGTCGCGTTGATCAGGGCATCCACCTTCTTGTCGTCGAGGATGCGCCGGAAATCCTGGACGACCTGCGTCGGTTTACCCTGCGTTTTTTCGATGGTCTGCTTCGTTCGTGCCGAGCGCCGGTTATCCGGGTCGCAGACGTAGACGATCTGCGCATCGCTGCGGCCGGCGAACATCTGGGCCACGGCCGTGCCCCGGCCCCCGCAGCCCATCAGCCCGATCATCACTTTCTCATTGGCGGCCCGGCTCTGGCGCTGCGGCAGCATGGCCACAACCGCGGCGGTCCCCAACGTACTCTTCAAGAACTCCCTGCGATTCACCGATCCCATTGTGTTCTCCTTGTCAGGCTTATTTCGATGTTCGTTTGTCCTCGATCTGCACTTTCGTCTGAATCGTGTTGTCCTGCAGATTCAGTTTGCCTACTTTCTCCTCGATCAGCACTCCCGGGGCGGACTCGTCCTGTGTGTCGCGGATGGTGTTCTTCACAAAGACAAGGTCATTGACCTCGCCCCGGATGCGGATCTCGGCGCCGCCGTTGTTCTCAATGGTGTTCTCCTCCAGCCGGTTGCGGTGGGGGGCCATGCCCAGGGTCTCGTTGCGGAAGAAGACGCCGTGCTGCTTGTTCTGACGGACGATGTTATGGCGGAGGATGTTGTCGGAGTCCTTGTGACCGATGGAGATTCCGAACTGACCGTTCTGCTCCAGGGTGTTCTGCTCGAAGAGGCCGTGGCGGACCCGCCAGCACAGGAAGAGTCCATCCGTCCCGTTGCGGCGGGCGGTGCAGTTGCGGACCGTCGGCCGCTGCGAGCCACTACCCGGATGAATCCCCAGGACAGCGTTGTCTTCGGAGGTGCAATCGGTGACGGTGACGTCGTTCGATTGCTGGAAGCTGATGCCATCGCCATTATAGTTCCGCACGACGCAGCCAGTGATGACCGTCCCGAACCCCTGATACAGGAAGATGCCGGCGCCCCGGCAACCGTTGAGAGGGACATTTGCCTGCTTGTTGCCGTCGATGGTCAGATTCTCGATCCGCACGCCTTCCGTGTAGTACACGCTGACGACCGGGAACACGGTCGCCGCCTGGGCGCCGTTGGCCACCATGCAGTCCGCCCCCAGCGGCTTATCGAACGAGAACGTGTTCTCCCGGCGGCCCGTAATGCGGGCGACGGTGGTGTGGAACCCGCCGGCCCCCTTGTCCCAGACCGCGATGCCGGAGCCGACGGCGAATCCCTCGGGGTTCTGCAATGTGACTTGCTGCTCACCGAAGTCGCCGTCCAGCGCCAGGGGGGACGCGACCCCTTTGGCCTTTCGCAGGATGGTCCTATCTTTGACGCCCCGGACGGTCACGTGTGGCCGCAGGTGCAGCGAGTCGTACATCGTGTACTCGCCCGGACCGATCTCCACGATGCCGCCGCCAAGGTTCGCGACATAATCGACTGCCGCTTGCAGAACGCGATTGCTGTCGCCCGTCATGTCGGCGTTGGCCCTGCCTACCGTGATGTGAGCGAGTTCCGTCATCGTCGAGTGCATGGCCTTGGGCAGTTGCTCTTCGTCGGGTCGGGGCGAGAAGTCATGTGCCTGGCCAAGGGCCCTCGACGATCCGCAAGCGAAGAACAGAACGATCATGAGAGTGGAAGTGGCGACTTTGCGTGTCATAGCTGACCTCCTGAAGGGTCTTCTTCGTGGCGACGACATCTTGCCCTTGTTCCTCTGGCGCCGGCAAGATGCTGGCGCGACGCAAGGGCGGGACGCCCTCGCCACTTTGTATACGCCGACGCACGCGTGATTATGGAACGGTTAGATGTCCTTGTCAATGTCGGACATCCGCTTGACAACTCCGGCGGCATGGAGTACACGAGGCACAAAGATCCGGGAGATTGTGCCTATGAAAGATGTCCTGCAGTTGGATGAACGTGGGCTGGAGGAGTGGCTGAGCGAGCCCCTGGCGGCGACTCGTGCGGCGTTGCAGAAAATCGAAGGGGATGTCGCCGTGCTGGGGGCGGGCGGGAAAATGGGGCCGACCCTGGCCATGATGCTGAAGAAGGCCGCGCCTCAGAAGACCATCTACGCTGTCTCCCGCTTCAGCGACAAACAGGTGCGGCAACGGATCGAGGAGCACGGAGTCAAGATCGTTGAAGCCGATCTTCTCGATGAATCGACCCTTCACAGCCTGCCCGAGGTGCCCAATGTCTTCTACCTGGCGGGCATGAAGTTCGGCGCCTCCGGCAATCAGCCCCTCACGTGGGCGATGAACGTCTATATGCCGGCGCTCGTGGCCCAGCGGTACCAACACGCGCGGATCGTCGCCCTTTCGACCGGCAATGTGTATCCCTTCACACCTCTGGCCAGCGGCGGGCCCCGGGAGACAGACCTTCCCAATCCCGTCGGCGAATACGCCCAATCGTGCCTCGGCCGCGAGCGGATGTTCCAGCATTTCTCCGAACGCTTCGGGACGCCCGTCACCCTGATCCGGCTCAACTACGCCAACGAGCTGCGCTACGGCATCCTGGTCGACCTGACGCTCAAGGTTCTGCACGGCGAGCCCATCGACGTGACCATGGGGGCGGTCAACCTGATCTGGCAGGGCGATGCCAACAACTACATCATTCGCGCCCTGACCCTCGCGAAGAGCCCGCCGGCCACCCTGAACGTCACGGGACCGGAGACGCTCCGCGTTCGTGACCTCGCGGGTCGGATCGGCAAGGTTCTCGGCAAGGAGCCGCGTTTCGTCTCGCAGGAAGCGGATACGGCGTTGCTCTCCAACGCCTCTCAGTGTTGTGGACTGTTCGGGCCGCCGGCGATGAGCCTTGATGAGATGATCCAATCCATTGCGCCGTGGGTGGCGGCCGGCAAACCGGTGCTGAGCAAGCCCACCAAGTTCGCTGTGCGTGACGGCCGGTTCTGAAAGGGGACTTCGATGCCCGGACCAAGTGTCTTCCAGAAGCTGAGCGAAGGCTGCGTCATCCCGGCCCACCCGCTCGCATTGACCTCCGCGAATAAGCTGGACGAACGCTGCCAGAGAGCGTTGACACGGTACTATCTCGCCGCCGGCGCCGGCGGCGTGGCGATGGGCGTTCATACGACCCAATTCGCCATCCACGATCCGAAGGTGGGGCTGTATCAGCCGGTTCTGGAACTGGCGGCCCGGACCGCTGCGCAGGCCGTCAAAGCCGGTGAGCTCAAGCCACCTATCCTTGTCGCCGGGTTGGTGGGCAACACGTCCCAAGCCATTCGCGAAGCCCAATTGGCGGTGCAACTGGGGTACGATCTCGGCCTGCTCTCCGTGACGGCGTTGCGAGGAGAATCCATCGACGAGCTGATCGACCACGCCAGGCAAGTGGCGGACGTCGTCCCCATCATGGGATTCTATTTGCAGAGCACGATCAGCCACATGGTGCTGCCCAAAGAATTTTGGTCCAAGTTGGTCGAGATCCCGAATGTGCGGGCCATCAAGATCGCGCCGTTCAACCGCTACCAGACGCTCGACGTTCTCGAGGCCGTAGCCCAATCAGGGCGTGGCAAGGAAATCGCCCTGTATACGGGCAATGACGACAACATCGTCGTCGATCTTCTGACCTCCTATGCCTTTCGCGTGCAAGGGCAGGAGAGACGGCTCCGGATGGTCGGCGGGCTCCTTGGTCAGTGGGCGTGTTGGACGAAGAGGGCGGCGGAGAGCCTGGAGGCCGTTCACAAGCTCCACCGGGCCGGTGGCCCTGTCCCGCCGGAAATGCTGACGCTGGCCGGTCAACTGACCCTGGCCAATAAGGCGATCTTCGACGCCGACAATAGCTTCGCCGGCTGCATCCCCGGCATCTCGTACGTCTTGCAGCGGCAGGGCCTGATGAGCCATATCGGCACGCTGGACCCCGCCGACCGGCTCTCACCCGGGCAGATGGAGCAGATCGACCAGATTGTTCGCCAGTATCCACACCTGACGGATGATGAGTTTGTCAGGGCCAACCTGGACGCTTGGCTTGCGGAGTAACATGGGCATCTTGCCCGTGTGTGTCACGGGCGTCTTGCCCGTGGGAGGCAGGGCCAAGATGGCCCTGCGACTCATGGGCAAGATGCCCATGCTACTTGGGGAGGGCGGCGAGGATGCGGTTGGCTACCTGTTGGGCCAGGAGGCGGGAGCCTTCCTCGGTGAAGTGGACGTTGCTGGGTCGCTGGATGGATGTAAGCCGGGGCAGGGCAAACGCGTAGAGATCGTTCCCCCGTACGCCGTATCTTTTCATGATGGCCAGGGCGGCTCGGTTGTACCGCTCGACATCGCCTTGGATTCGACCCGCCGCACCATCCGGAACCGGAGTCGTCGTGGCGAAGATCAGCTTGGCACGCGTCTCCTTGAGTCGTTTGACGATTTGCTCCAGGTTGCGGGCGTACTCGTCAACGGACATAACCTGAGTGCCTTGGTCGGGCGGGACCAGGGCGCCTTTGGCATCGACGTGCTTGAGATCGTGCAGACCGTGGTTGAAGTGAATCACATCCCACGGCGTGTCTCCCAGCCAGGCGTCGAGTTGCGCCAGGCCATTGCCCGTATGCCCCGCATTCCCGGCATTGTGGTAGACCTCCGCTTTGCCTGCGAGAAGCTGTTTCGTCGGCTCGAAGTAGCCGATCGAAATGGAGTCGCCGATGATCAGGACCCTGGGTGTGCGGTTCTGCTTTACCGCCGAGTCTCCGGCAGCACAGCCGAGCAAACAGGTTGAAAGTGTGGCCAACAGGATTGTCCCGCCCGTGATTCGTGCTCCCATGTTGTGACATTTCCTTTCAGTCTGCGCGTTTCCGAGAGCGCAGGATTTCGATGATTCTCTTATTGGCTGCCGGGAAGGCAGATCGGCCCAGGTCGCCGGGGCGGACCCACTTGAAATCGGCGCAGGCGATGCAGCGCGGCGTGCCGGAAACGTAGGTACACTCGAAGGCGTGAATGCGGACGCGAAAGTGCGAATAGGTGTGGTCCACGACGGCCAGCGGGCGACCGACTCGAACCGTGAGCGCGAGCTCCTCCCGGACTTCCCGGCGTAGGGCCGTTTCCAGCGATTCGCCACGTCGTTTCTTGCCGCCCGGGAATTCCCACAGGCCGCCAAGCAGACCCTCGGGTTTGCGTTTGTCAATCAGGATGCGGCCGTTCCGATAGATCACGCCCACCGCCACCGTGTAGAAAGGCAGTTGCTTCTTGGGCACGCGGGTGGGGAGAGAATCCTGCTCGTGGTGGAGTCTGGCTCCGCAGGACGGGTTCACCGGACAGTCATCGCAGCGTGGCCGGCGCGGCAAACACACCTCTGAGCCGAGTTCCATCAGCGCCTGGTTGAATTGGCCGGCGTGGCCTTCGGGCACCAACTTCTCCGCGATGGACCAGATTCTCTTTTGGGTCGCGACGTCCTTGGGGCTGCCCTCGATGCGGAAGATTCGGCACAGGACCCGCGTCACATTGCCGTCTACCAAAGGCTCGCGCCGACCGAAGGCGATGCTGGCGATCGCCCCGGCAGTGTAGCGCCCGATGCCGGGCAGAGTCAATAGTTCCTCCCGGGTGGCGGGCAGATGCCCGTGGAATTCGGTGACGATCTTCTTCGCGGCCGCGTGCAGATTCCTCGCACGCGAGTAGTAGCCGAGGCCCTCCCAGAGCTTGAGCACCGTGTCCAGGTGGGCGTGCGCCAATCGTTCGACCGTCGGGAACTGGTTCAGGAAGCGCTCGTAGTACGGCACGACCGCCGGGACCCGCGTCTGCTGCAACATGATCTCGGAGACCCAGATCGCATACGGGTCTTTCGTCCTGCGCCACGGCAAGTCCCGCGCGGCCTCGGCAAACCAACGGAGGAGGGCCTTGCGTAGGTGGACGTATCGTTCCTCGTGCTTCATTCCAGGGCAGGTTGTCCGATTTGATCTTTTTTCCGGTACACCATGCCTTCGAACAGCGCGACGGTCTCCTTGGCGTCGTCGGTGACTTTGATCGAGTAGGTCGCCAGTTTGGGATTGCGTGACGTTTCGACGGCTTCCGCGTACAACGTGCCTTGTGTCGCCGCCTTGACGAACCAGATGCTGGCGTTGATCGCCACGGCCACGGTGCCGTGCGAGTTGGAGGCCGCCGCAAACACCAGGTCGGCCAGGGTAAAGATGGCGCCGCCGTGGACCAGATTCACGCCGTTGAGGTGCGCGTCTGTAATCGCCATTTTGGCCTTGGCCCGGCCCGCGCCGATCTCCAGCAGTTCGATGCCGCTGTGCCGTGCGAACCGGTCATTCTTGAAGAAGTCCCAGATTGCCTGCATGACAAACCCGTTTCCATTTACTATTTGCTATTTGTCATTTACGATTTGCAGATAGTAAATGATAGAGAGTAAATAGTAAATTCTCACTATGAAACACAGAACCATAGACTTTCACACGCACGCCTTTCCCGATGCGCTGGCGCCGCGCGCGATGAAAGCGCTTCTGGCGGAAGCGCCAGGAATCAAGGCGTATCTTGACGGGACTATCGCCGATCTGCTGCGGTCGATGGACAGGGCCGGCATCGAGAAGAGCGTAGTGTGCTGTATCGCGACCAAGCCGGAGCAGTTCGAGCCGATCCTGCTCTGGTGCACGGCCATTCGCTCGGATCGACTGATCCCCTTTCCGTCGGTACATCCGGCGGACCCCGCCTGCCTCGACAACATTCGGCGGATCCGAGCGGAGGGCTTTCAGGGGATCAAGGTGCATCCGTTCTACCAGGACTTCTTCGCGGACGACGACCGGATGTCTCGCTTCTACGAAGAAGTGGTCCGGCAGGATCTTCTTCTCGTCATGCACACTGGGTACGATATTGCGTTTCCGCGAATCCGCCGGGCCGATCCGTCGAAGCTGCTGGGCATTGCCGAGACCTTCCCCGACCTCAAGCTCGTGACCACGCATCTGGGGGCGTGGCAGCAATGGGATGAGGTACGCCGGCACCTGCTCGGCCGTAAAATCTACATGGAAATGTCGTTCGCGATCGATGAGCTTGGCCCCCAGCGGGCGCGCGAGATGATCATGGGACATCCGGACGGCTACCTGCTCTTCGGCACCGATTCTCCGTGGACCGATCAGATCCAGACCCTGTCCCTAATGGAAAATCTGCATCTTCCGCAAAAAAAGCTCCAGCGTATTCTGGCGACAAATGCCCTGGGGCTTCTGGGCTTGTCTTGAGCCGGCTGGCGGCCGGGAATCGATGTTAAAGGTTTTTTACATAAGGACTTAGGATCACAGGGAAGCAGCTTCGTGGCGGAGGAAATCCCCGTCCGCAAGGGGTCGCCGCGACTGACAGTGTCGGTTTATCAAGCGAATTTTGCCACATTGTCCGAAAAGGCTCTTTCTTTTTGTACTGATTTTGCGCATTATCGTCCGATTAAGAAGTGTTGGAGGCCGGCCGTGCGTGCGATTCACGTGACGGCCCGCAGGTTGGTGGAGAAAGGACGTCGAGGATCGCCGCCTCGCAAACTGCCGGACGAAGATGGGTTCGGCACGCGAAGGGCGGAGATCTTGTGTCGCGCATAGCGAGCTTGGCGTCTGAAACCATGGTGGAGAGAGAATGCCCTATCGGAGGCCGACACGATCGTGGGCGCAAAGGGGAGAAGAGGACATGCACAGTCAATCGGTGGACCCGGTTGGGCCATTGATTTCTTCCCCGGTGTTCGTTTTCCACCTGTTGGATCGCAAACTGCTGAGGCCGATGCGTCCTGTGATCTTGTAGAGTGGCGTGGTCACAGGCATCGGCCGGTTGTACGTACGTACTCTGGGAGGTAAAGGAGAAGCAACATGAAACAGCAAACGTGGAAAGCCGGACTGGTTATGGCAACGGTGATCGCGCTCGCCGGTTCCGCGGTCTTCGCGGCCGCGGCGGCCCCTGCCCCGGCGAAAGAAGCCGCACCGGCCGCCGCGGCGGCGCCCGCGAAAGAAGCGGCCAAACCTGCGGCACCAACTCACAAAGAACTGCTCTGGCCGGACTTTTGGCAGACGTTCCACGATCCGACCCCCTGGCTGCACATGGGGCTCGATGAGCGGCTCCGCATCGAGGCCGGCGAGAACTGGCAGACTCTGAGCGACGGAGTCCGAGATGCCGCGGATCCCAGGTGGATGTACGAGCGCTATCGTACACGCTGGTGGACGAAATGGCAGTTGGATGAGAACATCAGCTTCAATACGCGGCTGGTGTGGGAATTCCGGACTTGGCAGGACCCGGAGAAGAAGGTCCAGTACGCCAACACGCTGATTCCGAGCGAAAGCGTGACACACTTCAACCCGGATGAGGCCCTCTTCGACTGGTTCAACGTGAATATCCGCAACCTCGGCGGTTTGCCGCTGACCGCGACCGTGGGCCGTCAGGACATCATGTTCGGCGTCGGCTGGCTGGTTCTCGACGCGTCGCCGCTCGATGGCTCGCGCACCATCGGCCTGTTCGATGCGGCCCGGTTCACCTACGACTGGTCGGATGCGGCCACGAAGGTCGACGTGATCTATGCGAACAACGCGCCGGAATCGGACCGGTGGCTCAAGCCGATCAACGACCAGGATCGCGGACTTATGGAGAGCAAGGAGCAGGCCGGTATCCTCTATCTGACGAACACGTCCTGGAAGCCGATCCAGCTCGAAGGTTTCTTCATCTACAAGCAGGACCGCCCCCTCGATCATATCCTCGGGAACTTCCCCTATATCTGGAGTGAGAAGGGCGATCTTTACACGTTCGGCGCGGCCATTGCCGGCACGCGCGGCGACCACTGGAAGTATCGCGCCGAGGGCGCCGTTCAGACGGGCAGCAAGGCCGGCGACCGGTTCCGAGCGGGAGACCCGCGGGCCCTCGCGGATCTCGGACCCCGGCACGACGTGCTGGCCTTCGGCACGCTGGATACGTTGGAATACCAGTTCAAGGACCCGCACGACAACGCCACGCACGTGACGTACGAGTACGCTTCCGGTGATGATCCCAGCTCGGACGAGAGCGAGCGCTTCGATCTGCTCTGGGGCCGGTGGCCGCGCTGGAGTGAGTTGATGATCTATACCTGGGCAAACGAGACGCGCGTGGCTGACAATACCAACCTGCACCGTTTGAACATCGGGCACCGCATCCAGATCAACAAGCAGTGGCAGCTCACGGGCGATTACCATGCCCTGTGGGCGGATGAGAATTCCGGTGCCATGATCCCCTCGAGGATCAACCTGTCCCCCAACGACAAGTTCCGCGGCCATTTGCTGACGAGTTGGCTGCGCTACAAGTTCAGCGACCAGATGTACGGGCACTTCCTGGCCGAGTACTTCATCAATCCGGGCGAGTACTACGCGGCGCCCTGCGACAACAACGCCTACTTCCTGCGGGTCAATTTCGAGTACATTTTCTGAGGCCGCGGGGTTGGATTACGGAAGAGCACTAAGTCCCTGGGTTTCCCAGGGACTTTTTTTTGCGCCAGCTTGTTGAATCGGCCGGCCCGGCTCTTATAATGAGAGCCCTATGGTCAAGACACGTATATCGAATCAAGCGTTGCTGTCGGGAAATGAGGCGTTGGCATACGGGGCCTACGAGGCGGGATTGAGTGTGGCGTGTGCCTATCCGGGCACCCCCTCCACGGAGGTGCTGGAGACTCTGGCCCAATTCCCCGACGTGGACGCGCAGTGGTCGGTCAACGAGAAGGTGGCCTTCGAGGTGGCGCTCGGGGCCGCGATCGCCGGGGCCCGCAGCCTGTTCGCGTGCAAGCACGTCGGGCTGAACGTCGCGATGGACCCGTTGATGACGGCTTCCTACACCGGCATCCTGGCGGGCTTTGTCGTGGTGGTGGCCGATGACCCCGGGATGCACTCCTCCCAGAACGAGCAGGACACCCGCTGGGTAGCCCTCTATTCGAAGCTGCCCATGTTGGAGCCGGCCAGCCCCGCCGAGGCCAAGGAGTTCATCCAGGAGGCGTTCAAGATCAGCGAGCGGTACGACACGCCGGTCCTGCTGAGGATGACCACGCGGGTGTCCCACACCAAGGAAAACGTTGTTCTGAAAGAGCGGCAAGTTCCGCCCCGGCCCGCGTTCGAGCGAAATATTCCGAAGTACGTCATGGTCCCGGGCAACGCCTATCAACGACATATCCTGGTCGAGAAGAGACTCCAGCAGCTTCAATCCTTGTCGGAGAAGTCCCGCTTTAACCGGATTGAGAAAGGCAATGGGAAGCTCGGTTTCATCACCTCAGGCGTCTCGTACCAGTACGTCAAGGAGAACTTCCCCGACGCATCGTACTTGAAACTGGGCATGACCTATCCATTCTGCGACGATAAGATCAAGGCGTTCGCCAAAACGGTGAAGAAGGTGGTCGTCGTCGAGGAACTGGACCCGTTCATCGAGGAACACGTCAAAGCGCTGGGTGTGAGAGTCGTGGCGAAAGACCGGTCGTTCCGGATCGGCGAGTTGGCTCCGGAACTGATCCCGTCGCTGGTGGCGGGCGAGGTCAAACAGGAGGTCCAGGCGGCCAAACGCAAGCCGCGGCTCTGTCCGGAGTGCCCGCACTGGGCGACCTTCGCGGCCTTGAAGAAGCTGGACCTGTACGTCGCGGGCGACATCGGTTGCTACACGCTGGCGTGCCTGCCGCCCATGTCGGCTCTGCATTCCTGCGTGTGCATGGGCGCCGGCGTGACGTTCAACGAGGGCTGGCGCAAGGGGGCGCCGGGCAAGAAGATCGTGGGTGTCCTGGGCGACTCGACGTTCGTCCATTCGGGCATCACCGGGCTGATCAACGCCGCCTACAATAAGGCCAAGGGCGTGATCCTGATCCTGGACAACTCGACCACGGCGATGACGGGGGGCCAGCAACATCCGGCCACGGGCTTGACGATTCGCAACGAGCCTACGAAGAAGCTCATCCTGGAGGACATCTGCCGGGCCTGCGGCGTGGACCACGTCGACGTCGTGGACCCGAAGAACCTCGAGGAGTTCCGAACGATTCTGGAGAAACGTGTCAACGAGGATGCCCTGTCGGTCATCATTTCCAGGCATCCCTGCAAGCTGCTGCGGAGATAGGTCGCTGGCTATGAACAATCGAGTGTACAGCATTACGTTCGGTGGCATTGGCGGGCAGGGGATTCTCAAAGCCTCCGAGATCTGCAGTTGGGCGGCTCTGTTCGCTGGGTATCACGTGAAGAAGTCCGAGGTCCACGGGATGTCCCAGCGGGGCGGCTCGGTCGAGTCCCATGTCCGATTCGGCAGGCGGGTGTACTCGCCTCTGGTCCCGGTGGGTGGCGCCGATGTCCTCGTTTGCTTTCATCCGGAAGAGCAGCCGCGGCTCCAGGCGTTTCTGAAGAAAGAGGGTGTGGACCTGAGCGGCTATCTGGAGAAGGCGACGCAGGCGATGGCCGACAACCCGCGCGGTCTCAACACCTGCATGGTCGGCGTGCTCTCTACGAGACTGCCGATCAAGGAAGAGCACTGGATGAAGGCCATCGAGACGGTCTTCAAGGGTAAAGGCGTCGAAGAGAACAAGAGAGTATTCCTGGACGGAAGAAAGTTGGGTCAATCATGATTTGGAGACAAGATGTCGAATGTGCGGCCCCGGCAGACCTGAAGGACCTGCAATCGGGCTACTTGAAGAAACTCATTCCGTACATCTATCACAATTGCCCCGTCTACAAGAAGAAGCTCGATGCGGCCGGGGTCACGCCGGATCGCATCAAGTCCATCGACGACATCAAGCGGCTGCCCTTCACGACCAAGGAGGACATGCGGGATAACTATCCGTTTGGTTTGTTCTCCACGGGGCAGGACCAGATTAAGGAGATTCACGTCTCCAGCGGGACGACAGGCAACCCGACCCTCGTCGGCTACACGAAGGACGACATCAAGCTGTGGGGCGACGTGATGGCCCGCGTGTTGGGCTGTGCCGGAGCGGTGCCGGGCGACACGATCCAGATCGCCTATGGCTACGGCCTGTTCACGGGCGGCCTCGGGTTCCACTACGGGGCCCTGGAGATGGGGCTGCGCATCATCCCGACGTCCTCCGGCCAGACCGCCCGCCAGCTCAAGCTCATGCAGGACTTCAACGCGAAGATTATCGCCTGCACGCCGAGCTATGTGCTCTACATGGCCGAGGAGGCCAAAGAGATGGGCGTCGATCCCGCCCAGGGCAACTGGAAGATCGGCATCTTCGGGGCCGAGCCGTGGAGCGAGGCCATGCGGCGGGAGATCGAGAGCATCTGGAACATGCTGGCGACGGATGTCTACGGCCTGTCCGAGATCATTGGGCCAGGCGTCGCCCAGGAGTGTCATCACAAAGACGGTCTGCACATCTTCAGCGATGTGTTCTATCCCGAGGTCATCGACCCCAAGACCGGCGAAGAGGTGCCGGAAGGTGAAGATGGCGAGCTGACAATCACGACGCTGACCAAGCAGGGAATTCCGCTGATCCGCTACGGCACGCGGGACGTGGTCAGCATCCGCTACGACAAGTGCCGTTGCGGCCGGACCAGTCCCCGCATCAGCAAGATCAAGGGCCGGACCGACGATATGATCGTCGTGCGCGGGATCAACGTGTTCCCCTCCCAGATCGAGCATGTGCTCGTGGGAATCGAGGGCACGCAGCCGCACTACCAGATCATCGTCGATCGCCAGGCCCACAAGCTCGACGAAGTCGAGGTCATGGTGGAGGTCGAGCCGCGGTTCTTCTCGGATGAGATCAAGCGGCTCAACGAGATTCGCGACAAGATCCGGAAGGAAATCGAGAACGTGCTCTCCATCGGGGTCAAGGTGACGCTCGTCGAGCCCAAGACCATCGAGCGAAGCATGGGCAAGTCCAAGCGAATCATAGACAAGCGTGCACTGTAGAGGGGTCCGCACATGAAAATCACGCAGATATCGATCTTTCTCGAAAATCGCAAGGGCCGGCTGTATGAGGTCTGTTCCCTCCTGGGCCAGAACAACGTGAATATCCGCGCCTTGACCATCGCGGAGACGGAGAGCTTCGGCGTCCTGCGGATCGTTGTGGACAAGTCGGACCTGGCCATCAAGCTGTTGCGCGACAACCATTTCGTCGCCAACTTCACCGAGGTCGTGGCGATCGAGGTCCCGGACAAACCAGGTGGCCTCGCCTCCATCCTGAAGGTCTTCGCCGACAACGACGTGAACATCGAGTATATGTACGGCTTCGTGGAGAAGTTCAGCGACAAGGCCCTCTTGGTCATGCGGTTCGAAGACACGGATTTTGCCCAGCAGATTTTGGCCAAGCACAACATCCACGTGGTCGCCGAAAAAGACATCCAGGGACTCTGAATTGATGAAGGATGATTGATAATTGACTATGGAAGAGAGCGTCCGGGCTTCCTTCATCAATCATCCCTTATCA
>Ga0315289_10006598_pt1 | contig 17033 bp, 10 predicted proteins | sample YL17G11_40_MG_FD_203452 | JGI IMG/M metagenome (GOLD analysis project Ga0315289, IMG submission 203452) | Sediment microbial communities from Yellowstone Lake, YNP, Wyoming, USA - YL17G11_40 | ecosystem: Environmental > Aquatic > Freshwater > Lake > Sediment | place: USA: Wyoming | collected... | reverse complement strand
TGTTCTTTAATCACTTTATAGGCAATAGATAAGCCAAGTCCCGTCCCATCTTCTTTGGTTGTATAAAATGGTTCCAGGGCTAACTTAGCTTCTTCTTCATCCATTCCGACTCCAAAATCTTTGATAGTAAATCCAACCTTATTTTCTTCTTTAAATGTATTAATTTCTATCGTTGAGTTTTCTTTCGAGGCTTCGATAGCGTTTTCAAGCAGTATTTTGACAACATCACCAATGCGTTTCTTATCAATATTTATCAGGGGTAATTCTTCAGCAAAAACAGCTTTTACATCAATATTCTTTACTTTGATTAATTGAGATTTTTCAGCAACTAAAGTCTGGATCAAATCGTTCAGATTACTTGGAAGAAGATTCAACTCATAAGGCTTAGCGAACTCTAAGAAATTTTTACAGAGCGATGATAAATCATCAAGTTGAGAAATTACATCGGAGATAAGCTCTGCATCTTGCTTTGATAGAGATGGATTCGAAAGAATTTGTCTTAAGGCATAGAGACTCGAGCCAATTTTATTTTTGAGTTCATGAGTAAGTTCTGACGTTGTTTCGCCAATTGTTGCAAGTCTTGTCCTGAGTTTTAAATCTTCCATATGATTTTTGACTTGCTCAACCATTATGTTAAAACTCTTTGATATTTTTGAGAACTCAAAACTTGAGTGGATATCTAATCTCTCTTCAGAAAATCCATAGTTAAATTTTTGTATTCCTGAGATAATTTCGTTCAGTGGTTTCATTATTCTTAAATGGAAATACCACTGTGTCATCAGAGAATAAATTACAAAACCTGTTATTGCGATGACAATGACTATAATTAAAACCTTGATAGCGTGGATAGTAGTTGGGGCGAGAGAAGATTTTATCACAATTACACCTGACGTTACCTCTTCAAATTTTACAGGATAAAAAAATATGAGGTATTTGGCTTTGGCATTGTCTTGATATTCATTTGTGATGACCGAAGTTTGTTTCGAATCCAGAATGACCTGTCTGATAAGCTCTTTATGAGCGGAAATAGATATAGGTTCAATACCGCTTGAACAGATGAGATTCCCTGCCTTATCTGTTAGGTAAATTATACTAATAAAATCACTGATTTTTGAGTCAATTATTTTTTGAAGTTTAGGGGTCTCATAAAATCCATTAATGTTATTTATTTCGCTCAGGATTGATTTCGCAACACTAATCGAGTTATCTTGTTTGATTTTTGTAAAAGAGAAAAACAAGAAGTGATAAACAACAAATGAGAAGATAAGAAGAAGCACAAAGAAGACAATGAAACTGAATGAGAAAAATATCTTAAAGAGTGAGTTTCGTGAATGTCTAAAGAAGGACAGAGTTGTCATATTTTATTACCCTGAAAGAAATAATGATAGCCACGAAATTACACGAAAAATCACGAAAAATAAAAAATCCTTTTTAGTGTGATTTCGTGTCCTTTTGTGGCTAAATATTTTTCTTTGTACTTTTTTTCCTTCGTGTTCTTTGTGACCTTTATGGTTTCCGTGTTATCTACTCTTTAAGGATAGAGGAAGTTCAAGACCATTTTTGAGAAGTGTTTCTCTGTCTTTAAGAATTATATCAGGTTTATTATCGGCAATAATTTTACCTTTGTTTAAAATAATGCATCGTGATGCAAAGTCGAGAACGAAATCAAGGTCATGCGTCGCTACTATAATAGTCTTTTCAAACCTTGATAAAAGCTCGATGAAACGCCTTCTTGTAGAAGGGTCGAGATTGCTTGTTGGTTCATCGAATATGAGTATTTCAGGGTCAAGAGCAAGAACAGTAGCAAGTGAAATTCTCTTTTTTTCTCCTTCACTTAAATGAAATGGCGATTTTTCTTCGAATCCTTCTAATTCAACAAATTTAAGAGCATTCTTAACCCGCCTTATAATTTCATCCTTATCATATCTCATATTTAAAGGACCAAAAGCAATATCATCAAAGACTGTCGGGCAGAATAACTGGTCTTCAGGATTTTGAAAGACAAGCCCAACTTTTTTTCTAATCTCTCTGAGATTTTTATCGTTTAGTATAAGACTATCAATAATGATTTTACCCTGACCACGCTTGACACCATTTAGATGCATCAGTAACGTAGATTTCCCGGCACCATTCGGTCCAACAATGGCAGTTTTTTCATTCTTAAAAATTTTAAGATGTACACCATCAAGAGCCTTGTTCCCGTCAGGATAGGAATAATGCAAATCAATTATATCTATAGCGATTTCTTTTTCCATTTACTATTCTATTCTTTCATTTCTTTTGCGAACTTTGCGTCTTCTTTGCGCCCTCTGCGGTTATTATTGAATTTTCGGACTGTTTATAAAATTTCCGAGTCTTTTAATTCCTTCACGAATAGCATCGATAGAATTTGCGTAAGATAATCGAATAAAGCCTTCTGCAGATGGTCCAAAGTCGATACCGGGTGCGACAGCGACTTTTGCTTTCTCTAAAATTTCAAGTGCGAACTTATATGAATCTTTAGTATGTTTTCGCATATTCAATAATATATAGTAAGCACCATTAGGTCTATATTTCAATTCAAAATCATTTTTCTTGAGCTCATCAAGGATAAAATCTCTTCGTTTCGCATATTCCCGTTTCATCATCTGCACATCATTATCAGCCTTAGTTAATGCAGAAATCCCACCTATTTGCACAAAGGCATTAGGACAGATAAAAAAGTTCTGTTGTAGTTTCTGTATTGGTCTAACAAAATTTTCCGGAACGATAATAAATCCGAGTCTCCAACCTGTCATAGCATATCTCTTTGAGAAACCGTTTAAGACAAACGCATTTTCTGTGAACTCCAATATTGTATGATCATTCCCAATATAATTAAAGCTGTGATATATCTCATCTGAGATGATAGGTATCCCCAAATCGACTATTTCTTTAATATTTTGTTCAGATAGAACATTTCCAGTAGGATTAGCAGGTGAGTTAATGAGAATAGCACGAGTCCTTTTTGTGGTTGCCTTCTTAATTCTCTTTATTGAAAAAATGTACCCTTCTTCTTCGTAACTTTTTATGTAAATCGGTTTTCCCTCAAAAAAAGAAATGAAATTGGGATAACAAGCATAGCCGGGATCCTGGATTATAACTTCATCATTCTTTCTCAGTAAAGCCAAGAGAATTAAGAGTAATCCCGGAGATGAACCTGTTGTAACAATAACCTTTTCTGGAGAGATAGACACATTATATTTTCTTTTATAGTAATTACAAATATTGGTGCGAATATCATAAGTGCCTTGGCTGTGTGTGTATCGTGTTATGCCCATTTTAATAGCTTTGAGAGTTTCTTTGACAATGCACTTAGGCGTAGGAAAATCTGGTTCCCCAATTTCAAGGTGAATAATATCAATACCTTTTTGCTCAAGTTCTTTAGCCTTTTCCAGAACATCCATAACCATAAAGGGCTGGATAATTGATGATTTTTTGTTGGGTAATAGTTTTCGCATTGTAGTTGGCTTGGATTTTTATAAGATTAACCACGAAAAAACGCGTAAATTCACAAAAGGTGAAGAATAATTTTTGTGTGATTTTGTGGAATTTCGTGGCTTATATAAGTATTTATTCTATTTTTTCTTTTGAGAGACTTTGACCATACTTGGTCTAATAACTTTGCCGAAAAGAGTGAATCCTTTTCTCAGTTCCTCGATGACTGTAAGCTCTGGGACATCATCATTCTCGATTTTAGCAACTGCTTCATGAAAAGAAGGATCAAAGGGCTCGCCTATAGTTTTAATTGGTTTTAAACCAGAACTTTCAAGATATTCTAAAAATTGTTTTTTGATTAGTTCAATCCCTTCGATCAGGGATTCATAGCTGTGAGAGTTTTGTGCTGATTGGATAGCAAGGTCAAGATGGTCGAGAATAGGTAAAAAATTTATCAGTAATTTTTCATTAGAAAGCTTGATAATCTTTTCTTTTTCTTTCTCAGCACGTTTTTTGAAATTATCAAATTCAGCTTTTACATAAAGAATTCTTTTTTTCAATTCTTCAAGACTAATAGAATCGTGAGTAAGCTTAGTGAGAATGTTTTCAGGTATAGATATTTGTCTTGTAAATTTCCTTTTCCTACGAATTTTAGGTGGTTTTTTTCGAAGAAGTGTTTTCTTCAAAAAATGAGGAATTTCAAATTTACTCTTATCTGCTTTTTCTTTTTTCAACTTATCTTTATTATGAATATCTGGCATTTTCACACACAAGGTAGCATGCAATTTATTGCACACTTTATAGTTGTTGGTTACTGTTTACTCATCACTGGTTGTTTGTATTAACTAATAAATTAGACTACTACACTTTGGGTTCAACACTAATTCCTGGCCTGTTTGGGATAATGGGTTTTCCATCCTTAAGAATCATACCTTTGTATGGGTCATTGGAGATGAGAACATGCCCATCGAGGTCGAGATAATCAACCAAAGGTCCGAGATGAGAAGCGGCTGTAATCGCAACGGATGATTCTATCATACAACCAATCATAATTTTTAAACCAAAGGCTCTTGCCACAGCAATCATTCTCCGCGCTTCCGTTATTCCACCACATTTCATTAGTTTTATATTGATACCGTGACAAAACTCAGCACATTTAGGGATGTCAGTGCTTACCCTGATATTTTCATCGAGGATAATAGGTAACTTTGAAACCTTATAGAGTTTCTTCAAGCCGTCAATATCATCTCTATCAAGAGGTTGTTCAACAAATTCCACATCCAAATCAGCAAGGAAGTTAATACACCTCACAGCCTCATCATATTCCCATCCGCCATTTGCATCAACTCTTAAGATTTTATTAGTTTTTTCCCTGATGGCTTTCATTACTTTCATATCTGAGCTGGAATCTCTACCCAATTTTATTTTAAGAACTGGATATTCAGCGGCTTTATCTACTTTCTGAAGCATTACATCAATGGTATCAATCCCAATTGTGAAAGAAGACTTGGGGCATTTGTCGGGATCAACGCCAATGAGTTTATACAATGGAATATTAAGTTTTTTACAGAAAATGTCATAAAGAGCCATATCAATTGCAGCGAGAGTAGAAGGGGAGTTTTCTGGTAAGAGATTTTTTATCTCCCCTATTTTATCTTCGATAAACTCGAAATCGGGTTTAATTTTATTAGAAACTTTGTCTAAATTATCAGTAACAGTCTTGATTGTTTCACCATAATATTTTGAAGGGGAAGATTCACCAAGTCCACCGTCAATATTGATATGCACGACGTCAATTTCAGTGCGAGTAGAACGTGCAATACCAAATGGATCAATAAGTTGAAGTTTGTAAACAGAATGTTTAATCGCCATTAATATTTATCCAGTCCTTTCTAATAATGTAGCGTCGACGTCCCGTCGTCCTGAACTTGATTCAGGACTGCAAGATGCAGTCGCTATTCTATCTATTATATGTTGTAGAGAAGTAATGTATTGTGTCTTTACAATTTGTTCTGTCATGCTGAACTCGTTTCAGCATCTCAATTGAGATTCCGAAACAAGTTCGGAATGACATAGTATAGAGGGAACAATTTCAAACCGTTCTTTACAATGGACAATAATTATTCAAAATTCATACTTGCGCCGCTACATTTTTTACTCTTCTACGGTTTGCGAATTTTTTGCCATAAATCTGAGGAAGGCATCCACAATATCCGGGTCGAAGCTTATTCCTGCTTGTTTTTTTACTTCTACAAGAGCTTGTCTAATAGTAAGCGGTTTGTTATAAGGTCTTTGAGTTGTCATAGCATCGAAAGCATCAACAAGGTTAAGAATTCGTGCCTCAATTGGCGATTCATTACCTTTAAGACCTTCGGGATAACCTGAACCGTCATACCTCTCGTGATGATATTTAATGATGGGTAAGACCGGGTCTAAAAATTCTATGGGCTTTAATATTTCACAACCTTTTACAGGATGCTGTTTGATAATTTCAAACTCTTCATCACTTAATCCACTTTTCTTCCTTATTATCATACCTTGAATAGCGATTTTACCGATGTCGTGTAATTCGGCTGCCGTTCTTAGATTTTTGATTTGCTCGTTGGGGAGTTCTAATTCTTTGGCTGTTCCAAGAGCCAATTTAGAAACTCTTTCTGTATGTCCTCTGGTATATTTGTCTTTTGCCTCAATTGTGTTACCCAATGCAACAATTGTTTCAAAGTATGTTTTTTGAATCTCTTCGTAAAGAGAAGCATTCTCGATTGAAATGGCTGCTTGTGAAGCTAATATTGTAAGAAGTTCAAGGTCATTTGTATTAAAACAGTTCGGAATATTTCTGTTATCAACGTAAATGGCACCAATAACATTTCCTTTTACTTCCATAGGAACGCACATCACAGACCGTAATTTCAAATCCAGAATTGAGTGAGAGGCACCAAAGCGCTTGTCCGAAGATGCGTCTGATGCAATTATTCCAACTTTGTCAGACCTTGTTTTTTCCAGGATGGTGCGACTGACCTGAAACGGTTGGTTGATTCTCGCTTCTTTACTCTTTGAAGCTTTTGGAATAAATTGATTAGTTTCTTTTTCGATGATAAAGAGACAAACCCCTTCTGCATCTGTGAGGTGCATAAAAATGTCATCAATGATTAAGTCATAAAGCTCCCCAAGCGCCATTATGTTACTGATTCTTTTACTTGTTTGATAAAGGATTCGCAGATTTCTATTCAGTTTTTCTAATTCTTTAAAATCTTTTATGGGGACAACAGTAGCTCTTGTCTCTTCAATTCTTTTGGATAATTCCCGTTCTATTTCGATTATTTTAGAGTCAATAGAATTAACAGATGTCGTAGTTGTAATTATGGCATTGTCATTAATGGCTGGATGGAATTTCACCGTATCGGATTTGGTTTCACCAGCAAATAGAAAGACAGAATTGCCAACCGTAATTTTATCACCGTATTTTATAGCCTTTTCACTGGTTTTTATGTTGTTGACATAGGAACCATTCGTGCTATTATTATCGGTATAAATAAATTCATCGCCAGTGAGATGAATTTCACCGTGAACTCTTGAGATTTTGGGGTCGTTCAGGCTTACGTCACAATTGGCATCTCTACCAATGGTTATAGATTCTTTTGCGAGTTCCCAGATTTCACCGTTGTGGGGTCCTGCTTTACAAACCAATCTAATCATATTTTCTTAACTCTAAAAACAAATAAGATAATAAACTTAATATCAACTTTAGTGAAAAAGTCAATAAAGATATTTTGACAGAAGATACAAGATAATCAGGATAATTAATAAAATTTAAAATGTAAAACAGACAACCGACAATTCAAAATTGTCATTCTGAGCAAAGTGAAGAATCTGGTATTTTTTTCTTGATTGTTAGTTATTAGTTATCAGTTTTAAATTTTTGATTTAAATAATTTATCCTGTTAATTTTGTCATTTTTTTATAACAATGTTCAATCTTTATAGAGAATATATTTTTCTCTGATTTTTTTAAATTCCTCTATATCCTTTTCCCAGCTATTAATTATTTCATCAGCGTTTAAGCCTTGCTCAATTTGATTTCGTAGTGTATTACTCCCAGCAAGATGGTCGAAGTGACTTTCACTAAATTTGAATTTGTCAGGATATTGATTCCTTACCTTTATCAGAATAGTTAAAGCAGTATGAATGGGGTCAAAAGTATCTCTATTTGTAATGATGATTTTTACACCCCCGCATATTTCTCCTTTATATTTAGGGGATTTTGTTTTGCCGGGTATTTCTCTTGGTGTGGTTCTAATTAGTATAAATTCAGCACCGAGCAAATTCTCTTTGTTCAAATCATCAGCTAATTTTTTTTCGTTCAGCCAACTTGCACAAATGCTCTCAAAAGGATATTCAGTTCCTCTTCCTTCGGATACATTTGTCCCTTCAAAAAAGCAAAGCCCCGGATAAATCATCATTGACTCTAAGGTTGAGAGATTAGGAGATGGAGGCAGCCATGTCAGAGCGGTTTCATCATACCACATACAACGTTTATAATGATGCATAGTTATAATATTCAGATTAACTTTCGGTGCAATGAATCCTTCACCGTTTAATAAAAGAGCAAGTTCACCAATAGTCATCCCATATCGCAGAAGTATTGGATGAAGTCCAACAAAAGAACTAAATTTTTTATCGAGCAAGTTTCCCTGAATCTTTTCTGCTGTAATTGGATTAGGTCTATCGAGAACATAAAATTCTATGTTGTGTTCTCCCGCTGATTCCATACAGAGTGCCATTGTCCAGATATAAGTATAAAACCTGACTCCTGCATCTTGAATATCAAATACAAGGGCATCAATCCCTTCAAGCATTTCTTCAGAAGGTTTTTTTGTGGTGCCATATAAACTATAAATGGAGATGCCAGTTTTTTCATCAGTGGATGAAGAGATTTGCGAACCATCAGGATGATTCCCTCTGATGCCGTGTTCAGGACCGAATATCGCTTTAACCTTAATATCCTTATTTCTTAATAATAAGTCGATTATATGTTCGTTGTTACTACTAATGGCAGAGTGGTTGGTAATAACGCCGATATTCTTACCAGAAAGTTTATCGAAATTATATTCAGATAACACATCCAAACCTGTTTTTACATTTGTCATAATTGTTTCCTTTAGTTATTAATATAGCAGATAGGATATATAGACTTTGAAAAATTATTGTTCACAAATATGAGCATTACTCTTCCGTCTTGTTCCCAAGGCCCACCTTGGGAACAGAAATATATTTGTCAAAGCCCCAGCTTTGACACCTTATTATAAAAGGAGATAATTTCTATCCATTAACTTACCGAAGCTGTGGCTTCGGGATATATTCGTTCCCAAGCAGGGGCTTGGGAACGAGATATTACTATGACTAACAGGATATATACCTGCCTATTTATGGCTTTTCAATTCCGTTATGAAGGATTAAAGATGAAGGTTTAAATGTTTTTTGTCAATGAGAAATCAGATAAGAAGTAGGGGCGAGGTTTCCTCGCCTTTTTAGATGTATAAAATATATTTTATTTGAATATTATAATAAACCTTTTTTGTCATATTATTTTTTTATACTAAAAATTGTTTGAAATTTATGATATTTTTCTCTCTTATTCTTTCTATGAAAAAATCAAGGTTAATAAATTTCATAATAGTAATAGTCGGAGCAATAATTTTTATATCCCTTTGTATTACCTCTATGCGAAACGATTCTGCTACGTGGGATGAGCCAACTCATATTGGAAGCGGGTATATGATTTTAAAAACGGGAGAAGATAAGCTTAATCCTGAGCATCCACGTTTGTTTAAGCAAATTTCTGCAATTCCATTACTATTCTTGAAACTCAAAACTCCTTTTACACCTGATTTTAATCAGAAAGTTAATCCTGTCGGATTTGGAGTGGATTTTCTATATAATCAGGAAGTTGATGCTGATAAGATTCTTTTTATTTCTCGCCTTCCTTCAATTTTAATTGCTTTATTATTGATGATATTTGTATTCAGGTTTGCGAAGTATTTATATGGAGGTCTTGCAGGTTTTTTAGCATTATGTTTACTCATTTTTGACCCCAATATTTTAGCGCATTCGAGATACGTGACAAATGATATATACGTAACTTGTTTCTTCTTTTTATCAATTTATAAACTTAAGCGCTTTGTTGATGAACCCAAAATTTCAAGGCTTATTTACCTATCGATTTTTTCAGGATTGACTCTGATTTCAAAATTTTCAGGTTTGGTTCTAATCCCGATAATTACATTGATTATCGTGATTGAGATTTTTTTCCGAAGAAATAATAAAATTTTAAACTTTTTGAGTAAGGAGAAAAGTGAACAATGTAACGCGAACTTTAGTTCGTATAATTTACAACATAAATGTTATATTACAAAATTAAAAGTGTTTTTTATTATCTTTATTATCCTTTTTATAATCTGTGGTCTAATAATTTTTACTGATTATAGTTTTGAGTCCACAACTTTTGAGAAGGCGATTGAATATAAGCTCAATAACACTGAAACAAAGATTAATGATTATCTCGTAAATAACGAATCTGTTTTATATAAACCGATGAAATTTATTGTAATGAAAGTGCCGATCCCCGCCCCATCTTATCTCTACGGTGTTTTATGGCATTTTCAATATTCCGCAAAAGGTCATCCTTCTTTTCTGATGGGGCATTTTTCTAAGAAAGGCTTCCGGAGCTATTTCCCGATTGTATTTTTAATTAAGACATCGATTGTACTGATATTATTTTTATTTTTAGGGATAATATTGTTTATCAAAAGTTTAAAGAAATACTTTTGGAATGAATACATTCTAATTCTTCCACCGATTATTTATTTTTGTATTGCGATTTTTGATATATTCAACATTGGATACAGGCATATATTACCAATTATTCCTTTTTGCATTGTGATAGCATCGAAACCAATGGCTTCAATTATTAGAAGAAATTGGATAATGGCTTCCATTTTGGTGATAATGATAATTTACTACATAATAGGAACAATGAAAATTCATCCCTATTATTTAAGCTATTTTAATGAATCCATTGGTGGAGCAAAAAATGGTTATAAGTATGTTGTGGATTCGAATATCGATTGGGGACAGGACTTAAAAAGATTGGCTGATTATTTAAAGAAGAATAAGATTGAAGAAATCACTGTGAGTTATTTTGGAACGGCAAATGCGAATTATTATGGTATAAAATTCAACCCATTATTGATTTACTTAATACCCGGTAGTTCAAAAGAAGAGATGAGTCCCGAGCCTAACACGCCCGGATTATATGCCATAAGTGTAACGAACTTACAAGGCGTATATTGTAAGAATCAAAAGATTTTTGATTGGCTAAAAAGACGAGAACCAATAGCACGAATCGGATACTCAATACACATTTATAAAGTTGAAAGAGAATTCCCACCTTTGCCTGAGCTTAGTAATATTCAATAAGAAAAATTACCATATACTAAATTGAGACCTCTGAAATACTATGTTTTTATATTTGTGTCATTCCGAACTTGTTTCGGAATCTTAAGTAGGATGCTGAAACAAGTTCAGCATGACAGACGAAGAAATCTCGCTTTTAGTTATAAAATGGCAGTATTTCAGATATCTCAAATTGAGATCTCTGAAAAACTAACATAAAGCAAGACTGTTTCGTTATCAATGCTTTTATCTCTGACACCCCATTCCCTCACTCTAAACCCTCTCCCAATGGGAGAGGGAAGGGTGAGGGTGCGTCATTCTGAGCGAAGCGAAGAATCTCGTAGTTTGTTTAATATTTCAACGCTTTTAATTTAGTTGACTTTTATCAGTTATATTTCCATCTTGATTGCAATTTGGTGTTGTTTTTGTTTTTATAGTTATGTTTATGACTTTGAAGGAGAAAATAAAATGGAAGAGGTTATTAAGTTCATAAATTCTGGCATACGGGTATTTGACGGAGGGATGGGAAGTATGCTGATAAAGTTGGGACATAATTCTAATGAATGCCCAGAAACCGCTGATAAAGAAATTGTCAGGAAAATTCATAAAGCCTATCTTGATGCTGGTGCTGATTTTATAACCACAAATAGCTTCGGTGCAACAAGAACAAAGTTAAGTAAATGGGGCAAGGGTGATAAGGTTGTTGAGATAAATAAAAGAGCTGTTGAGAACTGTCGGAATCTTGATGGGAAAAAATATTTTATAGCAGGGGGGCTTGGACCCACTGGTGAGTTTGTAGAGCCTTATGGAAATTTGAAATATGAAGAGATGGTAGAGGTATTTGCTGAACAGGCAAAGGCATTGAATGATGCAGGTGTAGATATTTTATTGATTGAAACTATGACTTCATTGGATGAATTGAAGGCAGCGATTGAAGGCTGTAAAAATGTTTCAAAATTACCAATTATCCCTTGTATGACTTTTAATAAAGATACCAAAGGTTTTCGCACTATTATGGGACACAATGTTGAGTCCTTTGTGAATTTAGTTGAAGAACAAAAACTTGAAATAATTGGGACGAACTGTTCTCTTGATCCAATAGTAATGCCAGAATTAGTGGCAGAAATAAGAAAGTTCACGAATAAACTTTTACTTGCTCAACCAAATGCAGGTGCACCACAATTGGTGAACGGGAAAACGGTTTATGCAAAAATAGATAATCTTGACAGTCATATCAGGAAAATAATTGAGAATGGAGCGAATATAGTTGGAGGATGCTGTGGAACAGACCCTGATTATATTCGAGTTGTTTCGATGATTGTGAAAGAGTATAATAAGAATAAATAATTTTTTTACCACAATGACACACCGAGCACGAAGGAAAAAGAAAATATCTTAGACAGGATAAATAGGATTATCAGGATAATTAGGGAAATTTAAAATGTAAAACTGACAACCGACAATTCAAAATTGTCATTCTGAGCCGAAGTCCTGAACGAAGTGAAGGAGCAGCGAAGAATCTTGTAGTTCATTCATTCGTGGTGCGAACTTTAATTCGCATTTCTTGCGACATAAATGTCGCACCACATTTCAGAGACCTCGTTTTGAGATGATTTATTCTGTGTATTCTGTTAATCCTGTCAAATTTATTTTAATTTTTCTCGGTTTTTATACGTTTTATCATGGTTAATAAAAAGGTCTTTTATGATAATAATAAAGACAAACATAGAAAATCCTGAACCTGAAGATTATATTCAGATCGTTGATACACTTGAAAAAGGTGGAGTTGTTGCGATGCCTACTGATTCTGTTTATGGATTGATTTGTGATGCTGAAAATGTTGAAGCAATAAAAAGAGTCTATCAGATCAAAGAAAGACCTGAAGAAAAACCTTTCTTGATTCTGATAACACCATCATTTAATCTTTCTGATTATGTCGAGTTAGTCGATGAAGGAGTTCAGAAATTGATAAATAACTTTTGGCCCGGACCGTTAACTATTATATTCAATAGAAAAAAGGGCGTTCTGGACCACATATCTGAAAATGATTCGATTGCTATTAGAATGCCCAAATCGCACTTTTTGTGGATGATAATCGATTCTGTTAAGAAACCGATCATTGCTCCAAGTGCCAATCTTTCTAATAAGCCTCCAGCCACCAATGCAGAGATGGTGATAGATAACCTTGGTGACAAAGTGGATTTACTTGTTGATGGTGGAGAATCAGTAGAAAAGATACCATCTACTATTATAGATGTGCGAACATTTCCTTATAAAATCGTTCGCCAGGGGATAATTTCTTTGGATAAACTTCAATCCATTTATGGAATCGAAATAAAAAATTAATGAATTTTTGAAATTTAAAATAAACTTTATTGACACAAGGTTAGTTTCTGTAATATAAAAGATATATAAATTTTTAAAGGTTTTATCAGGATGAATAATATTAAAAGTATAACATTATGGGTTCTAATTTTTCTTATTGGTATAATCCTCTTTTTCATCGTAAATGACTTTAAGAGTCCCGAAAGAATAAATGTAACACAGTTCTCTGAGATTGCTAAAAAATATGGTAGTTCAATAGTTGGTCAGGATAGAGGTAACAAAATTGAGGGCGAGTATACAGATGAAAATGGTAACAAGCACGTATTTAAATTAGGGTATCAACCAAGAAGTGGTGATGAAGTCACAAACATAATCCGCGAGAATAAACTCAATATCGAGGAAACGCCAAGCTCAGCTTTATGGTCAAATATTCTTATTTCCGTAATCATTCCGCTTATCGTAATAATAGGTATCTGGATGGTAATATTCAGACAAATACAAAGCGGTGGGAATAAGGCAATGTCATTCGGAAAAGCAAAGGCAAAGCTTATTACTGAAGGTCAGACAAAAATTACCTTTAAAGATGTTGCGGGCTGCGATGAAGCAAAAGAAGAACTTGTTGAGGTAATTGATTTTCTTAAAGACCCTCAAAAATATCAGAAATTAGGTGGGAAGATTCCTAAAGGGATTTTACTTATTGGACCACCCGGAACGGGGAAAACGCTTCTTGCAAAGGCGGTTGCGGGAGAAGCTAGTGTCCCATTTTTAAGTATCAGCGGTTCGGATTTTGTGGAGATGTTTGTAGGTGTTGGCGCGTCAAGAGTAAGAGACCTTTTTGACCAGGCGAAGAAACGCAAACCCTGCCTGATATTTGTGGATGAGATTGATGCGGTTGGTAGACAGAGATTTGCAGGGATTGGTGGCGGACACGATGAACGCGAACAGACATTAAATCAATTATTAGTAGAAATGGATGGATTCAATACGAATGAAGGCGTTATATTAATTGCGGCAACAAACCGTCCAGACGTTCTGGATGCGGCTCTTTTAAGACCAGGGAGATTCGACCGACAAATTATGGTGGATTTTCCTGATGTCTTAGGAAGAGAGAGAATTTTTGAAGTGCACTCAAGAAAAATTCCATTGGATAAAGACGTAAATTTCAGGATTTTGTCACAAGCCACACCAGGCTTTTCTGGAGCTGATATTGCTAATATGGTTAATGAAGCAGCGTTACTTGCCGCAAGAAGAAACAAAAAAACTGTGACTATGATGGAATTTGAAGAGGCTAAAGACCGTGTCCTTATGGGTCCAGAGAGAAGAAGCCTTGTCATAAGTGATAAAGAAAGAAAAAATACGGCTTATCACGAAGCTGGACATTCCTTAGTGGCAAAGATGACACCCGAATCAGACCCTGTTCATAAAGTCTGCATTGTGCCGAGAGGGAGATCTCTTGGTGCAACTTATCATTTGCCGAAAGAAGAATTAAAAACTTATTCCAAAAATCGACTACTTAATATGATAATGAACCTTATGGGGGGAAGAGCGGCGGAAGAGATTGCCTTTGGTGAATATACTAATGGAGCGGGTAATGATTTACATCGTGCTACGGAAATAACTCACAAGATGGTTTGCGAGTGGGGAATGAGTGAAGCGTTAGGTCCAAGAACATTTGGAGAACCCAACGCAATGCCATTTTTAGGTAGAGATATGGGTCGATTTAAAGACTATAGCGAACAGACCGCCGCATTAATTGATGATGAGGTGAAGAAGATTACGAATGAATGTTATCAAAAAGCGTTTGACATTATTCAGACTAATAGAGAGAAATTGGCTGCAATAGCAGAAGCACTGCTTGAGAGAGAAAGTCTTAGTGGAGAAGAGATAGATTTAATACTTGAGGGGAAACCATTGCCACCACTCTTTGATGATGATAAAAGTTCTCGTGATGATAAGAAGGCTGAAGACAAAGAATCCCAGGAAAGACCGATAAAGACAATCGATACGAACACAGGGAAAGTCGATTTAGGCTTCACTCGGACATAAACCAGAATTTCTAACTGCGTAGCAGTTATATATTTATAGCCACGGATTGCGTAGCTACCTATATTCTTGTAGCGCCTGCATCTTGCAGGCATTCTGTAGCCGACGGGACGTCGGCGTTACAATAAGTCAATTTGATTAATCATCCTCCCCTGTAAAAATTTTTACAGTTCAAATCTTTCCTTGAAATTGGCTTTTCATCTCACAATGATTATTCCCTAAAAATTATTTTGTGCAAGATTAATAAGGAGATTTGTAAATGAATTTAGCAGGTGTTGCTTCGATTTTAAAACGACGCACTCTGTATATAAATATTTTTTTTCTCTTCTTATTTTGCTTACTGAATCACTTCAGTTATTCCGCCGTTAATAAAGAAATTGATTCACAACCTAATCCACCACAGGAGATTAAGGTTGAATTACAAAATATTTCACCTGTCATTATTTCCGATTTCACACCTGAATTTTCCTGGCGATTCAGTCATCCAGACAATAATGATGCTGAACTCAATTTCTCAGAAGAATTGGTAATTGACGTTCATGATGTTAAAGCTATCAAAGTCGTTGATTTAAATAATGATGGTTATAAAGACATAATATTGTGCAGTGGAATCCAGAGCTATCTATGCATTAATAATGGGGATTGGACGTTCACTATTGTTGAAAAATTCGGTGATAAGGATACAAACAGTATAGATACTTGTGACATAGATAATGATGGTGATATGGATGTGATTGTTGGGAATAATGGGCAAAACTATCTTTACAGAAATGAAGGCAATTTCGAGTTTACTCCTGAAGCACAATTCGGAATCGCAACTACAAAGGGAATTAAAGCGGTTGATATAGATAGAGATGGAGATATGGACGTTATTGCTGTAAATTTTATTGAGGAATGTTTACTTTTTCGCAATTTAGGGGATGGGACATTTTTAACTGAGCATCCTTTTGGATTTGCTTATGCCACAAGTGTTGAAATAGGGGATATGAACAATGATGGTACAGGTGATGTAATTATAGGAAACTGGTTCGGGACAATTACTATTTATCAGAATGATGGGAACGGATTTTTTCCAGAAAAGACACATATAAATGTAGATGATGTTAGAGCATTAACAGTAACTGATATTGATAATGATGGTGACCTTGATATTTTCGCTGGTAGAATGGGTCAGGATTATCTTTGTCGAAATGACGGGAACGGGAATTTTTCTGTGGAAAACGTATTGAACGGCTTTAATACCTTCTCAGTATTCGCTACAGACATTGATAATGATGGCGATTTCGATATTATGGAAGGAACATCAGAACAAAATTATATTTATCGAAATGATGGAAATGGCGTATTTGGAGAAATTCCCGCATTTAGTTCAGCATTTACTACAAGTTTGTATGCCGATGATTTGGACAATGATGGTGATATGGATGTTGTAGAAGGAAATTTAACAAATGCTACTGTATATAAGAACAATGCATCCTTGATAAAGCAGGGAGCATATCGCATTCTTATAGCCTCTCAGTTAGATAATCTTAATAACGATATTGGAGATATTTGGGATAGTGGTGTTGTTCAATCCAGTTCTACGGGTGATGGATTAACAGGAATTTCCTGTGGTGTGGAATTGTTGCCCGATAGAAAATATTATTACAGGATAAAAGTTTATGATGAGAATAATAATGAGGGGGAATGGAGTGAGATTAAGGAGTTTACTATTCCTATCATTATTAATAGTTTTATATTGAGTGATATAGCCACTGG
>Ga0315289_10006596_pt1 | contig 17034 bp, 14 predicted proteins | sample YL17G11_40_MG_FD_203452 | JGI IMG/M metagenome (GOLD analysis project Ga0315289, IMG submission 203452) | Sediment microbial communities from Yellowstone Lake, YNP, Wyoming, USA - YL17G11_40 | ecosystem: Environmental > Aquatic > Freshwater > Lake > Sediment | place: USA: Wyoming | collected... | reverse complement strand
AGATGCCTTTTACACAGGCGCTTTTCGATAAGTCGTCGAGCGACTCGCTGGCAGTGCTAACTATTAATGTCGGAGACAGGGTATCAGACGTCGAAGACTATGTGTCTAGCCAAGGAATAACTTACCCGGTACTGCTCGATACGCAAGGGAAAGTCGCCCAGGGCTACGGAATCATCGGTGTGCCCACAACCTACCTTATTGATGGACAGGGCATCCTAAAGGCGTACCAGATTGGCGCCTTCCAGGACGAAAATGCGATGGAAAGCGCTATCAAAGGCGTATTCCCATCCCTTGTCTTTAGTCCCGAAACTGAAACCAGCCCCCAGATTGGCAACGCCGCCCCGGATTTCACATTGCAAAGTGTTGATGGAAAAAACATCACTTTAAGTGACTTCCAAGGTAAAACTGTGCTACTGAACTTCTGGATGAGCTCGTGCGATGCTTGTGTATCAGAACTACCTTACTTGCAAACAGCGTCTGATAACGTAACAAACCAGCAAGTGGTTATACTCGCTGTCAACTGCGGAGAAAGCAGTCAGACTGTGGACAGCATAGTTGACCCATTGAAACCTTCCTTCCCTATGCTGCTTGATCCTGAAGGAAAAGTATGTACAGCGTACAAGCGCGGTGCCCCCACAGCTTTCCTTATCGATAGCAACGGCATTATCAGAGCGATAAAAGATGATGCATTCGAAAGCGCCGGCGAAGTAGAGAGCATGCTCGATTCGTTGCCATAGAAGCCGGGCAAGTTGTTCTTACCGTCTTATATGCAAGCAGGAACATGAGATTTTTAGGTGCGCTGCAGGACCTGGCTAGAGGATTAGGCGCGCTGCTTCTAGTCGTGTTTGCTGGCACCATTGGTTACAGGCTAATCGAAGGTTGGTCCTTCCTGGATTCTCTATACATGACAGTTACCACCATAACCACGGTAGGCTATGGTGAGATACACCCAATGTCAACAGCCGGACAAATATTCACTATTTTCCTGATTCTGGGCGGAGTCGGCACTGCCTTTTATATTCTCACCAGCCTTGTGCGATACATCATAGAAGGAGAATTCGGATTCAGAATAGGGAGGCAACGCATGGAAGCGAAAATTAGAAGACTTGACAATCATTTCATCGTCTGCGGCTACGGGCGAGTTGGACAGGCAATTACCAATATACTCAGACAGCAAGGGGCTAAACTTGTAGCTATCGACCGAGACAGAGAAGCCGTCAACAAGGCACAACAAGCAGGTTATTTGATAATTCACGGTGATGCCACCAAGGATGAATCGCTGAAACAGGCAAAGATAGACACTGCCAGAGGAATAATCATAGCCCTGGGCGATGACGCCGACATTATTTATACCACACTTGCTGCCAAAGAGCTTAATGCGACGTTACCTATAGTCGCTCGAGCCAATAGTGAAGATGCCGAGAGAAAATTGCAGCAAGCCGGAGCCGAGCGTGTAGTAGCTCCGGAAGCCATCGGCGGAGTTCGAATGGCCCGGCTTGCCCTGCGCCCAAAATCCGTGGAATTTATCGAAACAGTCTTATTCAGTCGAGAGAAACAACTGCTAGTGGAGGAGATAGAGGCGGCAGAAGGCTCACCACTAGTTGGTTCCACAATAAAAGAGATAGAAGAGCGATTTGACGGAATAAGAATTCTGGCTCTTAAGAAGGGGGATGGTGTGTTGATTCCCAATCCTGGCCCGAACAGCACAGTGGAAAAGGCAAGCAGTTTGACCGCTTTTGGCACAGTTGAGCAGCTGCGAGCTATAGAAGGATGTTGTCAGCCAAGCGTAGTCCGCTAGCAAGAGTGTGGTCGATAACGATAAGGGTATGACGTACCTGGCAAACATTAATTAAAAATTGCCATGTATTGTACTCACTCTTCATCCCCGGCACTAGGTTCGGAGCTTTCTTCACTGTATCTGAATCTACCTATTGTTTTTCGAATATCGCCTTTATTCCATCCCATACCTGTCAAAGTGCGATGTAAAAATTCAAAACTAGCTTCGTACTCAGGACTTATTAGGTCCGAAACTCCAAGCTTTTGGAGCATCTCTGATTCGCTTTTCCTATGGACACGGGCAATGATTTTAAGCCTGGCATTAGACCTTAAAGCATTCTTCACTGTAGTCACTACAGACAGAGGGTCAGGATACGTAACAATCAGAACCTTAGCTTTATCCAGCTTCGCCAAAGAAAGTACATGAGCGTTACTAGCGTCCCCATATATGCAATTTTCACCCTTTTTGTGTAGCTCGGAAACAAGCGCGGGATCCATTTCAATTACCAGATAAGGAATGTTGAGGCTATGCAGACTTTTAGCAATATTACGTCCCACCCGACCATAACCGCAGAGCACTACCTCGCTTAAAGGTTGAGGCAAACCTTCATCGTAACAGCGAAGAGAAGCTTCGGCTACCAATTTCGTGCCGGGCGGTACCTTGGCCAATTTGGAAAAAACAGTAGAAACCAGCCCCATAAACAAGGGAGTCAGCAGCATGGTTATTACTGCACACGCTATGATTAACGAATACAAATGGTCTGATATTATCCCGGAATTAATTCCAGCCTGAGCTAGTATAAAACTGAATTCACCGATTTGTGCAAGTCCAGCACCAACCAAGAAAGCAGTCCGACCACCATAGCGAAATAATTTGGCCACGCCAAAACAAACTCCGAATTTTATAGCAACAATGACAACAATAGCTAGGATGACAGTAGCCCAATTTCCCACTACAAACTGGGGACTCAAAAGCATACCTAACGATACGAAAAAGAGGGTAGCAAATACATCACGTAACGGAGTAATCTCCGCCAAAGCTTGATGTGCAAATATCGACTCCCTGAGTAACAAGCCAACCACAAAGGCGCCAAAGGCAACAGATAACCCAAAGATATAGGTGCCAAAAGCAGCACCGAAACATAGTATTAGAACCGTGAGTAAGAAAAGTTCGCGAGACCTAACTCCAGCAACCCTGCCTAGCAACCAGGGCAGCACCCAAAGGCCCAAGCCGATGGCTATGCCAAGAAAAATAACCGCTTTACTTACAGCTATGGCAAATGCGGGCAATATACTTCCGAGGGAAGCCCCGAATACGGGCACCCCCACCATCATTAACACAACACTCAAATCTTGAACTATGAGAATGGCTATCATGATGCGGCCATGCATTGAATCCATTTCACCGCGCTCCATAAGCATCTTTAGTCCAACCATAGTACTACTCAGGGAAATAAGAAGACCAAAAAAAGCAGCCTCGGATAAAGTCCAACTGAATAGGATTTTGCCAGCTACCAGACCCAGAACAAAAGTCACCAGAATTTGAGCTATGCCACCCCAAATACCCACCTTTCCCGTCTCTCTGAGCTGGCTGTAGGATACCTCCAACCCCACGGTAAACATCAATAAAGCCACGCCTATGGTAGCCAGGGTTTCAATCAACTCGACGTCACGAACCAGACCAAAGCCATAGGGACCGACGGCAACGCCTACCAACAAATAACCTAGAATCACCGGCTGCCTTAGACGATGAGCCACCATACCGCCGACTAAAGCTACGGCCAAGACAATGGCAACGTTGACAATAGGGTCAAATCCTGTCATAATCGCTTGCGCTCCAGGGATCAAGTTCCATTCTAACACATGATTAAAATAAGCCAAAATCTACAACCAATGTACTGCGGAGCTCCCAGAATTCCCTGGGTAAACAGAATAAGGAGAGGATACAATGATAAAGACACGCATGACTGAGCTATTTGGAATAAAACACCCCATCATGCTCGCCGGGATGAACTGGATAACTGAGCCGGAGCTGGTAGCTGCAGTTTGTAATGCTGGTGGATTAGGTATTCTGGCTACCGCTGCCACCACCCCGGAGGAGACAAGAAAAAGCATCAGACAAATTAGAAAGCTTACAGATAAATCATTCGGTGTCAACCAAATTCTCATAGGTCCTGGGGCCAAGGAGAATATAGATATAGCCATAGAGGAGAAAGTTCCTATCATAAACTATTCATTGGGAAAGCCGTGGTTCATCGAGCAAGTCCACGCGTACGGTGGCAAAGTATTGGGAACTACAGCAATTGCCAGGCATGCGGTCAGAGCCGCAGAATTAGGTTGTGATGCCGTCGTAATCACCGGCCAGGAGGCAGCAGCTCATGGAGCTAACGCTACCTCAATGGTGTTAATACCCCTTGTATCCAGTCAGATAAAAGTTCCGCTTATTGCCGCCGGCGGATTCTACGATGGCAGAGGACTCGCCGCAGCTCTGGTGTTAGGGGCTGACGGCATATCCATGGGGACCAGGTTTATGCTCTCTAAAGAGAGTCGAGTCCATGATAATTTTAAGAAGCTTTGCCTGCAGGCGACTGAACAGGACACACTGTACAGCGACCGCTTCGATGGCATGCCTGGTAGAGCGCTGAAAACCAAAGTAACTGAGGACATGACGAAAAGCGGGTTTCCTCTAATAGAAGCCTTTAAGGGAGCCAAAGAAATAAAACAATTGCTTAAGCTTTCATTCTGGCAATTCGTTCGTCTCAGCTTCCAGATGATGAGGTCCGACGAGGGCTCACCTCTCTGGGTGCAAGCCCGTCAGGTCGCTGGCACGAGGAGACACTTGAAAGCAATAAATGAAGGTGACGAAAAGGAAGGCATTCTGTTTGCTGGAGAATGTTCCGGCGCTATAAATGAATTGCTCAGCGTTAAGGAGATTATCAACCGAGTAATAACTGAGGCCGAAGAGACGCTGGAGGCAACCAGAAAAAAGATTGGGAAGTCATAGAAGGGCTGCGTTCTTACAATACAACACAACGCCAGCCCGTAGGATTCTAAATATCTCAGCCTCGGAGTCGCCGCTGTATCTCACTTAGTATATGTTCCGCCTCCCGCACCATCATTTCCAGGAGTTCCCGACAACTAACAATCTCTTTAATGAGACCGATAGATTGACCAACAGCGAGGGGAACTCCATCCACATCACCGTTTTCCCAGGCTTTCTCGGAGCGCTTACCGGATATCAAGGGTATTATCTCCTCTAGCCCCCCATGCTGTCTCTCTACCTCAAGCACTTTGCTGACTAATTCATTTTTCAGAGCTCGCATCTGCAAGTCAAGCGTCCCTAATATTAGTGTAGTATCATTTTCCTGACGGCGGATGAGTTCCTCCTTAATTTTGGGATGTGCCAGGCACTCTTTAGTAGCGATAAACCGGGACGCCATCATCACACCTTCTGCTCCCAGAACCAGTGCGGCAGCCAGGCTTCTGCCATCGGCTATACCTCCAGCAGTAATAACCGGAATCTTCACCGAGTCGCAAATCCGCGGTGTAAGCAGCATAGTTGTCACATCATCATTCAACGGGTGCCCCCCTTCCTCAAAACCAGCAGCGATGACCGCATCGTAGCCGGCTTCTTCAGCATGCCTGGCATGCTTCACAGAACCGACTTTATGTATCAGCTTGACGCCCGCTTCTTTCGCCTGATCAACAGCGTCCACGCCCAGGTATTTATCTAAGGGTGCACCCGAGATTTCAATAGCAGCCACCCCTTTTTCACAGCAGACTCGAAAATAATCCTGGTGCATCTCCTTCGTAATCCGCACAGAAGGCAGCAACGTAATGTTCACGCAAAACGGCTTGTCCGTCAACTGCCGTGTCTTATCAATAGATTTACTAAGGTCATCTCCAGATTCATAGTTGCCAGAGGTCAAATTGCCAAGTCCGCCGGCATTTGATATCGCAGCACACAGTTCAGGTTTAGCCAGCCACATCATACCGCCGCACATAATTGGATGTTTGATACCAAAAAGTGTCGTCATTCTAGTTTTCATCGGTTGCCTCCGAATATGAAATGTGATTACCTCTATCTAAGGCCTAATTATAACCCAGCAAAGCAGCCAGATAAAGATTATAAACAGGGTCTTTGATTCACCTCCTCACTTCTGTTAGACTTCTCGTAGATATTTGCGTGGTAACAAACGTTGTGATAAAGGAGGGCTATCAATGAGAACAAGAATGACTGAGCTATTCGGAATACAGCATCCCATTATGTTAGCCGGTATGGCTTTCGTTAGCTTGCCCAAGATTGTAGCTGCCGTTTCCAATGCCGGTGGCTTGGGCATGTTCAACAGCGCTGCTAACTCACCAGACCAGATGAAAGATATCATCAAAGAGATTAAGTCGCTCACGGATAAACCGTTCGGCATAAATGTCACATTACTGTTTCCTAACGCCAGGGAGAATGCAGAGGTAGCTATAGAAGAGAAAGTGCCAATCTTAAACTATGCGCTGGGAAAAGGCGATTGGCTTATTAAAGCCGTGCATGAATACGGCGGCAAGGTTATATCCACCGTAGCCACAGAAAGACATGCGCGACGTGCCGAACTGGACGGAGCCGATGCCCTTGCCGTCACCGGACTGGAAGCGGCAGCGCATGGTGGCGAGCCCACCTCATTGGTGCTCATACCCCTAATAGCCAGCCAGGTAAAGATTCCTATCATAGCCGCTGGTGGTTTTTGCGATGGCAGAGGGCTGGCGGCAGCTTTGGCTCTGGGCGCTGAGGGCATATCTATGGGCACCAGGTTCATGCTGACACAAGAGAGCCCGGTAGCTTTAACCGTTAAAGAGGTTGGTGTTAAAGCTACAGCCGAAGACACCTTTCGCTCAGATAAAATCGATGGCTTACCCGGCAGGTACTGGAGGAACAAAGCAGCTTTGGAGCGGGCAGAAGGTAAGGTATCACTGACTCAGGCGATGTCCAGTGGATGGCGGATAAAGAAAATGCTGGATGTTCCTTTCTTTAAACTTTTCCAGAGCGGTTTAAAGCAGAGAGGTATTCAAGACCTGGCCCGTCAAGCCGTCAGCATCGATTCTCTTAAGGCTCTACACGAGCCTGGCGATGTGAACGAAATTGTCGTGCCCCTGGGACAAGTCGCCGGCAGGATAAGTGATATACCCACCTGCCAGGATATAATCGAACTGACAGTCGCTGAAGCCGAATGGGTGATAAAAAGACTGAGAGAAAAGGTTACTTCTTAAATTAAAAATTACCAGGTCGGTTGCCTGGTAAAAACTCATTGCGTTTACCAGACAACCGGACTGACCTCAAGCCGTCAGATAGTCAAAGAGCTAACAGGTTAACTATTTCTTTTTGGCGCCGGCTTTCTTGGCTGGCTTGTCAGCCTTCTTGGCATGAGCCGCACAGGTCTTGCACATGGCCTTAAACCCCTTTCTTCTACCTGAGACCTTCTTTTTAACTATATCACCTGTCAAAGCAAGCAGTCAATTTTAAGAATATCTAGCAATGCCCCAAATGTCATCCTGAGCGAAGCGAAGGATCTATTCTTTTAACTTAATTGAGCCCAGTACAAGCTAGATTCTTTGGTCGCTCTGCTCCCTCAGAATGACAGGTCACTTTCGTAAACGGCCTACATCATTCCAATTTCTGACGCAGAACTCTTGACCGCCCCTACAGCAAGCAGTAGAATGCCAAATGCATATAGACGCATGAGAGCCATCGAGCATAGACATGTTAACCATTAAGCAAGCAACGCTAGCAGATTTAGGGCAAATTACCGAAATTTATAATGACGCTATTCAAAAAACAACCGCTACATTTGACACTGAGCTGAAGACTTTGGAAGAGCAAGAGAAATGGTTTGCCAACCATGATGCCAGTCATCCTGTATTAATTGCAGAGCAGGATGGACTCGTTACAGGATGGGCATCTTTGAGCCAATGGTCCGACAGATGCGCTTATAGTGCTACTGCCGAAATATCGCTCTACGTCAAGGAAGACTACCGGGAAAAAGGAATTGGGAAACAGCTTATGAAGGCAATTATCCAGGAAGGTAAAACGGCAGGACTGCATACGGTAATTGCCAGAATAGCTGGCAGCAACAAGATAAGTGCCGACCTATGCAAATCTTTCGGGTTCCAATACATAGGAACTATGAGAGAGGTAGGTAAAAAGTTTGACAAGTTGCTGGATGTACACCTAATGCAGTTGATCTATTGATATTCACGCCATCACGTAATTATTAGACTATGTCTCAAAATCTTTCGTCACAGCTTGAAAAATATCTGCCGCCGCCGGTTCTAGCCCTGATAAAAATTGCCGGCAAAGAGGCCAGCGAGCTGGGACAGGAACTGTACCTTGTCGGCGGTGTAGTGCGCGATTTGTTTCTGGGTCGTGCTAACTTTGACTTCGATTTAGTCGTCGAAGGAGATGCCATCAGCCTTGCCAAGAGGCTAGCTAGAGACAGCCAGGTAAAGTTAACAGTTCATTCTCGCTTCGGCACTGCCAACCTTAATTACCCTGGCTTCAACCTTGACTTAGCCACCGCCCGCAGTGAAACCTACAGCAAACCGGGAGCCTTACCCAACGTCAAGCCAGGCAGCCTCAAGGATGACCTCATCCGCAGGGACTTCTCCATCAATGCTATGGCACTGCACCTCAACCCCCAGCGATTCGGTGAGCTTATTGACCTGTATAACGGTAAAGACGACCTCGAACGTCGCCTCATCCGTATACTACACCCAAAAAGCTTCGTCGACGACGCCACCCGAATCTTAAGGGCAATACGCTACGAGCAAAGGTTAGGCTTCAAACTGGAGGCGGAAACCGAAAAATTGCTCCGTCGCCATGTGGCTATGCTCAATACCATAAGCGGCGACCGCATAAGGCATGAGCTGGAGTTAATTCTTAAAGAAGATGAACCAGAACGAACTCTTAGACGCGCTGAAGAGCTAGAAGTCCTCAGCCAACTGCACCCATCGCTCAAAGGCAATGGCTGGCTTAGTAAAATTTTTACCAAAGCTCGCCAGGCCGATATACGGGCCTCACTCCTAATACTTTATCAGTGCCTGCTTATCTACAATCTAACTGAAAAGGCGAACGAGAAATTCACCTCACATCTCAACTTCCCTAAGAATTCGGCTCAAGCCATGCGAGAGACGATACAAATAAAGGCGCAACTTCACAGCCTGACAAACCCTAAGCTAACGCCCAGTGATATTTACCAGTTGCTTCATGGCTATTCGGCACCAGCCATTCGAGCCAATGCTCTGGCATCCGAATCTCTCGTGGCCAGCAAGCACATGAATTTGTATCTGAGTAAATTGCGTTATGTAAAGCCGCTGTTGAATGGGGAAGATTTGAAGAAAATGGGTATTGCCGCCGGGCCTAAAATAGGAGATATTCTAAGCGCACTACATCAGGCACGGCTTAACGGAGAGGTCAGGACACGGAAAGAAGAGGAGAAATTTGTCCATAGCTGGCGCTAAAGTTGTACACAAAGCCCGCCCTCTCCCAATGAGCACCAAATCCCAAATAATATCTAAATCCAAATTTCCAAAAATGAAACTTTGATGTTTTAGAAGCGCTTGAGTTCATCGCCACATGTAGTAGCGACCTTTCAAGGTCGCTTCGGCGAGGTTGAAACCTCGCCGCTACATTAATTCGAGATTCTTTGCGGAGTTTGTCCTGAGTGGGGATTCTTCGACAGGCTCAGAATGACCGCACGAAGGGCTCGGAATGACAAGGGGTAAAGGGCTGGGAATGGCAGATTGCGCTTGCTAAATGAGCGCCTAAGATGTGATGGTGGATACAGCACAAGCTTCAAGTCCCTGCTGGCAAAGTCGGCGATGCATTTCCTCAGCCTTTGCCTTACTATCCGCGGGAGCAAACAAAGCCGGCCCCGAGCCAGCTAAATGAATATCTTTAGCGCCAGCCTCCTCAAAACACCTCCAATAATCTTCCAACCCGGGAAAAGAATCAAAGGCTACCCTGTCAAAAACGTTAAAAAACAGGTTTGAAGCAATCTGCTTATCCTTAGACCAGCCTTTCACTGCTCTGTCAACGAATTGCCCATCGGTAAAATGCCGGTCATCCAAACGGGAATAAAGCTGCTGTGTTTTATTAGATATTTTGGGTAAAGGTGGTATCAGCAAGACAAACCACATCGGCACCGAGGCCGCCAAAGGCATGACATTTTCGCCTCTGCCCTCCATCAAAGCCGCTCCTCCATGCATAAAAAAGGTTATGTCCGAGCCCAGTCTGGCCGCCAGTTCAACCACATCCGATGTAGTCAGTTTCAATTCCCAAAGCTGGTTGAGAGCCAACAAAGTAGCCGCTCCATCGCTGCTGCCGCCACCCAGACCCGCAGCCCAGGGAATTCGCTTCTCGAGCTTAATCTCGACTCCTCTCTGGCAACCGCTGACCTTTCTGAGCAGTTCGGCCGCTTGAACCACTAGGTTATCCGAAGTCTGGAGACTCGGCTCACTGCATTCCAGGGAAATCACATCGGCAAGCTCCAAAGAAATGACGTCGCACAGGCTAATTGTCTGAACCAGGCTGCGAATCTCGTGGTATCCGTCATCGCGCTTGCCCAGAACTTCAAGGACAAGGTTAATTTTAGCCGGCGCCAAACACTTCAGCATAGCAGTCACGACGAATAGTATAGCACTTCAAGATAGCTTAAAGAACCAATTAGCCTCTTGTCGGACATTCCCGCCTATGTCATAATGGCACACAAACAAAAGGCAGGGGTGAATAGATGAAGAAATCCAAAAGTACATTTCGGAGACCAACCAATGGCGTCAGAAAACTCATTCCAATTGCATTGGCAGTCGCTCTGGTTCTGGTTTTTGTTGCTGATTCCAATTGTGCGCCCAAAAAAGAACAGGCCGTACCGCCAGCACCGCCTACGTCTTCAGCACCACAACCGAGCCAACTTCTAAATGAGCATTGCAAGCGTTTCACCAAGAGAGTGGAAGAAGTCACGAACGGGGTTTATGTGGCTATCGGATATTCTCTGACCAATTGCATTTTAGTTGTCACCCCTCAGGGTAGAGTAATTATTGATACTACGGAAAGCATGGAATCAGCCCGCGAGATAAAGAAAGAGTTCGATAAGATATCAAACACGCCTGTGCTGGCGGTCATCTATACTCACGGCCATCCTGACCATATTTTGGGGACATCGGTTTTTAAGGAAAGTGGTACCGAAGTTTACGCACAAGATGAGTTTATGGATTTCATCAACCAGCAATATGGCCTGTGCTTGCCCATGATAACCGTGCGCGGGATGAGGCAGTTTGGTACCGCACTGCCGGGAGGCTGGGTACCCTGCCACGGCTGCGGCATTAAGCTCATGCTGGATAAAGATAAAACACCTATTATCGTCCCCCCTACTAAGGTTTTCGAGGATGAGCTGGAAGTAAACATCGGAGGGCAGGAGTTCCTGCTGGTACATGCACCAGGGGAGACTGTAGACCAGCTATTTGTCTGGCTTCCTGATAAAAAAGTCCTCATCCCCGGTGATGATTACTACCCCACTTTCCCCAATCTCTACACCATACGTGGCACCACACCTCGCCCTATAGCCGGTTGGTTCAAGTCCATCGATCGGATGCGTGACCTAGGTGCGGAATATCTGGTGCCGCTGGTCGGCGGATCAATCCAGGGAGCTGAGCGGATTGACGAGTTGCTGACAGCTTACAGAGACGCCATCCAGTACATCCATGATGCTGTAGTCAGAGGCATCAACCAGGAGAAAACGCCTGACCAACTTGTTGAGGAAATCAAGCTCCCACCACATCTGGCTGACATACCTGAACTCACGGAGTTATACGGCAAAATCTCCTGGAGCATCAGGGGCATCTATGAGGGATATGTGGGCTGGTTCGATGGCAATGCTACCAGTCTAGAACCGCTGACCACACGTATAAGGGCAGAAAAGATAATCATGCTGGCTGGCGGCAAAGATAAACTGGTCACAGAGGCCAAGAACGCGCTCAGCAACAAGGAGTTCCAGTGGGCAGCCGAGGTCGCCGATATGTTGCTGGCCGTCGACCCTACCAGCACAGAAGCACACGAAATCAAAGCAGAGGCACTTTTCAGACTGGGCGAGTCCTCCTATAACAGCATCGCCCGCTCCTACTACCTTTCCCAATCACAGGCATTGAGAGGGAAACTAGAGCCGCCAAAGCCGCTAAAAATCGATGCCGAATATGCCCATACCGTTGATATCCAAATCATATTTAGCAATTTGCCCATATATTTCGATCCCGATGCCGGTGCCAACAAACTGATAACCGGTGCATTCAAGCTAACCGACACCGGCGAGACATACCGGGCGATAGTAAGCAAAGGCGTGCTGGAAGTCCGTCCCGGACTTCCCAAGCAGCCTGACTTCACGATAAATATAGATAGCGATACATTTAAAGAGATGATGCTGGGCGTGAGCAAACCCACTGAAGCTATGATGACAGGACGCATGAAGGTGGAAGGTAGTTGGTTCAAGTTGCTTGAATTCTTCTCCCTGTTCAAGCGGTGACTCGTAGTTCAGGCAGACGCGGATAGAACTTCATACAACCTGGCCCACTCTTCCAGGCTGAGCGTCTCAGCCCGACGTTTAGGGTCTATGTTTGCTTTTTCCAGCAATAAGGCAACTTCAGCCGGTTTCATCCCCAAGCCATGCGCCAGCGAATTATGCAATTGTTTTCGAGGTGAGCTAAAGCCACTTCTGACCACCTCGAAAAAGCCATTCATATCCGCCACTTTAACCGCAGGCTCTGGCAATACATCGAAGCGCAGTATAACCGAATCAACTTTCGGCTGAGGATAAAAGCATCGAGATGGCACATACGATATAATTTTCGGTTCACTATATACCCGAAGGCTAACCGCCAGCAGAGACATCTTCCCCACGTCAGCAACAATGGCTTCGCCAACCTCCTTCTGCACCATCATCACCATCAAAGATGGCTTAGTCGAGGCTTCTACAAAGTAACGCAACACGGGTGAGGTAATATAATACGGCAGATTAGCCACCACTTTATACTTACTTTTACCAGCCAATAATTGTGATGGAGTGACTTTAACTATATCGGCATTAATCACACTTAAATTTGACAGTGAAGCTAGTCGGCGCTGCAACAGAGAGGCTAGCCTGGTATCGAGTTCCACAGCGATGACTTTCCCAGCATGCCGGCTCAGCTCACTAGTCAATATGCCTAGACCGGGGCCAACTTCAACTACAGTATCTTCCGGAGAAAGCTCAGCAGCTTCAACGATGGTGTTTAAAACCGCCTCGTCTATAAGGAAATGCTGTCCCAGGCTTTTCCTGGCTTTGAGGCCAGACTGGCGAAGCAGATTTTTGACCTGATCTGAAAATGGAGTTGTTTTATCAGGCACTTGGCGCCTTCAAACTTTTAACTTAAGAATTCTCTGGGCATTCTTATACAGGACTTTCTCAATCACCTCCGGCTTATAGCCGCCGCTTTCAAATTCCTGAAGCCACCGCTTTGGTGGAATTTCAGGATAATCAGAGCCAAACATAAACTTATCCTGGAGGCGTCCGTTGACCTCTCTCCTTATAACTTCAGGGAAATACTTCGGTGCCCAGCCAGAGAGGTCGGCATAGACATTACCTTTATGAAGCAAAACAGCAATTTGCTCTTCGTGCCACGGCCAGGCGGGATGAATCATAATTATCGTCAACTCGGGGAAATCAGCTGCCACATCATCGATATACGGAATAGGCATGGTGTATTTTAGACGTATACCGTAACCACCGGGCATGCCAGCTCCGGCGCCGGTAGTTCCGGTGTGAAAAGAAACCGGTATTTTCAGCTCGACGCACTTCTCATAAAGTGGATAAAACCGCCTATCATTGGGGAAGAAAGCCTGGAGCGCCTGTTGAAACTTTAGCCCCATCAACCCCAGCTCCTTAACGCATCTTTCCAATTCTCTTACGGCTGCTTTCCCCTTCCACGGGTCAATCATCGCCCAGCCGCCGATAAACACGTCGGGGAATTTTTTGATTAGCCGGGCAACCTCGTCATTGGTATTGCTGGTATCATAGCCACTCACAGATTCCGTATCCCAGCCTATTAAGATAGCCTTTAAGTCCAGCTCCCTGAAATCCTGTACCATCTCCTCATCGGTCTTGACCTTATATTCAACTCCATAATACTTGGAAATGTACTCCACCAACTCCGGCCCCCACATACGTTTTCGGTCGAAAGCAGCCGTGCTTGGATGAACATGAACATCGATAGCTTTCATTCCAGTATCTCCTCTTACATCATGGTATAGCCGCCGCTAACGCTAATGGTCTGTCCCGTTATAAAACTGGCAGCATCCGAAGCCAAAAAGACAACAACATTGGCAATGTCCTCCGGTTTACCCAGGCGGCGCAAGGGATAAGCTTTCGCTGCCTTCTCCTGCGCTTCAGTGGTAAAAACTTGAGCCATCGGGCCTTTCCACATACTCAACTCGCCGGCATACTCAGGATTTTCCGGTACAGTGACTCCGGGGCAGACCACGTTAACATTTATGCCATAGCGACCCAGCTCCCGAGCCAGAGATTTAGACAGGGCAATAACGCCGCCCTTACAGGCAGCATAGACTGCCTCCCTATATTCGCCCATTCTGCCGGCATCAGAGCCGATGCTGATAATCTTTCCGTATTTCCGCTCAATCATATGTTCCAAGACGGCTCTGGTGCAATTTAGCACACCCCAAAAATTAATATTTACTTCCTTCTCTAATTCCGACCTCGACTTCTCAATAAATAGCCGGTCTAAAGTCCAACCCACATTGTTTACTAAAATATCTAATTTCCCAAATTCCTCAATTATTCTTTTAACCGTAGCCGTCACCGAATCAAAACTGGTGACATCGGTTTTGATAGCTATAACCTTGCCGCCTAGAGCAACAGCCTCTTTAACCACCTTTTGCCCCTGGGCTTCGTCTATATCGGCAATCACCACGCGAGACTTTTCCGAGGCAAAGGCTAAGACTATAGCCCGACCGATATTCGAGCCGCCGCCGGTAACAATCACCGTCTTACCCGCCAGATTTAAGTCCATCTCGAACTTCCTACCACGAATTCCTCAATATGAGCGCAGTTATCACTCACCCTGTCATTCTGAGGGAGCCCTTCGCTCTTTGTCATTCTAAAGGAGCAGAGCGACTGAAGAATCTCCCCAGACTCTTCGCTTCGCTCAGAGTGACATATTAGAAAACGTTTTTACAAGGGCCGTGCACCGACTGTCGATTTCCGCCTTCTAGCTTACCCCAGTTAGCCAGCTCCGACCAGGTAGCCTTGCGGCACCCGGAGAATACTATTTACCGCTGCTTCCTTCCGGACCTGACGGGATTCATAGTTCTCCGCCGCGCAAGACCCAGCCCTCAACGCCACTTTACCAGAGCAGTCCTAATAGACGAAAACCTCGAGCCGGACTTCAACCCCGCTATAGCGGATCTCGGGTACAGGGCACCGCTAGTTCCCCGTCTAGCACGACCCACTCACATACTACTATGTAGCTTTAAACTTTTCAAGGCTACCAGCCCACGCTTAAGCGCATAATGAGCGGCATGGGCAATCCTCTCTTTTCCATCTTTTTCTGCGTAGCTGGAATATCATATTCAACCCGGTAATGACGGATAGTCCGAGCCTCCGTATCATAAAGAGCATAGCTGGCTCTAGGGTCACCATCCCGAGGCTGCCCAACACCGCCGGGATTAATAATTATGCGTTTTTTGCCCAACTTCAAGTTAGCCCCTTCTGGAAACATCCTGTAGACCGCCTTATTGCCAGCGAGTTCGAAAATGAGCGGCACGTGGGAATGGCCCACAAGGCAGTAAGGCGTTTCAAAACAGGCAAAGTTATTCTGTGCTGCCTCGGTAGATAGCAGGTACTCCCAGATAGGCTCACGTGGGCTACCGTGAACCAGTGTGAAGTTTTCCTGGCAAAGACTAAGAGGTAACTTCTGTAAGTAATCTACATCTTCAGCGGTTAGTTGCTGTGCCGTCCAGTGAGCGGCTAGAGCCGCCACGGGATTGAAGTCAGCGGTATCCATCTTGCCAATGGCTGCCCAATCATGATTGCCAGCAATGCATACGTGTTCAAATTGACGCAGACGCTCAATGCACTCATGAGGGTCAGGACCGTAGCCCACCACATCACCAAGACACCAAATCTTGTCAAAGCCACCCCTATCGTCGGCATCGCTAATCACCGCCTCAAAAGCTGCTAGATTGCTGTGAATATCACCGAGGATTGCATAACGCATACCGCCTAACTATACCATCCAAGAGCCTGTTTGTTAAGTTTGAGGTCTAAGGATATGGACAAATAAATAAAAAAAGGTAAAATAGTGTTAAAGACAAGTCAAACACAGCATATGGGAAAAGACGAGATGTATTACTTCGCTTACGCCTCCAATCTGAATCGGAAACAGATGGCCGAGCGCGCTCCTGACAGCAAGCCGAAGGTCATCGCTACCTTGCCCAATTTTAAACTGACGTTCACGGCACGGCAAGGCCGACAAGGTGGAGTCGCCAGCATCACACCACACCGGGGAGAAAAGGTGCTTGGAGCCGTCTACGAAATATCGGAAAGGGATTTGAAGCGTCTGGATGGGTATGAAAGTTATCCTACAATCTATGACCGACGCAAGGTAACTGTTTGGACGGAAACTAACGAGCCGGTAGAAGCCATTACTTATATCAAGATTGACCAATCGCGGGAACTAAAGCCTGCAGCGGAATACCTGGCTGTCATTCAACAAGGCTGCAGGGACTGGCAAATAGTCTGACCCTATTCCTTTGGCCTGGTGTTCTTCTCTATATCTATAAGTACATAACAAAGGTCGGCAAAAGCCACTAGAAACAAACCGGATAATATCGAAGCTATAAGACCGACCACCGCTATGCCCACCGTGCCCAAACCGGCACTCAAAGGTATGAAATCAGTCAATGCTTCTGTACCGCCGAGAGCTATTACAGCCAGAGCAATCGAAAAAAGGCTGCCGCCTATCATCACTACCCAGCCGATAATTCTATAAACAGTAGCTACAGCTCTTAAAGCTCCGTACCTCCCGGACGGCCTGGCTTCTCTCACTGCCGGCTCGGCGGCCGGTGCTGGCTGCGGCTCCCAGACTGGCTGTTGAGTGACAACTGGCAATCTTTCTCCGCAAGTTGTACAAAATTGCGGACCAGCACTATCCGCGCCGCAATGTGGGCATCTA
>Ga0315289_10006595_pt1 | contig 17035 bp, 14 predicted proteins | sample YL17G11_40_MG_FD_203452 | JGI IMG/M metagenome (GOLD analysis project Ga0315289, IMG submission 203452) | Sediment microbial communities from Yellowstone Lake, YNP, Wyoming, USA - YL17G11_40 | ecosystem: Environmental > Aquatic > Freshwater > Lake > Sediment | place: USA: Wyoming | collected... | reverse complement strand
CCACAACGAAGAGAGGATGTCTAGAAATATTTATTCGTAAGTAATATCAATTACTTATATAACATACTCAAAATCAAGAAGTATGCCGAACAGTATTGGAATCGTCCCTATTTCCCCTCCTTATTTAATCGCAGAAAGGCATGCGTTAAATAAAAAACCTGGCAGCCACATTTTGTCCGGATTATAACCGGTAGAAACATAAACCATATTAAGATGAGGAATTATATAAATGCACTGTCCTCCGGATCCTTCAGCAATGTAAATATCATTTTGCTTCGGCGGTGTGCCTATCCACCGTTCTTTAAAAAATTTATCTGTAAATTGCCACCAGTGATAACCATAATTCAAATACCCATTAATATATTTATTTGCTTTAGTAACAGTAACATGTTCAGCAGTGGATTCTTTGACCCAATCTTCCGGAATAATTTGTTCTCCATTCAATTGTCCGTTTTTTAAATATAGATACCCAAACATTGCCATATCAACAGGGTGTAAATATAGTCCCTTTCCAGTGTTGCTAATTCCATTTGGGCCTGTTTCCCATAACCAATCTTTTATTCCCATTGCTTTAAAAAGATTTTCAGCAGCATAATTTTCAGCGGATTTCCCGGTTTTATTTTTAATTATTCCCGAGAGTAAAATGGTGCATCCGGTGTCATATCCAAATTGTGTTCCTGGAAAACTAACAGTCTGACGATCCAGCATATTTTTAATCCAATCATTACTATCCTCCATTTTAACTGCATCATTTTCATGATTAAGCTTGCCGTTTTTATCTCTATATAGCATAGACAATTCATTCCATTTAAATCCGGCAGTCATAGTCAGTACATTTTCAAGACTGATAGATGCTTTTCTATCATCAAAATGTGCAAGATTATTATATTCAGGAAAGAAATTAATAAGTTTTTCTTGCAATCCATTAATCTTGCCTTGATGTAGTGCAATTCCTATTAAGGCAGATGTGATACTTTTTGTTACCGAAAAGCAGGGATGAAGCATATCCCGGTTCCATCCTCGGAAATATTCTTCTAAAACCAGTCTGTCATTATGAATAATTAATAAACTATGGATTTTGCCAAATACACCCAGCTTAATAAGTTTCACTATCAGGGAAAGCTTCCAATTATTTAATTCATATGAGGAGTTACTGGAGCCTGAGAGTTTATCAATTGCATATTTATCCTGTGGAGATGCTTCAGGGAGAGACAGTTCATAACCTTGATTGCATATCTTAATAAAGAATAAAAATCCTGCAATAATGAGTGTAATTAATATAAATAAAATCTTTTTCTTCATGCTCCTTCTCTCACATACTTTAGTATCCCTTTCGGGGATGGTGGAAACTCTTCGCCTTTAGGCGAAGAAAAGTTTATACTGTCGCCATGCGACTTTATAAATTAGGTGCCCATACAAAGACAGACTTAAAAGTTCACGTTAAATAGTCGAGGGGGTCAAGTCTGCCATTGACCATTGTCGATATTTATAAAAGCCAAGAGCAGACTTGACCCCTTTCCCTCTTTAAACCCCTCGAATTCGATGGGTTTACAGCGGATAGGTGTCAGGCCTTGACACTTGACTCAATCTCTGCAACCAGCTTTGACAGCTTTTTATTATGGGTGATCTCTTCCTTTAGCCGAGTTGATGCCTTGCTAATTGCGCTAGAATGAATATCCCCAAATAACCTCCCGATCTCTTCATTATTGGAAAGATAATGGGCGCAGCGGGGCTGTTGAAAAACCCTTATGAACGTTATTGCGAGAGACAACGTCTCGAAGCAATCTCGGCGTTAGCTTTGTTATTTCTAGTCTTTTTAGATTGCTTCGTCGTTTTAGCTCCTCGCAAAGACAACGAAAAGAACTTTTTCAACAGGCCCGCAGCGCCCTATTTTAAAACCGCACAGCGCTTACCCCTCATTAGGTTGATCGAGTTGTCTTTCTTTCAGTTGTTTACTTATTTTTTCTTTAAATCCAGGGACATAAATCCAGGGACAACCCCCATATATATAAACACTCTTCATGATCGTAGTATAAGTATGTTGTGTGGGTTTGACACCCAAAATATTCGCTTATTATTGTGATCGCTCCCGCAACTTAATCGAAATTTTGCGAGTCTCTCCATTTCGAATGAACTCAAGAGGTACTTCTTGCCCCGCGTACTTATTGATTAGGTGAATTACGCTCTTTGAATCGATAATTTCATCATCTCCAATTCGTGTGATCACATCGCCTCTCAGAATATCAGCGTTAAAGGCTGGTGAACCTTTTACCACAAAGGCCACATAAGCCCCCCGATTTCTTTGGAGTTTTTGTCGTAAATCTTCAGGCATATCCCCAACATGGGCTCCAAATGCGAGAGGTTTTAACTTTACCCAATAAGCCGCGAAGAAGTCATATCGATTAACGCTATAAGGAATTCCGAGAGCAGTGTAACCACCCGGCACTATAGTTGTAGAAGTGCCAGAATAACTTGAACCAGCAACAGTGCCGGAATGATAAGTTGTATACGTCTCTGAAGGATTCGGAATTAGTAAGGGGGTCGTTCCGCTCACAGTATGAGTATACCGGCTATAGAGGACAACAACTCCGGCTTTTATTTTCTTTGCTTGTTGAATGGCGTCTTTTGCTGATCCCTCTTTCGCATTAAAAGAAGAAAAACCAATTAAAGTATAGCCATCCTCCATAAGTATAGCCATCCTCCATCATTGTTTGATAGTCCAGTTCCGGATTACTCCCCGAATATACTTTTGGTTCACCCCTGTCAGTTTCGAAATTAGGAAACTCGCTTATGGAGCGTCCGTGTAAGGTGTCATAGTAAAACTTAGAATAGGGATTTGTGGCACAACCGATAGTAATCATCACAGTTAACGCCAGTATAATTCTTATAATTTTAGTCATCACTTTGTTCCTCCGATCCTATCGAAATTGATTATGATCTCAAAAATAAAAAGCCCCCACCAGCACTAACTGATAGGAGCTATCTCAATACTCCCTAAAACGATACCACTAATCACGGGTATCTCCTGTTCGTAATAAGGCTTACCGTATTGCTTACAACCAGATATACGTCCTTATAGCACTTTTTCGTTGTCTTGTTAAGCGCCTTCTGGGCGGTTTTCTATTTTTTGAACAGGTCGGCATGTGACCCCATTCTTTCAAAAATGATCCACTCTTTCTCAATCTTGTAGATGAGCAGCCAGTCAGCCTCGATGTGGCACTCTCTGCGGCCCGCATAGCTCCCGACCAACTGGTGGTCTCTGTGCAAGGGGTCGAGCCTCCCACCTTCGATCAAAGCACGTGCAATAATCTTCAGTTTCTCCAGATTCTTCCCGCGCTTCTCCGCTTTCTTGATGTCTTTCTCAAACTGCCGGGTATAGACCGGTGTGCGCATCAGATGCCCAATTTCTTAAACATGTCATCGGCATCTTTGCATACAACCAGGTTCCTCCTTGCATCGGTTTCCTCGAATGTCCGCAGGGTAGTCGAAGTAGGAATGACTACGTCGAATGGGAGTCCTTTCCGCAGCGCGACCTGACGGTAGAACATGGTGATCGCCTGGCTGGCGGATAGGCCCAGTTTGATCAAAAGAGTTTCTGCTTGCTTTTTCAGGTTCGGTTCGATTCGTGCCCTCACAGTTGCTGTTTTACCCATCATACACCTCCTTTGTTCGTACAGCAAAAGTGTAACACAAGTGGGGTACAAAGGCAAGTCATTGGATTTCGGCTATCATGGAAAATAGGTGACTGTTGTACTATCTCAATAATTCGGTAACCTTTTGGAGTTTATCAAAAGGTGTCTCGTAGTTCAACCCACCATGTCTTCGAAGGTGATTGTATTCAAAGATGAAGTTTCCGAGATTCAATGTGATATCTTCTTTTGAATCAAATGCATTTGGATAAAAGAATTCATTTTTTAGGATTTTCCAGAAAGCTTCTATTTTGCCATTGGTTTGTGGCCTGTAAGGTTTGGTATATATATGCGTGATCCCCAATTCGTGACACATAGTTTCAAAGGGATGTTCTTTGTTGAGGATACCTTTGAATTCAGCCCCATTGTCAGACATAATTGCTTCAAACTCAAAATTATATATTTGCTTAAACCAGGAGAGAGAACGGGCCATAAAGTATGTCAAGGTTGAGGCTCTCTTATCTTTGAGCATCTCAGCATATGTCAGTCGTGTACAATCGTCACATAGAGCTGCGACGTAGAGGTCTTTGATTTTAAAAGAGCATCGTATATCTTTTGGCATTGATGTTATGTCAATATGTGCGAGTTCTCCGGGTGCCTGCTTTTCGTAGCGCTTGATTATCTTTTTTTGTGATTCCTTCAAAGGATAACGCGTCTTAATCCTATCCATCGTAGCAGGAGAAGGCGTTTTATCCAGATAGTAAGGTTTAAAGAGAAGGACCAACTCATATCTATTGGATCCGAACCTTCTATAAGCCTTGATGATATTTCGTTCTATAGCTTTCGGGGTTCTTCGTGAACCAGGCTTAGCACCCCGTTTATTCGGGAGAAGGGATTCTGGTTGTCTATCCCCTTCAACCCATTTACGGTAATAACGCAAAAGCTCTTTTTTTGATATGTGATGTGCTTGACAGAGATTTTTTATAAATTTAAAGGGACGTGGATTAACTTTGGCTTTAGTTCGTTCGTACTCCTTTAAAATTGGAATCCATCTCTTTACAATAACTTGCTGCGAATATTGCATTTGGTTTCTCCTTTGGATTCTTATAATATACCAAAAGAGTTACCTAATTAGTGAGCGTATACAACTGTCCCTACCCCGCTGCACTACTCCGAAGCTTCCTCAATCCTCTTCACCACCCTTTCCAGTATCCAGAGGGGTGTAGAGGTGCCACCAACCACCCCAATGGTACTGAGGGGCTTGAGCCTATCCATATCTAATTCATCTTCATTTTCTATGAAGAAAGTTGGGGTACCGGTAGACTCAGAGAGTTTCACCAGCCTCAACGTATTACCACTGTTCTTGCCCCCTACTACCACCATCCCCTCCACTTTTCTGGCCAGGTCCAAGGTTTCTTCCTGTCTCTTCTGGGTGGAGTCGCAGATCGTATTGAAGATCAGGGATTTTCTAAATCTTTCCTTAATTCTCTTGCCAATCTGATTAAAACTTTCTTCATTTTGTGTAGTCTGAGCTACCACGCACACCTTTTCTAAGGGGGGAAGTTCTTCTATATCCTCTTTCGAACTCACAACAAAACCCTTACCCTGAGAAAAACCTAATAATCCTATAACTTCGGCATGCTCCTTATCGCCTACGATGAGAGTGGAAAATCCTTGGGTTGCATACTGTTTGATGATCTTCTGAACCCTCTTTACCCTGGGGCAGGTAGCATCGAGGATCCGTACCCCTGTTTTTTGGATCTCTCTCTTCTCCTGAGGTGAGATGCCGTGAGCGCGTATCACAACTATTCCGGAAGGAAGTCTTCGAAGATCGGAAATGATCTCGATGCCTTTTTTCTTCAAAAGCTCAATTACCTGAGGATTGTGGATCAAAGGGCCGTAGGTGTAGATCTTGCTCTCTCCTTTGTCAGCCGCTTTTAGTGTGATATTGACTGCCCTCTGAACTCCCATGCAGAAGCCAATGGCATTTGCCAGCTTTACCCTCATATTACCCTTTCAATGAAATCCTAAATCCAAAATTCGAAATCCGAAATAAGTTCAAAATTCCAATTTCAAAAATCCCAAACTCGGTTTGGATCATTTACATTTTGGGTCATTTGAGTTTGTTTAGGATTTAGTGCTTCGGATTTGGGATTTCCGTTTTTTTCAAGTGGATAAAAAACTCCTTATTTCCCTTAGGACCACGGAGCGGTGATTCAGTTACCCCCAGGTCCTTGAGACCTGAATTGGAGGCGAACCGGGAGATATCCTCGACCACCATCATATGGTCCTTTTCATCCTTTACCACCCCTCCTTTCCCCACCTTGCCCTTACCTACTTCAAACTGGGGTTTGATCAGGGCGATGATTCCTCCATCCTCTTTGATCAACTTTTTGACTTTCGGGAGTACCATTTTGAGAGAGATAAAAGAGGTGTCAACTACTGCCAGGTCCACCAACTCTCCAATGTCTTCAGGGGAGAGATAACGAATATTTCTCCTCTCCAAGCTGACAACGCGAGGATCCTGTTTGAGAGACCAGGCCAACTGTCCATAACCGACGTCAATGGCATAGACCTTTTTAGCCCCCTTTTTAATCAGGCAATCAGTAAACCCACCGGTGGATGCCCCTACATCCAAACAGGTCTTTCCTTTTACCTCAACCTTAAAAACCTCCAGGGCCTTTTCCAGTTTCAGCCCTCCCCGGCTCACATAAGGGGAGTCCTTTTCTCTCAGGAGAAGATTGCCCTCACAGCTCACGAAAGTCCCGGCCTTCTCTATCCTTTTGCCATCCACCAAAACCTTCCCTGCCATGATTAAGGCTTGAGCCCTCTTCCGGCTATTCACCAACCCCCTTTTTATGAGGAGCTTATCAAGCCGTTCCTTTTTCATCTGTAAGCAATTAGGTTTCAACGATCAGCTTTCAGCTTTTAAATCTTTCAAAAAAATTCTTCTGACCGCTGACTGCTGATAGCTGACCGCTATGTCATCTGCAGCAGGGCTTTTATTGCTTGAATGATCCCTGAAGAATCTATCCCGTACTTCTTTCTTAAGAACTCCTGGGGGCCGTGTTCTACGAAGCAATCATCTATCCCCAGGCAGGTAATCTTGATGGCATGGATAGATTTTCGGTTGAGGATTTCTAAGACTGCTGAACCGAAACCGCCAGCTAATACATTTTCTTCTACCGTGAGGATTATCCCGATTTTTCTGGCAAGAGAGGGGATGAGATCCTCATCGATTGGCTTGACGAAACGGGAATTTACCACAGTACACCCGATTCCATCTTTTTTGAGCTCCTGGGCAGCAGAGAGTGCAGGGTACACAGTAGAGCCGATGGCCAGGATAGCCACGTCTTTCCCTTCACTCAACACCTCTGCCACCCCTATGGGAATGTTTTTTATCTCCTCATCGAGAGGTACCCCTATCCCTTTTCCTCTCGGGTACCGAATCGCTGCAGGTCTTGATGAATCGATAGCTGTTTTCAGCATATGCTGAAGCTCATTTTCATCCTTGGGGGCCATGATGATGAGATTTGGCATATGCCTTAAATAGGAGAAGTCAAAGAGACCGTTATGGGTAGGTCCGTCCTCTCCGACGATGCCAGCTCGGTCTAAAACTAAGGTAACGGGAAGGGACTGGTGGCAGATGTCGTGGAGAATCTGATCATAGGCCCGCTGGAGAAAGGTTGAGTAGATGGCAGTTACCGGCCTGAACCCTTCAATAGCCATACCTGCAGCAAAAGTGACTGCATGCTGTTCGGCAATTCCAACATCGTAAAATTTCTCCGGGAATTCCCGGGCAAGCTTATCCAGTCCTGTTCCGTTGCTCATGCCAGCAGTAATCGCTACGATCCTTTTATCTTCTTTTGCCAGCCTTACTAAGGTTTGACTGAAGATGTCGGTAAAGGAAGGAGAAATCTTTGATCCGAGAGGGGTACCGTTTGTCATCTCAAAAGGTCCTATTCCATGGAAACTGATTGGGTCCTTCTCCGCCGGTAGATACCCTTTACCTTTGGTGGTAACCACATGGATTAGGATAGGTCCTTCCAAGTTTTTGATGTTTTTAAAATTTTCCAAGAGATAGTCAATCCGATGGCCCGGGATAGGACCTACGTACTGGAATCCCAGTTCTTCAAAGAGAACACCTGGTACAAACATTCCCTTGAAGAACTCCTCTGACTGCTTGGCAAGCTTATAGAATGGATAGCCTAAGGATTTGAAGAAGGCTTTCATATCTTTCCGGAATCGACTGTAGGTCTGGCCAGTGATAAGGCGGGAGAGATAGGAAGAAAGGGCACCGACGCGGGAGGAGATGGCCATCTCGTTATCGTTTAAAACCACAATCAGGTCTTTTTTCAAATGGCCAGCATGATTCAATCCCTCCAAGGCCATACCAGCCATGAGCGACCCATCCCCGATAATGGCGATGATCTTGTACTTTTCTTTTTTGATGCACCGCGCCTCTGCCATGCCCAAGGCAGCGGAGATGGAAGTACTGCTATGGCCCACATCAAAGGTATCAAAGATACTTTCTTCCCTGCAGGGGAATCCGCTCAAGCCCCCGTATTGACGAAGAGTATGGAAGCTATCCTTCCTTCCCGTCAGTATTTTATGGGCATAAGACTGATGACCAACATCCCAGATCACCTTATCTCTGGGGGTGTCGAAGATATAATGGAGGGCAATAGTCAATTCAATAACTCCCAGACTTGAAGCTAAATGCCCCCCTGTTTTAGAAACAGTCGTGATAATCATCTCCCTCAATTCTTCAGCCAGTAGCGGGAGATCTTTGGGGTCGAGTTTTCTTAAATCCTCCGGTGAGTTAATCTTTTCTAAAATCTTACCCATAGCTCCTTTTTCGGTTAATATCTCCGGGAGATGATAAAGTTGGCAATCTCCTTCAGTGTTTCAGCCTTGGGTCCAAAAGGTTCGAGGGCAATATGGGCTGATGAGATAAGATCCTCTGCCCTCCTTTTTGACTCGCTCAATCCTAAGAGCTGAGGATATGTGGCCTTGGATTTAGCGGCATCAGTTCCTGGGTTCTTTCCCAGCTCTTCCTTTTTCCCTTCAATATTCAGCAGGTCATCGGTGATTTGGAAGGCCAGTCCCACTGACTCTCCATATTTGGTTAAAGCCTCGATCTCCTCAGCCTTGCCTCCACCGAGTTTCGCTCCCATCCTCACGGAAACCAGGATCAACGCCCCTGTTTTATGGGTATGGATATATTCGAGGAGGGGAAGGTCAATCTCTCTACCCTCTGATTCCATATCTACCACCTGGCCCCCAATCATCCCACCTGATCCAGCAGCTAAAGCCACTTCATTGATCACTTCGATAAGCACCTTGGGGGGAAAGCTCTTTGTTACTTTCTCGCAGCTTAAGAGTCGGAACGCTTCAGTAAGCAAGGCATCTCCTGCAAGGATGGCAATGGCCTCGCCAAACTTCTTGTGGGTCGTGAGGATTCCCCTTCGATAATCATCGTTGTCCATGGCTGGCAAGTCATCATGGATTAAAGAATAGGTATGGATAAACTCAAGTGCACACGCACAGGGGAGAATACTGTTGATTGTGCCTCCCACCATTTCTCCAGCAGAAAGGGCAAGAATAGGCCTCACTCTCTTTCCTCCAGCAAACAGGATATGCCTCATCGCCTGATGCACGCTCTTTGGAAACTTCTCTGCAGGAGGAAGATACTGATCCAGAGAGGCATCAACAAGATTCTTTATCTCCTCAAGGTAAGCTTTCAAATTCAAGGGCTTTCCTTCTCTTCTTCCAAACTAAATGGTTCTTTCTTTCGATTACCCTTTGTGTCCTTAACTAAGATTTCGATCCTTTTTTCCACTTCATCCAGTTTCTGGGTGCAGGCGCGGGAAAGTCTGATCCCTTCTTCAAAGAGGGAGAGAGATTCTTCTAAGGGCAGATCACCTTCTTCTAACCTTTTTACTATCTCTTCCAACCTTCTAAAGGCTTCTTCAAAACTGTCTTCAGGCATTTAAGGACTTACCTCCTCTACTCGACAAAGAATCTCCCCCTTAAAGAGCCTCACATTAATCTTGTTGCCAGGACAGAGGAGATCCGCCTCCCGGACGATCTTCAATTCGGGTAATGTGCGCGTGATACTATAACCTCGTTTTAAGACGTTGATGGGGCTCAGGGCGTCCAGCCTTCCCATGATCCCTTCAACCCTTTCCCTTTTGAGCTTTAAAGTCTTTGACACATGAATGCCAATCCGATCCCAGTATTCATCAATCTTGAGCCTCAATCCAGGGATCATTCTCCGGGGATCCACCATCCTTTTCTGAAGAAAGAGGAGATGGCTTAGATTGAGCTCATAAATCTTCTTCATAGAGTTTCCCAGACGTGCATTCAGGTTATCAAGGGAGTTGATCAGATCCACTTTATTCTTCACCACCAGTTCAGCAGCAGCAGAAGGGGTTGGTGCCCTTAAGTCAGCAACAAAATCGGCTATGGTGAAGTCAATCTCATGTCCTATCGCTGAGATCACCGGTACCTCAGAGTAGTAGATCGCCCGTGCCACAGTCTCTTCATTGAATGGCCAGAGATCTTCGATCGAGCCACCCCCTCGTGCCAGAATGATCACCTCTATCCCTGACATCTGGTTAAGTTCTTGAAGGGCGCTGGCTATCTCCTGGGCCGCCCCTTCTCCCTGGACCTTTACTGGATAGATCAGGATCTCCAGATTGGCAAATCTCCTCTCGATGATATTCAGAATGTCCCGTAGAACAGCGCCAGTAGGAGAAGTGATGATCCCAATCTTCCGGGGAAGTATGGGGAGAGGTTTTTTGAGGGCAGGATCAAATAGCCCTTCTTTTGCAAGTCTTTGTTTGAGTTGTTCAAATGCAAGCTGAAGGGATCCCAGGCCTTTGGGTTCGAGGTAGTCAAGGATCAGTTGATATTCTCCTCGTGTCTCATATACATTAAGCCTTCCCCGGCAGGTCACGAAGAGACCGTCTTGGGGTTCAAATCCAAGATTACGGTTCTGGGTTTTGAACATCACAGCCCGGATCTGGCTCTTCTCGTCTTTAAGGGTAAAGTAAAAGTGACCTGAGGAGGGTATCCGGAAATTAGAAATCTCCCCTTCCACCCAGAGATAGTCAAAGCTTTGCTCGAGCTGGAATTTGATCAGTTGAGTGAGCTCAGAAACGGAAAGGAGATGAATATCATCCATACAATAAAAATCCTTTCATAGGATAATCATAGGATAAGTTTAAAAAATATCAGAATTATTGAGAAATTTCAATGAGGTTTTGGGGGCAGGATGGGATTATCTATCCAGCACCACTCTCACCTTTTTTAAAAGTTCATTTGGTGAGGCAGGTTTCAAGATAAAGTCCAATCCTTCATCAAGAAATCCTCTTTTATGGATAACGTTTGCAGTGTAACCACTTATGAAAAGGGCTTTCATATCAGGTTTTATCTTCTTTATCGCGTTATAAACCTCTTTGCCATTCTTTTTCGGCATGACTACATCAAGGAGGAGAAGCTGGATTTCCTCTCTATGCTTCTTGAAGGCCTTTATTGCATCCTTTCCATTAACTGCCTCTACAATTTTGTATCCAAATCTCTCAAGGATATCCCTGGTAAGTTTTCTTACATCCGGATCATCCTCTGCTACCAGTATTGTCTCGGTGCCTCCTTCTGGTTGAGAGGCAGTCAGTGAGGTGAGCTCTATTTCAGCTTTTGCCTTAATTAATGGAAGATATATTTTAAAGATTGTGCCTTTGTATGGTTCACTATAGCAATTAATATAACCGTCATGCTGCTTTACTATTCCATACACCATGGAAAGGCCAAGGCCTGAACCTTTTCCAACCTCTTTGGTTGTAAAGAAGGGTTCAAACACCATTGCTCGTGTCTTTTCATCCATACCTACACCGGTATCGGTAAATGCTATCAGTACATACTTGCCAGGCTTTCCATACCCGTGCCTTCTTACATATTCCTCATCTATCTCTACAAGTTCAGTCTCAATAGTTAAACGTCCTCCCGCAGATATTGCATCCCTCGAATTTGTTGCCAGGTTCATCAAAATTTGCTCTATCTGGCCAGAATCTGCCATGACTACCGTATCTTCATCGGTGAGGATGGTGCTGAGTTTAATGTCCTCACCAATGATCCTTGATAAAATTTTTTCTACCTTTTTTACTATCTCATTTATCTTTACTGGTTTTGGGTTGATTATTTGTTTTCTGCCAAATGCAAGAAGACTCTGAGTCAGGCTCGTAGCCCTCTGTGATGAGGTAAGTATCTGTTCTACCTGAGTCATCAATGGGTCATCTTTTTTTATCTTCATTTGTAAGAGGCTTGCATATCCTATGATTGTGGTAAGGATGTTATTAAAGTCATGGGCAATACCCCCAACAAGGTGGCCGACTGCCTCCATTTTCTGTGATTGGCTGAACTGGATTTCAAGCCTGGCCTTTTCCTCCTCTGCTCGCTTGCGCTCGGTGATGTCACGTATAATGGCACCAATAAAAGTATCATCACCTATTTTCCAGCCAAATCTTGAAACCTCTCCAGGGAATTCAGAGCCATCTTTTTTAAGAAATAGCAATTCTAATATCTTTCCGATGGAAGACGAGGCCCCAGTCTTTAGAAATTCCACCATGCCTTTTTCATCAGTCTCTCGGAAGCACTCGGGCAACAAAATTTGTATTGGCTTGCCCAGTATTTCCTTTTCGCTGTAACCAAAGATTTCTTTCGCAGCTTTATTCCAGAGATTTATTTTTCCCTCGGCATCAACTGCGACAATCACATCTGAAGTCGATTCAGCAATTGCTTGAAATCGTCTCTCACTTCTCTGCAGGGATACCTTGGCTCGTTTCCGGCTTAATGCCTCCATAAGAGCCACAGAAAGTGCTTCTACAGCTTCCAAATCGGCTAGGTCATAACCCGATTCTTTGTTGGCTAAAGCAATCATACCAATTGTCTGACCGGCATGTTGTAATGGGACGCCCAAGAAACAGGTGATCGATGGATGACCTGCAGGAGTACCAACCCGGTCGGAATGGGAGAGAGGATTATTGACGATCAGGGATCGTCCGTCCTTGAGTACTCTGCTCCAAATCCCACGAATTTCCATGTCTCTAATCATCACTACTGCACTGGATTTAGGTATCTTACAGGCATCCCAGCCGGGGTCGCTCAAGGCAATGGTATCAAAGCGACCGCTCTTATTTATATCACCGATGAAACCGAACTTGCTACCGGTCAGTTCCTCGGTAACAGTAAGACATGTGTTAGCCACTTCTTCATCGGTTTCACAGGTCAACGTCTCTCGAAATACCTTGTTGATCGCCCCCAGAACAGCACCCTGCCTCTGAATCTTCTCATCTGCCTTCTTGCGCTCGGTGATGTCGCGGATGATGCCTTGATAAAAATTCTTTCCCTCAACCGCTATAACCCGTGAACTGATTTCCACCGGAAACGTTGTTCCATCCTTCCGTTGATGTACGGTTTCATAAATTAAACCGTTAGACTCTTCTATTTTCTTCAACTGTTTATCAAGGAGTACTCTGGTCTCGGGAGAGTGTAGATGCTTTATGTTCAATTGAAAAAATTCATCACGGGTATAGCCGTAGCATGAGATAGCGCGATCATTGGCGTCGACAATACCCCCCTTGGAATCAACCATGATGATAATATCGTTGGCATATTTAGCCAGGTAATTGTAGTGTTGCACCAGTGCCAAGCGTTCGAGCTCTGCCTGATATTGTTTACGATAAAATTGAATACGTTGTTGCCGCCAAAAGAGACCAATAATCGCTCCTGCGGCAACAATCAATACGATTGCGAGAGTCATCATAAGCGATGCACGTTCTCGAATGGGTGCATAAACCTCATCCTGGTCAACTTTGGCAACAAGAAACCAGGGGGAATTGGGGATTGTACGGATTGCGGCAAGCACTGGTACGCCACGGTAGTCGAAACCCTCAACAATCCCCTTTTGTCCACGCGCTGCCATCGCAGCAGGCAATTGCTTTTCGGTTATGGGCAACCGGAGAGAGAGTGTGGTATGCTTCCGGTGGCGGAGTTCATTTAGATACACGATATCTTTTCCTTCGCGGCGGACCAACAGAATCTCAGCGGTCCGAGTGGGCGCGGGCCATGATTGGATAAATATATAGAGGGACTGACGGGGATCGATCCGTAGGAGGAGAGCCTTTGGTGGAAGGGCATCACGTCCTTTTGGGACGAGAATTGGAGCAAGGAGGCTGAGACGAATACCACGGGCGGAGGTTGTACTTCGATAAAAGTCAGAAAGGATCGCTCTCTTTGTGCGCATTGCTTTTGCGGCAAGCTTTTTTTCATAAGATTCGATATCCTGTTTCCCATAGGGGACTGATAACTGAACTGTTCCCTCTGCATCGAGCAGGATAACACTTTCATACTGGTAGTTTTTTTGCAGAGATCTCATCCAGGTGAAGACCTGTTGCCTGAGCTTAGAATCTGTTGGTTTTTCAAACAATTGTTGAACACGGGAAGCAATAAAGGGGATCTTAGAGATGAGCGTTGCGTCTCCCATTCGTTCTCTATACCAGGTTATAATCTGATTGACCTTTAAGTCTGCGATAGCTGAAAGTTCATTTTCTTTAGCCTTTTTGATGTTTCCCTTCTGATGTAGGTAGTAAAAGTATCCAGTGATTCCGATACCGAGGATCAGGAAAAAAAAGACAAGAATAAGATACCATGGAATCTTACGAAATTTGGGTTGAAATGCCATTATGATTACCGTGCCTTTTTACGTTAAAAGACTTTCTTAAAACAGGCCTCTATCATTCTCTCTGGTTAAGGGAACTGCAATTTTTTAGGTATCCCCGTTTTTTTGTCTTTTTTTACTTTGAATGCATTGGTTTCTGATCCACGATCATTCCCAACCCTGATATCTATAGTTACATCCACTGTATCACCTGCAAATTCAGGTAAGTGAGTCAGATTTTCCCCCTCTGCCTTTATCTCAAAGGTGGATTTATTAAGATCAATCATCATCGTGTCAATCTTCGTTTCACATCCTTGTTTTTTCTTTTCATATGACCATTTATTAGCCTTTTCCTTCTCGGTGAAACAACCAGGAGAGATGGTATCAGAAAAGATGGATCCTCCGGTAGCAGTGACGATGGTCACCAAAACAATTTCGTTCGGAGGGTCAATAGGGGTTGCGGGAGTAAATTCCCCTTTGATGGCGATTTCATCCTTATTGGCCTTCTCTAAGTTGTATTTAATCTGTGCCTTGGTAATGGCAATACTCGCTTCAGGAACTAATCTGAAGATCTTTGCCCCTCCCAGACCACTGACAGAGGAATTAGCACCCTTGCTCCCTGAAACGTAGAGTGCATCAGCAAAATTCTCAAACGCCTCAAAATTGATGATGTCAGTATCGCCGAATCCGTTGCTGGTCACCTGCTGCCACGCTACGCCGTCGCCAGTCTTCCAGATCTGAGAGCCAGTAAGGTACTCTTCAGTTCCACCCATAGTAGGTGAATACATGGATACCATTCCTCCGTAGAGATCATGGTTGAATGGGAAGAGATTTACCGCAATATTTTGATAGATGGTTGTTTGCAAATAGTCGGAAGCGCCTTCATTTACCGCCCCATCAAAACCAATCGGGATTCCAGAATTCCCTCCTACACTGTAGAACCAGTTCCCATCCTCTGAACTCCCATTCGGTGTATACAAGACCCGTGCCCCTCCCATCGAGTTAATACCGGCATACAGCTTTTCGTTGAAAGAAGCGAGGCTCCAGGGCATGAAATTTCCCGTATACATGTCACAGCTCATCCCATCACCAAAGCCGTTTTCATTGGTACCAGTGTCATTATCATCCACATTCACATCAACGATGAGTTCCCATCCAGTTGGGGTAAGTTTGGCCATGCGAGAACAGCTCCCCAGGTTCCCTGAGGCACCAGTCCCACTTGCATAGAGCACTTCAGATCCTGATACTGAGGATGAACATAAACTCGGAATACTGGTACTGACCGGCTTCTGAGAGGATGGATAGTTAGGATCAGTGTGGAAGTTACCGAAGCTGTTGGTTGGCTGAGTAACTGTCCAGCTATCCCCATCTTCTGTATACCACACCTGTGCCCCGTACTCATAGTTGAGGCCGGTGCTGACGTAAAGTTTGTTGTCAAATATGGCCATGTCAGTGATGGTCTTGTTCCAGTAATTACCAAAACCGTTTTCATCATAGCCAGTCCCAATTTCATAGCTATCACCAACCTCTACTTTACCGAGGTCGTATTCATAAGGTGGGAATGGATTGCTGTAATGGTGACTGTCACAAATGGTAAATTCAGTGCCCACATTTCCCGCACCTTCATTCTGCTGAATGGTGAGAGTAGTCTCAGTATTGCCAATAATATCGAACCGTCTATACTTCCCGTCTCCAGACGTGATCTGAAGTATCCCACCAGCCCATTGATCTTCTGCCCATGATTTTGTACTATCAGTTATCTGAGCAGTGGTATCACCATCACTGGCTGCACACCCTGAAATCGCTGAAATCGTTCCCGACACCTCAGTATCCTTCTTATCAGAGATCACCGGTTCCCACTGAGTCCCATTATATCTCCAGATTTCACAGCCGGTTGACTTCAGCACGCTCCCCTGCAAGCCAGAGGAAAACCCGAAATAAAGTTTACCCTGAAAGACAATCATAGCCCCCCATAAATTATTGATGAAAGGATTGCCGTAGATGCCATTGGTCTCCTCGCCGGGGAATAATACCTGTTCCCATGTAGCACCTGCGGTTCTCCACACCTCAACACCTTCAGCCTCATTCCTGGTCATCGCATAGAGGCGTCCCTGATACTCCGCCATTGCCACTACAGACATATTGTTATCGCTGCCAAAACCAGGTTCACTCACCTGTTCCCAGATACTCCCATCAGATCCGGTAATGGTATTGAGAGGTGCAGGGATCTGGTATTCGGCAATGGACATGTCAGGTGCGGAGTAAACTATACCCATGATCGGCAGTGACAACAACAAACTCACCATGATACTTTTTGATTTCATTTTCTCCTCACTAAAAATGCCTATCTGCTCATTTTAGACAGATAGGCATTTCTCATTTGAAGGCCACCTTTTGGATTATAATGGTATTCCCAGCTTCTCAATCAATTCAGTCTTTTCTGCCTTAGTCAGCTTCTTCTTTGGGGAATTGGTTTTGATAATGCCGTCTGTGTAACGTCTTTTCTTTCTTCTTCATTCTTACCCCTCTTCTGTAGGAGGGATTTTCTATTAATATTTTAGGGTATAGTCCCATTTTAGCCACAAACTTTTTGTATATAAACGGTTTGTAACAATGAAAGCATTGTATCAGTTTTTTCCTTTGTTGTCATAGATCGATGATTATATCGCCACACATACTCAGCAAG
>Ga0315289_10006594_pt1 | contig 17038 bp, 11 predicted proteins | sample YL17G11_40_MG_FD_203452 | JGI IMG/M metagenome (GOLD analysis project Ga0315289, IMG submission 203452) | Sediment microbial communities from Yellowstone Lake, YNP, Wyoming, USA - YL17G11_40 | ecosystem: Environmental > Aquatic > Freshwater > Lake > Sediment | place: USA: Wyoming | collected... | reverse complement strand
GACGATTAATTTCAAATGGCTTAACTTCAATTCCTTCATCCGATCCAGTTGAGCCTCAGTCAAGCTTTCTCCTGGAGATATGATCACCTCTCCTGTCGCTTTATCCACGACCGTCTCTGCGGCGATCCTCCCCACCCATTTGGTTTGTTTCCGCCCAGAAAGCTCAGCTTTTTCCACCTCATAGAAAAGCCCCAAAATCTCCTGGTTGGTGGAATATCCAAAAGCCCTCAATAGAGTGGTCACCGGAATTTTTCTTCGGCTGTCGATATGGACATACATGATGTCATTGACATCTAGGTTGAATTCCACCCAGGAGCCACGATAGGGAATGATTCGAGCAGAATATAATCTTTTTCCATTGGGGTGGATCTCTTCATCAAAAAAGACCCCCGGAGAACGATGTAATTGGCTGACCACCACCCTCTCTGCTCCATTTATGATGAAGGTTCCATTTTCGGTGATTAAAGGAAGCTCTCCCAAAAACACTTCCTGCTCGATAATATCCTTAACATTTTTGGTCTTTCCCACAGTCTCGCGCACCAGTAATCTTAAGGCGGCTTTCAGGGGAGCTGAATAGGTCATGTTTCTATCTAGGCACTCACGAATCGTGTAGCGTGGAGTCCCTAACATATATTTGACGAACTCCAGAGAGTAGTTTTCTCGAACGTCACTTATGGGAAAAATGGTCTTGAACACTGCTTCGAGCCCCTTATTCTCTCTTTTTTCCGGGTCCACGTCTGATTGCAAGAATTCCCTAAAGGAACTAAGCTGAACCTCCAACAGATTAGGGATCTCCACTACCGATTTAAACTTAGAAAAAGATTTTCTTTGGATTTTCTTAATCTTCGCCAATTTAATCACTCTCCTTTGGATCAAAAATTGCGCATGAATGCGTACGCAATTGATCCTTTGACGGTTGATTTTCCAACCGCACTCTTCCCGCTTCGTCTCGGATCCCGTCTAAGGGAAACTCTTACACCTCCCCCTCCCTTAGGTGGGGGCATGAAACTCATCCTTTCGATTTCATTGAGGCTTAAGCTAACACTTAATCGGAGGTTGAGCGAAGAGAATTCTTTCATCCACTATTTGATTTCCACTGTAGCACCAACTTCGGTCAATTTGGCTTTTATATTTTCAGCCTCCTCTTTAGATACTCCCTCCTTTACCGGCTTGGGGGTGCCATCAACTAAATCTTTAGCTTCTTTCAAGCCCAGTCCAGTAAGCTCCCTTACCACTTTGATTACCTGGATCTTCTTTTCCCCTATCACAGACAAAACCGCTGAAAATTCAGTCTGTTCCTCAATTGGAGCCGCGGCCTCAGACACCCCCACCGGCGCTTGAGCAGAAACCACAGGCACAGCGGCACTTACCCCAAATCTCTCCTGTAAGTTTTTTGAAAGATCTGAAAGCTCCAAAACGCTCATCTTTTCGATGATATCGATCACCTGATCCACATTGCTTTTAGCCTCCACTTCTTTCTCCTCTTTGGAGGGAGTCTCGGGTTTCTTTGAAGCACCCCTTTTGGTGGTTTTCTCCAAACCTGCGGTCATAATTTTTAAACCTCCGTTCATTGTGAATACATTTTTATTTTGTTATTTTCAAACGTTAAGATCAAATCAATCCTCAAGAAACGGTGTGTGTGAAAACAACCGCTTCAGCTATTGGAATTATCCACCTTCCCGGACGAGCAAGCTAAAGACCGGGGCGTCTGCCCCCCGTCTGGGGTCTTACTTCCTTAATTATCAATCCTCCTTAAAATACCCCCGGATATTTTGCTTTAGCTCATCTTCTAAAGAAAATGAGTAAACACATTCACGTAAAAAAACGTTTGCCTTTTTCAAAATCTGGGGGTGAGAAATCAATTTGGTTTGGACCTGGCCTTTTGTAAAGCATCAACTAACCCTATGAAGTTTCTCAACACCCCTTGCAAAGTACCAACCAAGTTAGCTATGGGTGAATTTAAACCCATTAATATTTGTCCACAAAGAATCTCCCGAGAAGGGAGTCGAGCCAATCTTTCTAATTCCTTCTCCCCAAAGAGTTTTCCCTCCATCCAAAAGACTTTAACTTTGGGCTTTTCTATTTTCTTCTGAAAATCATAAAGCACCTTTGCGGGTACGGCAGGATCATCATATGCAAAAACCACTCCGGTGGGACCCTCCAGATGATCGGAAATGCCTTCTAATCCGGTTTGTTGGACGGCCAACCGGATCAAAGAATTTTTAGCTACCTTATATTCCACCTTCTTTTCTGTGAAGTTTCTTCGGAGCTGGGTCATCTCCTCCACGTTTAATCCGGTGAAATCGGTAAGAAATAGGCTTTTAGCCTGTGCCAACTTATCTTTGAGTTGGCTTACTACTTTCTCTTTTTCCGGGCGAAGCATAAAAGACTCCCTCAAACAAAAAACATTCTACCAATCACTGTGAAATTTAACGTTCTAAAAACCTGATAAGAAAACAAATTTTCGTTTCAAAAGTCGGATAAAGAATTTACTCCAAACAATTAATTATTGTTTCAACATGGCTAAAACCGATGGAGTATCTAATTTTATGCCGGGTCCCATGGTGGAGGAGATGCTACAGTTTTTCAGATAGGTTCCTTTAGCTGAAGATGGCCTGGCCCGCATTACCGCATCCAAAAAAGCCTTAGCGTTTTCCACAATTTTATCTTCAGAAAAGGAGAGCTTCCCTAAGGGAACTCCAATGTTGCCAGCCTTATCCACCCTATATTCCACTCTCCCCGCTTTGATTTCCCTCACCGTCTTAACCACATCGAAGGTAACGGTGCCCGATTTGGGATTAGGCATCAACCCCTTAGGACCTAAGATTTTTCCCAATTTCCCCACCTGTCCCATCACATCCGGGGTAGCTATAATGGCATCAACCTCTGACCAACCTTCTGTGATCTTCTGAATATATTCATCTAAACCGACGAAATCCGCTCCGGCTTCTTTGGCCTCTTTTTCCTTTTCTCCCTTAGTGAGGACCAACACTCTAACCTTTCTGCCAGTACCACTGGGCAGAAGGATGGTTCCCCGCACCACTTGATCTGCGTGTTTAGGGTCCACCCCCAGTCTTACCGACATCTCCACGGTTTCGTCGAATTTTGCATAGGCGAACTCCTTTAATTTCCGGACCGCCTCCTCCAATTTATAAAGCTTTCCTTTCCCTACCTTATCTTTAGCCGATTTGTATTTTTTTCCTCTTTGCATAATCTAAAACCTTTTCTGAAGGTTTATGTCATCATCTCATCCACTTATTCTCGTGCATCCTAAGCCCCCACTCACAAACTTTTAGTTTTGTTTTCAGCTTTTAGTTTTTCATTTTGAATTTTTAATTTTATTATCCTTCCACCACTTCTATGCCCATGCTCCTGGCGGTACCCTCCACCTGTCTTTGGGCGGCCTCCAAGCTGGAGGCATTTAGATCCTTCATCTTCAAAGTAGCGATCTCTTTGATTTGAGCCCAGCTAACCTGGCCCACCTTTACCCGATTAGGCTCGCCCGACCCCTTTTCGATTTTTGCCGCCTTCTTTAAAAGGACCGAAGCGGGAGGGGTCTTGGTGATAAAGGTAAACGATTTATCCGCATAAATGGTGATGATCGCTGGAATTATCAATCCGCTTTGGCTTTGGGTTTTAGCATTGAAAGATTTACAGAACTCCATCATGTTGATCCCATATTGCCCCAAAGCTGGACCCACCGGAGGGGCTGGCGTGGCATTGCCCGCCGGAATCTGAAGTTTCACTGTCCCTATCACCTTCTTAGCCATTTATTCCTCGCTTTTCCGTCTTTACTATTTCCAAATACGACAACAACAACCTGTTGTTGTTTTGGACTTTAACTTCAAACTCTATACTCTTAACTCTAAACTATTCTTACATAGTTGTTTGAACCTGCAGAAAATCCAGTTCCACTGGAGTGGGTCTGCCGAAGATAGAAACCATCACTTTCAAGTTTTTCCTCTCCTGATTCACCTCGCTGACGAAGCCGGTGAAATCGGTAAAAGGTCCATCTATCACTTTCACTTGATCCCCAGCTTTGAATGGAACCTCCCCATAATCTCTGGTTCTGCCCCGCTCGACCTGCTTTAAAATCCTTTCTGCTTCTGCTGGTCTTAGAGGAACCGGATTCCCGGAGCTACCCACAAAGCTGGTAATTCCCGGGGTGGTGGTAACCAGATGTTGAGTTTCTTTATCCAAAATCATTTCAATTAAAATATAGCTAGGCAAAAATTTCCTAACCGTGCTTGATCTTTTTCCCTGTTTCATCTCCACCACTGTCTCTGTCGGCACCAAAACCCTTCCTACTTTGTCTTTCAAGCCCTGTGTGATTATGGCATTCTCTAAGTATTTCTTAGCTTTCTGCTCATGCCCAGAGTATGTATGGGCCACATACCATTTCATTTCCACTTATACCTATCACTCCTTTTTTCTCAAAAGCTTTAACCATCCGATATAAAGCTTTTTGGCTTTTCTTCACCCTAACAGCATGGAAGCCAAATTCGACAACCCCAGATCAATTACACCTACGAAAATGGACAAGATTATCGAGACTAGTATTACTACCATGGTAGAATAGATCAATTCCTCTCTGGTAGTCCAGGTCACCTTGGTCAATTCAAGTCTAACCTCTTTTAAGAATTTTTTAATTTTATCAAACATAACGCAAAAAAATTCCTTTCCCAGCAGGTCTGGAGGGATTCGAACCCCCACCATCCGGTTTTGGAGACCGGCGCTCTACCAATTAGAGCTACAGACCTGTGTTATATTGCGGGAACTTGCTTTCCCGCCTTTAGCCGGATGTAAAAAATTCAAATTTGAGTGGCTCGGAAAACCTTCACCCTTTCGCCATGAAAAAGTTCTTTACATAAAACGTGCTTCAATCTTCGAAGCAATTACACTTCGCAGGATCCAGCAAGGTTAATTGAAATTGGAATAACCTGGAAGCTTTTTCAAACAACAAATACGAAAATTTTTACATTGTTTACAAAAAAATTCACTTCGTTTTTATCTGGTCTCCTTGTGCATAGTATGCTTATTACAAAATGGGCAGAATTTCTTATATGCTACTCGGTCCTGATGTTTCTTTTTATTCTTGGTGAGAGTATAATTACGCTGTTTGCAATTTTCACACGCTAAAGTGATGATCTCTCTGGGCATAAAATCTCAGTTCCTTTTACTCCCCTAATCCGTTTAATCCGTTCCATCCGTTCACGGTGAATCTTTCGGGGCAAGTCCTCAAGACAAGTCCGTTCAGGATGAATCCGCTGACCTATTCGATCACCTCGGTGACCACACCCGCTCCCACCGTCCTCCCTCCCTCCCTTATGGCAAACCTCAACTCCTTCTCCAATGCTATCGGGGTAATCAACTCCACACTCATGTTCACGTTGTCCCCAGGCATCACCATCTCCACCCCTTCAGGCAGCTTTACCACCCCAGTCACATCCGTGGTCCGAAAATAAAACTGCGGCCTGTATCCATTGAAAAAGGGTGTATGCCGTCCACCCTCCTCCTTGGTCAATACATATACCTTCCCCATAAACTTAGTATGCGGAGTGATGCTCCCGGGCTTGGCAATCACCATCCCCCGCTCCAACTCATCCTTCTCTATACCCCGCAACAATAATCCCACATTGTCACCGGCCTGCGCATAATCCAATATCTTCCGAAACATCTCCACCCCAGTAACCACCGTCTTCCGCGTCTCCTTTATCCCCACCCGCTCCATCTCATCCCCAGTCCTAACCGTCCCCCGGTCCACTCGTCCCGTCCCCACCGTCCCTCGTCCTGTAATGCTGAATACATCCTCCACCGGCATCAAAAACGGCTTGTCCACATCCCGCTTGGGCTCAGGGATATAACTGTCCATCGCCTCCAATAACTCATATATGCACTTAAATGAGGGATCATCCTTCACCTCCGGTTTAGCTCCCGCAGTCATCGCCTCCAATGCACTACCCCTTATCACCGGAACCTCATCCCCAGGAAACTGATACTTCTTCAATAAATCCCGAACCTCCAGCTCCACCAAATCCAATAACTCCGGATCATCCACCATGTCCACCTTGTTCAAAAATACCACTATACACGGAACCCCCACCTGACGCGCCAACAATATGTGCTCCCGGGTCTGAGGCATGGGTCCATCCGCCGCCGATACCACCAAAATCGCCCCATCCATCTGCGCCGCCCCAGTTATCATGTTCTTTATATAATCCGCATGCCCAGGACAATCTACATGCGCATAATGTCGCTTCTGGGTCTCATACTCCGCATGATGAACGTTGATCGTCAAGCCCCGGGCCTTCTCCTCCGGCGCATTGTCTATCTCCTCATACTTCCGCGCCTGCGCCAATCCCTTCCGATTCAATACAAAGGTCATCGCCGCCACCAAGGTCGTCTTACCATGATCTACATGCCCGATCGTCCCCACATTCACATGCGGTTTGGTCCGAACAAATTTCGGCTTAGCCATAAATACTACCTCCAGATTGTTTTAACGATGATTCACTTAAAAAACTAAAAACCTCTAAGTTTAGCTATTAACTCCTCCGAAATATTTTCAGGGACTTTCTCGTAATGAGCAAACTCCATGGTGAAGGTAGCTCGACCTTGACTTAAAGATCTGAGTCGGGTGGCATATCCAAACATATCCGCCAGGGGCACCGTGACCATAATCGCTTTAGCCTCTCCTTTAGAATGAAAGCCCTTGATGTTTCCTCTCCTGGCATTAAGATCACCGATCACCTCTCCCATATACTCCTCCGGGACTGTCACCTCCACATCCATCACCGGCTCCAAAAGAACCGGACTTGCCTTCAAAGCCGCTTCTTGGAAGGCGATAGAACCAGCTATTTTGAATGATATCTCACTAGAATCAACTTCGTGAAATCTTCCATCTATTAAGACCGCCTTTATATTAACCATGGGATATCCGGCTAAAATCCCGTTTTGCATCGCCTCCTTTATTCCTTCTTTAACCGCGGGGAAGAATTCTTTGGGGATGATGGCACCTTTGGTCCCATTTTCGAAGACGAATCCCCCTCCTTGAGGCAACGGTTCTAATCTGATTTTAACCCAGCCATATTGTCCCTTTCCACCGCTTTGACGGATAAATTTCCCCTCAGCCTGGGCCGAGACGGTGATGGTTTCCTTGTAAGCCACCTGGGGCTTACCTATATTAGCACCCACTCCAAACTCACGGATCATCCGATCCAACAAAACCTCCAAATGAAGCTCCCCCATTCCAGATATGATGGTTTGACCGGTCTCTTCATTTATGTTTACCTGAAAGGTGGGGTCTTCATTTAAAAGCTTGGATAATACCTCACTTAACTTATCCTGATCGGCTTTGGTCTTAGGTTCAATAGCTACGGAAATTACCGGTTCCGGGAAGCTGATCTTTTCTAATATGATGGGTCTTTTCGGATCACAGAGGGTATGACCGGTGATGACTTCCCTTAACCCAACTGCTGAGGCTATATCCCCGGCGAAGATCTCCTTTCTGTCTTCCCTTTTATTAGCATGCATCTCCAGAATTCTGGCGACCCGCTCCCTTTTACCTGTATTGGCGTTCAAAACCACCTTCCCCACTTTAAACGTTCCCGAATAAACCCTGAAATAGGTTAGTTTTCCCACATAAGGGTCGGTGGCGATCTTGAAGGCTAAAGCACAGAAGGGCTCACCATCAGAGACTTCCCTTTTCTCCTCCTTGTTGGTGTTTGGGTTTATACCCACAACTGGTGGGACATCCAAAGGTGCTGGCAAAAAATCGATCACTACATCCAAAAGCTTCTGAATCCCTTTGTTTTTTAGGGCGGAGCCGCAGAGAACCGGGAAGATTTTCACATCCAGGGTGGCCTTCCTTAGGGCCAGCTTAAGCTCATCCTCATCTATGGGCTCTTCATTCAAAAACTTCTCCAAGAGCTTATCATCATAAAAAGTCAAGGACTCCAGAAGTTCTTCCCTTTTCTTTTTGGCTTCTTGGGCAAAGTTTTCCGGAATGGGAAGATCGTCATAGGTGGCACCTAGGGTCTCATCGTGATAAATTCTATACCGCATGTTGACTAAATCAATTATTCCCGCGAACTGATCGCCTTCGCCTGCGGGAAGTTGGATGGGAACAGCGTTTGCGCCCAAACGCTCCCTCATCATGGTCACTGCATTCTCAAAACTACAACCCACCCGATCCATCTTGTTAACGAAAGCTATTCGAGGCACATTGTATCTGTCTGCCTGGTGCCACACCGTCTCGGACTGAGGCTCCACCCCACCCACTCCACAGAAGACGGCGATGGCTCCATCCAAAACCCTTAAGGACCTTTCCACCTCTGCGGTGAAGTCTACATGTCCGGGGGTATCAATAATGTTTATCTGGTGATTCCGCCAATAGCAGGTGGTAGCGGCCGAGGTTATGGTTATCCCTCTTTCTTTTTCCTGTTCCATCCAGTCCATGGTGGCCGCGCCATCATCCACCTCACCCATGCGGTGAGTCTTGCCCGTATAATATAAAATACGTTCAGTGGTGGTGGTCTTGCCCGCATCTATATGTGCCATTATTCCTATATTTCTCACCTTATCTAAAGGATATTCTCTCGGCATGAAAACCAACCTACTTTTGGACTTACTGGTGTCCTCTTTTTTGATTTTTAACACTGGTCCTATCGGTCTGAATTCGAAAAAAAATGATTTTAAATCGTCTTGACCTATTTTAAGCTTCATTTTCATACAAAAAGACCTCTCTTTTCTCGGGGCACACTGGATTCATCCTGACCCCGCCTTTGGCGGGGGAATGGAGAGATCTTAAAGATAATCTATCTTTTTTAGATTAAACCTTCCTTATAAAACATTAATTCTTTTACCATCTGAAATGCGCAAAAGCCTTGTTGGCTTCTGCCATTTTATGAGTATCCTCCCTCTTTTTAATGGAGGCTCCTTCATTTTTGGAGGCGGAGACCAATTCCCCAGCTAACTTTTCGGCCATGGAATGTTCCCCTCTCTGTTTGGCATAACTGATCATCCATCTCATGGCTAAAGCGATGCTCCTTGCGGGTCTTACTTCTACCGGAACTTGATAGGTCGCCCCTCCCACCCTGCGGGGTTTGACCTCCAAGACCGGCCGCACGTTTTCCAAAGCCTTCTTAAACACAGAAAGTCCAGGTTGACTTGTCTTCTTGGTGGCGATTTCCAGAGAATTATAAAAAATCCTTTCCGCCACGCTCTTTTTCCCTCTTCGCATGAGGTGGTTGATAAACTGACCGGCTAAGAGGTCTTTGAAGTTGTGATCAGGGACTTTTTCCCTTTTGACCACCGCTTTTCTTCTGGGCATAAATTGTTCTCTCCACTAAGAGAGCTTTCACCTCCAACAATTTAAATTGATATTGTGATAATTCCTTTTCGAGAATGGCTGATTAACAAAAACTTGGGATTAAAACACATCTCTAAGCTGTGGCTGTCTTTTTTGGTTTTTTTGCACCGTATTTCGATCTCCCTTGTTTTCGATCCGCCACCCCCGCCGTATCCAGAGTTCCTCTGATTATGTGGTATCTTACTCCTGGAAGATCCTTCACCCTTCCCCCTCTGATCAACACGATGGAGTGCTCTTGAAGGTTATGTCCTTCTCCCGGGATGTAAGCAGTCACCTCGATGCTGTTGGTCAACCTTACCCGGGCCACTTTTCTTAAAGCCGAATTAGGCTTCTTGGGCGTCGAGGTGTAAACCCGAGTGCAAACTCCACGCTTCTGGGGGGACCCCTTTAAAGCTGGGGTGGAGGACTTTGCTTTTATGATTTTTCTTCCCTTTCTTATCAACTGGTTTACAGTGGGCAAAACTTTCTCTCCTTTGTCCCAAAAAAACTCACTCTTGAAACCTCCGATCGAGTCTGGTAAAACTTAAAACTCAACTCGGAAGCAAACAATATAAACCACTAAGATACACCCTTTCCGCAAATTGTCAAGCACTTTCTTCAAATATTTCTATCTTCTCCTTAACCTCCTCCTTCTTCTCCTTTATATGTATGTTCCGGTACCTTTCCAAACCCGTTCCCGCCGGGACCAAATGCCCGATGATCACGTTCTCTTTCAGCCCCAGAAGATAATCGGTCTTTCCGTTAATGGATGCCTCGGTCAAGACCCGGGTGGTCTCCTGGAAGGAAGCTGCAGAGATGAAGCTCTCTGTGGAGAGGGAAGCTTTGGTTATTCCCAAAAGCAGGGGTTGGAAAGTAGCCGGCTCTCCCCCTTCAGCTATTACCTTCTCATTTTCCTCTCTGAACCTGTTTTTATCCACCTGTTCCCCTTCCAAGAAATTGGTATCTCCTATCTCCTCCACCTTCACCTTCTGCAACATCTGCCTTACAATCACCTCGATATGTTTGTCATTTATCTTCACTCCTTGCAATCGGTAGACCTCTTGAATCTCGTTGACTAAATATTCCTGCACATCGTTTACCCCTTTGATCCTCAGAATATCATGGGGATCGATGGGACCCTCGCAGAGTCTTTCCCCCGCCTTGACTTTATCCCCATCATGTACCCGCAGGTGTTTACCGTGGGGAATGAGATATTCCAGGGTTTCCCCTCCATACCCCTTTACCAGAATCTGGGTGGAACCTCGAATTGTCTTTCCGAACTCGACCACCCCATCGATCTCTGAGACTACTGCAGGGTCTTTGGGTTTTCGCGCCTCAAATAACTCAGCCACCCGGGGCAGACCTCCAGTTATATCTCGTGTTTTGGAGATCTCGCGCGGGATTTTCACCAAAGCATCTCCCGCCCCAATTTTGTCTCCGTCATGTACCAAAAGATGGGCCCCGGTAGGGATGGAATATTGAGCCAGCTTCTTGCCCTTCTCATCCAAAATCATCATGTGCGGGCGAAGCAGTTTATCCCGCTGTTCCACTATCACCCGCTGTCTTAGTCCCGTGGTCTCATCCAACTCCTCTCTAAAGCTTTCATTTTCAATTATATCCACAAATTCTACCTGGCCGGAACGCTCAGAAAGGATAGTATTGGTATAGGGATCCCATTCGAAAAGCACCTGTTCTTTCTCTACCAATTGTCCATTTCTAACCCGCAGGGTGGCAGCATAGGGAACTTTGTATCTGGCCCTAACTCTTTTTTCCTCATCTCTCAGGCTGATCTCTCCCTCTCTCCCCAACACTACTACACTTCCATCCTTTTTGGCCACAGATTTTATATCCTTGTATTGCACCTCTCCTTCGCTTTTGCCGGTCACTTTGGATTGCTCTTCTATTCGGGCTGCGGTCCCGCCGATATGGAAGGTGCGTAAGGTAAGCTGGGTTCCCGGCTCACCTATGCTCTGGGCGGCTATTACTCCCACCGCTTCTCCTAAATCCACCATCTTTCCGTTAGCTAAATTTCGCCCATAACATTTGGCACATACCCCCCTCTTCGACTCACAGGTCAAGACCGACCTGATCCTCACCATCTCTATGCCACTTTCATCTATACGGGCGGATGCTTCTTCCTTGATTTCCTCGCCGGCCTTGGCCAAAAGGTCGCCGCTGATGGGGTCATAGACATCCTCCAAAACCACTCTTCCCAAAATTCTGTCCTTCAGAGACTCGATCACCTCCTCCCCTTCCTTGAGGGCACCAATATTGAGTCCTAAGATAGTGCCGCAATCTTCTTCGGTGATGATCATATCTTGAGCCACATCCACCAATCTTCGGGTCAGGTAGCCAGCATCTGCAGTTTTCAAAGCAGTATCTGCCAGACCCTTTCGCGCCCCGTGTGTGGAAATGAAATACTCCAATACATCCAAGCCTTCTCTAAAATTGGCCGTGATGGGGGATTCGATGATTTCTCCAATCTGTCCGGTGATCCTCTTTTGCGGCTTGGCCATCAACCCCCGCATTCCGGCCAACTGTCTTATCTGCTCTTTGCTCCCTCTCGCTCCTGAATCCGCCATCATGAAGACTGGATTGAATCCACCCTCTACATTTTTCAACTGCTCAAACATTACCTCCCCCACCTCACTGGTGGTATGAGTCCAGATGTCGATCACCTTATTATATCTCTCACCTGCGGTGATCACTCCTTTTTCATACTCCCTCCATATCTTTTCCACCTCTTTTTTTGCTTTTTCAATCAAAGATCGTTTCTCGGTAGGAATCACCATATCGTCGATTCCCACGGTGATTCCGGCTAAGGTGGCATATTCAAACCCAATCTTTTTTAAGTCATCCAAGAGCACCGAGGTACGATAATTCCCCAGTTTCCTGCAAGCCTCGGCGACCAAGTCTTCCACCTTATTTTTGTTAGCCAACTCATTAAAATAACCAAGCTCCTTGGGGATGCACTGATTAAATATCACCCGTCCCACTGTGGTCTCTATCAACTTGTTCTCTATTTTGACTTTTATCTTAGCATGCAGCCCTACCTGTTTGGCATCATGAGCCGAGATCACTTCGTCCATAGAACAAAATATTTTCCCTTCTCCTTTTTCACCAGATCTTTCCTTAGTTAGATAATAGCAGCCTAAGACTATATCTTGGCTGGGAGTGGCAATCGGTTTACCACTGGAGGGGGACAAAAGATTATTTATCGAAAGCATCAATATTTTGGCCTCCAATTGAGACTCAAACGAAAGGGGAACGTGCACCGCCATTTGATCTCCATCGAAGTCTGCATTAAAGGCGGCACACACTAGAGGATGGAGCTTTATCGCTTTTCCTTCCACCAAAACCGGATAGAAAGCTTGAATCCCCAATCGATGTAGGGTGGGAGCGCGATTCAAAAAAATGGGATGATCGGCAATTATCTCCTCCAAAATATCCCAGACCTCCGGACGCTCCCTTTCCACCAGTTTCTTCGCCGATTTCACCGTCTGCACGTATCCTTTCTCCTCCAATTTCATGATGATAAATGGCTTAAAAAGCTCCAGAGCCATGTTTTTCGGCAATCCACACTGATAGAGCTTAAGTTCCGGTCCCACCACGATCACTGATCTGCCGGAGTAATCCACTCTTTTTCCTAAAAGGTTCTGTCTGAACCTTCCCTGTTTTCCTTTGAGCAGATCAGACAAAGATTTCAAGGGTCTTTTGGAATCCCCTCTAACCGAATGAGACCGTCGGCTGTTGTCAAAAAGAGCATCCACTGCCTCCTGAAGCATCCTCTTCTCGTTACGTAAGATCACCTCTGGTGCCTTTATCTCGATTAACTTTTTCAATCGATTATTTCGATTGATCACCCGGCGATAAAGATCATTCAAGTCCGAAGTCGCAAATCTACCACCTTCCAACGGCACCAAGGGTCTCAAATCCGGAGGGATGACCGGGATCATATTTAAGATCATCCATTCCGGCTTATTTTGCGATTGCCGGAAAGCTTCTATCACCCTGAGCCTTTTTAAAGTATCCTTTTTCCTTTGAACAGAGGTTTCCACCTTCACCTGGGCTCTTAAGGAAATAGAAAGCTCCTCGGCATCAATCTGATGAAGAAGTTGTTGGATAGCTTCAGCTCCCATCTTAGCGATAAACTTCTTTCCGGCTTCCTCCAACTCCGTATACTCCGCCTCCGAGATAATATCTTTGTACTTTAAGGAGGTATTTCCGGGATCTATCACAATGTAGGATTCGTAATAAAGAAGCTTATCCAACTCTCTTATGGACAAATCCAAAAGATACCCAATTCGGCTGGGGATGGACTTAAAAAACCAGATGTGCGATACCGGCACCGCCAGCTCAATATGTCCCATCCTCTCTCTTCGCACCCGGGAGTGGGTCACCTCCACCCCACATCGATCGCACACTATTCCCCTGAATCTGACCCGTTTATATTTTCCACAGGAACACTCCCAATCTTTAACCGGACCAAAGATCCTCTCACAGAAAAGTCCATCCCTTTCAGGTTTGTAGGATCTATAGTTTATGGTCTCGGGCTTGGTCACCTCTCCATAAGACCAGGATCTTATGGTCTCCGGGGAGGCTAACTGAATCTTAATCGCAAAGAAGTCCGTTGGTCGCTTAAAGCTTCTGGGTTGAAATTCAACCATAATAAGCAACCTCCTTTCCCCCCCTGGGGATCCTTAAACTAAATTGCTAATCCGAATTCCAGATTCATGGGATTCGCTTTTAACTCTAAACTCTCAACTCTTAACTTTCTATCAGCTCCACATCCAGTCCTAAGCTCTGGAGTTCTTTCACCAAAACGTTAAAGGACTCAGGGACTCCCGGTTCTGGGGGATTTTCCCCTTTAACGATGGATTCGTAAACTCTGGACCTTCCCGTGACATCATCTGATTTCAGCGTGAGCATCTCTTGCAAGGAGTAGGCCGCCCCATAGGCCTCCAAAGCCCATACCTCCATTTCCCCGAACCTCTGCCCTCCAAATTGAGCTTTTCCCCCTAAAGGCTGTTGGGTAACTAAGGAATACGGTCCGATGGAACGGGCATGAATCTTGTCATCCACCAGATGGGAAAGCTTCATCATATAGATAAATCCCGTAGTGACCGGTCGATCAAAAGGCTCTCCGGTTTTGCCATCGTATAAGGTGCTCTTTCCGGATTCGGGCAGGTCTGCCTCCTTTAGGGCTTTTTTTATTTCTTCTAACTTAGCTCCATCAAATACCGGACTTTCCACAAAGTAACCTTTCTTTTTGGCGGCCCAGCCCAAGTGAGTCTCTAAAATCTGCCCCACATTCATGCGGGAGGGTACTCCCAACGGATTTAAGATCATGTCGACAGGAGTTCCATCTGGCAGATAAGGCATATCCTCTACGGGCACAATCTTGGAGACCACCCCCTTGTTCCCGTGTCTTCCTGCCATCTTATCCCCTACGGATACCTTCCTTAAAGTAGCCACGCTCACTTTAACCAGCTGTACCACTCCGGGATGAAGCTCCGCTCCTCTTACCATCTTTTCTATTTCCACATCCAGCACTGCCTTCTTCTGGTTGACCAGCTCCTGATATTTGGCAAAAAGATTCTCTACTTTCTTATTTATTTTCTTGTTCTGGGTAAAGCCATCTTCTGCCACCAGATCGTCTATTTCGATATTTTGCAAGGAGTTTTCTTTGAATTTAAATTCGGCACGAAAGATTATGGAGTTGTCTTTGGTGCTGCGAATGGTTTGAGCAATTTGACCCTCCAAAAGTTTTGAAAGCTTACTATCTCTTAAGTTCTTCAGATTATCTAACTGTTTTTGGAACGATCTTTTCAACTTCAAAGACTCACTTCTTTCCGCTTTTTTGACCTCATCCCCATACTCCTTTCGGGAGAACACCTTTGTATCTATCACTATTCCTTTCATTCCCGGAGGGGCTTTCAAGGAAGCATCTCTTACATCCCCGGCTTTCTCCCCGAAAATGGCTCTCAAAAGTCTTTCCTCTGGGGAAAGATCCGTCTCCCCCTTAGGGGTAACTTTTCCTACCAAAACGTCCCCAGCTTCTACCTCCGCCCCAATCCTGACCACCCCTCTTTCGTCCAGATTGGCTAAAGCTTCCTCGGAGACATTGGGAATCTCTCTGGTTATCTCCTCTGCTCCTCTTTTGGTTTCTCGGACTTGTAATTCGAACTCCTCAATATGGATGGAGGTGAATCGATCATCTGCCGCCAATTTCTCACTGAGGATGATGGCGTCTTCGAAGTTATACCCCCTCCACGGCATGAATGCCACCAGCACATTAGCACCCAAAGCTAACTCCCCTCCGTAGGTGGCGGCTCCATCCGCAATACACTCTCCTCTCTCCACTTTCTGCCCTACCTCCACCAGAGGCCTCTGATTTATGCAGGTATCCTGATTGGATCTTCTAAATTTGATCAACTCATATTCGTCCAGCTCTAAAAAATCCACATCCTCTTGGTGATCCGTAGGTCTAATCAAAATCCTGTCCGCGGTGACCGATTCCACCTCTCCACCTCTTTTCGCCACCACCGAGACCCCAGAGTCTAAAGCTACTTTCTTCTCCATCCCGGTACCAATCAAAGGCGGCTCGGCTATCAACAAAGGCACCGCCTGTCTTTGCATATTAGATCCCATCAAGGCTCGGTTGGCATCATCATGCTCCAAAAAGGGAATCAGGGCGGCCGCCACGCTGACCAATTGCTTAGGTGAAACATCCATATAGCCTATCTTCTCGGGAGGAACGGTGGGGAAATCTCCCCGATGGCGTGCCCTAACCATGGAATTGACGAACTTTCCATCCTTATGTAAAGGTTCATTAGCTTGGGCGAGTATATAGTGATCCTCCTGGTCGGCGGTTAAGAAATCAATCTGATCAGTAACCCTTCCGTTTTTCACCTTTCGATAAGGTGTTTCCAAGAATCCGTATTGGTTGATTCTGGCATAGGTGGAAAGGGAAGCGATCAGACCGATGTTAGGTCCTTCGGGAGTCTCTATGGGGCACAGCCGTCCATAATGGGTATGATGCACATCTCGCACCTCAAAACCTGCTCTCTCCCTACTCAAGCCGCCCGGTCCTAAAGCCGAGAGCCTCCTTTTATGCGTCAGCTCGGAAAGTGGATTGGTTTGGTCCATAAACTGGGAGAGCTGAGAAGAACCGAAAAAGCTCTCAATCACCGCGGATACCGTGCGGGCATTGACCAAATCATGAGGGGTAATGGTTTCGCTACCCTTAAGGCTCATCCTCTCTCGGATGGTTCGGGACATTCGAGAAAGCCCTATGGAGAACTGATTAGCCAAAAGCTCTCCTCCCGTCCGAGCTCTACGATTGCCCAGATGATCGATGTCATCCACATGACCTTCACCATTCCTCAAGCCCGAAAGATACTTAATTATGGCCAAAAAATCCCTTTTGTCCAAGATCGTCAGGTTTAAAGGAATATCCAAGTTTAATCTTTGATTGATCATGTATCTCCCCACCTCGCCCAGATCGTATCGCTTTTCGGTGAAAAACAACCTGGTCAATAGACCTTGGGCCATCTCGGTGGTGGGAGGCTCTCCTGGTCTTACAAGAGAATATATTTTAATATGAGCCTCCTCTTCCGATGTGGTGGGATCTTTCTGCAGGGTGTTTATGATCACCCTTGCATCCTTCTGGGGGTCGGAGACGATTAA
>Ga0315289_10006593_pt1 | contig 17038 bp, 14 predicted proteins | sample YL17G11_40_MG_FD_203452 | JGI IMG/M metagenome (GOLD analysis project Ga0315289, IMG submission 203452) | Sediment microbial communities from Yellowstone Lake, YNP, Wyoming, USA - YL17G11_40 | ecosystem: Environmental > Aquatic > Freshwater > Lake > Sediment | place: USA: Wyoming | collected... | reverse complement strand
TAAACCCCTCGATCTCCTTCCGCTTCCGCTCATCATTGATCCGCGTCTTCTCGTACGTCTCCTCCTCGAGCGCAATCTGATCGTAAAGCTTCCCTGTGTCCCCCTGGATCTTCTTCACTTTCCGCCTATGGATCGCCATCGTGTGCGTCACGACCTTGTCCATAAAACTCCGGTCATGGGTCACCAACATCAGCTCGCCCGGCCACCCCACGAGAAACTTCTCCAGCCACCTGATCGATATGATATCCAAATAATTATTGGGCTCGTCGAGCAGCAACAAATTATAATCCGCGAGCAAAATCTTCGTCAGGTTCAGCCGGACTTGATACCCCCCCGCCAGCTCGCCAGGCCGTTTTTCCATATCCGCCTTGCTGAATCCCAGCCCGGCCAATATCTTTTCCACCCGCCAGATCTGGTCATGCGCCTCAACCCCCAATCCCTTCGCCGCCTCTTCGAAAACCGTCGCCTCCGTAAAATCGAGCTCCTGCTCGACATATCCGATCCTGTAATTCCGCGGCACGGCGATGTTTCCGCTGTCCGGCTCCTCCAGCCCCGCCAAAATCCGAAACAAGGTCGTCTTGCCGTGACCATTTCTTGCCACCAGCCCCACCCGCTCCTTGCGGTTGATCTTGAAGCTTACGATGTCGAACAGAACTTGCCCCCCGTATCTCTTGGAAAGGTTCTCAACGGCGATCACTGTTCACATCCCAGGCGCGGCATTAGTTTAAACACAAGAGTTGCGATTACCCTGTCATTGCGAGCGACCGTATGGAGCGTGGCAATCCCATGAGATCGCCACGTCGCTTCGCTCCTCGCGATGGCATGCAAACAATATTGCCACGCCAAGAGGCTCGTAATGACACATTTCCCAGATTGCCACGGCACTCCGTGCCTCGCAATGACACGTTTCCCATGTCTCACGTCTGCGGGATCCATTTCCACCGCTTATTGAAAATCTTGACGATCTCCATGGCCCACAGCGGAAACGACGAAATCGCAACGAGCACCGCCACATCAAGCGCCCCCAGCGCCTCGACCTTAAAAATCCTCTGCGTAAAAGGAATATAAATAATCGAAAACTGGAGCAGCAGCGAAGCGGCGTTTGCGACCAGGAGCTTTGAGTTCGTGAAAATCCCCAGCTTGAACAGAGACACCGTTTGGCTCCTGCAGTTCATAGAATGAAACAGCTGGCTGCAGGCCAAGGCGATCAGGGCGGCCGTCCGGGCCCGGTCGATCCCCTCTTTTTCGATGTACAAGACGAAGCAGAAAGCCAGCAGGCTGCAGAACGCGATAAACGCGCCCTGGCTGAGGATCAGGACCGCCCTCTCCCTCGTAATAATAGCTTCATCCGTCTTCCGCGGCGGCCGCCGCATTATATGTGGATCAACCGGGTCCATGCCCAGGGCCAACGCCGGCAGCCCGTCCGTTATCAGATTGACCCACAAAATCTGGATCGGGAGCAGCGGCACCGGCAACCCCAGCAGCGAAGCCACGAACATCACCAATATCTCGCCCGCGTTGCACGAAAGCAGATAATGGATGAATTTCTTGATGTTGTCATAAATGCCCCGGCCCTCCTCGACCGCGGCCACGATGGAGGCGAAATTATCGTCCGTGATGATCATGTCCGAGACTTCTTTGGTGACATCGGTCCCGGTGATGCCCATGGCCACCCCGATATCGGCCTCTTTGACGGCCGGCGCATCGTTGACGCCGTCGCCCGTCATGGCCACGACCTCCCCCCGCTTTCGCCAGCCCCGCACCGCCCGCAGCTTATGCTCGGGCGACACCCGAGCATAGACCGAAGTCCTCTGCACCTCGCCCTCGAATTCCGCCTCGCTCAGCCTGTCGAGCTCCTCCCCCGTCAATGCCAACGAATCCTCGCCGTAAAATCCCAGCTCCTTCGCAATAGCCACGGCCGTATTTTTGTGGTCTCCGGTGATCATGACGGTCTTGATCCCCGAGTCGCGGCATTTGCCGATGGCCTCTTTCACTTCTTCCCGCGGCGGGTCGATCATCGCCACCAGCCCGGCAAACGTCAGGTCTGTCTCGATCAGATTCGCCTCATACCGATCCGGCTTCCCCTCAAACACCCTATACGCGACGGCCAACACTCGGAGCGCCTGGTCCGAGAGATTATTGTTGGTCTTCAGGATCCTCGCGATATCCTCTTTGTGAAGCCGCCGTTCCACCCCCCGCTCCTGGACCCGCGTACAATCCTCCAGAAGAATATCTGGCGCACCCTTGACATAAGCAATATACCTCTCCCCTCCGCTTTCCCCTGCCTGTTGGCCTTCCTGCACTCCTCCCTGCGCCCGCTCCCCGGCTAGCTCTCCTCGGCGCTCCGCTCCCCGCTCGATTCCTCGCTCCCCACCCTGCCCCCCTTCGCTTGCCCCGCCCTTCTCTCCTCCCAGCCCGCCGTCGCTTCCATCCCCCCGCTCCCTCCGCACAATAGTCATCTTCTTCCGTTCAGAGTCAAACGGAATTTCCTCAACAAACGGGAACTTGGCTTCGAGGTCCTCTTTCCACAGCCCGGCTTTAGCCGCGCCGCTTAAAATCGCCCCTTCCGTAGGATCGCCCACTATCTTATATCTTCCCTCCACCTCCTTGAGCTCAGCGCCGTTGCAGAGCACCCCGCACCTCAGGCACTGCATTAAATCCGCATTCTCCTCCGCCCTAACCGCCGCCCCTTCCAGCACAAACTCGCCTTTCGGCTCATATCCCGCTCCCGTTATCTGAAATAGTCCCGTATGCGTGTACACCGCCCTAACGGTCATCTCGTTCCTGGTCAGGGTTCCGGTCTTGTCCGAGCAAATGACGGTGGCGCATCCCAGCGTCTCCACGGACGGCAGCTTTCTGATGATAACATGGCGCCTGACCATCCTCTGGACGCCCAAGGCCAGGGCGATCGTCACGACGGCCGGCAGCCCTTCCGGAATGGCCGCCACAGCCAGGCTGACCGACGTTAAGAACATATCCAGGATTTTCCCGCCCCGCAGCAGCCCCATCCCAAACACGATGGCGACCAGGACAAAGCAGAGATAGACAATCCACTTGCCGAACTGCTCCAGCCGCCTCTGCAGAGGCGTGGTCTCGTGCTCGATGGCCTGGATCATCCCGGCGATCTTGCCGAGCTCGGTCTTCATGCCCGTTTCCGCGACCACGGCCCTGGCCTTGCCTGCCACGGCCGCCGTCCCCGTGTAAACCATATTCGCCCGTTCCGCGAGCGAGATATCTCTCTCATCCAGGGCAAGATAGGTCTTCATGACGGGCGTGGATTCGCCGGTGAGGCTCGCCTCCTGGACGGCGAAATTGGCCGTATGCCAGACGACGCGGCTGTCGCCGGGGATATGGTCGCCGGCCTCGAGCTCGATCAAGTCTCCCGGCACTAATTCGGCTGAGGCAATCACTTCGCGGCTGCCTCCCCGTATTACCCTGGACGTGGGCGAGGCCATCTTCCTGAGGGCGAGGAGCGATTTTTCCGCCCGGTATTCTTGAATGAATCCCAGGATCGAATTCAGGATGACGATGGCGATGATGGCCAGCGCGTCGACCCATTCCTTGAGAAACCCTGAGACAAGTGCGGCGCCGATCAAGACCCAGATGATGAAGTTCTGGAACTGCTCCAAAAAGATCCCGAGCGGGGTGCGGCCCTTCTGCTCCTTGAGCTGGTTGGGGCCGTATTTTTGGAGCCTCGCCGCGATGCTTTCGACCGGAAGGCCGCAGGAGAGGTCCGTTTCCAGGGCCTGGGCCGTCTCTTCAATCCCAAGGTGCCACCAGTTTTTCATGATTTCGTCTCTTCTCTTTCTTATGATGTGAGCGAAAAATTCAAGGTTTCTTATTATACACTGCCCATTCCGAAATAAAAATAATTTCGCTATAATTACGGCTCTGAAAGGAGTGAGCGTGCAGATTCCGGTCGAATCGTGGTATCAAGCGATTTTCGTGCGGCGTTCGAGGCGGAGCTTTATCGATAGACTGCCGGAAGAGGAAAAACTGGGGAAGCTCGAAAAAGTCTGCCGGGAGTTCAGGCCGTTTGCGGGGGCGCGGGCCGAATTTTTGCGGAATTCTCCCGAAAAGGTTTTTAAGGGGATCGTTGGAGGGTATGGGAAGATAACCGGCGCGCCCTATTATGTCGCGTTCATCGACTCTTCCGGATCCCCCAACACAGAGGAAGGAATCGGTTATACGGGAGAGGGCGTGATTTTAGAGGCGACGGCATTAGGACTCGGGACATGCTGGGTCAGCGGTTTTTTTCGACCGGAGGCGGTCAAAGAGCATATTGCGCTGGCGGACAATGAGCGAGTCTACGCCGTCACTCCCATTGGATACACGGAAAAGGGATTTTCTATGAAAGAGAAATTTTATTCGGGAGCTGCCGGGTCGCCGAAAAAGAAGCCACTCGAGAAAATCGTCGAGGGGAAGGCGCCCGAATCCTGGCAGGCAAAGGCCATCGAGGCCGCCCGCATCGCCCCATCAGCGTCAAACCGGCAGCCCTGGCGATTTGTTGTGGGCGAAAAATCCATTACTGTCCGGGTGGACACCGCAAAAGACAGCGATAGATTTCCCAAGCGACTGGATTGCGGAATCGCCATGCTCCATATAGAGCTGGGGGCGAGGGCGGCGGGGAAAAAGGGGCAGTGGGAAATGCTAAAGGCGCCTAATGTTGGGAGATTTGAGCTGATTTAAAGGAATAAAGGCTAAATCTTTAGCCGTTCCGTTATCGGCTATCGCCTTTTGCGTTTCTTCAAAGCATATAAACCAACGGAAACCAGCCCAGTACCAAGTAGAGCAAGTGTTCCAGGTTCTGCAACTGAGCATGGTGGCTTGCGCGGATGACGAGGTCCAGCATTAGCGGATGTCGCGGCCGACATCAGGCAGGAGAGAAGAAAGAGCGCTACCAACGGAACGGTGAACTTTCTCATCAGATTTTTCATTTGGGTCGCCCTTGCTTCCTTTCCTTATCCTTTCGACGACAATAATACATAATAAAAGTTTGGTTGTCAAGTGGATTCCTAATAAAATTTTAAATTGCTATTTTAAGATTGCCGTTTTTTGACACATTTTAGCCGTTGATTGGCAAAAATTTCCATAAAGATAGACCTTGGGAACGTTGTATCGGCGGTCCAAGGACCTCATCCTTGCTCGCAGATTTTTTTTTGCGCAACTACGGCATTTTTTTAATAATATGAATAAATTGCCCTTGACATCCCTCTTCTACCGACAATATATTTGGGGCGTCCTAAGGATTATTATTTCTGAATCTTGGGTGAGTAATTTTGATGATCAATCATCCTCTATGGGCTTGTTCGATAAATCCATGCATTCTTGGCGTATGACATAATTATTTTTGATTATCTTAAATACGGATGATCTATGATTGACGCTCCCGAAAAAACTCAAGGTCCATCCGACCGTTTGATGTCCCTCGATTTCTTCCGCGGCTTCGCTATGTTTCTCTTGATCGCGGAAGCGACCGGCCTCTACGCAATCCTGGCTGCACCGTCCCTGAAAGGAACAATCACTCAGGCAATCGATATTCAATTAAAGCACCATCAATGGAACGGGCTCCATCTCTGGGACCTTGGCCAGCCCTTCTTCATGTTCATCAGCGGTGTAGCCATGGCTTTCTCGTACGGAAAACGGTGGGAAAATGGCGCGAAGTGGAGCACGACGTTCCGCCATGCTCTTAAGCGTTCTTTCTTGCTGTTCCTATTCGGGTGGGCGATCTATTTTATCGATCCGGTCGAAGGCGGTCCCGGTGGAGCTTTTCTCTATGACATCCTCCCGCAGCTTTCGTTCGCCTGCCTCATCGCCTTCCTGATGATGCGGAAATCACCACAAGTCCAGTTCATCTTCACATTCGGCCTTCTCATCCTGACCGAGCTCCTCTACCGGTTTTGGGCGGTCCCCGGCTTCAACCAGCCTTTCGTCCCCGGCCACAACTTCGGATCATATATCGACATGCTCCTTATGGGTAAGCTCTCTGACAGCCATTGGGTCGCCTTTAACGCCGTACCGCTAGTGTCCCATACCATGTGGGGTGTCATGGCCGGGCAGCTCCTCAGGACCCAACGCCGGTCCCTCAACAAGATCAGAATCCTGCTGGCCGCCGGGTTGTTAGGCATCACCGCGGGCTATGCTCTCAGCCTCATAACGCCGATCATCAGGCGCATCTCGACGAGCTCATTCGTCATCATAACCGGCGGATTTTGCTTGTTGGCTCTGGCCATTTCCTTCTGGCTCATCGACATGCTGAAGATTCGGGCAGGGGTCAAATTCTTCGCCATCGTCGGTATGAATCCCCTCTTCATTTACCTGTTCACTCAGACGGGAGGAGAGGAATGGTTCCGAAGCATCGTCAAACCCTTCGGCCTGGGCTTATTCGGCTGGGCGGGCGAAAGGCCGGCGCAGCTGGTCGTCAGCCTCGCCGTCTTAGCGCTTTTATGGTCCCTCTGCTACTGGCTTTACAAGAGAAAAATATTCATCCGTGTTTGACCATCTTAGCTCGGCGTACTTCGGACCTCCTCAGGAGCCAGAGTATTAATCCAAGAAGGACCAGCCCCACCGCAAAGAAGACGGAACCCGCAAACTTATGGTGGAAATCCCCTTCGATGAACCTCATGTCGATATAGTAGGAGAGCAGGTAAAGGCCGACAATACGAAGCCCGTTTTTGAATACCGCAACAGGAAAAACGGCCAGGGCCAACACGCCCTTCTTCCAGAACTTTCTAAGAAAAAGGTGTCCGGCCAGGATGCCTGTAATAAAAAGTGCCAGGCTCGACCGTATCCCGCTGCATTCTTTGGCGACCTCTATGCTGAAGCCCGGAAGAACGAAGATAGAGCCCTCCCGGGTGAAAGGCACGCCGATCGCCTTGAAGAGCAAGTTCGTAATACTCGAGGAAGCCGTAACCAGGACGGAAATGATTTTTTCCATCAATATCGAGGGGATGGGCACCGCAAAGATGAGAAAAGCAGCCGGGAAGTACGTCTTCCTAAGCGCCTCTTTACCATAGAGGAATAAAAAAGAGCCCAGCCAAAAGACAAGAGCCGAAAAAGTCGCGATCGAAGCGTAATTGTTGGGATCGGCTTGTAGACCTCGCCCGACCAAGCGAAGAACAGCTCCCGCCGCGATAATAAAAAGCCCAAGCAAATAGAAAGAAGGCGATCTCTCGAATATTTCTTTTCTCTTCCTAAATATGAAATAAGCGCTGATGACCGGGATCAGAGGAATGTGGGAGTAATAATCGGTCTGTTTGGCATTCTGCAACAGGTCTCGGAGCGGTGGAAATGCCATCCAAATCGCAATGATGGAAAGGAGGGCAAGCAAAAGGATTTTCAAGCTATGCCGTTTCATTCTGCGATGATCATAATTAAGAGCGAAGCGAGATGTCAACCTTCGTTTCTGGAAGCCTCTGCCAAAAGGTAAAAATATCCGCTCTCACTTTACTGCTTTTTAAAAACTGTATTATAGAAGCAGGATCTTCGGCGTCCTTATATAGTGGCTCAGGAAAATATAAATAAAAGGCGATATGAGCTTGCACAAATGAATAGCACATCTTGCAGGCAGAGGTCGGTCCGAGCCTTGACTAAGTTGTGATAGCTTTCTTTTTCACAGACCATCCATACCTAAATTTATTTATCAGGTTCCTTGCGAGAACATTCTGATAGAAGAACTTTTCGATCCAATGATTCACGAGAAAAGATGCTAATAACACTCCCATGATATCATTTCTTGCGAGCAAGCTGACCGCTTTATTTTTGCTGTTACGCAGGATGCGCAACATTGCTTCTCTGTGCACCTGTTTTCTCACTTTGGCGAGATACTTGAACAGCTTTATTCGCTCGTCTTTCGGCAACTCTGGCGTTTCAAAAACTGGATCGTTCACCCAGAAGGAAGCATAATTGAGATATTCTTCAGGCTGCACGAGAAAAAGATTATTATCTCTGACCCAATCGAAAAGCTCTGTCCCGGGAGTTGGAATCGTATTATAGAAATGAACCTCCTGGACCGGGTATTTTCTTGTAAGCCTGACTTTATCTTCAACATCTTCTCTCGTTTCATAGGGTGTTCCGACGACAAACAGGATCTTTACGTCGTATCCCAGCTCGCAAGCATTCTTGACAGCTTGCTCTATGTCGTCTATGGTCTCGCCTTTCTTCACTATCTTCAGCATCCTATCGTTTCCAGCATCCGCTCCGAAGGCTATATACTTAAAGCCGACATCGCGCATCCTGATCAGCATTTGCCTATCCACTTTATTCGCTCGTATTCCATTTGAGCAGCGCAAGAATAGATTCTTCAGGCCGCGGCGCTCGATTTCATCGCAGATCTTGTAAACCCTTTCTTGTATGAGATTAAAATTATCATCATCGAAGTTGAACTGTCTGATACCCTCTTTGTGCCAATATTCCATCTCGTCCACTACATGCTGCGGACTTCTGGGTCTGTATATTGGTGAAACAATTCTGTTCGGACAAAAAATGCACAGATGGGGACAACCTCTGCTCGAATAAATCACCCTTTCTTTTACATACTTGTCCAGCTCGAACTTCTCGTATCGAGGCCATGGAATTTTATCTAGGTTGTGTTCGAATGGCCTGTCACCAGTGTAAACGATAGATCTGCCCTTTTTAAAGATCAGACCCTTGATCTTATCTTCTGCTATTTCGCCCAGGCAAAGCTCGCTCAGCGTGGCCTCTCCCTCATAAACCACACCGTAGTCTATAGCCGCACATTCTTTGAGCACCTGCTCTCGCATAATAGTCACATGAGGACCACCAACAATTATCTTAATATCTGGAAAGCGTTTCTTTATATCAGAAAGCAAGTTGTAAAACCTCTTGTATTCGAAAGAAATAAGGCTCATCCCTATTAGATCTGGGCGATAGTCTTCTATCTTTCGCACGAGGTCCTTCGGTTTATATCCAAGATTCAAATCCAGAATATCATATTCGATGCCATTTTCTTGTAATGTTTGTGCCAGATACGCCTGACCCAGATGCGGCATGATCCCTCGCCAATCAGCATGAGGATCGGGAGTTACCAGAAGCACTCTTTGGAATCTCACTCTTGTTTTTCTCCTTTATTTAAAAGCATGCGCACGTTTTTCTATAGGTGAAGTTAATAAGCATTTCTTTTTTTTAACCACCTTTTGGCTTTCAGGTAGTGTGTTAAACCCGGGGCGTAATAGTTCTTGCTGGGACACCCGGTTTTTCGAAAAGCCTGGGCTGCGATATTATTAAAATCTGTGAGGCATTTCACCAATAAACGTACACCCGTTTCGTGTTGCTTGTATGTTATAGTTTTCAAAGTATCACTTTTATCGAAAGCTACCTGTTGCTGAATCAATATCGCGCCGGTGTCGATGCCTTTGTCAATAAAGTGGATGGTTGTGCCGACTAATTCAGGCTCCTTGTTATAGATGGGCCAAAACGACCCATACCGTCCTCTGTACTGCGGTGGAAAGCCAGGGTGGAGATTAATCATTCTTCCTGTAACCGACTGAATAACGGAGTCCTTTAAAAGTGGCGTTCCACTTACAACAACTACGTCAGGATTTTTTGATCGAATAAAATTCGTCACCTGCTCTGAATTTATATCATCTACTTCTAAAATACTGAGATCCTTTTTTTCAATGTAATCGTACGGCTTTTGAGTAAAGATCTTTACGAGTGATTTTTTATCTTTTCTCCGCTCCAGGAGGAGCCTGTATAGAATCAGCAAAGCCTGGTTTGCCACTCCAAAAAAGCCGAAACGTCGCATTCTTTTCTTTAATACATTGACAACGCCGAATTCTTTCCACCTCTTTCCAAAAGGGAGAACGATGCCCTCAATGTTGCATACATCAGCTAACTTGTTGATAAGCCAAATGTCTTCTGGCAGCTTGGTGGTTAAAATAACTATTCTTAACGAATTTAACATCCTACTCACTCTTGTCCAAAATAAATTTTAGAAAAGCTCCGACCCGGGTACAATAAATTTGTCTCAAAACTTTACCCGAGGAGGTCGGAGCACTGGCATGAACAAATATAGCAGCATTTTCAGCTAATGGCTATCCCTTTTTCCACGTCTGGAGTTTGAACGCCTGGTCAAGCTTACCGGCACAGAATATGCCGCCAAGGGGTTCTCCAGTTGGGAGCATTATGTGGCCATGCTTTTCTGTCAACTGGGACAAGCCCATTTTTCAGGCTAGTTCTCCCAAGAAAGTCCAGCGCTTTTGTAACATATCGTAATATGGTCTAAAGGTCACCATCGTAATGATTGTTGCCGGCGGCCACATACGCGATTTTGGATATTATCTAGCCCGATCGAATGCGATAATGTATAATATAATTGAGCTATTAGACGGTCACCGTCGCATGGAAAATATCGCTGGATTCAACTTTTGTGCTTTTTCATTTGTGTGCCAGATGACCGAGAACCTAAAACAACTGACACTTCTTGACCTCAGGTTCGCAGGTCTTGCCTCCGCCAAAACAATCAACAAGCATGAAGCAAAAAAGTGAACATTCAAGATTGAAGCTCCGGGCTGGAGATATCGTGGAGGTCAGGAGCTTTGAAGAAATCGCTTCTACCAGGTCTTTATTTTCATGAGCTTGGAAATCCTCGATCCGATTGAATACGCTGATTGGGATGCGCTGTTGCTGCGGAATGGAGATTATTCTTTTTTTCATTCATCCGCTTGGGCGAAAACCCTCAAAGAAAGTTATGGATGCGATCCGGTCTATTTCGCTTTAATCGAGGCCGGCCGATTAGCTTTATTGATGCCCTTCATGAATGTCGTTAGTCCTCTAACAGGCCGAAGAGGGGTTTCCCTTCCTTTCACCGACCGATGCGCACCGTTTTTTTTGAGGAAGGAGCTTTTAAGGGCTGCGGTGGAACGCGCTATTGATTTCGGCAAAGAAGCCGGGTGGAAATATATCGAGTGGAGAGATGCAGACTATTTCTCTAAAGAACTGTCTCCCTGGGAAGTTTACTATACACATGACCTCAATCTCAAGGGGACAGAGTCGGAGCTATTCTCCTCCCTCAAAGACAGCAATCAGAGGAACATCAACAAGGCAATCAGAGAAGGTGTGTCCATAAAAATCGGCCGTTCTTTGGGCTGCTTGAAGTCGTTCTATCGACTTAATTGTATGACAAGAAGACGGCACGGTCTCCCCCCTCAGCCATTCTTTTTCTTTAATAACGTCTTCGATTTCGTTATTTCCAAGGGATATGGGATTGTCATTTCTGCATTTCATTCAAACAACGTGGTTGCGGCGTCGGTCTTTTTTCATTTCGGGAAGAAAGCTATGTATAAATATGGGGCTTCAGATATGAAGTATCAGAATTTGAGACCCAACAATCTGATCATGTGGGAAGCCATAAAATGGTATAGAGATCAGGGGTATGAAATGCTCAATTTTGGGAGGACCAAATTCGATAATCAAGGTCTTTTGCAATTTAAAAGGCTGTGGGGGACGATTGAGAGTCCACTGAAATATTATCGATTCGATTGCAAAAAAAAGACTTATCTCAAAAATCATTCGCGAATCGATTTTCGAAATAAAATATTTGCTTGGACACCGGCCAGCATTCTTCGCATTTTTGGACGATTGTTCTATAAACATATCGGGTAACATGATGTTATATATCGTTCTTTTTTTGACTGTGGCACTTATCTTAATAATCGTGTCTGCTAAATGGGAACTTGACAGGAAAATTGCTTTTCCTTGGGCCATCTTGATGGGAATTCTTGCCTGCGCGACGATCGCATTGACAAAAAGTTCCGGATATAATCTTCATCCACTCCAGCTTTTATTTATTGCCGGCTCACAGGCTGTGATTCTCTCCCTAATCGCCATTCTTATTCTTTTTTTCAGAAATCCCGAGAGGACACCGCCCGCGCAAGAGGGGATTATTGTTTCGCCTGCGGATGGGATCATCAAATACGTCAAGGAGATTCATAATAACGAATTTCCTTTTGTCCTAAAGAATAAAAATACGATTCCGCTCAGTGAGTTCGTAGGAACTGATATTATAGCCGGCAACGGGATACAGATCGGAATTGGAATGAGCCTCTCAGACGTGCATGTTAATCGCAGCCCGATAGCCGGCAAAATTTCTTTTCTTAGAAGGATTCCCGGGACGTTTAATTCCCTGAAGAAAATAAACTCGCTCCTTGAAAATGAAAGAGTCGCTGTAATAATTGAAGGCCGCGGGATTAAAATCGGCATTGTCCTGATTGCTTCTCGCTTGGTGAGAAGAATCTGTATGTATCTATCTGAAGGAACGGAGGTGGCTATTGGCCAAAGGATAGGAATGATACGATTCGGGTCCCAGGTGGACATAATAATGCCTGTGAGCAGGACCTTAAAGGTCAATGTGAAGCCGGGCGAAAAAGTAAAGGCGGGCGTATCAATCTTAGTCACATTTTAGAATAGGAAATACGATAGGATTCATATGAAAACACCAGGTGCCGTCGTTACGGGAGGAGACTTTCAGGCGCTCGGCGTTATAAAAAGCCTGGGTCGAAAAGGCATTCCTGTTCATGTTTTAGACCACGAACTCTCCATCGGGCGCTTTTCTCGATATTGCAAAAGATTCTCCTTTGCTCCCAATCCCTCAATGGAAGAAGAATATCTTTGCTTTCTAATGGATTATGCAAAAAGACTGGAACTGGACAAATGGGTTTTATATGCAAACAGTGACCGAGTCGTCTGTCTATTGTCTAAGCATAAAAAATCGCTTGAAAAGCACTTCCGTATCCCAACGCCGGACTGGGAATCGATCAAGTATGTTTTCAACAAGAAAAATACTTACCAGCTGGCAGAATCGCTGGGCATTCCGGCTCCTAAAACATACTATCCTCAAGATGTTTATGACCTTGAAAAGCTCGACATGAGCTTTCCCGTCGTCATCAAGCCCGCGACAAGAGACGTCTTTTTCGAAAAGTTCCGCAAGAAAGCTTTCCTGATCCATAACAAGCAGCACCTTCTCCAGATCTATAAGACGGTTTGCGACGTCATTCATCCTTCAGAAGTGCTTATTCAAGAATTTATTCCGGCAGGGCCAAAACATCTCTATTCCTTTTGTCCTTTCTTTAAGGAGGGCAAGGTTGTCGCGAGAATTATGGCGAGACGGTCCAGGCAGCATCCCATGGACTTTGGCCAGGCCACCACATTTGCTGAAACAGTTCAAATCCCTGAACTTGAGGATATGGGAAAAAAGTTTCTGGCAAAGATAAACTATTACGGACTGGCCGAAGTTGAATTCATGTTTGACACCAGGGATAAGCAATATAAATTCTTGGAGGTCAATGCGCGGGTGTGGGGCTGGCATACCCTGGCCATTGGTGCCGGGATTAACATGCCATACCTGCTGTTTCAGGATATGACCGGTCAACCATTGCAGATACCTTCCTCCTGGAACGATATGAAATGGCTGCGATTGATCACCGACATACCGACGGTCATGAGTGAAGTAATGAAAGGGAGAATGTCGCTGGCGGAATATGTATCATCGTTAAAAGGAAAAAAAGAATTCGCGGTTTTTTCTTTAGATGACCCATTGCCCTTTTTTGCAGAAATCCTTATGATCCCGTATCTTTGGGTAAAAAGAGGATTTTAATCGTATGAACCCTTAGACATTTAGGCTAGATGCCTGGAAATAGAATGGCCATGGAAATATCTAAAATAAATCCTGTGAATAAGAGTTGGGACTCTTTGCGCAGAATAAAAATCTGGATAGATCTCGATAACACGCCTCATGTGCCCTTCTTTATCCCCATCATTCGTGAATTGGAACGCCGCGGTCATCAGGTAGTCCTGACGGCGCGGGATGCGTTCCAAGTCTGCGAACTCGCAGACGAAAAGGGAATACGATACACTAAGATAGGTCATCACTACGGCAAGAATCCGTTTATGAAGGTCTTCGGCCTGCTGTGGCGTTCGTTACAATTTTTGCCATACTACATACGCCAAAAGCCAGCCCTGGCGCTTTCGCACGGTGCTCGTTCTCAAATCCTGCTTTGTAACTTGTTAAGCACTCCAACCGTTCTCATTACCGATTACGAACATGGGCGAACCATTCCAATGGCTTTCCCGAGATGGTTGATAGTGCCGGATTCTTTATCTGGGCATAAATTTCGTGTAAAGGCTAATCGACTTCGGCTCTTCCATGGAATCAAGGAGGACGTCTACGTCCCCGAATTCAAGCCGGATCTCTCGCTTCTGGAGGATCTGGGTCTGCGGCACGACGAGATGGTCATTATCGTCAGGCCCCCCGCTAGCGAAGCTCTCTACTACAATCCCGAGAGCGATGTGTTGTTAGTCGAGCTCATGTCGAGAATCTGCCGGACGCCGGGAGTCCGCGCGGTTCTGTTGCCTCGTAATCACGAACAGGAGCAAGCGCTCCGGGCCGACTACCCAGAATGGTTTAAAGATGGCAAGACCGTTGTCCCGCCTCGGGCGGTGGACGGCCTTAATCTCATTTGGCTTTCCGACCTTGTGGTCAGCGGCGGCGGAACTATGAACCGCGAGGCCGCGGCCCTGGGGGTTCCTGTATACAGCATTTTCCGCGGAAAAACCGCAGCCGTGGACCGCAGGCTGGAACAAGAAAGCCGATTGACCCTGATCAGGAGCGCTGAAGAAGTCTGGACGAAAATCCACTTCATCCGTCGGGATAAAAGCCGCCGGCCCGACAATAAGCCACGCCCGGCCCTTGATGACATTATCAACTATATAGAAGAGATCATTCGGACCGAGGGGATTCGCTCATAATGGTGCCGATATATCATTTTCTCTCTTCGTCAGGCTGCTTGACGTCGCACCTTTTTTCTAATTTTATTAAACATTCGGGGGATACCTGTTAAGTAGGGATCTGGTGTTCTTTCGCTCGCGATGTCAAACTCTTGGCGAGTAATTCCAATGATCTTTAAGAAACTATCAAGCATCAGCGGCGGTCTGTTATCCTGCATTTCACTCAATTTTTCGAGTGCCGTCTCGCGGTTCATCTTGCCCGACCGAACTAATAAACTTAACTTGGCAACACTAGGATCGTTACCCCCAAGTTTTTTAGTGTATAAGTATTTGGCCACTGGGCTGGCTATGCAATCAGAATGTTCTTCACCGAAGTGAATACCATACTTATGCGCAAATAGTTCTTTTATTTTTCCCTCATCCCATTCCACATAGTCAGGAAGTACGACGAGACGCCTCTTCCCCAAAAGGCGTGCGATTCCTTCGCGGACAATATAGTTTCGCCCGTAACAAGAACAGCGTACGCGTTCGCGATAGTGTTCACCTTTCATCACATTTCGAAAGTACCAAGGATCCCAAGGATTCAAATTCTTTGGCGCCCCTGCTTCAGAGCGGCTGGAGCTGCCTATGATGAAAAGTGGAATATCATACTCACGGGCAATAATTGCGCTCATATTAAAAGTGGAAAGTTCGCAGGGCCCGCAAAAATTTCCGGTCTTCTCCATAAAGATGCCAGAGAGCGGCGGAGCCAGCGGATCGTAAAAATAGAGGTGGGGGACTTTAAATGTTTTCACCAATTTCTCAATTCTTGCTTTTGACTCATCGGTCAAGAAGCCCCCATCTTTGGTAAAAGCAAGGACCTTTAAGCCAAAGACCTCGCAACAGAGATAAAGCATGTAAGAACTGTCCTTGCCTCCGCTGATGCCCACGATCGCATCATAAGTTTTTTTCTTGCGTTTTGCCTTATCAAAAATGCGTTGCAATTTTTCCTCTGAACGAGATTGCCATTCGGGATTTCCCATCCTATGAGCCCATTGTTTATCAAAATGCCTGCAGAAGTTGCATAGACCTTGCTCATCGAAAGCAACTCCAGGATAGGTCTCGGGCATTACACAACGAACACATCGTTTAGCATCGCTATTTTCCATGGACATCTTCTCCTTTGTGTCGCCTCAAAGAACCTAAAGGTCGATACCGATAAGCCCAGCACTGAATTCCCATATTTTATCTTGCAAAGCTTTATCGTATGAAATATCAGACGATTTTTTTTCTTTTAAATCATTAAAATATTTCCCCGTAATTCCCGTGACATCGTTGGCTGATGCTAGAAATACTAAGGTCGCTGCTCCCTGCTCAGGTGTTAGGAGCTGTCTCTTTTTTAAATAATAAATCCTGTGTTTTAACCAATGGCGCAATCCGTTGTTTCGTGAAAAGTTCGTCGCCACGCCTCCGGGATCAACCGCGTTTGCCACAATGCCGCTGCCTTTTAGCTTATCCGCCAAAGCATAGCTGAATAGAACATTGGCAAGTTTTGAATTTGCGTACTGTCTCCTTCCATCATAATGATCTGCTGTAAGGATATTTTCGATAACTCCGTCGCTAACATAATGTGCCCCCGATGAGACGTTGATGATTCTTGCCGACTGAGACCTTTTCAGCAAACCCATTAAAGAAAGAGTGAGTATAAAGTGTCCCAAATGATTTGTCGCAAGAGTCAATTCTATGCCATCTTTGGTCAATTGATGTCGAAGAATTTTCGCGCCGGCATTATTAATCAGCACATCAATGCGTTCATAATCATTCTTGATCTTACCAGCGGTGCTGCGCACCTCCTGAAGTAACGATAAATCGCACACGAAGTACTTCACGCTATCGTTGCCCGTTTTCTTTTTTATTTCATAACAGACTTTTTTTGCCTTCTCTTCATTCCTTCCAATAAAGATCAATTCATAATTCTTTTTCGCGAGGGCAAACGCCGCCGCCTTCCCAATTCCTGAAGTTGCGCCCGTTATCAAGCATATTTGTCGATTCATATCATTTTCTCTTCATTCCGATTTTTTGTGGATCTGTTCTCTCATATATTATTAATTCTATAGATATTATAGGATTAATAAAGACAGTAAATTAGCACATTCCTCCTTCCTTGTCAATCGCGCTTACCATTGTGCAGCGATTCCGCAACTTCAGCCAAAAAACCTGATCTGACCGGAGAATCGTTCATTTTCGACGAGGGGAGATTCGCTTAAGCAGCCCAGGAACTCACTTTGCATGGCTAAATAGAGCTTTTTTTGGG
>Ga0315289_10006590_pt1 | contig 17044 bp, 50 predicted proteins | sample YL17G11_40_MG_FD_203452 | JGI IMG/M metagenome (GOLD analysis project Ga0315289, IMG submission 203452) | Sediment microbial communities from Yellowstone Lake, YNP, Wyoming, USA - YL17G11_40 | ecosystem: Environmental > Aquatic > Freshwater > Lake > Sediment | place: USA: Wyoming | collected... | reverse complement strand
GGAACGAAAAATAAAAAATTATGGAAGAGATTAAGATGAATATGAAAGGTAACGATAACACGCCTACCAATCAATCAGGAAATATTACTGATGAACAAAGAAGATTAGCCGAGATGTTAAATGAGGTACAAAAAAAGGTACAAAAAGAAATGCTATGGACTCTTTTTCGTCTTGCTCTTAGTATTATTGCTGGTATTATTGTTGGCCGTCTTTTATTTACATTTATAAATGGTTAATTATGGAAGAAAATTTTTATATTGTCCGATTCATAAACAAAGAGAGCCAAGATAAATGGTGTCTTGTCCGAGCCAGGAAAGATATGAAGGAACATGAAATAGTTGGATTAGTTGATAAAGAACCATTTGTTTCATATGTTTTTGGAATAACTCTAATAGAGGATTTTGAATTATACATCGATTATACTGGTAAATAAAACTAACTATGGATACTATCGGAAGCACTTGTTATTGTTACAATGAAGAATGTAATCAGAAAGAATGGGAAGCAATGGGATATGAAGGAAAATACAAATGGGTTGTAGTTCAAAACATATACATATCAAAGAAGATATTTTCTAAATCAAAAATTCCGAGATGCCCGCATTGTAAAAAAAGAATGACCGTCACATCAAATATGGAGGTTGAGTCATGAATCATAGTTGTGCAGCAAGACTAAATAAATTTGGAATACCGGCAGAAACGCTTAAGAGATATGATGAGCCACATAGGTTTTATCATACTGCAAAACATATTCACTCAATGCTTGATATGGCTGCAGAAATGGGAATACTTAGTGACGATTTATTCCTCGCAATTATATTCCATGACATAATTTATGACCCAAAGGGAGATATGAATGAGGAGTTATCCGTTGAGCATCTTCAACATTGGGTACAAAATGATGCAGTTAATCAAGCAATCCTTGATACCAAAACACATAACGCCACATCAGAACTGAGCGAACAGTTAATCAAATTAGATTTATCTGTCCTTTATGATACCTTTGAAAAATTTGTTGATTACGAAGAAAAAATCTTTAAAGAATATCAATGGGTTGATTATTCTTCATACAAAGAAAGGAGAATTGAAATACTTAAAAATTATCAGGTAAATCCTGATTGGATTGAATATGTCCGATTAAGAAAACCAAACATTGCGGTTTACCCGGGCAGTTTTAATCCTTTCCACCGGGGACATATGAATATTTTACAAAAAGCTGAAAAGATTTTTGATAAAGTTATTATTGGAAAAGGTCAAAATCCCGAAAAAGATGCGTCTGATTCAATTCCATTGCCAGATGCTATTCAATTCAGGCAATGCGAACATTATGGTGGATTATTAACAACATTCATGAATGGATTTGATTATGATGTTACATTGATAAGAGGTTTAAGAAATGCCAGCGACTTACAATATGAATTAACACAATATCGTATTCTTCAAGATTTAAAGCCAGATATCAAAATCGTTTCAATTTTTTGCGATAAAGAATATGAGCATATTAGTAGCACCGCTGTTCGTCAATTGAAAAAATATATGAGGACAACTAATTATGATGTTTAAAATTTCTTTAAATCTATTGTAACACCGATAACAAATGCTAATGCTTTGGTTGTATATATAAATTGTGGAGAAAAATTACCTGATATTTTATCTATTGCGCCGGTATTTCCCTGATAAAAGATATCTCTTCCTTTAGCAAGATTATACATTGGGTCAAACATTCCATATCTTAATAATGAATATGTTCCAATGTACCAAATCCATTTCTTTTTATCAACATTAATTACAAGTGGAATGATAAGCATAGTTCCGACGCTAGCGGCTTCTAACGCATGACCTAGGTCTTTATGGTTGTTATAGTTTAATCCGCTACCGATAGCATTTAGAGCAATACTACCAGTAAATAAACCTAACTGAATCCATTTATCTCTTTTTTGTGCAAAGGTGATTTGAGATAATAGAATTAAAAATATAATCAAACCCTTTCTCATGTTAATAAATAGTGGTTTTATTTGGTATTGTGAAAAATTTTTCTTATATTTTTCATATAAACTATGGTATGAAAATAACAGAAAAACAATTACAGATTATGTTAAGAGTTCTTGAGGGGTCATTAAAGATTGCTGATAGAACCGACATGAATATTTTTGGATATGATAGCGCAACCAGGAAAAATTTATTCAATGAAATAATCAATCAGCAATCTGATGAAATTATTGAAGTTACCGAAAAATAATGATAACTTATAAATTTTTAAGAGGGAACATATTTTCAAGTATTGATATTGATGTGGCAATTGAAAGATGGGAACGTGTTGGATTGATGGAAGATGTTAGAAATAGAGATAATATGGCAATTGTCCTTGAGGCCACTGCTATTTATTTAAATTCTGATATAAACAATGGAAGATATAATGAGGATGAGGTATGTACAATATTGTTTCCAATAATGTATAGGATTTTTAAAGATTATGTTAGGCCAATGTCTCAAGATGAAATTTGTAATAAAGTTCCTGAGATTTGTGAAGATGTAAGGTATAAATGGTTAAATGGGGGTGCAACAAGATACGCTGAATATCCTGGTATAGATATCGAATTGGAATTTGCTTGTGATTATGTTACAGAATATAAATTATTACATGATGATGGATTTTAAATTTTTAAGAGGAATTAAAAAATATAGTGATATTCCTCCGCCTCCATATCCACATATATGTTGTGATGGTAGCGCTCTTCGGATAACATATCCTATTTCTTGGTATTTTGGTGAAGATGTTGGCGGGAGACAATTACATGTAGGCGAACAAATACATTGTTTTACAGGTACAATACCTTCGTTTATTGAAAAAATGGAAGAGATTGCTCACCGGTTAGGAATACGATGTCCAATATATGATATAACATATTTTACTTTAATATATCATAGATGGGATATATTACCAATATTTAATATAAACCATCCAGTTAGAATAAGATATGTATTATGAAAGATTTTAAATTTTTACGAGGATATAACGAAAAGTCAATCGAATTACCAATGGAATATGACCCAAATCGTGTTTATTCTGCAATGACAATGACATTTAACGTAGTAATGGTTGACAACGATGATTAAGAACTTTAAATTTTTAAGAGGATATACTGGATTAACGCTAGAAGAGCGTATTTGGGCTATGCAAGTAATGGAAAGATATTATAGAATGAGGGGTGAATATTTTGAATGGAAAATTGGTTATTAAATAAATGAGAGAGTTTAAATTTATACGAGGATATTCACCTGAAAAATGGCGGGACCCTGAGAGAATAACAATACATGTGAATGTTGAAGAACATTTAGAATATTTAAAAGAAACGTTATTCTCAGCATTTGGAATACCTAAAGAACATTTTAATAATAGATAATATGGAAAGAACATTTAACGATTGGATAACAGTCACAAAATTAAGATTTTTATCAATAACGAGATATATTTTAGGCATTGAGTCAAAAAGTGTATTTCCACCAAAAGACTATAAATTAGTATTTGAAGAAGATTTTAAAAAACTTGACCCAGAAATTTGGGGAGTAGGATTACCATGGGGAGTTGTATCAGAAAATTGGTTAATGTATTATGACAATACGCCTGATTGTGTTGTTGCTAATGATATGTTACATCTTTACACAAAATATAAGCCTAAAGAATTTGATTCAAGAGTTACAATACCATTTGGCGTTGGAGCAATATTCAGTAAACAATTATGGCAATATGGATGGTTTGAAATTGAAGCACAATTACCTGAAGGAAAAAATCTTTGGCCAGCAATATGGCTAACAGGAGCATGGCCACCAGAAATTGATATCATGGAAGCATATTCAGAAAATGGGTCAGGAATGAAAAGTAAATACATGGGATTAGAAGATTGGAAAATTCAACCTAATTTACATTTTGGAGAACCTGATTCAATGATGAGGTTTGGAGCTGATAATCATCCAATTCAAGAGGCAACAAATAAAATTGTAAAATACACGCTTCATTGGACAAAAGACTTTATTAAGATATATTATGACGGTCATTTAATTTTAAAAACAACCAGTCCTAAATTATTAGAATGGTATAATAAAGAAAATGACCCGATGAGCCTTTTATTAAACAATGGCGTTATGGATAGATGCGCAGATGATAGCACATTTAAAGTAAAATCAGTTAAAATTTTTCAAAAATTATGATAAACTTTAAATTCATAAGAGGATATCCAGAAATTTTCCGCATTGTAATTACTGAAGAGCAAAGAGCGGAATTTGAGTCAATATTAGGTACTAATCCATGTAGAGAAGTACCAATAACAAACTATATGTTAATTCATTATGATGATGGTACATGTATTAATCATAGACGAATTAGATGGTATGAAGGAAATTTATTAAGACCTAATGAAGCACTTCATACATTTTCAGGTTCTATGGGTGATTTCTTCAGATTTTATCAAATCGGAATGCCAGAAATATATTCAATTACACGAATAGGTAATGGATTACCATATGATAAATACCATCTTCCAATGTTTAACCATATTATACATGATATAAAGTACGTAATTAGACATCCTCATGAACACGTCACGATATAAGTTTATAAGAGGATATATAAGAGAACCACGTTTATTAGGAGGAATAGGTATGGCATATGAATCATCAGTGATAATAAGAATCAGTGGGGACCAATCAGTTCCTTTGTCAATAATAAGCACAAAGAAATATCAGAGAAGATATAATATTTATTGGGCTGTAACTAAATTTGTTGGTAAATTACCATATCCAGTCAGATGGGTTTATTGGTCATTATTATATTATTACAATAGAAGAAAGAATCCAACTGGTACATTTACATTAGAATTATATAAAGGATATGCAAAACGGAACATTTAAATTTCTAAGAGGATATAAGTTTAATTATACTCAAGCTGATTTAATTAGAAGAGTTATTTTGGCTTCTAATGCTATTGCAACTGCCTCAAGGGAAAGAGGAAATTATGTTATTGTATCAGAATATGCATCGGATATTATAAATGAAATGGGACTCCCTTCCCCATGGAATATATACATTGAACCAAATGAAGAAGTTTAAATTTTTACGAGGATATCCAAAACGTTCGCTAGGTCTTGAATTTTTGGAACAATATAGAGATGATATAATTGCTCGATGGGAAAGAAGTGGATTACTTGACGGACTAGTGGGGCATCAACTAGAAAATGTGGCACAATTATATGAACCGAATGCAGTCCAGACTATTCATATTAGACCGCCAGTAACAGTTCAGCATATAGAAGTAAGTTTTACAATAACACCAACAGGAATAATATTTCCTGCGGATTAAAATATTTCAAAATAAATTTGGAAATCATTAAAAAAAGTGTTATCTTTGTTGTAAATTAGAATGTTATGAATCAAAGATACAGAGGGTTAATGCATAAGGATGATATTAAACGTTCAAAGGAAAATCCTGAGAACTTAATGTTTACTCTTATTGAACTTTTAAACGGTCATAATAATTATTTTGTGTTTAAAGGGACTAAGCCTGAGTTATTTGGGAGTACTGTAACAATTGATGATTTAAAAAATTATTATACCGGGGAAATCCTTTATATTGATAGGGGTTTAGGTGATGTCGCTAAAATAAATTGGGATGACTATGAAATGGTTGACCTTGAAATTGAAGTAAAGATATGAAAGATTTGTATAGAAAAGCGGGATGTAGATTAATGGGAGGACCAGGCGGAATAAAATGCCCGTGCTGTGACAATGGATATTCTAAGAAGAGAAAATCAAAAGCAAGAAAGAGTTTGTATTCGAAAAATAGAAGAACTCTTTTAAAAAGAGAAACCGAAAAAGAAATCGTTAACGAAATTGAAGATAATAGAACATGACAAATTTAAATATTAAAGGATTTGGACTATCAATACAAAAAATAACTATTACAGAAAATAATGGTACATACCCCAATGATTATCTTGAAGAAAATAAATACTGGGTTATTCATCTATTATTTTTTGTAATATTAATTTCTATAAAAAATGAAAAAGAATCTATTTAAAAAAATATTCGGTAAAAAAATACCCGAAAAAACAAAAATATATGACTGCGGTCATGAATTGGAAAAATACTCATGTACCGTATGGGATAACAGTATACATGAAAAGCGTGAATCATTGTTATGCAAGAAATGTCTTGAAGAAGAAGTTGGTAAAGGTAATTTCGTAGTTTTATAATATTATGGAAAGATATTACGGACAAATATATGCCCACTATACACCTGACCGACATCTGATTGGCGTTGCGGTTATTGGTGTTAAGGCTATTCCTTCCATTAAAGGATATCCTAAAAAGGGGTTTACTATAGGTGAAACATATTCTAATATTGGGGACGTTTTCAAATTAAATGATTTCTATTTAGTTGAGCCAGAGGTTGGCCAACCATGGAGACAGTTCGATACTGAAACACAACTACTGGACTGGATGGAATTAATGAAAGTTTATAATTTAACTAAATAATATGGGACTAACGATAGAAGAAATATATCAAGGTAATGAAATACTTGCAGTATTCATGGATTGGCTTCCAACCGAAAAATCTCGTGACCTTGGCGGCGAACCAACATTTATACATGAAAATGAAGATGGCGTAACCTGGCTCGGCCAGTTTAAATATCATTGTTCATGGAATGAATTAATGCCAGCTTGTCAAAAATGGGATGGGTTATATGAGGAAATTGAACCTAAAAACGGAGCTAAGTATGTTGAACTATGTGATAGACTAGATGATACTGTTATTACATATGAGATTAAACCATTATGGATACAATTAGTTGAAAATATTCGATGGTATAATGCACAGAAATCATGACAGAAACACATGAATCAAATTTAATGATAGCCGAGTACATGGAATTAATAAAGCCATGTTCGGATTATGATGGTGGTAAGTATATGCGTATATGCGGAATGGGAACTTCTATTAATTCAATACCGTTAGATTTATTACACTATCATGAATCCATGGAGTGGTTATGGCCGGTTGTGGTGAAATTAATGAGAGATGAAAGGTGTTTTGATTTCATTATAAATGATAAATGTGTTATGATTAATAGCGCAGGATATTCATTTTATAGGAAAAAGTCAAATTATTCTGATTATTCCTCAGAGATTAGTACTATTTTCGCTGCGGTTGTTGATTTTTTAACATATCTCAATGAATCTGACAATTGGGTAATCAAAAGAATAAGTAAGTGGGCTGATAGTGAAAGGATAGTTTTTGAGGATATGAGAGAAAGAGACGCAAATAAATTAGTTGGTAAACTTAATAGAAAAGAACCTGACCCAATGTCTATAATGTATATTGCTGTAAAATTATGAAGTATATAATAATCATATGGTATTTGATTGGGGTAATTTCAATATTACTTTATATTAAAAAGACGAATAAAGGATTAACAATAGGTGATGTATTTACATCATTAGTATTTGGAGTAACAGGAATTTTAGTTCCCATTGTTTGGGGATTTGTAACATGGTCAAAAAAGAATGAAAATGGAAAAAAATAAAAGTATAGATTTTAAAGAGTTATCTATTCCTCAAACATTTATTGTTTGGTGGTGGATTTTGGCAAATAAGAAAAAATTTCTTAAATTTGCTCAGAAATTAGATGATGGAATGCACATCATTGCAGCGTATAAAACAACTAAAGAAAAATAAAATGGAAAAACAATTGAAGATAACAATATCAGGTTCGGCAGCATCCGGTAAATCACGTTTAACCTTATTAATAAAAAATTTCTTATATGACCAGGGATTTAATATTAAATTTATTCCAACTTTTGACCATCCTTCAGAATCAAAATTTGATAGAGAGATTGGTAAAAATTTGGATGGGGCGATTAAATCAATAAAAGATACTGTAATAATATCCATGGAACAAGTGCAAACAACTAAAGAAAAATAAAATGGGTTCAGAAATGTCAGTAAGTATTGGTCCATACCTTGAGGTAACTGGAACTAAAAGAGTGGATACACCAAAGGTAAGAAGGGAATGCCCAAAACATCCTAAAATCAATCAATCGGAATCTAAGTTCTGTAAAGAATGTGGGGAGTTAATTCAAAACGTTGACTATATTGATACGGTAACTTTAAACCCAAAACAACTTCTATGGCATGCTGAGGGGATTGAAGATGAACTTTTCAGTCCTGACTATATTGGGAAAGATAGTATATTTTTACCAAACCATACAGTTCCCGGCAAATTAAAGATAAGGGATGAAAATGGCGGTATCGTTGAATTAACCAATGCAACAGAAGAAATAAATACTCAAATAGATTGGTTTAAAACCAGATATGCAAAGGTAATAAAATTTCTTACTGAAACATTTGGATATACTAATGTTCAAATCAAATGGGGCGTTGTTGTTTACTGGAGTTAAAAACAATATAATGGATATAAAAGAATTCGAAGAAAAAGTAAGGGCACATTCACAAGATTTTGACCTTAGTCTAGTGTCTTCAACAAATGCATTGGCCGGTGAAGTTGGAGAAGTATGTAATGTTTCAAAGAAAATGGAATATTATAAACATTTTCCAACATATAATACCCGAGTTGATAAAGAAATTTTAGAAGGTAAAAGAATTGCTCATCCAGATAAATTAAAGGATGAACTTGGCGATGTTCTTTTTTATCTCATTCAATGCGCGCAAAGAGGTGGATTCACTGTTGAAGATTTAATAGTATCTCAATCTCAGAAGCTTGACGATATGTCCGTTAAATTAAATAAACATTTTTTGAAATGAAAAACTGGATAAAAAAGACAACAAATCAGTTCTACTTGTTTTGTATAATAATAACATCATTACCTTTGTTATTAATTAAAGAAGTAAAATCATTTCCAGGCATAGTTACAATATGCTTGTGGGCATTTGCAATATACATTATAACATTTATAAAAATTAAATCAGACAAATACGATGAAAACGGGAACAGAACTAATAATGAATGAAAGAGCTCACCAAATTGTAAACCATGGACGTACTGCTAGACATGACTTTCTGAATAATAAACATGGTGAATTAATACACGCGGCTAGGGAAATGTCAATACCAAATTTAGTTATAACCCCTGAATATTTGGTTGCAAGTAGACCTAAAGAATGGAGTGCATCTATGTGGGAAAAAATGTGTGGTAAACCATATATAGAAAGACTTGTAATTGCCGGAGCATTAATTGCGGCAGAAATCGATAGATTAATTATGCAAAAAGATGAGGAGTTTGAAAATATATTAAACGAAATTTTTGATGCAATTGAAAAAGTTTCATCTGAATCCAATATCTCATCGGCAACAATCATAAAATTACTTGAGAAAAGAAGTAAACCAATTAAAAATGATGAAGAAGATGACCAGGACGGTAACAATTAACGAAATTTATCCATCAGATAAAAACAGAAATAAAATGGAAATCATAAGTGAAACACCAAACAAATTAGTACCTAACATTCCTGATGATTGGGTATTCTTTAAAAAAGTTGATTTCTCTAATACAGATTTCAATGTTTTTCAAATTGATACAAGAGATTTTCATTGCAAACCAATGACTGACATATCAATTAAAATGAAAAATTTGGAGAAGGAAATAAAGAAGCATCCAGAGAACTTTTTACATACGCCAGAAGAGATTCCGGTGATGCTGGAGAGACTTTATACTGAAAGTGGAGGAAACATACCTTGGAGGTATATGGTCATCAGAGTGGTCAAGAAAAAGGCGTATATTCAATATGGCGGCGGATGGGAATTTAAATATCTCAGGATAGTTAAAATGCCCGATGGATTAGTTGTATGTGATAAGGATTACAATCCTATAACCAAAGAGATTTTATCTTATGAAGGTCATGATACAATAAACGATTAAAATAAATTTGGTATTTTTAAAATAATGTTGTATCTTTGTATTGAACATTAATCATTTTTTTATGGGAGATAGATTATATAAATTTGTAAAAGGGTTATTTTTTCAAGTTCCTTTGACAATACTGTGGCTTTTAGGTTTTGTTACCATTATTATACCTTTTATATATTGGATAATAACTGGTGATTCCTATTTTGAGGCAGCTGAAGATAGGATTTGGAATGATTGGTATGATTAAAAATAAATAATTATGGGATTTTCATCATCATATTCCGCATATAGAAGACATGTATACGCTTCTATTAATGGAACTAAAGGTAATTTGGTTAAATTATCAAAATCTAAATTATTATCTAAAACCGAAAAAGAAAAATTGCTAGAAGTAATTGAAAAAATGGAAGAATTAAGAGTAATATACCATAATAACATGGGTAAAAATAAAGTCAATGAAAGCGAAACACTTCAAGAAGCTTAGACCATTAATGAAAGTTTACTTAGTTACAAGTTCTTCATCCTTGTTTGGTAGTTTTGATTGGTATAATCCTGATAGATATAACGGCGAAGAAGTAATGGGAAGAAATCCAGAAGAAGCTGTTATGAGATTTAAAAAAAGACATCATAAATATAGGATTTCTACTAACCAATCTAGCGAGAAATGGGCGCATTACCGGGCAATATTGAAAGAAAAACCTTTTGAAAGATACACAACTTATTGGGATTAATATGTATAAAGAACCATTAGTAAAAATACCAACAGCAAAACTGGCCAAGAAAAAGGGTTTTGATTTAAGAACCCCAGCATTCTATGGTTGTGATGACCCAGCCGGTGGTGGGCCAGGTAATAACTTGCAAATAACAAGTTGGGTAAAATGGGAAGAATTAGGAAATGAAGACCCGCAAGATGGAACTATGATATATTCCGTACCAACTCAAGGCCAACTTGAAATGTGGTTAAGGAAAAAATATAACATATATGTGAGAGTGGCGACAAATAGTTTAACATCTTATTTTCCAATGATTGAGATTGTATCAGTTGATGGAACTCAGATGAAAGGTCCAGCATATACAAAGAATTATAGAACCTATGAAGAAGCAATGGAAGTGGCTTTAGTTGAAGGTTTAAAGTTAATTGAAATTGAATAGATTTACTAAAGAATATCAAAAGAAGTTATCTTTAGCATATAAAATCTATGAAGAGTTATATGGTTCTGAATATGAAACACACGCACAATGGGCGGAAGCATTCAATATCAGAGGAAGAATTGTTAGATGTTTAATAAAAAAATAATATGGAACGAACAAATATAAAATGGGAAAATCAACTTACTGAACCTGAATTTGAAAAACAGAATATGGTCGGGTCATTAATGGCACACATGAATGGAAAACTTGATTGTAATTTACACCTTGAATTAAAAAAAGAATAAAACTATGAAAGATATTGAATGCCCATATTGTAATCACCCACAAGATGTAAATCATGACGATGGCCAAGGATATGATGAGAATGAACTTCATGAAATGGAATGTGAAAACTGTGGTAAGGTCTTTACATTTACAACATTCATCAGTTATTCGTATACATCATATAAAGCTGACTGTTTGAATGAAGGTGGTGTACATGTATTTAAACCAACTACAACATTTCCAGTAGAATTTACAATGATGGAATGTACAACTTGTGATAAACGAAGAAATCCAACTGAAGAAGAATGGAAAGAAATTTATAAATCAAAAGAAAAATGAAAGTTATTAAAAAATACACAGCAATCATACTTGGAACTAAAACAGTTAATGAAACTGTTAAGGTTAAATTAAGTTATGGTAGAATTGAAGGGCCATATTACAGCCAGAGTGAACCAGAAGAAGAATTCGATACTGAAGAAGAAGCAATTGAATATGCTTATAAAAAAGATAAATGGTCAAGATGGTTAATTTTACCAATAATAAGATTTGATACAATGGAGGATTAATTATGGGCAGATATGTTGGAAGAATATTAAACTATCATCTTGAGATGGGTGATTATGTGTTTGATTACGTAAAAGAAAATCAACCACTAGAGTATTATCAGAACTATAAGATTAATACTACGCTGACTACATGGGACGAAAATAAAAATGAAACTGAAGAACCCATTGAAATTCCATTATTAAAATTTGGCAAGCCTAAGTTAAAAATAAAAAAATACCGGTTTGATATTAACTGGGATTTCAGCCTTCATAAAATCTTATATGATATTTTAGTATCAAGAAAGATTCCTATTGTTGGGGAAATTTATTTAGTGGCCAGTGGAAAAGACAGGTATACATCAATTAAATATTATCTTCAAGGTGATATCGGAACAGATAATGTTCAACTATCAAATTACTATCACTATAAAAAATACCCAATCATGAGTTATGATGACTTTATTTGGATGTGGAATAACGGACTAAACTTAGAATAAAATGGAAGAGATTAAATTAACGTTAGTACAAATACATGAATTCATGAAATGGGTTCTATCATCTCATGAACTGATGGGCGAAAAATGGCATCGCAAAAATAAACTAGATGAACAAACTTGGAATATATACCAGCTGTATGACCTTTACACAAGTAGTAAAAAACTTACTCGTGGTGATAAGGTAGTTTATGAGGGCCAGGTGTATGACTACGGATACATGGGACAGACCGGCAAGGCGATTATCTATGAAGAAGGTTGTCAGAATATGCAGGATGCATTAGCTGTCGACTATAATCGACTAACAAGACCGTTATAATTAAATAATGTAGATAGGGTGGATGTGTATTACCATATGCTCCATCCTATTCGCATGCAGTTTTTGCAAAAACCATAAAATTTTTAATCTCAGAAAATATTACATTTAGTGGGGCAAGAACATTTAGTGGGGCAAGGTTACAATGCTTGTTCTTCTTCTGTTGATGGTTCTTTTATTGTTCTATAATCAGATTCATAAATAACTCCTTTCTTTTTACATTGTTTAATCCTTAGACATAGTCTATGATTAATGTATGACTGAGTTATAACCACTGTTACGATGACAATAAATAATAGATAATGTTCCATTATTTTTTATCTTTCTTTTCATTAATACGTTTATTTAATCTATAATTAACATATATTTGTGTCATGATTGCTGACACAATTACAATAAATAATATTCCGTGCATGATATTTCTATTTTCATATAAATATCAGGCCATGTGGATGTATTACTAAAATATTTTACATTCCCTCATTTTCGTCATCTCCTAGTTGGATAATCTCTCGATAAGGATAAAACCGGGGACTATTCCAAGTGGTACTGTAATACCCTACTGTTTGTTCAGGATGGATTGGAACATCATTCCTCACAATAACGCCAGAAAAATTTTCACCATTAGAATCTTCAGTACACAGTATTACTAATTCTTGTTCACCACCAAATACACCCTCAACATATTCGGTTCTATGATATAACTTACCTTTCTCTTTCATAAACTTTATTTCTTTATTAATTCACAGTGATATTCAATTTCAATAATCGGAGCCTTCATTATCTTTAGAGTCATATATTTTCCTTCCCTAAGTATTCTAATCTTTTCACGATGGAAGTTCTCAATTAACTCATTTGATGATTCATATATCTTCATTTGAAAGTCCTCGTTATACTTTGAAACATCAGCAGGATAAACTTCATCAACAGATAATGAAATCTCGTCACCAACTTTGAATGGATTTGAAACCATATCATATAACGTTGTTATTTCTTTTTCATCCGGTCCGTCTAAATAAAAATGTATTGTCATGATTTAATGTTTAGATAATTCACTTAACGTTCTACCGCAGATTTTACATACCGGGTCTATTTTTGTGTTCATAACATCTTTTATTTCAAAACCATGTTTACAGTTCTTAATACGAATGTTACGAAAATATAAACCAATACTTTTGAATATTTTTCTTATCATTTTGATTTAGTTTTAAATTAATTTTAACCACCAATTATTTCTAACAACTGTCTTTTCATCATCATTGAATTGAACCTTTTCACCATCCCAAGTTCCCTCTAAGTACATTTTAATGGTCTTACGTTTACCATGTATGACCGCAGATACATTTGTCACATAACTTACCTTGTCACCCACTTTAAGAACGGGAGGAATATAATCCTTTAATGTACCATGACCATTATATTCAGATACATATCCAGTATAACATTTCTCATCCATCTTACAAAAAATTAGTGCCCTTAACGTTGGTACGACCAACACCTTTACTGCATTGAAGTCTTACGACTTTACAAACGATTTGCGTTTCAGTGTACTTTTTACTCCGTCCTCTTTAACAATGCCAGTTCTGTTCTTACAAATTTTAAACTATCGGGGCTTTTAAAAATTATTCCCAATCAATTTTGGGACAATGTTTGTGATACCAAGCCTTTATGAAATCAATAAGAATATTAGATTTAGGTTTATATACCTGACCATTATGGATTGCTTCCCATTTCTTCTGAGCAATTTTATCACATCTCCTATCTGTCAAACTTATAATTACAAAAACAATTGCTGCAATAATTCCAATTGCAGTAAAAAGCATACCCGCAAAAGCCGCACCTTGATTGGCTAATTTAGTATTAAAGAAATATATTACCATATTAACTATACAAAAAAGAAAAACATATACAACCCATCCACCTAGAAATATCGCAAAACCTTCCAGATGTTTTTCACCTGCAGTTCTTCCTGGAAGTTGATTACGGAGAACTGGTATTTGTTTTGCAATAAATCGTAAAATACGTATGATAACAAGAGGAATGAATAATATTACTGCGGTAACAAGTTGCCAGAAATAAGGACAAAGATTGTCCGGTAAATTATTACTATAGGTAAACCTATATAATGCTGCGTGAATTGAATTACGTTTTGCCATGACTATTTAGTTTTAAATGTTAAACAAAGATACAACATTAAATTAAGATTTCCAAATTTATTTTCACTTTTTTTCAATTATTTTTATGACCCCAGATTTTAACATTTTGCGGGGCAAGTACTTTGCCCCACTAATTATTCTTGCCCCACTAAATTTTCTTTGTCCCTCATATTTTTTATTTTTAAATTGTTAGCAAAAAAAAGGGCGATATTTCTACCGCCCTTTTATTAATTTGATTTGTTTTTATTAGAACCTGAGATTTACTTTTTCATCATCTTTACGGTAATAGTTATATATCGACTCAATGAGATTTATATATTGCTCAGTTGTTCCACAGCTATAAATCATTCCTGGTCTAATAGACACTTTACGAATAAATTCTTCCATATCAAAAACCTTGGATTTTTTTGCCAAAATTCGAATAATACCTCGAACAAATAGTGATTTATTATATCCGTTTTCAAAATATGGTTGTAAACGTGATACTTGGCGAGCCCATGTCTTACCCTTTTCAACATCAGCAACCTTAAAAAGGCCGGAATCAAAGGTATATCTATTAACACCGGTATTATTGTTTACTAAAAACATTAATGCTTCGGTGAATCGGAACTGAGGAAATTCTTTCAAAAAATTATTGAGAACAATGTAATCAGGGTTTTTTTCCTTTACATAACCATCAAGATGTTCCCTATATTTCCAATCAGCATGACCTTGATTTAATCCTCTTATTTCTTTAAATCCAGAACCTGGCTCAATAATGTAAGCAACTGGAACGCCAGCTAACATTGCTCCCAATAATCGATGTTGACCATCAATAAGTTCTATTTTCTCATTAACAACAAGATATGAACCTCTCAGCCAACCATTTTTTTTCATGTTTGTTGAAAGGATATTTACCCGTCGCTGATTAATGTTACGGTTATCTTTTCTGAATTTGAATTGTTCATAATTTGTTGTCATATGAACTTGATTAATGTTTTCTTTAATTTTCATTTTGATATTTTTTTTCTTAGATTTCATTTTATTAAATTTAATGTGTTAAAAAATTTTTTATATACAATCAGATTGATTGTATTGTTGTTTTATGAACTTGTTTACAGTTGTAATAACAAAATCCCGTGTAAACCCATGATGGTTACAAAATTCATCCAAAAGTTCCCAATTTGCCACAGCTAGCGTATTTAATTTTAATCCAAATACTGCTGTAAAATATTTGATAATATTATCTTCATCTGATTTTATTTGTAATGGCTCTTTCAGTTCCGTATTATTAACTCTTGCATTTGTACAATCAACAGTCTGACGAATAACATATTCAAATAACCGAACCAAGTCTTTGTCATTTAACACATTAAAATCCACTTCAGATATATGCAAAGTGATTTCTTTTTCGAATTCCTCATCATTGTCGTACTCATCCTTTAAAACTGCGGTTTTCATTGTAAATGATACAAAACAATTTTTCCACCATTCTGATTTGAAATCCTCATAATCAGATTTAAGTTTATATATTCGGGTAATCATTAGTTCTTTATACATAGTTTTATCTCATTGCGTCATTCCATAAACCAATTAAATCACTTCGTAAATGCTCTGCACCATTATGTGTTGCAATACCAGTACATTTAAGATATTTTTTTACTTCCGTGAAATCAACACTGTTTTGTCTTCTCTTAGCCGTGAAATCCACTGTATATACACCTGGCTCACTAGCGTTTTCCAATATAACACACACAACCACTTCACCAGCTTTAAAGGGTGAACAACCGAAACAACCACTAACATCTTTTATGACTGTGGCGGTATATGTGTGCGGATATAATGGATGAATGTTTCTCATTATTTTATTGTGTCTCCAACTTTTCTACTCTGACCAATAGCATTGGCAAATGTTGATACATTACCAATTGTTTCAATTATGCCAGAAGAATCTTTTACAACAATTGAATATCCCCAGGTTTCACTATGTTTAACACCAATTAAAATAATAGGGGATTTCATTGTATTAATTCTATCTTGAACATAATCATCATAATTAATGTATGTGTTTCCTTCTGGCGTTCTGAAGCTGGTAGATGAATTACTACAACTTGATAGAATAACAATAACGATACTCCACATTAGAAGATACTGCAATAAAAATAAGAATCCGTAATTTTTCATTTTGTTTCGATTTTAAATTCAATACAAAGATACAA
>Ga0315289_10006588_pt1 | contig 17045 bp, 11 predicted proteins | sample YL17G11_40_MG_FD_203452 | JGI IMG/M metagenome (GOLD analysis project Ga0315289, IMG submission 203452) | Sediment microbial communities from Yellowstone Lake, YNP, Wyoming, USA - YL17G11_40 | ecosystem: Environmental > Aquatic > Freshwater > Lake > Sediment | place: USA: Wyoming | collected... | reverse complement strand
AAGGTTTTAAAAAGGGGGGGGTATGAACGAGTGGGAAAAATTGGCGCGCGCGGCTTCGCTCTCAAGTAAAGAGGAAGAGAAGAAGGCCGCCCAGAAGTCTCTCCGGGAAAAGGCGGTCAAGGAAGGGGTAAATATCGCCTCCGTCAAAAGACTTTACGAAGCCAGGAGCCGGGGCGAATTCGGCGGGCTTTCCGTGCCGGCTTGCAACATCCGCGGGATGACCTATTTCACCGCCCGGGCGGCCTATCGGGCCGCCCAGCGGGAAAAGGTGGGACTCCTGGTATTTGAGATCGCCCGCTCGGAGATGGATTACACCTTCCAGAACCCGGCGGAATACGCCTCCCAGATTATCGCCGCCGCGGCGGCGGAGAAATTCCCCGGGCCGGTTTGCCTGCAGGGCGATCATTACCAGGTCCGGACCCGGCTTTTCCGGGAAAACCGGGAGGGCGAGATCGGAAACCTGAAGAAGCTTATCTCCGAGTCGCTGGAGGCGGGGTTCTACAATATCGACATTGACGCCTCCACCGTGGTGGATCTGAAACAGCCCACGATTCTCGCCCAGCAGGAAAACAACTGCCGGATCACCGCCGAGCTCACCGCCTTCATCCGGGAAAAGGAAAGCAAAGGCAAGGAGGTTTCCATCGGGGGGGAGATCGGGGAGGTGGGGGCCAAGAACTCAACCGAGGAGGATCTCCGGGCTTTCATGGAAGGTTATTCCCGGGAGCTGAAAAAATTAGGTCAGAGACTGGAGGGGATTTCCAAGATCAGCATCCAGACCGGCACCACCCACGGGGGAGTTCCCCTCGCGGACGGCAGCGTGGCCAAGGTGGAGCTGGACTTTGAGACCCTGAAAAAGCTTTCCGCGCTGGCCCGTTCCGAGTTTGGCATGGCCGGGGCGGTCCAGCACGGGGCCTCCACGCTTCCCGAGGAGGCCTTTCACCTTTTCCCCGAAGTGGAGTGCGCCGAGGTGCACCTGGCCACCGGTTTCCAGAACCTCCTGCTCGACAGCCCGAATTTTCCCCGGGAGCTCCGGGAGGAAATGTACCGGTACCTCGATCAGAAGTGCGCTGACGAGAAGAAACCGGGGATGACGGAGGAGCAATTCATTTATAAAACCCGGAAGAAGGTTTACGGCCCGTTCAAGCAGGCGCTCTGGGACCTTCCGGAAAAGGTGCGGGGGAAACTAGAGGAGGAACTCGAGGCCCGCTTTGCCCTGATTTTCGACCGCCTGCGGGTCAAGAACACGCTCGATCTGGCCAACAAGTACACCAAGTAATTAACCAGCAGAAAAAATCTAATCCCCCCATTCCCTCCTTTGTCAAAAGGGGGGAGAGGGGGGATTTTCATTATTGTGAATTTGAATTTATCCAGAAAAATGCAGTTGGATTTGCACTAACGTCTTTCGCGAGTGGATATTTTTGTAGTGTGCCGATTCATCGGCGTTTTTTTAAAGAGCCCGATAAATCGGGCAACTACATAATATTCGAAAATACTAAATGCATTTTCCGGATTTATATTCCGCTTATTTTTCGTTTCCGAATCTCATCCCGATCGCCCGAGCGGCCTGGACCTGGGGGCAATTCAAGGAAACCCGGCGGATGCCCTGGGCCGCCTGGCGGAGCGGAAGACGAGTAATCTTCTTCCCGTGCAGGACGACATAAATACCGGTTTTCCCCTCGCCCGCCGCGCGAACCGCTTCGATTCCAAAAAGGGTGGCTAAATTCCGGTCGCGGGCAGTCGGGGTCCCGCCCCGCTGGACGTGCCCCAAAACGGTGACCCGGGTTTCAATCCCGGTCCGGGATTCGATTTCGTGCGTAACTACCTCACCGATCCCGCCCAGGCGGATGGGTTCGGCGCTGGTTTTGACTTCCCGCTGCACCACCGGTTTCCCCCCCTGCCAGCGCGCGCCTTCGGCTACCACCACGATGGTGTAGCGGCGGCCTTTCCGGCTGCGGAGTTCAATCGCCCGGCAGATGCTTTCATAGGAGAATGGAATTTCGGGGATCAAAACGATATCCGCCCCGGAGGCGATTCCGGACTCGAGGGCGATCCAGCCGGCGTTCCGGCCCATCACTTCCACCACCATAACTCGGTGATGGCTCTGCGCGGTAGTGCGCAGCCGGTCAATCGCCTCGCTGGCGATCGTTACCGCGGTATCGAACCCGATAGTGAAATCGGTACCCCGCAGATCGTTATCAATGGTTTTGGGCACCCCGATTACCGGCACCCCCAGCGCATTGATTCCGGCGGAGATCGTCATGGTTCCGTCCCCCCCGGTGACAAACAAAACATCCAGGCCCAGCCGCTTGATCACCCGGACCACTTCCCCGGACCGGTCGGAAGTGATAATCTGCCCGTCTTTTTCTTCTTTGACCGCGAAGGGGTTGATCCGGTTGGAGCTTCCCAGGATGGTTCCCCCGGAGGCCAGGATTCCGGAAACATCGTCATAGCTGAGCTTGGTGTAGCGGCCGGGCCAGAGCAGGCCTTCAAAACCGTCTAGGATTCCCACCGCTTCCCAGCCCTGTTCATGAATGGCGGATTTCACCACCGCCCGGATCAAGGCGTTGAGACCCGGGCAGTCGCCCCCGCCGGTCAGGATCCCGATCCTTTTATTCATGGAAAACCCTCCTTTACAAACATCTTTAATATTTCCGATTTATATCACATTTTCATGTTTACGGTTGGAGAATATTCAGGGTTGGTTGATAATTGAGAAGAAAAAAGAAAAGTGAAAAGGCGAAGCCATCTATCTTTAACTGGTAATTCCCCGTGGTTTTGCCACGGGGTTACCTTATTTCTGTCATTCCGCACTTGATGCGGAATCCAGTTATTTTGTTTTTCTGGATTCCTGCTTCCCTCCGGGCAGTAGGCCCTACTGGGCCGGAGGCCGCAGGAATGACAATAGACAAAATAAGAGTCTTTTTGATTTAGATACCCCGCGGTCTTGCCGCGGGGAGTTTCATTAAAGATTAATGAAGGCAGAGGATTGTTTGCTTCGGGAGCAGGGAAACAAACGATTTAACCTGGATTTCTTGCCGGTGATTTTTGTTGCCGCTTTCCTGACTGCCGGGCAGCTGCATTCCGGAGGGTGGGAGGTTTCTGCCTCGCCGGTTTCCCTGAAGGAAAATATTCGCTCCTGGATCGAGGTGCAGTATCCTGACCGGTCCCCCTGCGTTTATGGGTTTGCCGGTTCTCCCACCCTGGCGGAGCTAATCCCGGGATCCGGGCGGGAAGAGGATAAACGGCTGGAAAACGGCACCCGGGTCAGGATTCTTTCCCGGGAACCCCTGGACTTCCGCGAGGAGAAAATGCCGGGGAGTCATCTTTTGCTCTTCGGGCAGAAAATCGATGTTAACCGGGCCGGCCGTCGGGATCTGGAGGCCATCCCGGGGATTGGACCGAGCCTTTCGGAGAGAATCCTTCAATACCGGGAAGAAAACGGGGATTTCCGGGAATTATCCGGTCTCCTCGACGTCCGGGGAATCGGGCCGAAATCCTTGAGCAAAATCGAGCAATACCTTACTATTAATCTGAATGATTAAGCGTTTAATCTCTCTTCTTTTGGTCCCGGTTTTTATCCAGGGGTGGGTTTCTCCCTTGATTTTTCAAAAGAAAACTCTTGGAAGGAGATTGCTTCGCTGTCGCTCGTAATGACAAAACAAAATAGTCTTTCTTAATATTTTGCAAAGGTCCAATGATTCGATTTCTTTAGTTTTTACTTAATTTTAATATAGGATAAGAAACATGATCTTTAAGAAATCCGCATCCTGGATGACATTGTTTTTCTTTCTTTTTTGTATTTTCAGGACAAATAATCTATACGCCCAGCCTCCAGAGAAGGCTGGGGGGAAGAAGATCTTCCTGGCGGTTCTTGATTTGGATAATAAAGGAGGTGTAACTGCAGAAGAGTGTTCCTTACTTTCTGATTCCGTTAGACAGGATATTTTTTCCTCCGGACAGTATCGAGTGATTGACCGGAGGAATATGGATAATATTCTCAAAGAGCAGGGCTTTCAGCTTTCCGACTGCACCTCTCAGGAATGTGCGGTACAGGTCGGCCGCCTATTAGGGGTCGAGAAAATGGTTTTCGGTTCGGTGGGAAAGTTAGGCGGGGTTTTTGTCATTACCCTTCAGCTTGTGAGTATGGAAACCGGTGAAATTGAGAAAATGGCCTCTGATCGTTGCTCGAGCTGTAAGATTGAGGAGCTTTTGGGTTCGATCGACAAGATCTCAAGAAACTTGGCTGGCCTCAAGCCGGAGGGGAAACCGCATCCGGAAACCTCTGAAACGGGCAAGTTCTCAGTAACCTCCCAGCCAATCCAGGCCCGGATTTATTTAGATGAAAAGGAGGTCGGTATCACCCCCGATTTTATCACCGACCTCAAGCCTGGACGATATGAGTTTAGATTAAAAAAAGAAAAGTATCTTGATTATGTCCAGGAGGTGGTTATCGAACCCGGCAAGGTGACATCGATGGAGGTCAGCCTAGTGGCAGTCGCTCCTCTTGAAGAGAAGGCCGTTTCAATCGTGCCCAAGAAACCAGAGAAAAAGGAAAGCGTGGGGAAAGTTTCCCTGATGATCCAACCTTTTGGGGCGGAGATCCGGGTGGATGGCAAGCTCCTGGGAAACTCGCCCCTCGAATCATTGCCGTTGCCGGCGGGGGAACATGAACTCAGGATTCGTTACGAAGGCTACCAGGAGTTTTCTACCCGGATAAAGGTGGAGGCCGGGAAAAGCATCATCCTCCGTGGGTACTTACAATCAATCACCTCCACCGAGTCCCCCCAGCCGACCCTGGTTATCTCCGTTCAGATCCCCCCGGCCCTGAGGGTGGCCAGCCAGAAACGCGCCTACCGGCTGGGGGCCCTGGCCTTAAGCGGGGCGGCCCTGGTGAGCGCCGGGATTCTTTACTCCCTGGGGAGCCGGGCCGGTGACAATTATTCCAAGGCGGTGGATAACTACACGGGGGTCAAGAACGCCTGCGAGGCGGCGGGGAGCTGTTCTGGAAACCCCGACCTGGATAAATATAAAAACCAGGCCAGTGGCGCCAGGACGGATTTCAACCGTTACCGGGATGGTTATTATACCTCCCTGGGGGTGACCGGATTATTCGCGGGAATAGCGGCATACCTCTACATAATCCAGAGGTCTAAGAGCGCTCCCTCCCGGCCGGTAAGCCTGGCTCCTTTCCCCCAGACAGGTTCCTCCGGGGGGATAGAGGGAATGGGGATTTCCACCAATGTTCGGTTCTAAGAAATGAAAGCTGTCGATTTTAAAAATATTTTACCCTCCGTTCTTTGCTCCATGCTCTTTGCCATTTTGTTCTCCGGTTGTATGGATCTGCCGGATAAGAAAATCGAGGATCCGGGAAACAATGCCCCGGTGATCCAGCCGGTTGCCCAGGTGATCGTCAACGAGGGAGAGGAAATCGTGATCGAACCTCAGATTTCCGATCCGGATGGGGATATATTGACATATAGTTTCGGGGGTTGGGCCCCCGGGGGTTATTCCAAGGATTTAAGCATTCCCACCTGGAGGTATACCGCCAGCTATGACGACGCCGGGGAGTATTCGGTCTGGGTGGCGGCCATAGATGAAAAAACCAAGGATGGCAAACCCAACCAACAGATCACCACGGTTAGAAAAGATATCCTGATCAAAGTAAATAATGTAAACCGGTCCCCGCAGTGCCCGGGCAACCCGCTTCAGACCGTGGATGAGCTTTCCACCCTGGCTTTCACCTTTCGGGCTTCCGACCCGGATATCGAGGATAATCTCCGCCTGGCGTATACCTTTAAATGGCAGGGGCAAATGCCGGGCGGGGTTACCGGTTTTGTGTTTAACAATTTAGACAACTTAGTGGATTTTTCCTATTCACCGATTTTTGGCGCGCGGGGCAGTTATGTCATGGAATTTTCCGTAACCGATCCGAGCGTTCCGTCCTACACCATTGCTTGCTCGATTCCGCTTGAAGTTCAGGATGTCTTGTTGTGGGAAAAGGCGGGGACGGGGGCGGGGGAATTCCCGAGCTGGGTTTCGCAGGCGGTGGTTAATTCCCTGGTGGTGGATCCTTATTCGTCGAGGGCGTATGCGGGGTTGTCGAGTTTCTTTGACCCGCTTTCGGTTTCAAATCCGATTCCAGATCAAGGTTATGGAGTGTACGCCTATTCCCCCTTGGCGGACAGCTGGGAGGAAATAAACCTGGGTCTCTCCGAACTCCGGGTTCTCGATCTCAGATTAAGTGAAAAATTGACTCAGTTTTATGTTTTTACGGCCACCACGGCCGGTATTTATCGTTATGACGGGCATTCCTGGCAAGAAGCGAGTTCGGGCATCCCGCACAAATACCGGCGGATTTTCTCACTGGGGCTCGATTCCCAGGGAAAACTCTGGGCCGGGCCGGGTTGGTTCAACGGTCCCCTGTACTTTTCCAGCGATGATTCACAAAGCTGGTACCCGAGCGGAATTACCGATATTCAACAGGTTTTTAATCTTGCTTTCGGAGGCAATCAGATGCTGGCCAGCGTCTCCTGGAAATCCGGAATCAGCTTCTATAAAACAATAATTCAATCTTTGGATTTGGGAACTACCTGGGGAGAGATGAGTTTTTTTAGAAGTTTAACCTCGCGAGTTATCGCCTTTGATCCGGCCGATCCTCAAAAAATTTACGTGGGGGTGGAAAATCAAGGGATATATCGGACCGTGGATGGAGGGAATACCTGGCTGTTGCCGATCCAGATCGGCAACACCAACTCCTATCCGCGGGCCATTCTGCCGATCGCTTATCATGATTACCCGGGCACGGTTCTGGTGGGCTTGACCGAGAAAGGAGTCTGGAGATCCCGGGACGGGGGGTCCACCTTTACCTCCCAGAACAATGGGTTGCCGGACTCGATTTCGATTCGATCGATCGCGGTGGATCCCAAAAATCTGGATCGGTTGTACATCGGCACCGAGTATCATGGGGTTTACCGGACGAAACTTCCATAGATAGCCTAATCAAGGGTTTACGGGTCCAAGGGTTCCAGGGTTCGAGCGATCAAGGTCAGTTGAGTAGACAATAGAAGAGTATTCCGGTTTTTCACTACTTATTTCCCGTGATCTTGCTGAGTTAATTTATTCCCGTCATTCCGCACTTGATGCGGAATCCAGTTATTTTTTCTGGATCCCCGCTGGAGTTTATCCCGCACTCTGATGCGGGACGGGGATGACAGACGAAGGGGTTGATTCCCACTGGAGTTTATCCCGCACTCTGATGCGGGATGGGAATGACAAGCGGGGAGAATGGGTTCCTGCTGGGGTTAACCCCGGGTAAAGCTTCAGAACTGATGACTTAGGATGTTTTTATGGACTGGCATAACGCCATCACCGATGTCCCGGGGATAAAAGTCGGGCACTTTACCGACCGGGAAAACCGGACCGGTCTGACCGTGATTCTCACCGAGTCCGGGGCGGTGGCCGGGGCCGATCTCGGGGGAGGGGCGACCGGAACCCGCCAGTTTGACTCGGTTTCCGGTTTTCACCTGGTTACCGAGATCCAGGCGGTGCTTTTGACCGGGGGCAGCGCTTTTGGGCTGGACGCGGCGGGCGGGGTAATGAGATTCCTGGAGGAGAAGGGCCAGGGACTTCTGCTCTACCAGACCTACATTCCCACCGTTCCCACGGCGGTCATTTTCGATTTGTTTCTTTCCCTCCGCAGACCGGACGCGGACATGGCCCACCGGGCCTGCCAGGCGGCCACCTCGGGACCGGTGGAAGAGGGGAGCGCGGGAGCGGGGACCGGGGCGGTAGTAGGCAAGATTTTTGGGGCTCCCTTCGGGATGAAAGGGGGGATTGGAACCGCGAGTTTTTCCCCGGCCTCCGGATTGGTGATCGGGGCACTGGCCGTGGTGAATGCCTACGGGGACGTGGTCGAAACCGATGGGAAAATCCTGGCGGGAGCCCGGAACACCCGCGAGGGGAAAGAATTTGTTCGGATGGGGCATAGGTTGATGCACGGGGAAAAGGGAAAAGAAGCCACAGGAGAATGCACCACCCTAGGAGTAATCGCCACCAACGCCCGGCTGGACCGGATGCAGGCGATCAAGGTGGCGCAGATGGCCCAGGACGGGATCTCCCGGGCGATCTCCCCGGCGCACACCCTTTACGACGGCGACCTGGTCATCTGCCTTTCAGCCGGCGCCGAGTCCGCCGATCTCAACGCCCTGGGGCATACCGCATCCGTCCTTCTGGCGGACGCCATCCGCCGGGGGATAAAAGCCGCCGATGGTTTTGGTATAATTCCCGCCTGGCGGGATTTACAGGGTTAAAAAATATCCTTACCAAGGGAGGAGTGATGAAAGACGTCAAAGGAAAAATCGTGGTGATCACCGGGGCGGCGATGGGGATGGGGCGCCTGTTGTCCATCAAGTTCGCCCAGGACGGGGCGCGGCTGGTCCTGATCGACGTGAACAAGGAAGCGCTGGACAAAACCGCCGCCGAGTTCAAGAAGATGGGAGCTGAGATACACACATACATTTGCGACATCACCGACCGGAAAAAGGTTTACGAAATGGCCGCTGATATTCACAAGAAAATCGGCAAGATCGATGTCCTGGTCAACAACGCCGGGGTGGTCTGGGGCGCCCCGTTCGTGGAAGCCGATGACGAAAGACTCTTCAAGACTATCGACGTGAACGTGAACGCGGTGATGTGGATGATGAAGGCGTTTCTGCCGGATCTGTACGAGAAAAAGGCCGGCCACGTGATCAACCTGGCCTCCGCGGCCGGGCTGATGGGGGTGGTAAACCTGGCGGCCTACTGCGCCAGCAAGTTCGCGGTGGTCGGGATGACCGAAGCCATCCGGCAGGAGACCAAGAAAATGGGTTTGAAAGACGTGAAATTCACGACGGTCTGCCCGAGTTTTGTCGCCACCGGGATGTTTGCGGGGGTCAAGCCTCCCAAGATGACCAAGTGGCTCACCCCGGAACAGATGGTGGACAAGATTTACGCGGCCTTCAAGAAAGACGCCCCCATGATCCGGGAACCGCTCATGGTCAAGTTTGTTCCCCTCATCAAGGCGGTCCTGCCCGTCAACCAGTTTGACCGGATCGCGCACCTCCTGGGGACGAGCAAGTCCATGGAGAAGTGGGTCGGGAGAAAGTAACAGGTCATAGGTCAAAGGTGAAAGGTCAAAGGTAATTCATAATTGACGAATGAAAAACCGGGCAGGGTAAAGGGCATAGTGCAAAGAACGAAGAGCCAACAAAAGGGGATCAGGGCATCAGGGTATCAGTTAACAAAAAAACAGAGAATGTTCTTAACGCCATGCTCTATGCCCCGTGCTCTATGCAATTCATTGATCAGGTAAGCCAATGTCGCGCTGGGAAGGGGCGGTAAAGGAAGTCAGCGATTACCTGGGGTTGAGGTATCCCCCGGTCGCGGCCAGCTACTGCTCTGAACCGGACCCGGCCGCGCCCGTTTCCAAGCGGTTCGGCTGCAACGCCATCTTCCAGGCTTTCAAGGGAAGGGTGATGAGCCTCAACCGGGAATCCACCACCTGCCCCGGGGCGGTTCACTGGTTCGGATTTGACGATTACCGCCCCGGTCTGGTCCTGTTTCTGACCCACGGGGAAAAGTTGTTCGCCAGCGAGGAACTGGCGGAAAAGTGGTTTGATTCCATTCCCAAGCCCCGCCCGGCCCCCCGCGATTACCTGGTTTTAAAGCCGCTGGAAAAAGAGGTGGACGAGCCGGAGCTGGTCCTCCTGCTCATCAACGCCCACCAAGCGCACCGGATCCATTCCATCATTAATTTTCGGGAAGGTAATCTGATGATCCCGCATTTTTATTCGGCCATCTGCCAGGGCGCGATCGCCAATCCAATCTCCCTGGATAAACCCACGGTCACTTATCCCGAAACGGTCGGAAAAGAATTCGGCGGTTTCGGGGATGATGATATTATTTTCAGTCTCCCGCTTTCCTACTTCCTCCGCCTGGTTGAGGATCTCCGGGCCTCGGATGGAGGCAAGGACAAGTTCGCCCACGAGATCAAAGACCTGATCACGATGATCCGGTAAGCGGTCGGATCCTTCCGTGGAGAACAAAAATCGATTCAGCTAGAATATTTCCGAATTCATTCATTAAGTAAGGAGACAAAAATGAAAAGAATTGGCCTGGTTTCATTGGCCTTGGTTTTTCTGGCATCCGGTTTTCTCACGGGGAAAATAGTTCTGGGAGGCGAGGGAAAACCCCTGGCGGGAAAGAAGGTCGCCCTGGTCATCGCCAGCGAGAAATTCCGGGATGAAGAATTCAAAGAACCCCGAAATCTTTTAATCCAGGCAGGCGCCATGGTACTAATTGTCTCCTCCAAACTAACCGAGGCGACCGGGATGCTGGGGATGAAAGTGAAACCGGATGTTTTGCTCCAGGATTTAAAACCACAGGGCCTGGCCGCCGTCCTTTTTATCGGGGGAGTAGGGGCGTCGGAATACTTTCATAATCACGACGCCCATGTGCTGGCCCAGGAGGTTCTGGAGCAGGGTGGGGTAGTCGGGGCCATATGCATCGCCCCCGTTACCCTGGCCCGGGCGGGTCTGCTCAAGGGCAAGAGGGCCACTGTTTTCGAATCGGAGAAGGAAGAATTGACCAAGACCGGGGCCAGCTACACAGGTAACCCCGTGGAAACGGACGGGCGGATCATCACCGGCAACGGTCCGGGGGCGGCGGGGGAATTCGCCCGGGCGGTGGTTAATCTGCTTAAGCAGAAAAAATAGGGTTCCAGGGTCCGAGGGTAACCAGAAACTTTAGCCTGCGAAATCAATGAGTGATCATACAATTTTTTTTCGGCGGTCTGCGGTCGGCGGTCTGCGGTTGGGCGTAAGATATTAGCCATAAATAAAAAACAAATCAGTTTTAATGATCAAGTCCTCAAAACACCATTACCTTTTCGGGCCGGTGGTTTCCCGGCGGCTTAAGCTTTCCCTCGGGATAGACCCGGTTCCCTTCAAGACCTGCTCCCTGGACTGCGTTTACTGCGAGCTGGGCAAAACCACCGACAAAGTGGTGAAGCGTCAGTCCTTCGTTCCGCCCAGGGAAATTATAGGGGAGATGATTCAATTCCTGCGGACCGGGAACCGGCCGGACTACATAACTATTTCCGGCTCGGGCGAGCCGACTTTGCATCTGGATTTGGAAGAAATAATCCAGGAGGTGAAAAAGATCACCTCGATTCCCCTGGCGGTGATCACCAACTCGACCCTTCTATCCGATCCCAGAGTAAGAGGTGCTTTAAAATCAGCGGATATCGTTCTCCCTTCCCTGGACGCGGTCAGCCCGGAGGCTTTCGCCCGGGTCAATCGTCCGCATTCTTCCCTGCGGGTTGACCAGATTATCTCCGGCCTTCAACAGTTCCGGGAGGAATTCTCGGGCGAGATCTGGCTGGAAATCCTGCTGATCAGGGGCATAAACGATACACCTGAAGAAGTGGAATTGCTCCGGGAGGTGGCCCTTTCCCTGCATCCGGATCGGATCCAATTGAACACGGTCGCCCGCCCGGGCACGGAAAGCTCAGCTTTGCCATTGGTGGATGAGCATCTGCAGGAGCTCAAGGAATTTTTCGGGCCCCCGGCAGAAGTAATCGCCGGGTCCAGGCATTCTTCGGCGAAGGTTCAATCAGGACCGGTGGAAGAGAGAATCCTGGAGACCGCCTCCCGGCGGCCGGTGACCGCGGAGGAGATCGCCGCGGGGATGGGATTGGAAATGAAGGAGGCGGAGAAGGCCCTGAACCGGCTTCTCGAAGAGGGCAAAATCAATCTCAAACAGCACGGGGAAAAGGGGTACTGGATAGCGAAAAACAAGTAGCAGGTAGCAGGTGGCAAGTAATCGAATGTAGTGGTCGAGCTTGCTCGACGATTGTGGCCGGAAAAATACAGGGAATCAGGTTATCAGGAAATCAGGATTTGGATATCTGGACATCAGATGATCAGTTAACCAAACAGACCAGAGAAACCAGAGAAACTAAAGAACCCAGATTGAACCTGCGAAAGAAAAAATAACGGAACTTTAAATGAGAAAACCATTTTTCTTGACTCTGTCTGTTTTGCTGGTTTTTCATCTGATGTTCGGTTGTGGCGGGGAATCGGAAAAAATGGAAACCCCGATAACCGCTGTTCCGCTGGATTACTTTATCGATACCCAAAACGGTGGTTTTGTTTTCGGTTCGGAAGATCAAGGTTTGGCGGGGGTAGGGCATGTCCGGATTGCGGTCTCACAACCCGGCGGGGTTGCCTGGTTTTCTTCGAACGAATATCCAAACCAGGTAACGAATATTATTCCTGACCGGACGACTTGGATACTTTCAGGGAAATCCGGCGCGCCCGATCTTGAATTTAAGGTGATTCAGGGCTCAAACAGTGAATATCTCCAAATCAGTTTTAAAGCGACAAACTCAACCAATAGCGAAATGATAATCCCGGGAGCGGAGATTCTTTCTTTTGAATCAGAATCCTCAAGTGGGAATGAGGGAATTGATTTTGCCGGAAATGAAGAAAATGAATTATCAATTTTGCACAACGGCTATCAATCCTGGAGTTTTACCGGTCCGATAAAAATCAGCTTCGGTGATCCGGGTTTACCTCGGGAAGCTGGAACCTTTCAATCCGGCGGTGATAATGATGATTGGTTCGGGGATCAGCCGGGGCTTTCCTGGTGGATGACGGCCCTTAAGTCACCGCATTCACCCCTGATCCTGATCATGGGGGCGCTTTCCGCGAATCTTTTTAAAACCTATCTCGGGGTGGAATTCAAGGATGATGCGGAGCTCGTGGACCTTCGGGTGGTGGAAGGGATGACCGGAGACCGGGTAACCCTCGCGCCGGGTGAATCGCTGGAGTTCGATCCGGTTTACCTGGGCGCGGACCAGGACCCGGTTGCCGGACTGAACCGCTACGCCCGGGCCGCGGCGGAGATAACCCCGCCCCTGGTCTGGAAGGGGGACCGTCCCTGGGGGTGGGCGAGTTGGTACTACTATTATTCGCAGGTGAAAGAGGAAGACATACTTGAAAATTTCAATTTCGTCAGGGAGGAGCTTTCGACCTATGGCTTCAACCTGGTCCAGCTTGACGACGGTTATATGCCCCGCTGGGGGGAATGGACCAACAACCAAAAATTCCCCTCCGGGCTTGATGCCGTCGCGGGGGAGATCGAATCCGCCGGGCTCTGGCCGGGTATCTGGATCGCTCCCTTCCTGGTTAGCATGGATTCAGACCTGGTGGATGATCATCCCGACTGGTTTCTTCATGACCAGAACGGGGATCTGATTGCCAATCAACAGCCGCTCCGCGCCACCCACGCCATCCTGGACGTGACGCATCCGGACGCGGAAACCTGGCTGAGCGGCGTGATCGGCGGGATTCGGGATGCCGGTTTCCGGATGCTCAAAATAGATTTCATTTTCGCCGAGGCCTTTGAAGGGGTCCATCATGATCCCAAGATCACCAGCATGCAGGCCTACCACCGCGGCCTGGAAATCATCAGGAAGGCGGCGGGGGAGGATATGTTCATTCTCGCCTGCGGCGCTCCGATGCTTCCCACCCTCGGACACGCCCATGCTTTCCGGACCGGCCCCGATATTGCCTACGAGGCGGTCGGCGGGGGAAACCCGAGTTATAACTTTCTCGTCCACGAAGCCCGGAATACCGCTTCCCGCTTTTTCACCGGGGGAAACTGGTTCCTGAACGATCCCGACCAGCTCCTTTTGCGGGATCCCCTGACCCTCGAAGAGGCGAAAATGTTCGCCGTGGCCAACGTGATGGCGGGAGGGGTTTTCCTGCTCGGGGACAATCTGGCCAGCCTGGAGGAAGGCCGGCTTAAAATTGCCACCGACCCGGTCATTCTGGAAATCGCCAAAATTGGAAAACCGGCGGTTCCTCTCGACCTTTTCGATGCGGCGAGTCAAAACCTTTTTTCATCACCCGTGATGGATCTCGCGGGGGAAAGCCGGGCGCCTTCGATCTGGTGGCTCGCCGGTGGAGATCAGGCAGGTTATCTGGCTTTCTTCAACTGGAGAGGCGAGGCCCGGGAGTTCGAAATCGATACCGCTTGGCTCAGTTCCTCATCCCCCCGGGAGATCACCGAGGTTTTCAGCGGGGAAAAGATCAAGGTTAAAGATGAAAAAATATCGTTGCGGCTCGAAGAACATCAGGTAAAATTCTTAAAAGTCGAATACAAAGCGCCGGAGCCATTTTTTCCCTCGGAACCGGATTCCCCCCCTTCCCAAGAAAAAAAGAGTGATTTATACTTATTTTTGACGCAGCTAGTCAAAATATTATTCTGAAGGAGGGGTGCATGAGCGGATTGAGCGATCGGATCGGTCAATTAATCGGAAAGCACAAGATATTATCTGATGCCCAGGCGTTTTCCGCCTATTTCGATGGAGAGGTTCTGGAGGCCAAGGCGGTGGCGGTCCTGCCCGCTTCCACCGAGGAAGTGCAGGAAGTGGTGCGCTTCGCCGGCAAGGAAAAAGTCCCGGTTTATACCAGTTTCGGTTATCCCCTGCCCGCCCGGGTCGCGGGGAGCGACGGGATAATCATCAATTTCAAAAAACAGAACAAGATCGAGAAGATCGACCGCCGGAACCTGATCGTGCATGTCCAGCGGGGGGTGAGCTTCGAGCAGATCAACCAGGATCTCAAACCCCACGGCATGCGGGTGTTTACCCCGGTGGCGGCCCGCTCCGAATCGGTCGCGGAATGCCTGGTGCATCGGAATGTTTTGAAGGCGGCGGGGAAATTCGCGGAGGTCCAGGTGCTGAACCTCAGGGTGGTCCTGGCCGACGGGCAGATTCACAAGACCGGGACCCACTCGATTTCCGAGGACGGGGTGGATTACAAGGAGGACGCCGGCCCGAGTCTGTCGAAGTGGTATAACGGTTCGGAAGACACCTTCGGGATTTTCACCCGGGCCAGCCTGATGTGTTATCCGAACATGGAGAGACGCCTGGTCCGGTGCTACTCCTTCGGGCGATACGAAGACCTGGTCAAGGTCATGCGTGACGCCTGCCGCCGCGAAGTCGGGCAGGAATATATCGGCTGTAACGCCCGCTACCTCCGCGGGCTTCTGGGGAAAGGGAATTTCCCCCCTTATCTCCTGATCGTCGGGTTCGAGGCCTACGCCGAGCTGGCCGATTACGAGGAAGAGTGGGCGGATCGGTATGTGAAAAAAGAGGGCGGAAAAGAGGCCCGGGAGTGGGAAGGGGAATTGCTCAACCGGATCGACCTGCCCTGGCGGCCGGCTTCCCCGAACCAGGTGGCTTACTACTCCGCCTATCGAAACAATTCCCGCCTGCGGGAGGCCGCGTATTCCGGCCTGAAAGAGGCCAAGTTCAGCGATTCGGAAGTGGGGGAATGCCTGGTTTCCGTCTGCCGGGGCCGGAACTGTTATTCCATTTTCGACCTGTTCCCGGAAGGGGGGCAGGTGGACGCGCAAAAGATTTCCCTCAAACTCGCCAAGGCCGGGGCCTTCTTTGACCTGCCCCGGGGCGAGCTGGCCCGCGAGATCTACAAGTCCATTCCCGGCTATCGCCGGCACCTCCGGCGGATCAAGCAGCTGATGGATCCCGAGGGGATTTTAAACCCCCAGATGGATTACCTGTTTGATCCCCAAGCGCAGATCAAGACCCAGTTTGAAATCCCCACCCTGACCACGGATACCTTGACGGAAGCGGTCGGGGTTTTGAAAAAAGCTCTCGGGGATGAGTGGGTCAGCGATCACCCCGTTGATCTTTCCAGCTATGCCCGCGACTTCACCGTTACTCCCGGACAGCGCCCGGATATCGTGGCTCTGCCGAAAAACACCGCCGACATCCAGGCGATCATGGAGGTGGCTTACGAATACGGCCTGCCGGTGGTGCCCCTTTCCACCGGCTTTAACCACGGGGGCCTGACCCTGCCCCGGCACGGGGGCATCCTGGTGGACCTCCGCCGGATGACCCGCCTCCTTGAGATCGATCCCGATTCCATGACCGCGGTGGTCGAACCCCACGTGCGGATGCGGGCGCTCTGGATGGACGCGCGCAAGCATGAAACCGACGATTTCACCCTGAAACCGATTTTGCCGATGACCTTCGGGAGCATTTCCATCCTGGCGAATTACGTTTCCCGGGGCGGTGCGGGGTCGGCGGTCAAATACGGTCCGAACGCCGAATTGATCGTGGACATGAAATTCGTCCTGCCCAATGGGGAGATCCTCAACATCGGCCCTAACGCGGTCCCGGGGGTGGAGGGGATCGCCCTGCAATACGGCCCGGGTCCGGAGATCGCCGGAATGTTCCTGAACGCCGACGGGGCCTTCGGGATCTGCACGGAGATGAGGGTGAAGCTCTTCCCCGATTTCAAATCCGAGCGGATCCTGGGGGGAGCCTCCTTCGTGGACGATTACACGGACTGCGTGAACTCCTGCAATGCCATTTACGATCTCTCCCAGCTGAATTTCTGCGAGTTCCTCTACAAGTTCCACCACGGGGTGCTGGCCGCCGGGACCGCGGGGCTAGTGGGCGCTAACCCTTACGATCTGGTACAGATGGTCCCCAAGCATTTTCTTCTGAGCCTCTTTTCGGGTTTGGACGAAAAGCAGGTGGAGATTAAAGCCAAGAAGCTCGAGCAGATAATGGAAAAACACGGGATGACGATGATCGACCCGATGACGCTTGGGATGGCGGAATTGACCACCAACGATCCGATGAAACGAAGCCTCGGGACCCGGGGGAACAAGGTCACCGCTTTCCAGGGGGCTTTCCAGTGGCTGGCCTGCTACATCAAGGTGGAGAAGGTCCCGGAGATGGACCAGCAATATAAACAATTGATCGCCAAATACTGGAAGCCGGCCGATCCCAAATTCACCATCGAGATGGCGATGTCCGGCTGCGACATCCAGGGCCCGATGCCCTTCGCCCGCGGCGGGACCTGCGAGTTCGACTGGTGGTGGGATCATGGGAACCCGGACTCGATCAAGCGGGCCACCAAGATCATCCGCAAGGCGGCCGAGCTGCAGCTCGATCACGGCGGGCTTTT
>Ga0315289_10006585_pt1 | contig 17050 bp, 7 predicted proteins | sample YL17G11_40_MG_FD_203452 | JGI IMG/M metagenome (GOLD analysis project Ga0315289, IMG submission 203452) | Sediment microbial communities from Yellowstone Lake, YNP, Wyoming, USA - YL17G11_40 | ecosystem: Environmental > Aquatic > Freshwater > Lake > Sediment | place: USA: Wyoming | collected... | reverse complement strand
TGAAGTCAGCCGCCTACGGTGGCAGGGTCCTTGCCCCTTCGCTTCTCGGGCAGAACCAAGCACAATAGACCTCCGCGGGGCTTTCGGACGAATCGTCTCGTTGTCTGTATTTGTCAGGAGGTCTACCATGTCTGCACTTCGCAAACGCACGATCGGATACATAACTGCGCAAACTTTCCGCGCGTACACAGGGAGACCGGGGACAGCCCCTATTGTCTCCTTCTCCTGATCTTATTTCGCTGTCGGCCCTCGGACCTTCGCGGCCATCCCACGTATTTCGGCCTCTCCAAACGACGCCTCGACCGCGTCTGTCCGGCTCACGTGGGGCTCCAACCTCTTCATCGTTGCTTCATCAAGGTGTGTATACGAGGACGGTTACCGCGGGCGGCGTGAGAATGCAAGAAAGAAATCAGAAGAAAAGTGAAAAATGACAAAAAAAGTTACAGGGGATAGGAAAAGCGGTACAGGCCGTAGGCCGGAGGCGGTAGGCGGCAGGGGAAGCAACGGTACGCGGGCAGTCGGCTGTGAGCCCGCTTTCACAAGGGTTTGTGTGTATGCGAGGAGGTTAGAAAATCATCCGCAGAAATCTCATTGCGACCGCGGCGCGGCGGTCTACAGATTCCTCGGATTCTCCAGGCAGAACGCCGGTAAACACGATGCCCGAAGAAGAGCCTGCCGGGCTCTCGGCCCGGCAGGCTCGGGATGATCTGCGGCGGCTATTCTCAGTTGCCGCGGCGGCCGCCGGTGCGGACGACCTTGGTGCCCGTCACTTTCTGGGTGCCTCGGTCGCTCGTCAGTTCGCCGATCAGCTTGTTCTCCTCAATCTTGCCTTTGAAGCTCATCTCGAACGACTGGTCGCCGAACTGCATCGCCATCGGGAAATCGACCACGCCGTTCTGGAAGTTGATCTTCTTGATCGGGAAAGACCCGTACAGGCCGGTCAGGTCCGGGTTGACCACGAGTCGCTGCTGCCGCGTGCCGCGTTCGCTGGTCGACTCCAGGTTCCAGGTGCCGATCAGAGCGGCGCCCTGGCGCGTTCCGGTCACCGCCGACTCGCCTCGTTCCGTCTTCATCGTGCCGGTCAGGGCATCGCGTTCGATCGTCCCGTCGAAGGTGGCTTCATACGCCCGATCCGGATTGGTGCTCTTGGCCTTGAAGGTCAGCTTGCCCTGCTCGTATTGCACGTCGGAAACCGCGAGCTCGCCCCGCTCGGTTTTCCACTGGCCCGCGAGTTTCCCCTCTTTGTCCGCGCTGAGGGTGAGGGTGGCCGTGGATTCCCGGTCGGCCCGCTTGGTCTTGAGGTCCCAAATGCCCGCCGCCCGGGGCAGACGCGGGGCCCGCACGCCGGTCAGCGCGGTCTCGCCGCGCTCGCTCGAAAGGGTGCCGGAGAGTTTGCCTTCCTCGATGGTCCCCTTGAAGGTCGAGGTGCTGGACTGGCCGTCCCGGTTCTGACTGACCCGGGCGAAGCTGAGCTTGCCCTCTTCCAACTTGACGTCTTTCAGCGCATTGATGCCCATGAAACTGATCCATTGGCCTGTCACGTTCCCGTCCTGGTCGCGGGAAAACGACAGAATGGAGTCCATCTGCCTTCCATTGAACTCCATCTTGACGTTCCAGTCCCCGGACAATCCGCCCCGGCCGGACTGCTGCGCCGAGACCGGCCCCACCAGCAGGAGAAGGGCCATGGCGGAGACAAACAGGGTGACAGCGAGTGACGTGTGATTTCTCATGATCCGTACCTCCAAAGAAAGAATGATGTTTCCAACCACGCCCGTTATAGCACGGTGACATCCCCGTGTCAACTTGTTTGGAGTTGTTGGGAGTAACGTTCGGAGGACCGGCTTTAGCCGGGCAAAACAATCCGGACCCGTTCGGAGGACCGGCTTCAGCCGGGTAAAGCAATTCGGACCGCCTACGGCGGGACTTCAATTACCCGCCTAAAGGCGGTACTCCGAACTCATAGCGCCGGATCGTCCCAGCCCTGGCCGTAATCGTCGAGCGGATATTCGCGCCAAATGCGCTTCGCTTCGTCCGGATCTGTCTGTGCCAGAAACTCCGTCGCGCTGCTCCAGGGCCAGTCCGTCCAGCGCTCCACGTAGCCGTGATGCACCGGGTTGTGATGCACGTAATTCAACGTCGCCCAGAAGTGGCGATCGGATCGCATCGTGCGCTCCACGGCACGGAAGAAGACCTGACGCCCGCGTGTGTTCTCCTCGCCGTTCCACGTGTACGACATGCGCCCGTGGAATCGGCCCAAGTCGTATAACAGGCCGGAGATGTCTGGAGTCTCGACCAACGCATGGTAGTGATTCGGCAGCACGCACCACGCATACGTCTGGCTGGCGCGGGCTGTGAACAGGGCCAGCAGATCGCGCGCGAAGGTCTCCATCCGCGCCGGGCTGGAGCCGATGTAGGGCTGATGCTCGAAAAGGCCGCGGTGACATGGAAGTGCAGAGGGCCGACGTCGGCACGATGCGGCGGCGAATGCCATGGATATCCGTGCTCCTGGCGCCACACGAGCAACTCGGCCTGCTGCCTGGGCGTAAGCTGGCGCCAGCGGTATTCGGGCGGGGACATGACGGGAGTCTACCAGAGCCGCAGGACGGCGGCAAGACTTGTTCGGGGTATCGGCCGTTTGGAGTACCGCCTTCAGGCGGGTAAGAACAGTCCGGATTTGTTCGGAGTACCGGCTTCAGCCGGGTAGAGCAATTCGGACCGCCTCCGGCGGGACTTCAAAGACCCGCCTAAAGGCGGTACTCCAAACGCGCGGTACTCCGAACGAGCCGGTACGCCGAACGTTACGCACGTCGGTAGAGTCTACCGATGATCCATACGACTACCACCGCGTAGATCGCGCAGAGAAGCAGCAGGGGATAGAGGAGCTGCGGGATCGCCCGGAGAATCCCATCCGCGAGATACGCCTGCGCCCAACACAACGGGGCCATGCCCAGGAGAGTGCCCAACATGACTTTCCAAACCGGAATTCCCGTGAGTCCCGCCGCATAAGACACCAGGTCCGACGACGTCAGGGGATTGACCCGCAGCAGCAGGATCAGCCACATTCCCGACCGGGACAATCTCTCGTGGTACGTCTTCAGACGGCCTTGTTCCAGCCATGAGGTGAAGCGTTGCCCACCCAGGACCCGGATCAGTTGACAGGCAATCCCGGCCCCGAGCGTATTGCCCAGCAGCGAAAGCAATCCGCCCAGGAAGCCCCCGAAAACCATACCCCCGGGGGCGTACAGCATCAGGCCGGGAATCGGCGCCACCACCACCTCGATCGTCACAATGCCCACGTACACGAGGGGGGCAACGACGCCGAAGGAATCGAAGTACTCCTGAATCACGATCACCCTGTCGGCGGCCGACCTGCCCGGCGCCAGAAGGATCGCGATGATGCCGCCGGCGGCGTACGACCCAATGGCCCACGCCGCCAGCGCCACGGCCAGAATCACGGTCACCCACGGAACCATGCTCACGGCCAGCGGATGCCAGCGACGGTCAAAGACAGACTTCTCGATGCGGTCCCTCGAATCAATTCACGGAACACAATGGCGTAGAGTCAGAAGAACATACCAACCTACGGCAAAGGCAGGCACGAAGCAAGCACATCTGTCAAGGCGAAAACCCGGCGGAATCCTGCCCCGATCAAGAAGTGACAAGGAAAGCAAGGCCGGGCAGAAGAAGGCAAGATTCTTGGCAAAGACATCGATTTAGATGGACACGCTAAAAAGAGTCCGGTAAACTAAACCACTAAATTGCCGATGGATCGGGGCGTACGCGGGACGCATGATCCGGAGGCTGCGAACCCTGCTCGTACGAGGGCAGGGTGGATTCTGGCGCAAAGGGAGAAGCGTGTTGGAGAGCCTTTGGAGTTGGTTCGGGGAGAAGACCGGGGTAGCGGAGGACGTACGGCCCGCCGGCCAGCCCGGTTTTGAGGCACTCGAACCCAGGGTACTTCTCAATGCAGCTCTCGGCGGCATGGAACCTGACGTCTCCCTTGCAGTGCCGCTGTACGAGCAAGCCGTGACTGTGGATTTGCATGAGCAAAGCAGCCAGCCTGAGACGGCCCAATCTCCGATCTTGATTCTGGAATTGACGCCCTCCGACGATCCCACTGCGGTACGGCAGGATGAGACTCAGACCGACGCCGGGGGTGACCGGACCCAGAACGGTCCGGATAAGGAATCTGTAAGCGAGCAGATTGGACCCGTTGCAGAGAGCAGCATCATCGGGACCGGCACAGGGACGTCGTCACCTGCTGCACAAGCGTCCTGGGGCCCCTCTGGGTGCCACGTGGAAGTCCAGCGTTCCGCTTCCACGGCCGCCTTGCAGGAGGAAGGCCCATCGTCTGTAGAACCGAGCGTCGGCGGCGCGACCTCGAGCAGCGAAGACAACCTGGTCCGCTCCGCCACATCGACAATGTCCGAGCAACAGGAGTCCGGAGCCTCGAGCATCGCCGAGGCAGTGGTGAGCACAGATGGAGTTGTGGACCGTGCTGCCGGCTCGGGCTACACAATCGTGGAGCGAACCCCGGCGACCGAGTACCTGTTTGCGGACGAGGGGCAAAGCGATGGGGTCATCATTTTCGAATCTCTCGCCACGGACGCGGCACCATCCGATCTCTTGGGCAGCTCCGAGGTCTGGTGGGACTGGAGCGGGACGGTCGGTATTCCTGACGGGCCGAATGGGGACTGGGTGGGGATTAACTGCAACAGTCCAACGTCACCACCGGACAACGCGTATGTGACCGAGGTTAAGGTACACCATGAGATCACACATACCTATATAGGCGATCTGGAGTGCAAGGTCTATAACACCCAGCATTCCTGGATGGTGCGGGACAATGAGGGCGGGTCGGCAGATAACATCAACGAGGACCGATGGCAGTATGGGTTGTTCGACGGGGATCCGGTGAAGCAGGCCTGGTATTACCGGGTCCGCGACACGGCCGGCAGTGACACGGGCACGCTCACCGTGATGCAGTTGTACGTGTACTATGACGTTCCGAAGCCGGACTTGACGAAGCTGACGGACAATATCAGCCAGACGAGCGCCAAGGCCGGCGACACGCTGACGGGCACGTTGACGATTACGAACGCGGGACAGAGCGGTGCCAACGCCGGGTATATCTACTATTATTGGAGCCGAGGGGCAGCCTCTTACGATCCGAGCGCCAAGTTCGATGACGACTACTATCCGGCCTTGGGTGTCAGTGCGACGGACGGCGAGTCGTTCACGTTCACGGTGCCTTCCGATGCCGTGACGGACACCTATTACCTCTCCTATTGGATTGACGCGACCCAGACGGCGGACGAAAGCAATGAGGATAATAACCGCTGGTACTGGACCATCACCGTCACCGGCAAACCGGATTTGACGAAGCTGACGGACAATATCAGCCAGACGAGCGCCAAGCCCGGCGACACCTTGTCGGGTGCGTTGACGATTACGAACGCGGGGGGGAGCAGTGCCAACGCCGGGTATATCTACTATTATTGGAGCCGAGGGGCAGCCTCTTACGATCCGAGCGCCAAGTTTGATGAGGACTACTATCCGAGTCTGGGTGTCAGTGCGACGGACGGCGAGTCGTTCACGTTCACGGTGCCTTCCGATGCCGTGACGGACACCTATTACCTCTCCTATGGGATTGACGCGACCCAGACGGCGGACGAAAGCAATGAGGATAATAACCGCTGGTACTGGACCATCAACGTCACCGGCAAACCGGATTTGACGAAGCTGACGGACAATATCAGCCAGACCATCGCCGAACCGGGCGACACGCTGAACATTACCCTGACGATCATCAATTCGGGTGGGAGTGCCGCCAATGGCGGTGACATCTGGTACTACTGGAGTCAGGGCCAGCCCTCGTGGGATGTGGCCAACCTGATTGGCGGTGACTACTATCCCGCCTTGGCGGTCAACGGGACGGATGATGAGTCCTTCAGCTACACCGTGCCGACGAATGCCACAACGGACACCTACTGCTTGTCCTACTGGATCGACGTCAATCAGACCACGGACGAGAGCAATGAGAATAACAACCGCTGGTACTGGAACATCGCGGTGCATGGCAATGATTACCCGGACATCCGCGTTGAGCCGCTCACCTTGAACTTCCAGCGATCGGATGCCCAGCCGGCGGCGAGTGCGGCGGAGGCGCCGGGGTTTTCCTCCACCACCGATCCTGACTCCATCTCGCTGGCGGTTCAGTTTGAGTCGCCTCTTGCTGTGGACAGTGCCTTCGATGGTCAGCATGTTCGTATGGAGGGCTTGCTGACCGGCGGGAACCCCGGTGATCCGGAGCTTCCGTTCCTGGAGTTCCGCGTGCTCTTGCCGCCGGAGGCGGACCTGTCCACCGTGGCCGTGGATCTCGATGCGGACCAGTGGGAGACCTTAGCCGGCCAGTATGACGTTGCCCCCGTTTCACCCGCCGCCGCTTCGCAGGAGGATCGGGTGCAGATCGCCTGGGGCGACAAGGACGCCGCGGTCATCGTGGATGGGCGAGACGTGACCACCTATACGAACGATGGTGACTTTCCCGGTCGTCCGATCGGTCAAATGGAGACGAGTTCTTACTACTATCTGCTCTCCGTGCGCTTCCAGCTCTGGCCGGTGCGATACAATCCTGTCCAAAGGCGTCTAGAGGTGCTTCGCGCGGGAGTTGTTCGGGTGAGTTTCGCCTCGTTGCCGACGGGGGTTTCAGGCACGGAAGGGCGTTCGCTCCGATCGGTGGAGGATCTCGTGGAGAATCTCACGCCCGCACCGGCAAACCGGGACGACGTGACGTCCCTCTACGCCCCAACCCCGCCCACCGACACCGTTGCAGCGGGCCCCTCGGCGGGCCTGACGGACTATGTGATTATTACCACGTCCCAGATCCAGAGCAACAGCACCCAACTGGCCGGCTTTGTCTCCAACCAGCAAACGAAAGGTCACACGGTCGCCGTCGTGGTGGAGGGATCGTCGGCGGACGGTTCGCACTATCTCTCGGGAACTTCCTGCGCGACCCGATCGGCCAACATCAGGCAGTGGTTGAGATCGAGATACACCGCGTGGGGTGTTCCCGCGAGCGTGGTGCTGGTGGGGAACCCCGATCCTTCCAGCTTCCAGACCACGGCCAGTGTCCCGATGGCCATGTGCTATCCGAACAGCGCCGATCATGGGGAGACTTGTCCGACGGACATGTTCTACGCGGAGGTAAGTAATAGTTGGGACGTTGATGGGGATGGATTCCCCGGGGAATGGGGCGACGATTTTGTCGCGGGTGGGATCGACCGCGATTGTGAGCTCGAAGTCGGGCGAATTCCCTTCTACGGCTCGTACACGGACCTGGACTCCATCCTCCAGAAGACCAGGTCGTACGAGTCGGTCTCCGGGACGCCCTCCTGGCGTCAGAAACTCCTCATTCCGGCCGCTGTGTCCAACTACGCCCCCGAGGACCACAATGGGGATGGCGATGCGATCGATGTCACCGCGGATGACCGGGAGTTCGCCACCACCAATCTGCGCACCTTTGGCGCCGACTGGGGGGAAGCGGTGGAGGCCTTGGCCGACAGCACGGCGTATAGCACGTATACCCTGTATGAGAAATCGGGGTGTTACGCCGACGGGTCGGCTTATCCGCTCACCGCCAATGACGCCGCACTGACCTCGGCCAACGTCCTGTCCGAGTGGCAGAAGGGTTACGGCTTTGTGACCTGGTGGGGACATGGGAGTGAAAGCGGCGCCTATCGACGCGTGTGGCAGAATGACAGCTTTGACCCTCCGGGCACTCCGGGCCCCAATGACCATATCACGCAACGCGGCCTGGAGACCAGCGACATTGCCTTCATGACATCCGACGCGTGCGCACAGTTGAACGACAGCTATCCGTCGATCGTGGTGCAGGTTTCCTGCCACAACGGCCGCCCCGAGAGCAGCACGAACCTCGCCTACTCGCTCCTCAGACATGGGGCGGTCGCCACGGTCTCGGCCACGCGTGTCAGTTGGTATGCCATCGGTGCGTGGAGCACCGGACTGGCCGGTAGTCGCGGCGACAACGCCTCCTATGCCTACACTATCTTCCAGCGAATGGCCGTTCAAGAAGACACGGCGGCCCGCGCGCTGAACCACTGCAAAGCGGATTTCGGCATGGGCTGGGAGTGGTCGTCCTGGATGAACTGTCTGGACTTCAACCTCTATGGCGACCCGGGCCTGTCTCAGGACGGCGGGGCAGGGGATTCCTTCACCATCTACAATGAGGGCGCCGCGGCTCTGGACGTCAGTGCCATTGCCAAGGAAAGCGGAAGTGCCTGGCTGGACTTTTCGCCCCAGGCTCCCTTCCGTGTTCCTGCGGGCGGCTCGCAAACGGTGGCCGTCACCGTCGATCCCACCGGCCTTCCGGCGGGCCAGTATTCCGATCGCCTGCTGGTGTACAGCAACGATCCGGATGAAAGCCCCTATCCCGGCGGAGTCTACGTGAATCTGACGGCGGTCACCAACGACGACTTTGCCGATCGCGTCAATCTCGGCTCGGTCGGCTCGGCGACCGTTACCGGAAGGAACGTCAGCTATACCGGCGAGCCGGGCGAGCCGGCCCAAAGCGGGACGATTCATTCGGCCTGGTGGTCGTGGACCGCGCCGGCGAACGGGGCGTTGAGCCTCAACACGAATGGCAGCGACTTCGACACGTATCTGACGCTGGCCACGGGCTCGGCGGTGAGTGCATTGACGGTCTTGGCCCAGGATGACGACGGCGGGGAGGGTTTGCAGAGTCTCATCACGCGGACCGTGGCCGGGGGGACCCAGTACCAGATCGCGGTCGACGGCGCCGCCTCGAACACCGGCCATATCACGCTCCGTCTGTCCTTGGTCGAGAATCGGCCGCCGACGGACATCGCGCTGTCCAACGCCGGTATCCCGGAGAACCAGCCGTCCGGCACCACGGTAGGCGCCTTCAGTACGACCGATCCGGACAGCGGCAATACCTTCACCTATACGCTGGTCGGCGGCATCGGCAGCACGGACAACGGCTCCTTCACCATCAGCGGCAGCAACCTGCGGACGGCGGCGGTGTTTGACTACGAGACCCAGAACAGCTATAGCGTCCGGGTGCGTTCCACCGATCAGGGCAGCCTCTGGACGGAGAAGGCGTTCACCATCAACGTGACCAACGTGGGCGATGACATTGCCCTGGCGATTGCGGCGGCGGACGCGACCAAGGCCGAAGGCAACACCGGCAGCAGCCCGAGCACGCCCTTCACCTTCACGGTGACCCGAACGGGCCTGACGACGGGGACCACAACGGTCTACTACGCCGTGACCGGGAGCGGGTCGAACGCAGCCGATGCAGCGGATTTCGTGGGCGGCCTGTTGCCCGGCGGTCGCGTGGACTTCACGACCGGCGAGACCGGCAAGACGATCACCGTCCATGTGTATGGTGACACGACGCCCGAGCCGAACGAGGGCTTCACGGTGACGCTGTCGAACGCTTCGGGGGGAGCCCAGATCACGACCCCCACCGCGACCGGCACGATCCAGAACGACGATACCTCGGGGAACCTGGCGTTGGGTCGGCCGGCGACCGCTTCGACAAGCTACAGTGGCCTGCCGGCTTCGAATGCTACGGACGGCAGTACCACCAGCCGCTGGTCGAGCCAGTTCTCGAATAACGAATGGATCCATGTGGACCTGGGGTTGGTCTTCACCATCAGCCGGATCGTCCTGCGCTGGGAGGCGGCCTACGGGCGTGGGTACACGCTCCAGGTGTCGAATGGTGCTTCCATCTGGTCGGATGTCTACAGTACGGCCACGGGGGATGGAGGCGTGGACGACATTACGCTGGGCACCCCGGCTTCGGGCCGGTACGTGCGGATGCTGGGGACGCAGCGGGCCACGGCGTACGGGTATTCCCTCTGGGAGTTCGAGGTCTACGGCGGCGGTAGCGCCCCAGTGGTCACGGTAACGGTAGCGCCGCCGGCGGTGGCCGAGGATGGGGCCGCGAACCTGGTCTACACCTTCACGCGGAGCACGGTCAGCACCAGTGCGTTGACCGTGAGCTTCAGTGTCGGCGGGGCGGCGACCTACAACGCGGACTATACGCAAACCGGAGCGGCCAGTTTCAATGCCATTTCCGGGACGGTGGTGATCGGAGCCAATCAGCCGGACGCGACCGTGACAGTGGACCCAACGGCGGATGCGGCCGTGGAGCCGGATGAGACGGTGATCCTGACGGCAACAACGGGGACGGACTATACGGTGGGAACACCGGCTATCGGGACCGGCACGATCCAGAACGACGATGGGATGGGGAACCTGGCTTTGGGTCGGCCGGCGACCGCCTCGACGAGCTATACGGGTTTGCCGGCGTCCAATGTGACGGACGGCAATCCCGCCAGCCGCTGGTCGAGCCTGTTCTCGAATAATGAATGGATCTCCGTGGACCTGGGCTCGAGCTTCACGATCAACCGCGTGGTGCTGCGCTGGGAGGCCGCCTACGGGCGGGGGTACAAGCTTCAGGTGTCGAATGATGCTTCCACCTGGTCGGAGGTCTACAGTACGGCCACGGGCGACGGGGGCGTGGATGACATCACTTTGGTTTCCCCGGCGTCGGGCCGGTACGTGCGGATGCTGGGGACACAGCGGGCCACGGCGTACGGGTACTCCCTCTGGGAGTTCGAGGTCTATGGCGGCGGCGGCGGAGCGCCCGTGGTCACGGTAACGGTAGCGCCCCTGGCAGTGGCCGAAGATGGGGCCGCGAACCTGGTCTACACGTTCACGCGGAGCATGGTCAGTGCCAGCGCGTTGACCGTGAGCTTCAATGTCGGCGGAGCGGCGACCTACAACACGGACTATACGCAAACCGGAGCGGCCGGCTTCAGTGCTGCTTCCGGGACGGTGGTGATCGGAGCCAACCAACCGGACGCGGCCGTGACCGTGGACCCAACGGCGGATACGGCCGTGGAGCCGGACGAGACGGTGATCCTGACGGTGACAGCGGGGACGGGCTATGCGGTGGGAACGCCGTCCGTGGGGACCGGCACGATCCAGAACGACGATGAGTCGGGGAATCTGGCGTTGTATAAATCGGCGGTGGCTTCGACGAGTTATACCGGCCTGCCGCCGTCGAATGCGACGGACGGCAATGTCAACAGCCGCTGGTCGAGCCAGTTCTCAGAGAGCCAATGGCTCTATGTGGACCTGGGCGCGGTCTTCACCCTCAGCCGCGTTGTGCTGCGCTGGGAGGCCGCCTACGGAAGAGGCTATAAACTCCAGGTGTCCAGCAATGTCTCCACGTGGTCGGAGGTCTATAGTACGACGACGGGCGACGGCGGCGTGGACGACATCACGCTGGCGGCACCGGCTTCCGGCCGGTACGTGCGGCTGCTGGGGACCCAGCGGGCGACCGCGTACGGCTACTCGCTCTACGAGCTGGAGGTCTATGCGGGAGCCGCGCCGCCGAACCTGGCGTTGCACAAACCAGCGACGGCCTCGACGAGCTATCCCGGCCTGCCGGTGTCGAATGCGACGGACGGGAACCTCACGAGCCGCTGGTCGAGTCAGTTCGCAGACAGCGAATGGATTTACGTGGACCTGGGCGCGGTCTATACGATCTATCAGGTCGTGCTGCGGTGGGAGGCGGCCTACGGCCGAGGCTACAAGCTGCAGGTTTCGAGCAATACTTTCACATGGTCGGATGTCTACAGTACGACCACCGGCGATGGGGGCGTGAACGACATTACACTGGCTTCGCCGGTCTCCGGCCGGTACGTACGGCTGCTGGGGACACAACGGGCCACGGCGTACGGGTACTCCCTCTGGGAGTTCGAGGTCTACGGCTGATAGCCCACTGAGACGTTCACGAATGCTCCGGACCTAGCCGGCCGGACCCGCCGTATCCTGGGGGAATGACTCGCTTTCTCCCTGCGTCGGAAAGTCTTCCGGAAAATTCAGATAGGCGTACTCGCCTTCCAACTCGTAGGCTTTACGGTCGCGGGCCTTGGCGGCTTCGACCTCGTCCTCGAACGTGCCCAGATAGTACGTCACGCCCTGGTGCTTGATCAGGGCGTACCATTTGTCGCCGTCCGGATAGACGCCCTTGTACTTCGACCGCTTGCCACGCGGGGACATGTAGTACTCGTTCTGCGCCGCCGAGCACACGCGCAGGTTGCAGGGCCGGTTGTCCACGGTATTGCGGTCCTTGTGGTCCACGACCATCCCCTCCGGCGCGTGCATGACCTCGCGGTGCATCAGGATCGTGCCGGTCTTGGTGTTCCGCCGGGCGTACATCTTGCCGCTGGCGCTGGGCGAGGCGTACCAGTGGTGCTTATTGAGCCGGTCGAAATCGGCAGCATCGACCGTCGCCCACAGACCCCGGGTCAAGGGGATGTACTTGATGCCCGGTGGGGGTTCCGGCGGCACGCCGCGCACCGCCGGCTGGGGCTTCGGCCGAAAGTTGGGGCACGTCTCGGCGGGATGCACCTCCCGCGGCACGCCGGGCGCGTCCACATGATCCACGCACACCGGAAAGAGCACCTCCCGCCCTGGCGTATGCCACTCCTCGAGCCGCTTCGGCCAGGTCAGGTTCACGCAGTGGTAGCAGATGCGCTCCGACTGCGTCGCGCATAGTCTTGCCCACATCGCCCGCACTGCCTCCGGCGACAAGTCATCCCCGTGGTCCGCCTCCGGCGGCTCCTTCTCCCGGTCCCTCTTGTCCTTCTTCCTCTTCTTCGCCATTTCTCGCCCTTTCTTGTCATTCCCGCGAAGGCGGGAATCCAGTCATCCTTCCCGCGCAGGATTGTCACCCCCGAAACGCATTTGTCGGGGGCAGGAATCCAAACGCCAGACCTGCGCTCGCGCCGGACGCCAAACTGACGCTCGCATAGACATGCGTAACGCCTATTGACTGGCCAGGTGCCAGTGTCCGACGGCTCCGCCGTCGCGACATTAGCTATATGGTAAATAAACCATTGCTTCCTGTAAAGAACAAAATGGAAAAAGGCCCGCCCGTAACTCTTGGACTGGCAAAGAGTAAGGAGAATTTGTTCAAAAAATGTCTAACCGCAGGGGACGCGGAGGGCGGAGAACGGAGGACGGAAGACAGAGGACGGAGGGCCGGAGGCCATCGGCCGCAGGCCGTAGCTGGCCCCTGAACCCTGATCTCCGATCCCCGTTTTTCGTCGCCTACCGCCTACTGCCTACCGTCTACCGCCTGCGAGGAACTGCCCTGCTTGTCACCTGTCACATATCGCTTGTCGCTTCTCTCCTGTCCCTTGTCCCTTATCGCTTCTTGCCTGTCGCTTGTCGCTTCCGCTCCTTCCTCGCCCCGGATTCCCCCGGAAAGAGGACCGGACGCCGTCCCGCTGCCCCCCACTACGCGAAGGCGCATCGTGCACGCTGGCCTCAGCCTCGCTTCGAAGACCTCCGCCGTTTTGACCGCCACTCGGCCAATTGCAGGACCAGTCGCAATGTCTCGTTCACGGCCTCCGCCGTCGGAAACGCCTCGGCGACATCAGGAGCCAAGAGCACGAGATTCGTACCCTCCCGATATCGTTGAGCATACTTCCCCTGCACGCCTGTCTTCAGGAGCTCGCTGAGGTCGTATTCCGAGCGGAGATCGTCATTTCTGCCTTTGGCGGATTTCTTCTTCATACTGTGCACGCTCCGCACGAGTCAGTTCCCGTGCGCTGATAATGCGGATTCTCTCGCGGCGCTCTGTATGAGCAACCATCAAGACGCGACCACGCTCCGAGGTACCAACCGTCAGGTAACGGTCCTCCTCGCGCGAATGGTCAGGGTCGAAAACGGTGATGCCCCGAAGGTCCCGCAAGACCGTAGCCGCCTCCGGGAAGCTTACGCCATGCTTCCGAAGATTGGCTTTCGCCTTTTCCGGGTCCCATTCAAACTCAAGCATCGGATGCCATTTTCTCCGAATCGATCCGAGAAAGCAAGGAGGAAAGCCAATTGCTGACAACTGGGGACTGACCACTGACAACTACCTTTGACTTTCCGCCTTGAGCCTCCGGCATGCTTCTTCCGCCACCGACTACCGGCTACGGACTGCCGATAACAGATGTTTCACCACAGATTTCACCGATTTCCGCAGATTTCCTGCTGGGAACTGAGAACTGTCAACTGACAACTACTCATCAATCGCCTACCTCCTGCTGACTACCGACAACAGATAGTTCGCCGCGAACCACGCGAACCGGCGAAAAGCGGGGGGCAGTCCGAAAAAATGCAAAAATTCCCGAAAAATACGTATTTTTACGGATAGACACGGTGACTGGAATTCTGGTAGTATGATGTCAGTTGTTGGAGGGTAGCAGGTTGTTGAAGGGCATTCGGCGTTGGTTGGGGGTGAAAACCGGGGTTCCGGTAGGGGCGAATAATCACTCGCCCGTACGACCCGCCGGAACGCCCTCTTTCGAGCAACTGGAGCCGCGACTGCTCTTGGATGCCGATCTGACGGTCATTCAGCCTGCTCTCACATACAATCGCCCTTCAGCCGAACAGGCAGTCCATGTCGATCTTGACCGGCGCGATGGTTTCATCCAAACTGACCTGTCGCCTGCTCTTACTATCGATGTGGCGCCTTGCGATGAGGCGAACCAGTCGTCGCCAACGCCGGTGCTCTCAGACACGCCGGTTGGGCGGACCGAATGTGGCGTTGCCATAGGGGTGCCATTGTCTGACGCGCCCGCTGTTTTGTAGGGTGATTCTGGTGGTGCGGTCATTTCCGCTCAGCGGGATAGCATATCTACTTCGGAGGCTCTACCGATCGAGATTCGTGGGCCGCCTAACCTGCCGGGCCTGCAATTGGTCGATCCGGACATTTCCAACTGGCGAGGCCAGATCATTTACCTCGACTTCGACGGTGAACGAAATGTCACCTATCACGGTCCCATAACAGTTGGCCCATTCGATGTCCCGGCCTTCCAAGCTCCTGGTGAACGGGCGGGGCAAGAGCAAACCATCATCGCTGATGTCCGCGCGGGGCTCGAACGGATTTTTGCCGGCTCTGGCGTCACGTTTGCCACCACGAGACCGGCCACCTCTCAAGCATACTCCACCGTCTATGTCACGAGCGCCGCCGCCGCGTTCGCTCCGTATGGCTCATTCCTTGGCTTGGCGGAGGAAGTAGATATTGGGAATCACCACGCCTCAGACAGCGCCTTCGTGTTCGGTCTCCTTACGACGGGGACGGCAGAGGCCTTGATTGACACGACAACGGCGTTGATCGCACATGAGGCAGCCCATCTGTTGGGGTATGCTCATGAATGTGACAATCCCAGAGCGGGCCTACTCGCTTCCGTTGCGGCGGATGACGTAACCAACCTCAGTTGGCGCAGCGGAAATTCGGGCAGTTCACCCATCGTGTCAAATGTGAACCCCGGCCAGATTGTGTACCTGCGGGCTGATGGCATACCCGGGAAGACGGTGACTGTCGAGATACGTGAGGAAGAAGACGGCATCTCCGATGGGACGGATGACAAGATTACTTCCAGGCAAATCACGATTGGTTCGTCTGGCTACGGTTTTGCCAGTTGGACGGTAGCTGCGTCATCGGAGGATAGCGCCACCCCGCGACAGACCTTCTACATCTGGTGGGATAAACCCTGGTCGTTGAGTGACGTTAAGAGTTCACGCCTGAAACTAAACCCCGATCTAATCGTCTTTTCCGTGACGGGTACCGAGGGCGCCTATGACGTGGGCGGGACGCTGAGGGCCACCGCAACCATAAAAAACAACGGTCCCGGGGGGGCCGGCAGTTCGGACCTGAAGTACTACCTGGGCACCTCCAGCAACAAGAAGCTCCAGTACATCGAGCAAGGCTCGGTTGGAGGGTTGGACCCCGGTGCCTTGAAGGAGGACCAGATCAACTTCGGGTATACGATTCCCGCGGACCTGAGCCCGAACACCATCTACTACGTCTGGGTGGAGGCGGATTCCTCCGGTCAGGTGACCGAAAGCAACGAGGACAACAACTGGCGCAAGTCGGCCGGCTTTATGATCAAATTCCCCGATTTGACCGTTTCGGCGGTCACGGGCACGAGGACGGCCTACGAAATCGGCGAGACGCTCCACGCCACGGCTACGATCAAGAACCAGGGGGCGGGCCGGGCGGGGGGTTCGGACCTGAAGTACTACCTGGGCACCTACAGCAACAAGAGTCTCCAGTACATCGAGCAAGGCTCGGTTGGAGCGTTGGACCCCGGTGCCTCGAAGGAGGACCAGATCAACCTCGGGTATACGATTCCCGCGGGCCTGAGCCCGAACACCATCTACTACGTCTGGGTGGAGGCGGATTCCTCCGGTCAGGTGGCCGAAAGCAAGGAGGACAACAACTGGCGCAAGTCGGCCGGCTTTATGATCAAATTCCCCGATTTGACCGTTACAGACATCCTGATGGACGGTCTGACGAGCATGCCGCCGGTCTGGCCTGGCCGAGACGTGCGGTTGGACTTCGACGTAAAGAATCAAGGCGATGGTACGACCATACCAGTTGTTCATCTGAAGTGGTGGTGGGGAACGTCCCAAGGCGCGATGACCAACGCGATTGCCACAGGAGACTTGGGCAGCGTCAACGGCCTGGGGCCGGACGAGACAGAGCGTGAGACCGATTTCTCTTGGACCGTCCCCACCCTTTCGGGCGGGACGTATTGGCTGACAGCGAAGATCGACTGGGATGGCCGCGTCGACGAGTCCAACGAGGGCAACAACGTCCGGAGCGAGTCATTCAGGGTCGACCTGCCCGACCTGATCGTTTCGGAGGTAACGGGCACGAAGGCGATCTACGAAATCGGCACGAAGCTCCACGCCACGGCCACGATCAAGAACCAGGGGGCGGGCCGGGCGGCGGGTTCGCACCTGAAGTACTATCTGGGCACCTTCAGCGAGCCGACGCTCAAGGAGATCGAAGAGGGCTCGGTTGGAGCGTTGGACCCCGGTGCCTCGGAGAACGACCAGATCAACCTCGGGTATACGATTCCCGCGGACCTGAGGCCGAACACCATGTACTACATCTGGGTGAAGGCGGATTCGTCTGATCAGGTGGCCGAGA
>Ga0315289_10006584_pt1 | contig 17052 bp, 50 predicted proteins | sample YL17G11_40_MG_FD_203452 | JGI IMG/M metagenome (GOLD analysis project Ga0315289, IMG submission 203452) | Sediment microbial communities from Yellowstone Lake, YNP, Wyoming, USA - YL17G11_40 | ecosystem: Environmental > Aquatic > Freshwater > Lake > Sediment | place: USA: Wyoming | collected... | reverse complement strand
TTGTATCATCTGTTACATGATCAGATCCGGGGAGAGATCATGTTCATCGAACTTTTTGAGTGGTTGTATTCCGGAGTGAAGGAGTCCCGGGAGGATAGGGTTAGGAGAGAGAAAGCAAAGGAGGAGAAGAAACTCGAACAATGGAGAAAGGAAGCTCCGGTCATCGTTATAGGAGAGAAAGAGAGGGAACCGAGGTTGACAGAATAATGTCACTAGTTTGCAAAAACTATGAAGGGAAAGAGTTCAAGGCGGTAACAGAGGGCATCTAACCAAGGAGGATTTCATAGCGTTGGAACATAGGTTAGATGTGAACAATGAACTACTGCGTTCGTTGAATGATTCCATACAGGGGGTTGTAGATGGAATTACAAGACCCTGGTGGAGGAGAGTCTTAGGACGGAGATAGAATGGGCGAGATACGCTGTTTGTTAGACCAAGCCTGGGAATCGTTAAGATATGATCCGCGAAACAGCCTCTGGTGTGTAGGCGGGGCAGTCAGAGTGATATTACAGGAGGTGATGAAATGACAGAGGGCTGGGAGAAGTTCCTGGAGGAGATCCCTGACAAATGGGCGGAGTTCGCTCGTAAAACAAAAGCCGAGTTTAACAAGGAGATGGATTGGGTGAGAGCAGAGGAGATGTCCCTCCTCGAGACCCTGAAGACTGAGATCGTGGGCAACTATAGGGATCATTGGGTTAAATATCTCTCAGGAAAAAGACACACTTAACGACGTAGAGAAGGCCATAGCGATTTACAACGGCTATACCGGTAAGCTGGTCGTCTCAAACATTCCCCACTCGAAAGTGTTATAAAGTTGACCCGTCGTCTTAAGTTCGAACGCAACAATGATGAACGAATGTTCCGAGGGAGACAGGGTCGTCTGGAGTAAAGGCCTCACTGGCCGGCCAGAGGATCCTATGCTTACTATGTCTCTAGTACGGTCGTTGCGGTCGAGGAAAGGAGGAGAAATATGATATGCCGATAAGTATGTCAGAGTTCCAGAAGCTTCCGAAGGTACTCCCAGGTACTCGGAAGGGTGGTAAGAAAATCAACTGGGATGAGGTATTCAAGGCGATCACCGGGAAGGGAGCTTTCACGGTCAAAGAGGTCTGGTCTCTAGCCGCGACACATGCAACGGGGAAGCCGGAGATCGATGCTGATGGGAAGGCGTTGCCTGCGATATCGAAGTTCAGAACCCATAGGTGGCTGAATCAGCAGGTCGAGAAGAAACTGATGGAGTGTAAAGTAGACCCCAATGGGGACTATGTCTACGCTGTGTCAGTCATCCCAGTGATCAAGACGCAGGCCTGAGAGTTCAAAGGAACAACCTTTAGCTCCAGGAATCCCGTTGAATAGACGAGGACGTAAACTGCCTCGCCAACCGTAGCTCACATGAGGTGAGTCACCGAGAACCGCCTGAGGGGTCGCGGTATGCCGGCAAGCTTCTTCGACCTCCAGGAATCGGTCAGCGAACTCAGCTGAGAGGGTAAATCTTGGCTGGGTATAAGAACGATCACACGAGAGGGTAAATCTCGTGATGGTCGGAGTTAGGAGATGTAAGTTATGACAGGCATCAGTGGAAGTTTTACTTTAGGTGATACTGAAGGCGTAGAGAAACTCTTTAAGGATAAAGCTCAAGAGTACGTCCTTCAGGCTAGGTCCGAAGCCATCTCGGTTATTGACGAGATGAAGAAGTTGGTTCAGAAAGGTCTGGATCCCGGGACCCCGATTTGGGTTTGGGGAAAGGAAATCAACATTAAAGCAGCCCCGGAGAGAGAGGAAGTCTCTAAGGAGGTTCATAGCACAGTGTTGCAGGTTCTCTTGGATGAAACGGGGGAGCTGAAGAAGTCTAAGGAGGCTGCATGGTATAAGTACCCAGATAGGGTTAAGTACTCTGGGAAGACTCCGTCAGGAGTGCAATTGGATTACGTTGCTGTGCCTCCAGGGTGTTATAGTGAGGAGAGAACGGTGATCATTGCCGCGAAACCTGCTGAGCCAGAGAGGTCGGAGATCAAGAGGGTCTTGGTTTGTCAAGGTCCGGGGGGAACAACGGAGGAGATCATAGAATGAGGGTCAAACCAGTACATGTATTAGATGACGCAACTGACGTGTGGTTTTTGGTCGGCAAAACATCCGAAGAGGACAAAGAGTGGATGAACTGGTCGGGGTGGGGGGGAAGTCCCACGTTGATCCTGAAACCCAGGAGTTCGAAGACAGATGCTGTGATTAGTCACTTCAATTGCCCGGAGATAGATCTGATGGAGAAAGGAATCGAGCCGGATCATACGGTGATGTCGTTGGTTATTGCTGTAAGGCATATTCCGTTTGAGAATATTGCTGATGAATATGACTTCACGGGTGTCAAGCTCAGGTGGTGATACAATGACAGAACTTACGTTAAAGATCCGAATATGGAACACAGTATCGACCACTCAGCAGAGTGAGATCGTAGAGGCTGTAGAGAAAGCTCTCGTTCAACTGACACAAGAGAAGAGTAAATCTTCAGGGTTCCTATGGTTCTCTGAGATTGTAGAGACGAAGGTCGGTGCAAGATGACAAGTGATTACGAGGACTTTGTGAGGAAGGCTTCATCTGCGGCATTGACTCCAGAGGTTAGGCAAGTCTACGCGACATTGGCATTAGCGGAGTCTATAGGGGAGGCTGCAATGACGTTACAAAGAGCTATGTTTGAGGTGTCCAGGAAGAAATGACAGACGTCATCGTCGAGGTTAAACTTCACACTCCGAGGTTCGAACCCCTATCGGAACTAGTGAAGATCGTCGAGGATGCAATGTCAGGAATGCAGGAGACCACAAAGGATGAGTTCACAGTGAAGTTCACGTGGTATATTAGGGGAGCCACACCAGAGCATGTGGTCTTAGACAGGGAGGGGTCAAAGAATGTCACAAATGATTCTTAGGTGTCCGAAGTGCCACTCGACCAATGTGAGCCACATTCCGGGATTCGGAAAAGCTCCCAAGGGGAAGTACGTTTGTAATAGTTGTCATAAAACATTCACCGAGGAGGAGATCGATCCAGATGGCACTTGAGTACGTTGAGGTCGTTCAGACGAAGAGGGATAACAAGGTTGTTGTCTATTCAACTAACGCAGTGTCGGACTTTACCGCGGAGATTGTTGCGGCCATCGAGTTGGTTTGTAACTCACGGGGGTTCAGACCAGAGATCAGACGGAGAGATTCAATAATAGTAAGGGAGGACAAGGAACTTGGAAGAGGGCAGGGATAAGATGATTAACGAAGCTTTCAGAAAAGCATTGCCTAGTATCGAGGCAGTGTTGAGAACGGAGAAAGGAAACGTCAATGAAACGTTCGTAGTTCAGGCAATGTACGTTGCGTTTAACAGGGGGTTTAAGGTCGGGGAGACTCACATGAGAATCAAAGCGATCAGCGTGATCGAGAGGTTGAAGCAAGATGACAATTGAGGAAGAAGCTAGGATAGCGTTTGAAAGAGAATGCCCGGACATCGCGGCAATGATAGACAGCGATGTTTCTATCGAGAGGTCTATGGCAGCGACTTACTATGAGGGGTTCAAGAAGGGCTACATCGTTGCTAAGGGGGAATAGGATGGAAGCTAAGGATTTGCCGATAATAGAATTGAGAGGTGTGCATCCCAACACGGGAAAGAAGCTATCTCTGACCCTGGTGCCCTATTTTCCGGATAAGAAGATGATCGAGCCGTATGTTATTCTGCAGATAGGGAAGTCGATAGTCAAAGTCGCGGTTAGGATACAAGAGTTGAGGAATTCTCTGACGGTGATTGAGAACGCAGGAGATATGGAGGTCGAAGGATCATGAGGATCGAAGTGTGGCCTGCGGAGAATGGTTACATAGTTCTCCAACAGAGAACTCGAGAGGGTCTTCCGGCTAGGTGGGTGTTCGAGTGGCATTTGGATAACCCTGAGGAGAAGAAAGCGGTAAAGAAGATTGCTGTTGAATGGGCGATGAAGTTATTAGAGGAGGAGTTGTTGTGAAGGCCATTGTGATGGATCTGAGGCGGTATGAGAGTCTCACGACAATCTTAGAGGATATCAACGCCAGGTTGAAGAAACTAGGCCCTGTGGATTGCATCTCGTGTTATTTATCGCAACATGATGGACGATTCAATGGGTTTTTCTTCACGTACAATGAGAGTACAGTTCGAAGAGAGAACTTGGTTTTCCAGATAGAGGGAATTCGAATCCCCAATCCTGATGACGCGGAGAGTATTGTGAACGAGGAATTGTGGAGAATAGAAGAAGGAGGAATGAGACTCCGGTATATCCGACTCTACTGGCGACAGGAGTTCGTCTTAGCGTTGATGACAATAGGAAGGAGAGCATAATGGTCATGAGGAGAAACAAGAGAGAAATATACATTGACACACTCAAAGCGATACAGACCGAGGCGAGTCCAACAAGGATAATGGGTGTTGCGAATTTGTCATGGAAACCCTTCTGGTCACAGATACGTCCGAAGTTGATCGAGGAGGGGTTGATCATAGAACAGCCTGCTGATAATCCGAATGACAAGAAACAGAAGTACTTCTATAGGTTAACAAAGAAAGGGCAGATGGCAATCGCTGCTCAGAACGACGCTGATCGATATCTACCAGCGGAGGAGGGATCATGATCTACATCATAGGGGTTGAATATATCTACTTCATCGGAGTCTTATTACTAATGCGAATTAGTCAGAAGCTGCATTCTAATGGGCTTGGGATTAATCTAACGTACAACCGTTCGAAGGGTTTAAATATAACCTCATAGGAGTAATAATCATGGAGAATCCTATCATGGAGAGACCGGGAATTAACTGGGGGGAGTTGCACTCAGGACATATAACCCAAAGAGAGATACTAGTTTGTGTGAATGACGAACAGTGGCAACTCTTCAGGGAAAGTCTTCGGGGAGAGGCGTTGGATGAAAAATTTATTAGATTAAAGTACTGGTTGAGAGCTCATCGAGGAGAGTACCCCGCGAAGGTTCAAGTCACGAATTATGTAAATGCACTGGCTCGAGGGGGTCTCATATCTCCTGTCAATAAAACTGATTAGGGCAACAATAGAGACACTCGATGGAGTGACGAGGTTAACGTGCCATAATTGTGGATATGATTGGACGCCAAGGAAGCCCAGTCCTGTTGAATGCCCATGTTGTAAGACGCATCTATTTGTTTCGGAAAAGATGCAGGAGAGGATTAAAGAGAGAAACTCACCTCCGGAGATTGTTCCGGTTAGGGAGATAGTCAGTGATATATTCACGGCTCAATGTGCGGAGTGTGAAGAAGACGCAGTGGTCAAGTTTAAGGGGCGGTTTCTATGCGAGGTTCACTTGTTGAAGGAAATGAAGGAAGGAGGAATGTTAAGAAATGTCTGAGGTCATGGTTAGATTAAGAGCTAACTTAGATGAGGTATTGAGTCATAACTTACCTCATGATCCGTATGAGAATGTCTCTAGGATGATCAATGAGTTGGTCACTCTGGAGAGAAAAGCCGCACAGAAGGAGGTCATAGATGATCCTGGTTCATTTGGGATAGAGATTTCAAACTGTGAGAATTGTGAGAGGCCGAGTGAGGATGAACCGAGGGAAAATGAAGGATACTGGTAGATTATGACTGAGGTAGAGTGTGATCTGACGGAGTGCCCGAACAACGATAGAAAGGGCTGTTGTACAGGGGATAAGATTAAGGTTAAGATTCACGATGACGGTGAGTTCTATGGTCCAGTCTGCAGAACGGGTATCCCAGAAATCGAACAGAATATAACTCATGTAGAGCGCTCACCTCAGTCACAACCCCAGCGGACTCAGCAAGAGGCACAATCAGTGCTCCCCCCTGTAATCAAACCAGTGATCGTATGGTTCGTTGATGGTTCCGGGAAGGGGAGAGTCGTTTGTGTGAACGAAGCCAAGACGAAGGTCATAGATAAGTTCACTCGAGCGACGACGAATAATGAAGCGGAATGGGAGGCGGTCTTGGCTGCTCTTGGTTATGTAGGGGAGGGATGTTCAGTGGAGATCCGGTCGGATTCCCTCGATGTAGTAAAATGGGTCAGGGGAGAGTATAAGACGAGAGATCAGAGGATGAAGGAGTACAAAGAGAGAGTGTTGTTCATGGTTAAGCAGAAGAGGTTACAGGTGACGTTCGTTCATGTTTCTAGGGAGGAGAACCTAGCGGGGAGGGTTATGGAGGGTAAGTTGAGAATTGAGTAACAAGGAATATTTAGGTCTAGGGCGTAAGATAACCAAACTCTTGGTACTGACCCAAAAGGGAATAAAATACGACAAAGGCGTTATGATTTATGGAATGTTTAAGAAATCCCTTGATGAGGTCATGTCTATGGCGGATAAAAACTGCGTTAAATGGCGGATGGTAGACATTAAGTTCACGATCAGGGAGGACACAAAAATTGACGGAAACTGAAAAGGTCCCCCAAGGGGTCGTCTCGTCTGAGGTTAGAGACCCATCGAGTCTTATGCTAAATCTCGGGGGAGATGGGATTGAGATCTTCGTGGGGGAGTTGGGAGCGAAAATCCTCGATGCTGTGCAGACAAAATGCAAAGAAAAGAACTGTCCGATAACGATGAAGGAACTGATGGATCAGTTGGAGATCAGTATGAGCGAGGATCTACCGTCGAGAACAGCGGTTTTGAATAAGGTCATCGAGTTGGGAAAGTTGAATGTTCTTAGGGTCGAGGAGGTAACCGGACATGGAGGGAAGAAGTTGCAAATGGCTCCGGTCACGACGATCAAGGAGTTGTTCGAGGCTATGGTCAAAGAGACAATGGAGATTTTGAACGACGAACTAGGGTTTATGCATTCGGCATTCTGCTTCAAGGAGGGGGTCTCGTAATGCCAGTGTTTGAATGTCCGGATTGCAACTCATATGTGTCGATACACAAGAACGCTCCGGATCAAGAGTGTCATGCATGCCATCGCAAAGTTAAAGTGAGCTGGCAGAAGAAAATCAACTACGATGGTCACCCGATAGGATTTGTCCATTATAAAGAAGACCGAGTGACTATGCAGGCTGATGTGTTTCTTGATCTACAGACGCTGATTGCCTCGAGGAGTCAGATCAATGTCAACGAAGGTAGAGGTTCTGTGGTATCTTGAAGATCACGAGAGTCAGGCGTTCACGGCGAAGGATCTGTTAACAGTGATATTATCAGGGGAACCGAGGATAAGAAAGGCGTTGAATGAATTGGCCGATGAGGGGATGATTGAGAAACATCAAGGGGAAGAGATGATGTATTATGGGTTCGTTGGGGTTTCGTGTGAATATAGATTACGTTGTTCCGAGTTCAAGGAGTCCGATCAGTGTTTGAAGCATAGTTTTAGGTGTAAAACTAGACAAGAGAAGGAGGATAAGGAGATAGATGAGGATGACGGGACAGAGTAGCCAGCGAGCCCAGCAAACAACGCTCTTTGGGTTCTCGTCGAGTAAGGAGAAACTCTATTGTATGTTTTGCAAAGCGAAGTTTACAGTGGAGAAGTCCGAGGATAATTTGGTGTTGTTATCCTGTGGGCATGTCACGATCAGAGATGGAATAGATTTGGAAGTTGCAGACAAAGTGTTGAGGGAAAGGAAACATGGTAGAACAATGTGAATTCGAACCTACGTCCGAGTGTGGATGTATCAAGGAACGCAACAGAGAAGAATGTCTGTTGTGTTTCATCGCACAACAAGGAGGGTTCTTGAAAACTTCTTCGGAGTTGATGGTAGCGAATGCAATCAATCTAGGGGGACAATCGGGTCTTGAGATAATTATCGAATCTGATCGAATAATGAGGAGAATTATTCACTGGATGCAGAAGTACCGGCCGGATTTAGTGAAGGAGTCCGAGGAACGAGAGGAGGCGGAGAAGAAGATTCTCGAGGAGCAAGGTGGTACGATTATCTTCGGCCCTGAGGGGTTGATGACTAGAGATGCCGCAATAGCGAGGTTGAAGGCTATGGGGAAGGATTCGGAGTTGAGACCAGCATGAGTCAAGAACAGATGTTAGCGAAAATCAGTGAGAGGCTGGAGAAGCTTCTTAAGGAAAAGGCTCCGTTTGTGTCACATGCTAGTGTCAATGTCCAATTACGAGTAGTGTTGGATCTTCATGAGGAGGATTGGGCGAATATGGATCCCGATGTTAAGGATTTCGTCACGAATAATAATGTCAAGGTGGAGATTTGGACATGAGTTCAATAGTTAAACAAGGAACTGTTAATGGCTACATCGTCGACGCATGGTCCGGAGAGAGATCCGAGAGGGAGTTCCATTATAAGATTACGGAACATGACAAGGCCAAAGAACCTTACTCATCAAAGTACAGTATTGAGATACTAGATGGTGTAACGGGATATGAGAGTTTCTATTTAAATAAGTATTCTATGCCACATTATACCGATCCTGGTAATGAGATATATAGCAAAGATTGGTGTGCTTGTGGGGGAACCCCGAAGAGATGGCATCAGATGTGGGTCTATAATAAGGACATGATGGAAGCGTTGAAGGAGAGGATCGAAGAGTGGAAGAAACAACCATGGGAAGGGGAAGAAGTTGCTGACAGAAAAATATAGACCTAAGTCATTTGCAGAGATATATGGTCACAAAAGAATAATAGAATCATTCCGATCATTTGTCAAGGATCATGAGATGCCGAACATTCTTCTGGTTGGGAAGAACGGTGTGGGAAAGACTGCTGTAGCGAGGGCTATGGCTTGGGAATTAGGGGTCATCAATGCGGATCCGGAGGTAGGGACGAGGGACTTCCTGGAGATCAACGCGTCAGAGGAACGAGGGATAGAAACTATTAGAGAGAAAGTCATGGGGTTTGCCCGAATGAAGGCCATCAATCCCGTGGGATGGAAGATCTGTCTCCTTGATGAAGCGGATGGCATCACTAAGGTCGCTCAGCAGTCTTTGAGAAAGGTTATGGAGCAAAACGCGAAGAGTGTTCGCTTTATTCTCACGTCGAATGATCTGTCGAAGATCTCAGAGGCCTTGCAAAGTCGATGTTCGATTTACATGTTCCAAGGGGTTCATTTCACCCAGATAGAGGCGCTGATCAAGGATGTGGCGTTTAAGGAGAAGCAAACCTTCTTAAGTGATTTCGTCGTGAAAGCGATCAGAGAGATCTCAAGGGGAGATGCCAGAAAGGCATTGAACACCTTAGAAGCCATCCTGACATTGGATAATCCCACTGTTGAGGATGTCTTTCAACTGGCAGGGGCTGCGAGTGAGGATAATGTATGGAGACTCATTTATGGAGCGTTAGGTGGACATATGTCCTCATTGCAAGTTCTCAGTGGGATCCTCGACGCGGGAACAGACTCTACTGATGTAATCAATCTGATCTATCATGGCTCCGTGAGAAACACCATCCCGAGATTGTCGAGTTCTCAGAGACTCGTTCTGTTGAACGCCGTGGGATCAGTTCCAGGGTCAACTGACGATCAACGCTTAGGAGGAATCATCGCGAGGGTCATTCAGACGGTAGGCCCAGTAGAGGCCGGAGGTGAGGAACAATGACACTTTATTTGTTTAATGCACCTGTGATGACGAATTATGGGTTGTTTAGGTTCAACAAGATAGGTGTCGATGATGTCAAATGGATGATGGAATCAGGGTATATTAGCGCAATAGGGCACGAGGCCACAGCTAAGTTGTTCTCGTTGGTTACGGGGATCGACGTTCAACCGAATAGGTTGCAGGTGAAGATGAACGTTGGCGACACTGCTATAGTGTTCTGGTTAAATAGCAGGCAACCCGAGGGGGTGGTAATAACGGATATAAACACACTGGAGCGAATAGGGTACAGTTTTGGATTAATAACAATGTTGGAGAGGGCGTACAATGAGTGAACATAAAGCTACGGAACTCCCAGAGGCCTATGCGAAGATAGTTACGTACGAGAACAAGCAGACGGAGATCATCATCAGTGCTAAGGGTTACACGACGATCGAGGCACTTGGGTTGTTCAAGAAGATCCAAAAGGCGATCAAAGAATGAGAATCACAACAATCGAGGGGTTCTGTGAGATGATTCAGATGAGTAAAAGACAAAATGCCTTTTGCATTGTTTTGGTGATGATTACCAACTTAGCGCTGATTGCAGGCTGGTATATGGTTTTCTATCCACAAAACCCAGAAAAGGTGACCATAATATTTTCTGCCCTGTCGGGAGCGATTATGATGTTTCTTTCGTTGTGGGCTTTGTGGGTGAACTATCACATCTTCAATATTATGACAAAGGGTGGGTTTGATGTCTGATATAGGGTATTGTATTCAATGTAGTGACTTAGTCCAGAGCAGACATCAGATCGTTCAAGGAGAGGGAAATCTCAGGGCGAAATTGATGATTATCGGAGAAGCCCCAGGGGAAGAGGAAGATCTCCAAGGGAGGCCGTTCGTTGGAAGATCCGGTAAATTGCTCAATGCGACGTTAGCCAAATTAGGGGTCAAACGAGAGGACATCTATATCACAAACGTCGTTAAATGTCGCCCTCCATGGAATCGACGACCTAATCAACTGGAGATTGATAATTGCGAGGGGTATCTTCAAGAGGAGATCCGGTTAATCGCCCCAAGGGTCATCGTCACATTGGGATTGTCCGCGACGAATGCTCTGTTGGAGATTCCAGTATCAATAGGAGAGGCGAATGGTAAAGTGTTCCAGTATAGAGAGAATATTAAATTGATCCCCGTTTATCATCCGTCGGCGATTCTTAGGAATCCCAATCTGAGGGAGAGTTTCGAGCGAGCGCTGAAGTTCGCTATTGAGGAGGCCAAGAAATGAGCAACCAAGTTATTAAAACTGTCATGGCTAAATTAACTAGAGATGACCTGGAGAAGCTCCTAATAGAGATTGATACTCATGAGTTGAGAGAGAAGATTCTTCGGTTGTATGGATCTATGGTAATGTATAGTATCGATGAGTATTTGGTGATCGAGGAGGCTAAGAAAGATGAAAATATCGGATGAAGAAACAAAGAGATTACAGCACTTAATATTTACCTGTCAGAGTAAAGCACAGCAATTCATGTCATTGTTCCCGGAGGGGCAGAAGACAGCGAATGACAATCTCTTGGGGTATTTAAAGGAGTTAGCAACTAAGTATAGCTGTGATTATACGGAGATCATGGGAGATGGGGAGATTATTAAGGAGGCCAAGACACTCAAGGAGCTAGTGAAGCAGATTGAGAGCTACAACAGGCTGGTGGAGAAAGGCATTAGGAGGTCGATGGGTGAAATGAAAGTAACTGGAATGGATGACATTCCCGAAGTAGTAGTCGATGCTTTCTTGAAGATATATCCTCCAGCAGTGGATCGTCTTGAAATCGATCAAGAGACTCCTGAGCATCAAGTTTTGGTGCATAGGATGCTACTAAGGGCTTTCTATGGTGGATATCTAGCGGCGAAACTGGAGGGAAAAGGATAGTATGTGCTTTACACCATCGAAAACAGAATTGTGTTATAATTGTAGCTCCTTCAAAAATGAAGCTATTAATAGTGAGAATCATTTTGGGTTCTGTGAAGCGCACGCAATGTATTGTCACGCGGGACATTATTGCCCTTCATGGAGTAAGCGTGATGAATCGTCTTCTTGTGCTGGGGGAGGGATGAGAATGATTACCTCCATAATCGAAGGAGATCGAGGACCGAATGTTCGTGAAAGTTAGATGCCCAAAATGTGGAGGCGAATATACGTCGCTCCCAGAGAACGCTAAAATGATAGAATCAAAAGGATGTGTGTTATGTACAATGGGCACAGAGAATGAATGGGAGCCAATTATAAAGGCAATAATGATACTTAAGAAAAAGGAGGCTGAGGGCTGATGAGTGAAAAACTAACCGGAATCAGTAGCAGTGGACAGGAGCTAATTAAGAGGCACAACTTTGACCCTGATCTAATTGACTATATCCGTGAGAAAGAGCAACGAATAACCGAGTTTCTGAATCATGCAGAGGCTCTTGAGGCGGCTCTGCGGGGGAAGAAGACATGAGTGAGTCTCCTAAAATTAAAGATTGTTTCTGGTTAAACAAAGGTAAATGTACAAGTCCAGAAATATATAGATTCAGACTTGAATCATTAGGTATATATTATTGTGATTGTAACCCAGAGGACACCGCCATTATCAACTGTGAATTACGATGCTTAGAATTTAGACCAAACAGAAAAGGCTCTGCGTGGCGTGGGAGGGGATGAAAAACCATGAGTGGAGTATGGGCCCCCAAACAGGGAAAATGCGACCGATGTGGAAAAGGCCTTCAAGCCTACCTCGGTCTCGGGGTCGCTCTAATGAGTTATTCGAAGAAATACATGATCAAAAACGGTTACGACGGAATAGAACTTTACATTTCCGAGGAGATAAGAAAACAATTCAAACTCGCCCACCTGAAAGGCGTATTCTGTCTCGACTGTTTCAAAATCGTAAAGAAAGAGCATGGTTTCAACGCCGGCGAAAAAGAACCCGAAGGCGAAAAAGACGGAGAATAAGAAAATGAGTACTGATAATTGTGGTCGCTTTGGCTCTACGCCCTCCAAGTTCTGTGTGGCATGGGAGAGGAATCTGAGGCGTCTGGGGGCTAGGGTAAATGGGTGAGAAACCTGATCAAAAAAGCCCCATGTATAAACGTGGAGCGAGTCCTAATCTCATAGTCCTCGGGGCTGATTGGAAGCCCCACTGTAGCGAACACGGAGCCATGCTGAAGGTGTCGCCTAACCCCGCCTGCATCTACCGATGTTCTGAGTGTGGCGTCGGCGTAGATTTAACCAACACGACTGAGTTCATTAAATGGAACATTTCAGAGGCGGAGAGGCTCGCGGCGAAGTTCAAGCTCGATGTCGGCATCATGCTTGAGAACCAGCGTAAGCTTACCGAGGAGCACAACACACTCAAGGAGCAGTTAAAATCTGATGGACCAAGTGAACAGGAAAAAAAGGAAATGTCACAGGCTTACAGAGAACGCACGGCAGAAGACCTTGAATTATGTAATGCCATGAGGCGCGGCCCTGAGATTCGACACTGGAAAGAGAGGGCTGAGTCTGCTGAGGTGGAGCACGACAAGCTCAAGAAACGATGTGAACGGCAAGAGCAACTATTGAATCCTAGATTAGAGACAACGGTTGACATTCACGGTTTAGAAGAACAAGTTTCCGAATTGCGTGAGAGAGCTGAGAAGGCTGATGTAGCTAATGAGGCACATATAAAACTCAACGCTAAATTATGTGATGAATTACAGAAGTCAAAGGAGGAGGTCAAGACACTCAGGGAGCAGGTTGCGGGCCTTGAGGAGCTTAACTACGGTCTTGACTATTGTGCCGAGCAGGAGGAAATAAAACGCAAAGATGCGGAATCTCGCCTCGCTGAGGCGGAGCCAAGCCCAGAGATGGCGAGTCTTATCTTGAGAGGACTAGGTTATATATCTCCAATTCCTATTCTTCAGCCTCAGAGTGAAGATTTCAAAAGACACATAGATTATCTACGGAAGAAGTCTCTGCGTGGCGGAGGGGATGAGAAGTGAAATGTCCAGAATGTGGTAGTAAGAACGTTAAACTAATAGCTCCTTGGAGTGAATCGGAATCAAGAAATCTCTATATGCATGATTATGAATGTCAAGATTGTTTAACGATATTTCATAGTATAGTAGAACTTCCATCCAAGTTTGTGTTAAAGGGAGGGGAATGAGAAGTGAGTTTTGAAGAATATCGTTGCATGATGAAGAACGAAGACCAAGATGATGAGGAGTACGCTGTATGTCAATACCCTAAATGTTGGCTAGAGGATTGTCCTCATAAACAGGCTAGAGATAGGCTGGTTGAGGTGGAGAAACTCCCAGAGAAGTGGCGGGGAACATCAAAAACGAAGCATTATAAGATGATTCAAGATTGCGCTGATGACCTTGTATCGGCTCTGCATGGGGAAGGGGGATGAGAAGAAATGAATAAACAGAAACTAAGCGAGATTCATAAGAGGACTTGGACACCGTTCTTCGAGGCGATTCTTCGAGGTGATAAGAATGGTGAGGTTCGACTAAACGATTTTGATGTCCAATCGGGAGATACTCTCGTTCTAGACGAATGGAACCCAAATACAGGCTACACGGGTAGAAGCATAAAGCGGAAAGTTCGGGCTGTTTTCCCCGTTGATTTCCACCAGTTCCACACAGATGAGGAAATCAGAGAACATGGGCACCTTTACATCGAATTAGAGAACCCTCGCATCGCTGAGGCGGAGAAACTCGCTTTAGCTCTTGATAGTCCTGATGGCTTATTAGTAAATGGCATGAAACGAATTATCCCTGAATTATCTAAGATGCTATTGAAGGCTCTGCATGGTGTAAATGTCTGCGAAACCTGTATCCACTTCGAGAAAATGGAGAAGTTAGAGTATGCGTGGTGTCCACATAAGGGTGATTTCCTATATGAGAATCATCTAGTATGTGGCGACTACATTAAGCGTGGCGTGGGTGGGAAATCAGAGAAGGGGGGAAAAAGTTAGATGGACACTTATCTAATCATCAAATTCGGGTATGAAGGGATAAATGGTATCCTTAGAGGGTTTAATGACCCTAAACAAGCACTTCAATTCTATGAAGAGGAGAAAACACGAATCCTAGAAAGCAAAGATGAAGAATATTCGTTGATGGATGAGGAGGATAATGAGATAATTCATCCGGGTCGCGGAGGTAACCGGAGAAAACGAAGAGCCGATAGACTTTGCATCCAGAAAGTAACTGATATAGAGCCAGCGAAATGTGTCTGCCGAGAACTAGGATTACACTCTAAAGAGGAGATGATTCTGTATTGATCTATTCGTCTTCTTGCGCTAAGGGAGGGGATGAGAAATGTCATTTGTGAAGATTAAAGACAAACAGGGAATAATGAAGATTGACAACGGTGTTGATCTCAAGGCACAACTCGCTGATGGATCAATCAACGAGGGTGATCTCGTAGCTAATGTTAAGCAATGGATGATAGCAGTTAAGGATGGTCAGGGTATCACGCTAGAGCCGATCAAGGTGAAAGATATCATCTGGTAGGAAACGCGTAAGGTGAGTAAACAAATGTCTAAGAGATTCGATATCTATGGGGGTTATAGCGGCATGGTTCTTCAAGCTCAGAGTGTGGGTGAAGAGGAAGTAAGGAAACGGTTTGAGAACTACCTAAAGACATGTGATCATGGTTACGAAATAAAATTCGAGTGCATCAAGGAAGGATCATCTGATCATCTGACGTGCGAAGGGTGAGATGTCGGACCTGGTGTAGTATTAGTAGTCGTAGTAGGATCAAGAGGTGAAAGTTAAAAATGAAAATTGAAGTATATGCAGAAGGAGAGCCGAGATCCGGAAAGAGTTTCATCTTGGAACGGATCAAGGAAACGTTGAAGGCGTACGGCTTTGACGCGAACAATGTTGTTAATGTAACAGCGGATAAGGAGTTGTTAACATTGATTCGCGATGAGGATAGGCAACATTTTTTAACCGGGGATAGAAAACTGATCTTCGGAGACTGGGAGTTCGAGATAGACAAAGTGGGGCATCTGATGAAAGTAATCCACGCGGGTGCGGTACTTGAGACGTCAGAGGTATGGGTGGGGTTGTTTGTTGACTCACTGATGGAGGTCAATTTGAACGCGGTATTGAAGAAGGTCTCGCCATGAGTCTAAAAAATAAAATCGAAGAAGAACTAACGAAAGGATACAACTGGTGTTATTCACCTTTTAAGCCGCAAAACACCTCGGAGGTTGCTGGGATGATAAACACAGGAATAAAACCAAATATACTTTCGATAATCGACGAGGCCAAGAAGGAGTTTCTTAATGTAATAGTCATTGACCCCAAGGAAAATGATTATGAAACGAGCATCCCGCAGTCTTTAGAGCAGTACAAACAAGATGAAGCAATCTGGAACATCTTCAAGAAATGGTTTGGTGAATCTTGAATGGCTGAGCATCCCATTTGTCTAATGTACAAGTGCCCGGGTTACCCGTGTAAGATCTTGGATCCCGTGTTGGAGAACCCTGTGGTGTGCAATGAGAAGGGATTCTGGGAGAAGCACAAGGAGGAGAAGAAATGAGTAACAAACGACGGCTGGAAATATAAGAAAACCTTGCAGATGGTTTAGGATTCCTTATTTATGGTATAGCGCAGGTCTATGATATAGACCGAGAACTATTAGTGAAGACATCTATCAAGATGTTACATGTAGCAGAGGATGACGCGTCTAAACTGTTTAATATAGCTGACGGTGTGCGTTCAATACTGGAGAAGGTCAGTCTGTGATGTTCTATATATGGAACAAGACGGGGTTCAGGAACCTCAAGAGAAAGAGAGTCTCTAGAGCTATCGAACAGGGTCATAGATTGTTTTATGGAACCGTAGAACATGAATTACGAGGATTAGATTCCTACGCTGTAGTAGAGGACATGAGAATCAAGAGGGGATACTGATGGATTGGAAGTTTTCATTCCGTAGACTTTGGGAAAAATTTACAATCCAAAAATTTTCATTCCCTCCTACTACTACATTTGCCATCTTCCCTATTGTCCTGGAGATCAGTCTTTCCAGTATCGACGACTTTATTAATGAGTAATGGTGATCATTGAATGCATCAACTCTCAAACAACGAGAGATGCAAGGATTGAAAAGAAATGCCAATAAGTCTAGACGAGTTCAAGAAGCTCGCACCGAAGGGAGAGAAATCTGCCACGGTGCCGACAGAGAAGCTCTTAGCTGAGCTTAAGAAACAGGGAATGACAACTAAGGAGGTAGCGAAGCTCCTTGGTGTACAGTCTGGCACAGCGTACTCGAGGTTGGGAAAGCTCGAGAAGATCGGTGCTGTTCACAGAGGAATGCAGGGCACTACATCCTACTGGGCAGCGAAGCCAGATTACGTCCCGAAACCTGAGACCGAGAAGGCCAAATAGAATTGCCCATCGACTGGAGTAGTGTCTTAAGAGAACAAGCGTTATCCTGTGATGAGATCTCGAACAGAATCGGAAAAAGCAGGCCGACTACTCTTAAACTACTCCAGGAGGCAGTCATCAATGGTATTCTCGAT
>Ga0315289_10006583_pt1 | contig 17054 bp, 11 predicted proteins | sample YL17G11_40_MG_FD_203452 | JGI IMG/M metagenome (GOLD analysis project Ga0315289, IMG submission 203452) | Sediment microbial communities from Yellowstone Lake, YNP, Wyoming, USA - YL17G11_40 | ecosystem: Environmental > Aquatic > Freshwater > Lake > Sediment | place: USA: Wyoming | collected... | reverse complement strand
GTTTAGCTTGCTCATCAACCAACCGAGCAAGCTTTTCGCAATCAGCACACGTCATGCAAAATAGAAAGAAAAAACTCCTATTTGTGATTTTCGGATTAGAAAACTGAACAAAAAACTAAACACTTACGAAAATATTAATTTTAACAGTAATTGCAATTGTTCTAGCGACAAGCTATTTGGTAATGACCCACTTTTATCCTAACCCGAAAACTTCAGCAACCGGCGGCGGAAGTGATGGAATAATGCTTGCAGCAAAAACGCCAAAAGATGAAGTCCAATTAGGAGTTCAAATGGCTGCAAACCGCGTTGTAAAATTGGGCGACAGCATGAACAAACCAACAGTCAAATTTCTACTTACCGATCCTAAGCCAATCGTAAAATTAGGTGAAATCTGGGGAGCAAAGCCGAAAGCATTCTTTACTTCTGTTGGGCCTAAGCCGCCGACAAAAATTCTTTTCGGCATAAACATGAGCGGCAAGTTGTCTGAAGACTACGGGATGTAATTTTTTAATTTCTTTTCTTTTTTTTCTTTCTTTTGTGTAACCGCTTTTTCTAAAAGCGGTGTTTTTCTGTTTCTTAATGCAGATTGGTTTATGGAATAGTTTTTTGCTTTTTTTCGGTTTGTTTTGCATTAAATATTTAAATCCGTGAATTTATTCTATTTAATGCAATCGAATTAGAATTGTGTTGCAGTGATGTCTTTTGGCTTTGAAGGATTTAATGGGAAAATTCAGGGAATTGAGCTCTACAGAAAAAAAGCTTGAAGTGGTTACAACGCCTAAATGGCTTGAGAAAAAAAAGCAGGAAAAGCTGGCTGAATCAAAGCCCCAAGAAATTAAAATCCCAGATAAACCCGAAGAAAAAAAAACAGAAAAAAAGCCTGAGAAAAAAGAATTGAAGGAAGTTCCTGCAGTGCAGGAATTCAGGCAGGAAGAGCCTTCAGTAAACCCGCTTCTCAAGGCCTATTATTTTCTTGAGGACGGCTATTACGCCATGCTTGACAAAATTGATTCTGTTATTCCAGTATATAAAATAATTGACCCTATTGACAGGGTTTTCCCTTCCTTTATTCTCTTCATTGCATTGATTGTTATCCTGATATTAATTGCTTTCAGCTGGAGTTCAATTTTCCCTTCTGCAACTTTTACTGTAACGCTTTTTGTGCTTAGGGCTGACACTAATGCAGTTCTTTCAAACCAGGAAATTCTGGTTGGATTGAATTACATTGATAATGGGGCATTGCAATTAAAGCAAACTGACACAGAGGGAAAATTCGTTTTGTCTGAAGTAAAAAAGGATTCTGTTCTGCGCCTTGATGTTAATGCCCGCGGCTTCAATCCTTTCAGCCGTTCTTGGGCCATTGATTCAAGCAAATCCCTTGAGGCAAGGCTTGAGCTTTCAGCCTCTCCAGTAGGCTGGCTGCAGAAGACAATAAATTTCAAGAAATCAAGCGGGGAACTAGTATTGGATGACATTCTTCAAGTCACTTTTTCCTGCAAGGATGATGTAGGGCAGGTTAAAATTTCAGGGAAAAATTATTCTTATGATTACTTAAGCGCCGGCTCAGTAACAGTTTCTTACACTGAAGACTGTGATCTTTATGTTTCTGTCACTTCACAGAAATACAATGCCTTTGAAGGCAAGGCAAATGATGTAATTACACTGCAGGAAAAAGATCCTGGAGAATTGAATGGAACTGTAGTAGTTGTAGTAAAAGATTCTGCTGATTCAAGCCCTCTAAAGGGAATGAAGGTTTTATTGTTCCCTGAGAATGATGACTCTTCCCCTTACCTTGATGAAACAACAGATTCTTCTGGCAAAGCAGTTTTCTCCAATAATGTTGCCCCTGACAGCTATTATGCAAGGGCTCAGGACCCTGATTCTTCAAGCCCTAAGTATTCATGCCTTAAGAGCGCAACAAAAAGTGTTACTGCAGGCAATACAACTGAATTCAATATTTCTTGCACTAAATCTGTTGGACCAATTGATGGTAACTCAATTAGGGTAAGGGTTTTTGACGAGCAGAATTCTCCTTTGAAGGCCAGGATTTCTTTGTATGACAGCTTTGAGAGGTCATTGTTTGCTTTTTATGATAACACAGAGTCAGCCGCTTTCCTTGTTGAGAAAGACATTCCTTACATTTTGATTGTTTCAAGAGAAGGCTTTTTCCCTTATGAAAACGCTAATGTAAAGAAAGGCGATTCAGTTACTGCTAACCTAAAAATTGCAGGCGACTTGAGTGCAGGCACAGCAAAGGTTTTCGTTGACAGGCTCAGGAATGATAATTGGGAGAGGGCTTATGATGCTTTTGCTCAATTGCATTACGGTGAAGGCGAACTGGCAGGAATTCCTGCGCCTTATGACAAGGCAAAGCTTGGAAGCTTGGGTTATGCAGTGATAAAGCAGGTTAAGCCAGGCAATTATTATGCGACAGCTTTCACTAAAACAGAGGAAGGCTATTCTGATGTGCTCCCAGTTGACGCTAATCTGGTTACAGAGTTTTATGTTCCAATTTACCCTAAAAGGGGGATGGTGAAATTCAATGTATTTGATTTTGCCTCAAAGAAAAAATTAACTGACTTCAATATAAATTTCTATTATGACACTGAAGGAAAAGATCCATTGCCTTCGGAAAGCTATTTTTTGGTTGAGGGCCTTGACGGGAATTCTGTTTACTCTTTCTCCCTTGAACAGAGCTTTTATGCATTTGTTTCAAAGGAAGGCTTTAATTCAATTCTGACTCAGAGAATATTCATTCAATCAGAATTCCAGTTGATTGATGTTCCATTGACAAAAAAAATCAATCCGGGTGAAGCCCCCAAAATTGATTATATAAAAATATTTGATTTCTCTGACCCAGAACAAAAACAAATTCAAAGCCTTGAATTGGGGAAATTGTACAAGGCTGAATTCGTGCTTTCTGTTGACAGCCAGAGCTTTTATTCTCAGGTTCACTTGAGGGCAGGCTCAAGCCCTTCAATTCTTGAGAAGGACCCTTTAAGCATTCTTTCAGTTGAAGCTCCAGTTTTAGAGGAAGAGCGCAGGGGGAAAAGCTTTGGCTACGCAAATGATTTGGCTGCAGGCAATTTGTTTTCTTCTGGCCCTGCCAAATGGATTGAATTAGGCTTTGAGCCTTCAGGGCATGCTGCCTCGAGCTTTATTTTGATTGCTGTAATAAAGGTTTCCGATTCAGTTGCAGACATCAATGGATTCAGGCTGAATTTCAGGGCTTTAACTTATAAGGGGGACAAAGACAATCCTGACATGATGAGGGATCCACCTGACACTAAAAATTTCTCTTCAGACCTTGATTTCCTGAGGGCAAAAACAAAAGAGAAGACTTTCATGGAATTGTTCTGTGACCCTAACGCGGCATTCTGTTTTTCTGATTCAGTCAAGAATTCTTCTTTGAACCCAAGCTGCAGTGTAACATTCCGTGGCTCAAACTATAATTCCATAATTAATTCCAATGTAAAATCTTACAGCATATTGTTCCCCTCAAACCCTAACGTTAAATGCGATTACAATTATTCTTTTGCTTTAATAAATAATTCAAGTGACAGCATCAATTCTTCCATTCAAGTGAAAAATTCTACAGCAGAATTAGAGCAGAGGCAGTTCATTGCGTTCAAGAGTTATTTTTTTACTTCAAAGACTCAGCCTAAAAGCGGTCTGCTTCCTTCCAACTCCTATGCCCTTCCATTCTACGAAAAAATTTTCTCAGAAAAAGAGGCAGTAAATTCTTTTTCGGCGTTCACTCCAACAGGCTTTTCTGATCCAAGCGATTCAGGCATCAGCGTTTCATTGGTTGATGCAGCACAAAATGAAAACATATTCACTGGCTTCACTGAACTTGTTGTATTGAGCGACGGAGGCATGATCATTGCAACTTCCCCTGAACAATTGCTTCCTTTTATTGAAATTCCTCTTACAATAACTGTAAGGAGTTCTTCAAACCAGTCAATAAAAGACGCTTCAGTTGATGTCTCATTGAATTCAGAGAGCAATAAGATCACTGACACTCTTTTCACCGACGATGAAGGCAATGTTTCCTTGACCCTGCCTGCGCTTGCAGTAGGGGACAAGGTAATAATAAAGGCTTCCTTTTCTGACGGCCTGAGAGAATACACCCAGAGCAGGATCCTTGAAGTTCAGAGCGTTGGCCTTTACAGCATCAAGGACATTACTGGAGCCCTAATTAATTCCTCTAATCCCTTGAGCTTTGAGGTTCTTGCTTATGAAAGCAGGCCTTTCACTCAAAAACTTAAATTAACCAATCTGGCTGTAGACTCTGGTGGAGCGCAATTAATTGAGGAAAGGCTCCTTGACTCAAACTTCAATTTGGTTGACCCTAACAATTACCTGGACAAAACCAGAATGGATTCAGTGCTGTACTCTTATTACAATAAAGTGATAAAAACAGAGAAGGATGGGGGCACAATAATTGACGTCAATGTTTTCGTTGACACAACCAAAACATTGGACCTCTTAAATGATTATTTCATTGAAGGCAGCATTCTGATGCATTTTAAGGTTGGCTCTCAAGTAAGGCCTGAATTGGTTCCTGTAAGAATCCATATTTCCAAGAATATAGCTTCATGCATTCAAGCAAAGACTTCTGACGGAAAAGTAATTGACAGCATGCATTCATTAGGTGTATCAATCTTCAGTGTTGAGGGCTCTAAAAGCAAGGCTTTTTCCCTCCATAATATTTCAAATTCTTCTATTTCAATTGAAGAAGTGCAATTAAGCCTTTCTTCCCTTTTAATTGATTTTGCTTCAACTGAAAGCCAATTGAAAGAAAAGCTTGAAGGAGCAGATATTACAGCCCAGGGCATTGCATCGGACTTTAATGTTGTGCTCTCGGATGAAGCCCCAAATTTATTGAATCCCATTACAGTGAAAGGCAGCATAATACTTGTTTTGGGCAGCAATATATGCTCTTCCTTTTCTATTCCAATAAAAATCATGGTTACTCCTTCGCCTTTCTCTGCTGACTCCTGCCCCACAGGCCCGAATACTGCGCCTAAAATTTTGTTAGACTGGAGCTGGAACAGGCTTGAATTGGATGATTCAAGTTACAAGGGCAAAAGCTTGTGCGATAAAGGAAATTCTTTCAATGAGTACATTTACTGCGATGCAGCCCAATTCTCCCTGTCTCTTGCAAAGAAGATCGCGCGCTTCAAAAGCCAGGCTGTGGTCCCAGGCAATTTTTCTTTCCAGTCTTATTTGATGGCTGACTCTTTTTCTTCGGATTTCCTTGAAGACTTTTATTATTATAATACGACCAATTACTTTCTTGTCCCTGACGAGGTTGAGGGAGAGAATGCCTTGAATTATTTTTCTCCTGCAAAAATGTCTTTTGCTGTGCCCTCAGGAAAAGAATTGAGGCCTGGCCTCTATGACGTGAATGTTGAAGTAAAGGATGCTTACGTTAACGTAAAAATGGATTTGAACAAGAGCGCTGAGGTAATAGAAAAGGACAGCAATTTGAGCGTTTTTTATTTCCTGCCCTTTGACGGCGAAATAGGATTAAAGGACGGAATACTTGACAGGAAAGGCTATGGAGTAAAATATGACGGAGACAATATAATTGTTGCTTCTTTGAATTCAATAATTGACTCTGCTTCTTCTTCTAATTCATCTTCTCCTTTAAGAAGCATTAATTCAAAGCTGAATTCTTCTATTGATGAATTGAATAATTCAGAGAGCAGGGGCAAATTAATTGACCTTAAAAGGGCAGGCAATTACTTTGTTGATTTAAGCTTCAGCCCTGCTTATGCTAACCCATTACTGCTTGAAATGAAATTGAATGAGCTCTCTAATAATGCAAATGTTTATTATTCCCTAATCAACCCAAGCACTGGCTCAAAGATTAATATAAACATAGAGCCTTTCCTTGAATGGCTGCCTGCTGACAGAAAGCACTGCATTGGATTTGAAGAGGAAAGGCCTGACTCTTACACTGACTCTAAAACTGTTTCCTTTGATTCAAGCAACATCGCAGGTGGAATTGAGGATGTATTCAAGCTTTCATGGCAGAACCCAACAAAGACAGGGATCCTTTCATTGTATTCAGCAGTGTTCACCCCAACCCAAAGCTCTAACAATTATTCCCTGAAATTGCTTGACTACAGCAATCCAAGCAAGCGCTTTGGTGCCTTTGAGTATTATAAGCTTTACAGTGCAGACAACGAATCATTGATTGACGCCATAAACAATAACAGGATTCCATTGAATGGAGTGAAAGGAACAAGATTCAATGACCTGCTCAAGCAAGAAAACTACATTAAGTCCATTGCAAATGTCTTGGAAATGATTAAATCAAAAGATGTCTGCGTTGCAAATGATATTAATCACACTGTGCTTAAATGGAATTCAAACAAGCTTTACAGGGCAATAGAACAAAAAGTAATTGAATCAATCAACGAGTGCATTCCATTCATTGACACTGAAAGCCCTGATGTTTCAATTACCTCTTTGGGGGGGACAGTCACAACCCCTACTTACATTTTGACTGGAACTGCAACAGACAATGACATGATTGCTTCCTTGAGGTATAATAATTCTTCAAAGGGCTTTATTGACATAACCTCGAGCCTTAAGCCAGATACAAGCTTTTCTGTTGAAATAAATCTGATTCCAGGGCTTAATTCAATGATTGTCTGCGCCGAAGACCCTAACTACAATACTGAATGCACTGAACCAATTGAAGTCATTTACAATGCTCCAGCAGTTTGCGGTAATGGCATAATTGAAATTGGGAAAGGAGAGGACTGCGAGCCAGGCAACCTGAACGACCAGAACTGTCAATCTTTAGGATTTGATTTAGGAGATCTCGACTGCAACCCAACAACCTGCAAGTTCGATACAAGCAGTTGCACTTCAGGCCCAATTTCATGCGATAACGATGGAACAAAGGATTCAGGGGAGGAATGCGACGGCACTGACTTTGGAGACCTTTACTGCAGCGACTTCGGCTTTAACCAAGGCCAACTGAAATGCACTAACTGCAAAATATCAACAAGCAATTGCTCAAATTATCAATTGCCAGAATGCGGTGACGGAAAATGTTATCCTGGAGAGAACGCCCAGAACTGCCCTTCAGACTGCGCGCCTGTCTGCGGTGACACCTTCTGTGAAACAGGAGAGAACACTTATAATTGCCCATCAGACTGCCAGCTTCATTGCGGTAACAATGAATGTGAAGCTAATGAGGGAGAGAATTATGCTAATTGCCCCAAGGACTGCACGCAGGATGATACTGCCTGCGCCAATTACTGCAAAACACAAAAATTCTGCCTCACCCCTAATTATTGCTTTAGTTACACTGGGGGGTATTGTTCTTCTTCAGCAGAGTGTTTTACTCCTCCAAATGATACACCCTGCAAGGGCAGTTATACTTGGAACTCGTGTTCTGATTCCTGTTGCTGTACAGTAAATCCGCCTCCAGGAGATGCCTGTTACCTACCATAATTTATTTTAATTTTTTTCACTTGCTTAATTCTTTTTCTATTGCTTCATTGATTTTTTTTGCATCAAAGCCTAATTTGATTAATTTTGTCTGGCCTTTGATGCCTTGGCCTGAGGCCGAAGTTAGAATTAGTCCATACATTTCCAATTCATTTATGTATTCCCTGTACCATCTCGAGCTTACCGTGTTTCCCTTTAATTTTTTTGATAATTCCTTGTAGTAATCATATATTTCCCCTGAATAAAGAACGCCTTCTTCTTCTTTTCCTGTAATCCTTCTAACGCCTTTTTTTTGGAGGGAGAGTTCTGCAATGGACTTTAAAACAAGCTGCTGTTGTTCTGGCAGTGTTGAAATCATTGAAATTATGATTTCTTCTTCCACCTTGTTTTTTGCTTTTTTTACTTCTTCGTCGCTCACTGAACTCAAATTTTTTTGGTCTGCAATCTCTCCTGCCCTCAATAAAAGCATTACTGCAGTCCTTGCGTCCCCTGATTCCTGGGCTGCAATTGCTGCAGCCAGGTTTATTGCTGAGTCTTGGATTACAGCTGGCTTGAATGCCAATTCTGCCCTCTGCTTTAATATTGCCCTTAATTCTTCTGCGTTGTATGGGGGAAAAACCATTTCCTGCTGGCACAGGGAGCTTTTGGTTCTCGGGTCAAGCCTGTCCTTGAACATTAAATTGTTTGAAATTCCTGTTATAGAAATTGAGCCTTCCTTTACCTCATCATTGCTTCTGCTCAAGCTGTAAACCAGTTCATCCAAATCCTTGACCTTGTCTATTTCGTCCAATACAATTATCACCCTGCATGAATTCGAATTGCAGTATTCTAATAATTTATCGTAGACAAATCCTGCGCTGAATCCAATGAAGTTTTCTTCTGGAAGAAGTTCCTTTACTGCCTTTATCATGACCTTGTACTTTGAATTGTGGTTCCTGCAGTTTATGTAAATGCATTTCACTCTGGCATTCTTTTTTTCTGTTATCTCTTTCAGTTTCTCCATGACATGCTTTGTGACTGTGGTTTTTCCTGTTCCAGTCTTTCCGTAAATAAACAAATTGTCCGGCTTGCTGTTTTTGAGTGCAGAGGCAAGAATTTTAGTCATTTCCCCTATCTGCTTCTCCCTGAATGGCAGTTCCTTTGGGGCATAATGCTGGCTTATGGCATTCCTGTCCTTAAAAATGCTCTCTTTACTTAACTCTGCCTCGAATAAGTCCTCCCCCATAACACAATCCTTTTATCAGGAAATGATTTAATATTTTTTCAGTAAGTTTTTCAAACCAAAAATTTTGCTTTTTTATGGCGAAGTCAAAATCTTATTAATTGTTTATAATTATTTATAGCTTTTTTTTCTCCCGCAAAATTTTTTCTGTAATAATGTTTTAAATAATGTTTTCCCCAGATTCTTTTTATAAATTACTTTTTTTGGAGGGGTGATGGACTTATGGGTGTCATGGATAAGCTTTTCAAGAAGACTGATGACGTTGACATAGAGGATTTCTTGAACAATTTGGATGTAGAGGAAGAGTCTGTTGTGGAGAATGCAGATGCTTATGTAAAGCCTTATTCTCTGCTAAGAGACAATGACCCTGAAATTGTCATAGACGAATTGAAAAAGGGAAACATAATTTTGCTGAATGTAGGTGACCTTACAAAAAGGAATGCAATAAAACTCAGGGACATGGTAGGGCAGATAAAAAATGCAGCCCACGAGATTGACGGCGACATTGCAAGGATTTCTGCTGACAGAGTTTTGGTTACGCCTGCAAGGGTAAAGATTATTAAGAGAAAGGAATAATTCATTTTATTATATGAAATTGAAGGATTACTCCTTTCCTGTTTCTTTTTCTTTAGAGGAAGCCCTAAATTCAATCAAGGAATTCGCTGGGCCTAAAGGCTGGAAGAATATTGAATTGGCTGAAGCCTTCATGTCTTTTACGCCCTATTTTGTTTTTTCTTATGATGCATTCATTGAATCAAAGCCTGAACCTGAGGGTGAAGAAGAATCTTCCTCAGCAGAAAAAATTGTCTCAGAGACAATGAATGGAAAGGATGCATTGAATGCCCTTACATCGGAATTGGAGGAAGGAATTGCTGCTTCAGTGGATGAAGGCATTGAGCTCACAAAAGAGGTTGATGTGCCTGAAGGCATTGAGGTAGAAGAAAAGAACACTTTGATGACTGAGGACGAAGCAAGAAAGATTGCCCAAATAAAGGTTGCACAGAAATTAGGCGTAGGAAAAGACAATGTTTTAATCCATCAATTGCGCAAGCTTCTTTTTCCTACTGTTTTTGTTTCTGTCAGCATTGAAGGTGAAGAGCAGCAGGAATTTGTTTTCTCCGGCGTTGACGGCAGCATGCTTTCAGAAATTGAATTGCCTGAAAGAGGCCAGACTGCCTCAGAAGTTTTTAAGGACACCCTTTCAGATTTGAAGAGCCCTTCCAATTGGCTGAAGTACAGCTCTGGAATTGCCTCCGACCTTGCGGGAGGGCTAAAAAAAGGCGTGAGCGCAACAACCGCCCCGCACAGGAGATGGTTTGTCTGGGCCCTGCTTATAATTATTTTAATTCTTGCTTTTTTTTGGGCTTACGGTTGGGTCATTCACTGGCCTTGAAATATTGTTTGGATCTTATAATCTTATAAATTGTTTATAGCCTAATTTTTTTGTGTTTTGAATGCCTGTTGATGCTTTCTCCCTGCCGAAGGTGATGAAAGAGGAAATTTTTGCCTTGGTTTCTTCTGGCCATTATTCCTCAAAGTCTGAAGTAATAAAGGATGCTTTCAGGAATCTCTTGAGGCTGCATCCTGAATTGAGGACAGTGATTGCAGTTGAATTGTTTAAGAACAAGAGGATTTCCATTGGGAGGGCTTCAGAGATTGCTGGCCTGAATATTGCAGAATTCAAGCAGAAATTGAAGGACCGAGGAATAAAGCGCTTGACCAAAGGAAAAAAGGCAAGAGAGATTGATGAAAAGCTTAAGGAAGTATTTACTTGAAGGCATTGCTTGAACTGGACTGCGCGAGCATTTTTTTGAAGCACAACAGAATTCTTCTCTTGAAAAAGCTTTTCGGAGAAAAAGAGATTTTTGTTTCAAATTTTGTTGCCTCTGAGCTCAAGAATTGTTTTGGCAGGAATTCAGCAAAAATCCTTTCTTCAATCAAATCAGTAGAATTGAGTTCAGGGGAATTAAAGGAATTAAAGAAGTTAAGAAAAAAGTTTCCTGAGATCCTTGAAGCCGAATTATCCTGTTTTGTTGCGTGCAGGAAAAGGCATTTCCTTTTGATTTCAAACGATCATTTGCTCAATGAATTGTGCAATAAAGAAAAAGTAAGGTTTCTTGACTTGGAGGAACTGCTGCGGGCTTTTCTCATAAAAAAAATTCTGAACCAGAGTCAATTGTATTCCCTCATAAAAGAATTAGAACATAATGAAGGCCTCATAATCCACAGCAAGCAGGAGCTGTTGAGCTGAATCCTCAGCAAGTATTTTAAATAAGAAATACTCTATTGTTAATTAGAGGTGATAGATTAATGCCAGTGCGGAAAGGAAAAAGAACAGTTAATGTTAAAGGGATTGTTATGAGGAAGCCGCCTTACGGCAGATTCTATTCGCAATTACAAAAAAAGTCGAATGCTGCTCGTGAAATTTTAAAAAGGGAGGCAATTTATAAAGATCAATACAAGGAACTTAAAAATTCAAAAGCACCATTTAGGCAAGGAAATTTTGTAATTGTTTATATTAAAACAAGAGATCCGCTTTTAGGTATTACTCAGCATTTTGGGTGTATTACAAATAATAAAAAAGTGGGGATTACCCATCGAGAGAAAATTTCTTCTGATTTCAGCAGCTTCAAAATGGTCAAATTGAAAAGACCAATAATTATGCCCACCAAATCAGTTCGGATGACTCACGTGGCAATAGTTGGCCACCAAAAAAGAAAATAAAAAATAAAATTTAAATCTACCATTCAGATGTACTCGTACAATGACTTCTGCTCTGCTTTCTCGTTTGTGAATACTGAACTTATCTCTCTTTCTGCCAATTCAATCCTCTGCCTCAAATAGTCGCTGAGCCCGTATTCCCTTATGGTGTCCTTTGCTATCTTCAGATACTTCCTTACAGAGCCTTCAGCTATTGTGAGAACCAGATTGCCTCCGTCGCATTTAGTGCATTTCCCGCTTAATGGTATCCTTCTGTATTTTGTATTGCAGTTAGTGCAACGAAAATTCTGCTTGCTGAATGCCCTTGTGTTTCCAATAATGTCCGGAAGGAGATGGCTCACTATCACCCTTTCCAATGCATCCTTTTCTTCCACTGCCATTATTTTTGATTGCAGCTGCGCCTGCCTCTTGATTTTTTCTTCCATTGTCTTCAATTGAACGTACTGGCTCATTTTAGGCCCTAAATCGAATTCCTGTGTTTCATGAGTATAATTTATGTTTGTGTACTGCTCTTCTGTGCCCAGCTTCTTTTTCACTGTTGAAATTGATTCAATAGGCCTGTCATTGAATTCCAATGTTTTCTCGTAGAACTCCAGGGGGTATTCTGTAACTGTCTCCATTTCGTAAACCTCATTGTCTATTTCTGCTGGATTCAAATTAACAGTGAAAACTAATGGGGCGTCCATTCTTCCACCCCTAGAACCTGAGAGATAGTGGTCTGAAAAATTGAGCAATGCATCCATCAAAAGCAATATTGAATCTTGATCTCCATCACAATTTCTCCTTTTGCACATTATGAAGTAAGGGTGGCCCCATCCTACTCTCGCTTTGCTGTATCCTATTATTCTTCCAACAATCCCTGCTGAGGTGTGCGGAGCCAGACCTATTATCAATTCTCCTATAAGGTCTTCTTTTGTTTTTGAATTGTAGAATCCTTTAAGGCCATAAAATTTTTCCAATTCTTCGTCTATGAATTGGCTTACCCTTACAAGCCAGTCCCCTGCCTTCTCGTTCACCACAATGTCCTGCGGGAACAATTCTATTGTCTGCCCTTCATTTTCAATTTCTTTTCCGTGAATGTCCTGCTTGTACCCCAATTCCTTTGCTTTCTGCACGCTCAATCCAATCTCTTTTGGCTTGAAGTGCGTTAAAGGCGCATTCAATAATTCAAACCTTGATGTTCCGTCCCTGAAAACGTGTATGTCATGTTTTGCCCTAAGAATGCCTTTTTCTATTGGCTCGGGCTCTTTTGCTTCACTGAACAGCCCTTTCACCCCTTTCACTGTTTCAGGCATTTTTATTTTGAGTTTTTCTAATGCCTTTCCGACAATTTCCTGCAGGTCAATTTCCTGCTCCTGGGATTGAACTAAACGCGAGTTGCATTTAGGGCATTTTTCTTTTCCTTTGCTTGTTGTGCCGCACCTCTCGCACAATCCTGTTTTTTCTGTTCTTGCCCCGCATTCAATGCATTTCTGCCCAAAATTTATTGCATTGCATTTAGTGCATTCATACAATCCTATTTCCACTTTTATGAGTCCCTGCTTTGAGTTCCTGTCAGGAAAGGATTCAATTGCCTTGTTAATGCTTCTTGTGTTGCCTCCTGCAAGCCCTATTGGAAATAATACGTGAGGGTTTCCCTTCATTTCCCTTGGCTTTGCCTGCTCTGGCCTCCCCATTCTTGCTCCAATGAAGAATCCTATTTTATCCCTTATCTTTAGCCCTGAATAATTCGAAAGGCTTTCCAATATATTTTCAATTTTTTGGGGCAGTTCCTGTGTGCTCAATGCGCCCAATGTTTTCAGGAAGCTGTAAGCATACTTTTCTTTAATTGCAATTTTTCCTTCTTTTATTTTGTGCGGGACCCCAATCTTTTGCAGTATTTCTTTTGTTTTTTCTTTTAATTCAAATTTTGCTTCAATTATTTTTTCCTTTTCAAATATTTTTTCTGCTTTCCTTGCCTCCTTCATTAATTCAAGCATTTCCTCGTTTGAGAGGATGCAGTAATAATGCAGGAATTTCGGGTGCAATGGAATTCCTAATTGCAGGCTTAATTCTATTGCAGTGAACTGGTCTATTGCATAAATATCTTCAAGCAACTTTTTTTCATCAAAACCAGAAATCTTTTTGCCTTCTCTTAATGCTTTATCTAATTCTATTTTCCACCATTCCTCAACGTAAGGAGAGGGCAGCAGTGGATGAGAGGTCTTCCTGAAGTCTCCGTAAGTTACAAGCAAGTCCCCCAAAAAAAGAATTTTTTTTATTTGGTTCTTCAGTTCAGTTGAGTCTTCAATTGAATTTAATCTTCTTACTTCTCCGTCTTTGAGCAGTACTATTGGGCCGTTGATTTCAGTGCAGGGGAATAATTGCGCTGCCTTTCCAGGCCTTTCAATCCTTATGTGTGTGCCTACTGCAATGAATTCGTCTAATGCAATCATTGTCGCGGGATTTATGCCTTTGCCCATTATTCCTGTGTTTCTTGCCCTCCCGTATCTTATCCTAAAGCCTCCCTGCTTCATTGGGTATGCAAGCAAGGGCCTTCCTGCTGCAATTCTGTCCAAGTACTTGAAGTTGGGTTTTATTTCTGTTTTTGTTTCAGTTGATTTCTTTACTTTCACTATCTGCTCCAAGTAACTCCAGTCCAAGCCTAATTGTTTTGCCCAGTCCATTACCTTTAATGCTTTTAATGCAAGCCCTTCTGTTACCACTAAGCCTACTCCCCCCCTTATCCTGTTTGTAGGAATTCTTTCAAGGTCCCTGTGCACTGAAACCTCCCTTAATTCTGTTGGAACCCCGTTAATGCATACAGGACAGTTTCTTACAATTATCCTTATTTCGTCTTCTGTCATTGTGTATTGCCTTGAAACAATTTCGTTCTCGTAAATTATTATTTCCTCTACATATCTTTCTATTTCGTCTTCTGTCGGCTTGTATCTGTCCAAGTTCATAAGCTTTCTTGCATAGTCCCCCAAAATTAACGGGAGAACTGTTGAACTGCCCCCGGCAGCCCTTATCGGGCCAGCATAATATACATCAACATACTTGCTTCCGTCAAAGTTTTTGCTCACGCAAATCTTTGGGACACCGTCAATTGGAGCAACAACAACGCCTTCGGTTTCTATTACTAAGCAGGTTTTTATTGCCTGCTCAATTCTCTTGCTTTCATCTTCTATTGTGCACCATTCCTGTTCTATTATCTCCTTGAATAATTTGAATATTACTTTTATTCTGTCTCCTTTGAGTTCCTTGAACAACTGCCTGTATCTTTGCGCTACACCTTTAGGTCCTATAATGCTTTCTGTCCTCTCTGCAAGGTCTGTCACCGGAATGCATTCCACTTTTTCTTCTATATCCAATCCTTTTTCTCTTGCTTCTTCTGCTATCTCAAACCTTTTTTTTACCTTTTCTTTTAATTCACTGAAATACTCTTTTACGTCTTTTCTCGCAAGCAATTCTGTCTCCTTGAATTTTGCCTTCATTATTCTTCCCCTTTGCCTTCAATTTCTTCTTCTAATTCTTCTTCTAATCCTATTTCTTCTGCCACTGTGCCTTCGCCTGCTGTTTCGGAGTAGAAGCTTTTCTCTGTTATTTTTCCTGTGCTTAATTCCATTACTACTGCAATGCCCGGAGTTGGAACATGGCCTTGCTTTACTTGGAATTCTGTTCTCTTCTGCCAGGTGCCGCAGCTTACAACAATTGTGCCCCTGTATTCCCCGTAAGAATTATGGTGCAGGTCTCCTTCAAAAAATAAATCAGGCAGTTCCTTTATTGCCATGTAATCCTTTTTTTCCGGGACATAAGGCCTCTTCATGCCGTAGCAGGGCATTAAGTCTCTTTTCTTGAGCAATTCAATCATTGCCTCGTGAGGCCTGCTGTAGCTAAGAAAGCTCACGCTTGAATAAAGGTCGTGCACTGAAGGCCCATGATACAGCAGGCATTTCAGCCCTTCTATTTCAATCCATCCAGGGCTGCTCAGGAAATGAAAGTTCTTCCTCTCATATAATTCAGGCAAAAATTCTTGGGGTATTGCAGGCTGCGGGTCAGCGAACCTTACTGCATCGTGCTGTCCTGGAATCATTATTACTTCAATGTGCTCTGGCACTTCCCTCATTAACTGCTCAAACTTCTTGTACTGATCATAAATGTTCCTTATGCTTAATTCGTTTATTTGTTCTGGGTAGATCCCAATGCCATCAACTAAATCACCAAGGATAAGCAAATACTTGATTTTTTTTACTGTTTCAATTTCTTTTTCTGGCACGTTCTTGCAGTTTAGCCATTCAAGGAATTTATAGAAAGAGTGCTCTAAGAAGAGTTTGCTTCCCACGTGCAGGTCAGATATTGCAATCAGACTCACTTCCCTTTCAGCTTTCTTGAATGTCCTGAGAGGCAACTCAGGCAAGAATATTTCTTTTATTATTATCATTCCCTCTGATGCCTTTATTGCCTTGATTCCAATGACATTGTCGCATAATATTGTTTCGCTCAATTTATTCAATTGAAGGTTTTCTTTTGACACTACTGCAATGCATTCTGCTTCAAGGTCTTCAATCCTGAATGCAATGTTTCCTGCTTTTGTCTTCCATTTCTCTCTCACCATTGCAATTAATTCTATTTCATTGTTTCTTGTAATTGTCCTGAGCCTTTTAATGGGTCTTGGATTGAAGTTGGGCCTTTTCCTGAGCATTTCTGACAGGCTCAGAAACTTGTCCTGAAAGTATACAATAAAATCCTTTACTTTTCCCTCAGAAACAGAATTGCTTGTAACATTTAATTCTTCTATAAGCCTTATGTCCGGCTGAAGTTCCCTTGCATTGCAAGAAGTTTTTTTTTTCTTTTCCTCTAAGCCAAATTTTTCCTTGATTTTTTCTTCCAACATGCCCTTTGAGATAATGAAGGCGTTCTCTTCAGCCAATTCTTTAAGTAACTCCTTATATTCAATTGGCCTTCCGGCTAATAATTCCATGGCCTTTGAGTCCAAAACCAGATTGTTCTCTTCAGCAAAATTCAGTATTTCTTTTTTTCTTTCTTCTAATTCCATTTTATACAGGCCTCACTTTGCTTTCTCCTTTAATGCTTCCAATTGGCTTATTATAGTCCAGATGTCTGTCCTTGTATGCGAAGGCATGTTAATGTCATTGCTTATGTCGTCCAATAAATAAATGGCTGAGCTTATGTTCACGCCTGATTCTTCCTTGCCTTCCTTCACTTTTTCTCTTGCTTCTTCCACTGCCCTCCTGATGTTTCTTGGAACGCTTGTATCGTTTATTACTGTCTCCATTAATTCGACTACATTGCCCGTGTCAATTTTTTTGTCCTTGCTTTTCTTGCCTTTCATTTTCTCGCCCCCTTTTTTTGGCTGCCGTAAAGAAAGAAAAAGTCCCCATTAAATTAGTGCAGAGAAAATGCTTAAAAAAGCATTTCAATTTTCCCCCAGCCCAAAAAAACAGCAAAAAGAAGCCTGAAAAGGCATTATGGTTTAAATACCTAAACAGCATTATTATAATCAATTAATTTGTTTTTATTATAGAGGGGTTTGATTATCCCTCTGTATTTTATGGTTTGTAGAAACTTTTTTTAATCTGGCGTTATAGAGCTTTATTTTGCTTTGTTTTTGTTTTTTCTCCTCAATTTTTTCTTA
>Ga0315289_10006581_pt1 | contig 17055 bp, 8 predicted proteins | sample YL17G11_40_MG_FD_203452 | JGI IMG/M metagenome (GOLD analysis project Ga0315289, IMG submission 203452) | Sediment microbial communities from Yellowstone Lake, YNP, Wyoming, USA - YL17G11_40 | ecosystem: Environmental > Aquatic > Freshwater > Lake > Sediment | place: USA: Wyoming | collected... | reverse complement strand
GAGCCCTCAGTGCTTGTCGTGCACCCACACGCCGGTCGCGCCGACGTAGATGGTCTGCACGCCGTCCTGGTTGATCACGGTCAGCGCGCCGGGCCAGATGTCCAGGCCCCGACAGACGGGGGCGGCAAACTCGGCACATCTTGTGCCCCAGGTGGCGCCGCCGTCACCGCTTTCGCGGAAGACGGCGATGCCGGCGTTGTACACGCGCTCCGGGTGCAGCGGATCCAGGGCCAGCAGCCTGCCGCTGTCCTTGCCCTCCGCAATGACCTGCCAGGTGGCGCCGCCGTCCGTGCTCTTGAACACCTGCCCCGCGCAGGCATACACCACGTTGGGGTCGTGCGGGTCGATCAGCACGCAGAAGAACGCGCCCTGCGCGTGCTGCACTGCCTGCCAGGTTGCGCCCCCATCCTGCGTGCGCCACAAGGTCCCGCGCCCCTGGCCGTCCGCGGCGGTCTCGCTACCTCCGAAGAATACGCTGTCGCTGCGCGAGGGATGCGCGGTGACGCCCCGCAGCTCGCTGCAACCGGGTGGCAGCGTCGCGATGGGACTCCATGAACGCCCTGCGTCCCGGCTCACCAGCGCCACGGGGGCGTCGTGGCCGGGCGACCCGTAGGCCCAACCCACCGCGTAGACCACGCGGGGGTCGGCCGCGCAGAACGACAGGGCTGCGATGGATGGCATGGCACCGTGGCCCGTCGGGCTGGCCGGCGTGCCAAAGACCGTCGACCAGCTCTGACCGCCATCGCTGCTGCGCAAGATGCAGGGCTGGATGTCGCCTGTTATGCCGGCCAGGACGATGCGGGGGTCGGCCGGATGGATGGCCAGGCTGTGCCACTCCAGGGCGCCTTTCAGTTGCGTCCAGGTGGCTCCGTCGTCCTGGCTCACGTAGCCGCCCAGCACGCCGCCTGGCACGAAGAACTTGCGCTTGTCCTGTGGGTCAACCACGATAGCCTGCGGGTAGACCACGGTGTGGATGCCGACGGATTGGCTCTCCCAGGTCTGGCCTCCGTCCAGGCTGATATACACGCCGCCGCGATCGGTGCCGGCGTAGAGCTTGCCGGGCACGAACGGGTCGGCGACAAGAGCGCGGCACGCTGCGGCGCTGGTTGGCAGCGCGCCCCCCACCAACCACTTGCGTTTGGCGGCAGCGTCATCGGCGCGGTGCACGTCGACGGCGGTGGCGGCGTAGAGCTGGCCCGGCCGCTGCAGCGCCGCATACAGGCCCGCCTTGTCGTAGCACGGCTCCCAGGTGCGGCCGCCGTCCGTGCTGCAGAAGAGCAGCCCCTCATCCCACTCCTCGTGCTGGTCTCGGCGCGCGCGGGGACCCCAGGGCGGGACCGGCTCCGCGCCGGCGTACAGGATGGTGGGCGTGATTGGATCGATCAGCAGCGAGGTGAACGCCGCCGCCACGGTGGAGCTGTAGGCCAGCGTCCAGTGCGCGCCGCCGTCGTCGCTGCGGTAGATCACGCCTAGGCTGCGCTCGCCCTCAGCCTGGGCACCCGCGGCGTAGACCGTCTGACCTTGGACGGGGTCGATGGCCAGGGCCAGGAACTCGCTGGACATCCACCACTGGCAGGTCAGCGGCGTCTTGAACACCGGCTGCCAGGTGGCTCCGCCGTCGCTGCTGCGCATGATGAGGCCACCAAAGCAGTCCTGCGGCATGTCGGATTGCCAGCCCGCGGCAAAGATCGTGCGGGGGGAGCGCGGGTCAATCGCCGCGGCCTGCAGGCCGTAGCCGCCCGTGGCGGTCCACGTGCTGGTGAACACGACAGTCCAGTACATTCCGCCGTCGCTGCTCACGACAATCAGGTCCTCATTCCAGCCGCCCGCCCCCACCGCGCAGATCGTGTCGCTGAGCACCGCCAGACCGCGCAGGTCGTAGCGCGAGGCGAACACGGGCCTCCAGGTGGCGCCGCCGTCGGTCGTGCGGTAGATGTGCGAGTTGGCGGTGTAGCCTCCGGCTCCGAGAGCCCCGCCGGGCATGCCCACGATGGCGAACAGCGTTCCCGAGACGTCCGCGCGCGCGGCCAGGGCCGTGACCTGCCCGCCCGCGAAGGTCGGCCCGCCCAGGGGCTGGATGTCGCCCGAGCGGTTCTGTGGGGCGGGGTCGCGCAGCGTGATGTCGCACGCCGGCAGCGGGCCGCGGGCCTTGGCCAAGTCAAGGGCAAATGGCTGACCCGTGTTGTCCGGATCGTACCAGCCGCTGGGGTCGGGCCAGTCCAGCACGCCGTTGTCGTTGGCGTCCAGCCAGGCCTGCAGGGTAAAGTTCTGCGCGTTCACCGTCAGCGTGTAGGCGCCCTGGCAACCGTAGCAGCTCGTTTCGGTCAAGACCTGCCGGCCTTCCAGTCCGCCCAAGGCGCGCACCGTCAGCCAGTGCCCGTTGCTCTGCGCGCCGCTGTAGCGCACCGTGCACGGCACGGTGCCCGCTGGCGCGGCCCGCAAGGTGATGGCCACGCCATCACTCGTGCCGCCTGAGCGCACGGCGGTGGGGTTGGGTTGGCCGTCGCCATCCGGGTCGAACCAGACCACCGCGTCATAGGGCAGCGGCGCGCCCGGATGGCCGGTGCGGTTGAGCCAGACGCGCACGTAATAGTCGTCCTCGCTCAGTCCGGGGAAGGCGTACTCGCCGCCCGAGCCGGCAAGCTGCGTGCTGCTGACGACCAGGCCGGTGGGGCTGCGGTAGAGCTCGACCCGTATCTGAGCAGCGGCGCTGCCCTGCCCGGCGTAGGACACGCTGCCACGCAGCGTACCGGGCGGCGCGCGGGTGGGCGGCGGGGCTTCGGTGGGGGTGGCACCTGGCAGCCCCTGGCCGCAGCCGGCCAGGCCCAACAGAAGCATGAGCCACAGAGCGCAGGTCAGCAGCAACCAACCAAAGAACGTGCGACTCATGGATGCACCTCCTCATGTGCCGGCCCATGCGGAGCCCCCAGAGCTCCGCATGGGACATCAAGAGGCTGCGTTGCAGTGCGGCGGTGCGGGTCCGATCTGTTCACATGATACGCCGGCGCTCCGCGTTCGTCAAACCAATCAGGTCCATCCGCGGCCTGCACAGCAAAGTGCCACCACACCGATCTGCTCGGATCATTCGACTATCATACATCTATCCGTGTGAATCCGTGCCATCCGTCGAATCCGTGAACAGTCCCTGCTACTGGCTTGTAGGCGCTGCGCCTCCCTTTTCAGACTCACTCGCGCACGATGATGGGTAGGTAGACCCGCGAGGCCCAGCCCGCGCGCTGGGCGGTCAACCAGCGCAGCAGGGCGCGTGCCAAGGGCGCGTTGTTGCGGTACTGGAAGAAGTCGTCCTGGAAGGGGTTGTCGGAGACGGCGGCCAGGCGCATCGGCCCCACCTCGTAGGCCGCGGCGATGGTAAAGGGACCGGTTGGCTCGCCTGGGTCCTGGTCCATCTCCCCGTCCAGGTCGCCGAAGACGTTGCCGTCGGTAAAGGCCAGCGCCACGGCGGGGCTGCTGACCCGCAGGGAGCCTCCCCAGTTGGTGCGGTAGGCCGACACGCCGGCGACGGCCGGGTGGGGGCTAAAGTCGTCCACGTTAAAGTCGCCGTCAGGCCCGGGGGCGAAGAGCAAGTAGGAGTCCAAGTTGATGCCCCTGGGCCGGGTGAGTGCGTTGACGATGTCCCGCTGGCCCGGGTCGCCCAGGACGAGAACGCCGCCGCCACGCGCCAGGAAGGCGCCAACCGAGGCCAGCTCGTCGGTCGTCAGTGGCTGGGTGGGCACGCTGAGCATCAGCGCGTCGTACCCGGACAAGAGGGCCGTGGTCAGCAACTGGTCCGCGTTGCGCACGAGGGTGAACTCGTCCGCCAGGGTCGTGGCCAGCGCCCCGAAGTAGACCCACTCGGGGTGCCCGGGCACCAGGGCCTGTGCCCGCTGCCAGGAGAGGGTGTTGGCCTCGGCGTGGGCCTCGTCAAACAGCACCCGACGCAGGCCGGGGCGTCGCGTGGGCGTGAGCGTCGCCCGCGTGGTCGGTGTCGGCGTCGCTGGCGTGGTCGACGTCTTGGTCGGCGTCGCGCTGTAGGTACGTGTGGGCGTGTGCGTTGGGGTCGGCGCGCCCCCGGCCACGCACTTGCTCAGCACGATGTCATCCAGGTAGACGCCCTCGGGGAGGCTCAGCGACGCGTCGCTCTGGAACAGAAAGCCGAGCCATACCTGGCTCTGGCCTGCCAGGTCGAACGCGTCGGTGATATCGTTCAGATTCCCGGCAAATTGCTGCCAGCCATTGCTGCTGCCACTCAACGGCCAGGTGTGGAAGGAGTCCCCATCGATCGAGACGCCGCAGAAGAGCTTGTCGTAACCCTGTTCGGTCTGCAGCCAGTACTGGAAAGACACTCGCGCCGTGCTCGCGTCTTGCAGGCTGAACGGGCCGTACAGCATCCAGCAATCGGCATTGTCCACATAGTTGGACCCGCAGGCCAGAGCGGACCCGCTGGCGCCTCCTCCCACGGCCCAGCCGCTGTAGGAGCCGGCGTAGGGACGGCAGGCGCGCTTGCCCCACTGGTACGGGGCGGCTTGGCTGTTCGAGTCGGAGACCCGCCAAACGCCCGGAAACCCGGCCTCGAAGCTCTCGCTGAGGATGGTGACCCAGCACGCCTGAGACGTGGGCGTGGGCGTCGGGCTGAAGCTAGGTGTGGGCGGCGTGTCTGTCGGCGTCGGGCTGAAGCTGGGCGTGGGTGGTGTCTCCGTCGGCGTCGGTGTTTCCGCTGCGACGGACAGCCCGGGCAGGAAGCCGCCAGAGAGTGTGTAGCCTGCGGCGCTGAGCACACCGGCGTCGGGCTGGCCCGCGGCGCCGCTCAGGGCGTAACTGCCGCCGCTGCTCGTTCCCCCGCCGCCATCCACGCTGAACCAGGTCAGATCGTAGCCGCCGCCGGTCTGCGCAAAGGCGACAATCGCCAGCGTCAGCAGCGCCAGCACGGCCACGAGCATGATGCGTGTAGTCGGTTTGAGGTGTATCATGTCCTTAGTCTCCCTCCCGGCCCCATCAGTGCAGCACCACGGCGCCGCCCGCACGGATGCGCACGGCACCGCCGGCGGTGTTGGCCGCGATGCGGATGCCACGGTCAAGGTCGCCGCGCGAGAACAGGTTCAAGGCCCCGGTGCTGCTGTTGTAGAATCTCACCATCCCGCTGCTGGCCGTCACGCGCACGCCGGGCAGGAACTGCAGGTTCTGCGGCCCTGTGAAGGTCACGTTGCTCCCGCTGGCGTCCCGGTCAAAGTAGCGGTAGTTGAAGAGGTTCTGCGGTGCGTACGTGCCGCTGAGCGTGGCGCCCAGGGCGTTGTCCGGAACGATGCCAACGAGCATGAATTCCTGATTGAGAACGCTCTGCGGCAGTTGATCCAGGTTGTACCAGGCGTCAGAGGCATTACCTTGCCAGCCGTAGTTCATGTGGTACTCGCGATCATTCACCGGGCTTCCGAACTCTTGCCAGCCATCTGCCACAATACAATGCCCGGACCCGTCGGGATATCGGATGACATATTGGATCGGCCGGTTCTGGTTCAGTGTGGATGTGATCACATTGAACCAGCCGACACCGGTCATACCAGCCTCGTTTCGATATCTCGGAGTCGGTGAGCTGTAGCGGAAGTGGCTCGCGTATGCCTCAGGCATACCGGAGGCGACCCCTTCAGGTGATATGCCAGAGCTGCAAACACCATAGTCCATGTTCACCGCGACTCCGATTTCGTAGCACAGCTCGGCGACCGCGTCCAGGTGGGTGTTGGTCAGGTCATGTCCGTAGCCGTCTTCCCACTGGCCGCCGCTGAGGGTGTAGGTGATGGGGATGTGCGCCCAGTCGTAGGTGTCGTCATAGTCCCTGAGCAGGCTTGCGGCGGGGACCAGCGTACCCCCCTGACCGTCCGCGCAGGTGTCCTCGCCGGTGGTGTCTCCATCCCCATCCCACGGATCGATGTGGATGCCCTCTCCCGACGGCGGCCAGCCCCAGTAGTACATGATCTGCGCGGCCGCCAGGGCCACGCACCCCACCAGGGTGCGATGGTTGTTCAAGCCGGGCGGCGTCATGCGGTTGAATGGCTCGCCCTGGTGCCAGTCCGTTTGGAGCATCCAAGTCCTGGACTGATAGTTGCGCAGGGCCGCCACAGTGGCCTGCGTCTGCAGGAAGCGCGCCGGTTCCATGCTCAGGGTGGCCCAATCCACGCGCTCGTCCTCTTCGAGAGTCGCAGCCAGGTCGTCGGGTGTGGCGGCCGGCAGGTCCTGCGCGTACGCCAGCAGGCCGTCCTGCATGCGCTGCAGCTCGTCCTTGATGAAGCCGGCCATGCCGTCGTCACGGATGGGATCCACGTCGTCCTCGTCCGAGTAGATCTTGACCGGCGTCAGGGCGGTAAAGAGCGAAGTCACCACGTAGCCGCGCGGCTTCACCGGGCAGAAGTACCCCAGAAGGCGGCCTGCGCGGCTCAACTCCTGGCCGGGTTGCACATCGACCACAGTTTGTCCGGCCCAGTGACCCTCGGCCTGGACAATCAGCGCCACCCAGTTGGTCGCAACGGTCTGAGCCTGAGGCATGGATATCTCCACCAGCGCCGGATGCGAGATGGATCGCGCGGGCGCCTGCGCCAGGACCGGGCTCAAGGGCAGCAGAAGCAGCAGTGCAATCGAGAAGGATCTGCGGATCATGGTCATCCTCCTCTACTGCAGGGTGACCAGGATAAGGATCAGGCCCTTCTCGCCGCTCTTGAGATAGCCCATGGCCTTGCCCAGGATAGCGCCCTGCGATTGGGCATAGTCGCCGACCTTCATGGCGTAGCCGGGGGTGGCAGACGTGGTCAGCAGGTCGCCTGGCTGGATCGCGCCCGAGCTGGCGTCCATGTAGCAGTACACCCGCCCGGCCAGCGCGACGGGCTGCCCGCCGGCCACTTCGTCGCCCAAGCGCACGCCTGATCCCAGCCCATTGGCGCCCGCCACGACGCCCGCCACCTTGCGATCGTAGGCCTGCGCGCTCAGGCGCAGCGAGCCGGGGCATTGCGAGTCAATCGCCACCACCATGCCCGGCAGGATGGCCTGCTCGCCCGACATGGCAAAGGTCTCGGCATAGTCCAGCCCCGCGCCGATCTCCACCACCGCATCTCCTTGAGCATCTGAGACGCGGATCACACCATTCTTCACGTCCAGCTTGGCCTTGGGGTCCACCGTGCCGATGCCCACGTTGCCGTTTTCGCGCACCTGGAACAGGGGTGTCAGTAAGCCATCAATGTCTGACATATCCTCGCCGGTGCTGACAAATCGCTTCGCCGCGACGGTGAACGCGTTCCTATTGTTTTTGTACATCCATACGATCGGCGAGGATACGTTAGCGCCCTCGATGAAGCCGATCCCATCATCGGTGTTCCAGTTGCTCGTGATCGCAGAGAGCGTGGCGTTGCCGCCCGGAGTACTCGAAGGGAGATTCCACTTGTTGATCAGACTGGTACTGCTGATCGTCGCGCCTCCGCTCAAGTAGATCGCCCTTCGCCCACTGGCTGCGACAATATCGAGTTTCGCCCTAGTGTCGGTCGTTCCGATTCCCACTGTGCCGTCGTTCAGGATCGCCAACTTGGTCGCGTGGCCCGCACCCTGGATCAGAAAGCCGTTTGAAGCGCCTGGGCCGTCTCCACCGTAGTAGATGCACGGCCAGTTGTCGTGCCAAGTGAGCAGGACATTAGCGGCGCGGTTGTTGGGGTTGGACGCGATCAGCTCGGCCACCCGCAGCGCGTAGGGTGCGGGGCGGAGTTGCTGGCGCGGACTGAGGGTGGTGTAGGCGCCGCTGCTGCTGCCTGGACGCACGCCGATCTCCAGGTAGCGCGCCGTGCCGGTGAAGACGCTGCCAAAGTCCAGCGCCACGCTAAAGAGCCCGTTGGACACGGCTACGTCGCCCAGGGTGAGCGTGCCGCTCACCTGCGCGCCGGCGCTGAGGGCGTCGTACAACTTGAACTGCAAGTCATACGCGCCGTTGGCCGGGTTGCCGCCGTCCGTCAGGCGCCCCTGGTAGGTGAACGCCGTGCCGAGCGGCGAGTCCACAGCAGCGAGCGCTACCTGGACATCTGCCGGCGCCACGGCGTCCGGCGGCTGCGGCTCCTGCGCCCGGCTCGATGCCACGACCAGCAGCAGTCCCAGAACCACTACACTGAGCACGATCCGTTTCCCTTTCATTTGATTCCTCCCAAGCAAGATTGGTGATCGGCCTCCCACATCTCAACCTTTCGCCTCGCACAACCCGTGCGAATCCGTGAACCGTCGGTTCCATGGGCGGCCTCAGGGCCTGGGCCGCCGGATGATGGGCAGGTAAGCGCGGTTGCGCACGACAAAGGTCCGGGTGAGCGTGGGAGTGCGGCCCGGCGTCGCGGTGCGCGTGGGCGTGGGCGACGGCGCTGCGGCGTTGGTCCAGCGCTGGCCGTAGACGTCCCAGGAGCCGCCCAAAGCGTCCTGCCAGACGATCAAGAACTGGCCGCTGTGCGTGTCTTGCGCCAGGTTCGGGTTGTTCTGGATGTCGCCGCGCACCGAGAGGCCGAACGGCGCGCCCTGCACCAGCCCGTCGGCTCCCAGGCGCGCGCCCCACACGTCCTGGTCGGTGGTGGCATTGTCGGTCACCCAGGTCAGCAGGTATTCGTGCGTCACGCGGTCGTAGCCCAGGGCGGGCGTGCTCGCGCCCCACTCGGGCGCGCTGATGGCAAACGGGCCGCCCAGCGCAGCCGCGTTGGCATCCAGCCGCCGCCCGAAGATGCGCCCCTGGCCCACGTCGTCGCCCCACACCAGCAGGTACTCGTTGGCCTGTTCGTTCCAGACCGTGCGGTGGCCCCACAGTCCACCGCTGGCGCTGGCCAGCAGCAGCTCAGCACCCAACAGCGCGCCCTCGGCGCTGACGCGCTGCGCGCGGATCTCGCCCTGCTCGCGGCTGCGATAGTCCTGCCACGTGATCAGGTACTCATTGCTGCGCGGGCTGAAGCACACGCAGGCGCTCTGCTGCGTGTCCTCGGCCACACAAATGGCCAGGTTGCGGCCCAGCAGCGCGCCCTCGGCGGAGAGACGCTGCGCGTAGATGTTCCAGGTGTCATTCGTATCGGCGGTCCAGGCCACCAGGTACTCGTTGCGCGCCGGATTGGTGGCGGCGCGCGGCGATCCCCCGTCGTTCGAAGGCGTGTCGCGTGAGACCAGGATCTCCGCACCGGAAAGCTGCCCGGCGACGCTGACGCGCTGCGCTAGGATTTCAACGTTGTTTTCGTGGGCCAGGTAGGTCACCAGGAAGTCGTCCCGCGTGGGCAGCGCCACGACCCAGGGCATGTTGCGCAGGTTGCCGCGCCGCGAGATGATCACCTCTTGCCCCAGCAACGCGCCGTCCGGCCCCACCAGGCGGCCACGGACGTCATGGTCCGTTCCGGAGTGATAGTCGCGCCAGGCCACCAGGAAGCGGTCGTTCTGGGCGTTGTAGGCCACGGCGGGGACCTCCTGGCCCTTGCGGCCCGCTGCCACGATGATGCCGCCCCCCGCCAGCACGCGGTCCTGGCGCACGCGTTGCGCGTCGATGTCGGGTTGTCCGTTGGTAAAGTTCTCACGCCAGACCACCAGGTAGTCATCGCTGCCGCTGCGTGGGGCCACCTGCGGCATGTTGCGCCAATTGGCGCCCGTGCGCAACTGTACGTTGCCAGTGGCCGTGCCGCCTGTGGTGATGGTGCAGACTCGGATCTCGGACGAGGTGGTAAACGCGATCATGAACTGGTCGCGAGTGGCGTGCGCGGCCACGTGGGGCGTTGTTTCGTTGTCGGGTCCCGCGTAGGCCAGCACGTTGCCGCCCACCAGCGCGCCGTCGGGGCCCAGCATTTGGGCATAGAGGTTCCAGTCCGTGTTCGAGCGGCCGTCCTGCCAGACCACGCAGTAGCGAGCGCGCGCCACGTGAAAGGCCACGCTGGGGTATCTCTGGCTCAGCCCCTGGTTGCAGATCGGGATCTCGGCCCCCAGCAGGCTGAGCCCTGGCGACAGCGCGCGGCCCGCTACGTCCCAGCCGTTGTCGCCGTGCCATTCTTCCCACACCGCCAGGAACTGGTCGTTAGTTGGATTGTAGGCCACATCGGGCCACTGGGCGTCGGTACCCGCGGGCGTGAGGCGCACGATGCCACTGGCGAGCGCACCGCCCGAGTTGATGGCGCGCGCCTCGGGCCAGCGGACGTCACCGTCGTCGTTGCCGTAGACGACGACACAACGCTGGCCGCTGCAGGCCACACGCGGGGCGTAGCCCTGGGACGCGCTGACCAGCAGCGCGTTGCCCAGCGGCGCGCCAGTGCTGCCCAGCCGCTGGGCGTAAACCTGCTCCGTGCCGGAGCGATCGTCGGTCCAGCTCAGGTAGAACTGGTCGTTGGCGGCGTCGTAGGCCAGCGCCGAGTCGTATTGGTCGCCGGCGGCCTGGCAGACCGTGATAGAGGCCGTAGGCATGGCGCCAGTGGGTCCCACCTCGCGCGCATAGAGGTTGTAGCTGCCCACCTGCGAGTAGGCGTGCCAGACTGTCAGCCAGGTGCCGCGGTGCGAATTGTAGGCCAGCACGGGGCGGCTGAGGTCGGTGTTGGGGCCCGAGGGGTCCTGGAAGTTGGCGATGGGAAAGTTGGGGCCGAGGGGAGCGCTGCTGTCAATGGATATGAAATCCCCGTCCAAGCGGGGCGGAGCGGCGGATAAACGGATGGAAGTGCTGTCAATGGATATGGGATCGGATAAACGGATAGGGGGGATGTCAAGGGATTTGGAGTCGGATAAGCGGATAGTGTCGTCAGGGGGTATCCGATAGTCCGTTTTCACATCCGTTGACAGTGCCTCAGGCTCCACGTCGTCGGATGGCGGCGGGCGGGGCTGATGGCGCAAGGGCGGGGGCGGACCCGACAGGGCGGGGGAGACGGCGAACCAGAGCGCGACGAGGGCGATGAAGCAGGCGGACGGCGTGCGGCGCATGAACGGACCTCCCGGGCAATGGTGATGGGTGAGACGTGTTTCCTGTTGCGTGCTGCGTCAAGTCCTGGCCTGAGAGTATAGCACACGCCGCCCGCGTCGGCAAACGCGGTTGACCGGCACGGGCAGCGCGCCTATACTGTGCCCACGCCCCAGCGTCTAGAGGGCACATTCAAGAGCGCGTGCCGCGGCAGCCCGGGCATCTGGAGGTCGGTCATGCTCAAGAGCGTCTTGTGCCGCATCAACTACCCCCTGTGGGGCCTGGCAGGCTCGGCCTGCATCACGCTAGGCTCGCTCGCCGCGGCGGTCGCCTATCGCGGGCCAGCGGGCCAGTCCTACTCACTGCTGAACCACGCCATCTCCGAGCTGGGGCAGGTGGGGGTATCGCGGCTGGCGTGGGCCTTTAACTGGGGCCTGATCGTGGGCGGGGTGCTGCTGGCAGTCTTCATGCTGGGGCTGGGGGCCTTCCTCGAGAATCGGGTGGCCTACGTGGCCAGCGCCGTGGGGGTGTTTTCGACGCTGGCGTGCAGTGCCGTGGGCGTGTTTCCCATGAACCATCTGCAGGGGCACATCGCGGCCGCCATGTCCTTTTTCGGCAGCGGCATGCTGGTCGTGCTGCTCTTCTCGCTGGCCATCGCCGTGGACCGCAAGCGCAAAACCACCAAATGGTTCGCGTTGCCCGGCGCGCTGGCGCTGCTCAGCCTGACGCAATTCCTCTTTCTGCCGCGCGGGGACATGCCGCAAGGGACGGACTTATTCAACGACCCCAGCGCATGGACCCGGCCGGCCGTCTACGCGCCGGCCGTGGCGGAATGGATGGTCTTCGTGGTGCTGGTGGGCTGGGTCGTGCTGGCGTCGCTCTACCGCCTGGGCAAGCGGCGCGCAGGCATGGCGCAGCGCGCCGCCACGCCGGGCGCGGGGGCGACATAAGCACGCACCGCTGAACGAGCAGCGCCGAACGAACAGTTACTCGGACGCACTCAGCAAGCTGCAGTACGAGTTCCAGCCGAAAGCTGACCAAGGCCAGCATCAAGCTGCCGCCCAATCGGGATGCGCTGCCGAAGAAGGCAGAGGTGGATCTAGGGCCGATCCTGGCGCGGTAGGGACAGGGAGGCATGTGGGCAAGGATCGGAATCCGCGCCTGAGAAGCACCCAAGCACTGAGAAGGTTGCTGCTGCGCATGGAGCCCTCGAGGATAGAGTCAGGTGTGTTAAGGTGCCCATCATCTTGCAGGTGAGGGGCACCTTCTTCTACAAGAGCAGTCAACCGCGGGTGCTTGGCACACCAATTACCGTCGCCGCAGGATGGCCGGTAGATAGAGCTGCTCTGTTAGCCGCACGGCCTTGCTTCGGAACGGGACGTAGTCTACCAGGGTCAACGAGGGGTCATCCAGTGAGTGCCAGATGTGTTGCTCGATGACGTACGGGTCGACAGTGCCCCAGTAATTGAACTGGGCCCTAACATGCTCGGAGTAGGAGGGAACGCCGCAATACAGGTCAGCACCAACATTGGCCGTATTCGCAAAGATGTCATTATCAACGATGTCGGGCCTGCACGACGGGCAGAGAAAGATGCCGCCGCCCCTGCCCGAGCCGCGCGTCGAGTTCCCGACCACGGCGTTGTCCATGATGGAGGGCGTGTTGTCGCCGCTGTAGCGGTCCAGATAGATTCCAGCACCGTCCGAGGCAATGTTTCCCGCAATGAAATTGCCTGCAATCTGCGCTTGGCTCCCGCGCCAGCTGTTGTTCCAAAGGCCTCCACCGAGTCGGGCCGAATTGTTGATGATCAGGTTGTTCTCTACTCTGGTACTTCCGTAGCACTTGATGCCACCGCCCCAGTCGCCCGAATTGCCAGAAATGACGTTGCCTGTAATCACCCCGCCACCGTCGATGCCACCACCACCAGACGATGCGCGGTTGCCTGTCACGACGTTTCCACTTACGATAGTGGCGCTGCCGGCCGAGATGCCTCCCCCGAAGCCGGCTGAGTTGCCGGCAACTGTGTTCTGACGAACAGTGGACGCACTGGCAATACCGATCCCCCCGGCGCCACTATTACCACAAGCCACGTTGCCCGTGATGACGGTGCCATCGCCACCCCCAGTGATCCCTCCTCCACTGTTCTCAGAGGCTGTGTTGCGACTCACGATGGCAGGCACCCGGAAATCGATGTCGATACCCGCGCCGTGGTTCCTAAGGGCCCTGTTTCCTGTGATCAGCAGCGTGCCAGGCCGACACTCGGAGATGTGTATGCCTCTGCCGAGGTTACCACTTGCGGTGTTGTCACTAATCGTCGTGCTGCCGAAGCAGTCGGCAACCTCGATTCCACTTACGGAATTGGTTAGAACGGTGTTGCCACGAAGAGTGCTGTCGAACGACGAGGTCACATGGATGCCGTTACGCCTACAATAGGATATCTCGCTGTTGCTGATCCGCAGCCCCTCGCCGCCGAATGAGTATACGCCGTCACCTGCACAGTAGTAGATCTGAACATGGTCAACATATGGAGAGGAGTTCAGAATCTGTACCGCAGCCGAATCGTTCTGGCCGCCTCCGCCCGCGAATGTAATGATGGCACACTGGACGACACAGCCGGCCGTGTAGTTGCCAGACGCATCAAAGGTGGCATTGGTGCTGGTGTCCTCAAAGCGGATGTGTTGCCAATCGCCTGGGTTCAGCGGGGCTACCGCGGCCGTAAAGACAATCGGATGCTCGTTCGTGCCGCGTGCCACCAGGGTGCCTTGCACAGTCATCCTTGTGCCGGGGTTGAACTCAATGTAGCTGCCAGGCAGGATGGCAAGACTCGCTCCCTTGGGGATGAGAATGCTGGCCGTCACATTGTAGATCAGGCAGGACTCGGGGCCCCAGGTGGTGTCTCCGACGATGATACCACCCACAGAGCACGTCACCGCTCGCGCGGTCGCCTCCGCCCGAGCCCCCGCAACCTGCAGGCGTTTCTGCACGCTGGATGCAGCGCCCACTCGCATGGGTAGTGTCGCAAGCCAGGCGAACGCGCAAGCTAGCACTGCCGTCACTGCCATGAGATAGCACCGGTGCATCCTCATACCGTCTCCTTCGGCCTCCTGGGCCTGCCCAATCCAGCTCGTACTGCTGCCCTCGTTCAGACAATCCCAGTTTTCGCATCATGTGTTGTGGCGTTTCATGGGGGACAGCAGCGTTCGATCTGGGCTACACTGGCGGTCGTTCGTCACCAGTTGCATCATTGCACGAGTTCTCTTCTGAGTGGTCACGTACGGCCGATATGGCAAGAACACCACACTTCTTGCCTGGCCGCTTCAGGGTACTCTGGCTTACGTGACTGGTCAGGCGCCTCGAACAAAGCCCAGCCTAGTGCTTGACAATCACCGGCAGATACATGCGCACCTCGAGCGGCGCCTCCGTGCCCAGCACCTCGATGTCGCCGATGTGCACGATGCCCGTGCCATAGTAGACCTGGGTCTCGGTGAGGGTGGCCAAGTCGAGGCGGTAGATGCGCTGCTGAAAGTCGCCATAGTACAGCGCCCCGGGCACGAAACTCAGACCCTTGACGCACCGATCGCCCGGCGGGTCGTAGAACAGGCTGAGGGTTCCGCCGTGCACGCGGAAGATCTTGGCATTCTGCTCGTTGCCCTGGCTCAGGTAGAGGTCGTCGCCCGCGCCAAAGCAAAAGTCACCCCGCCAGACGTCGACCGGGGGCGCGATGTTGACGGTGTAAAAGGGCGTCAGAACGCCGCGCGCATAGCGGAAGATCGTGCCGTTGCCCTGCCAGCCATTGTCGTCGGCAAAGTAGATCGCGGTGGCGCCGCCTTCGGTCTTGACGGCGATGTCGCGCGCGTTGTGGGTGGGCGCGTAGACCACCTGCTCGGGCCCCCAGGCGCCGTCCTGGAAGGTGCTCTGCAGGATGCGAAAGTTCGATGGGTCCACATAATAGATGCGCTGCGGGTAGTCCGCCAGGCAGAAGAACATCATATGGCCCCCGGCTCTGCGGAAGATCACCTCTTCCGTGCCCGTGCGCGGGTCATAGTGGTGGATGGCGCCGGGGTTCTCCATGCTGTCGGTGTAGTAGATCTGGATGCCGGAGGGCGCGGCCGTGCGCGTGGGGGTGGCGGTCGGCGTGGCGGTGCGCGTCGGGGTGGACACAGGGGTGCCCGTGCGCGTGGGCGTGGGCGTCGCCGAGCCGGTGGGTCCGGGCGTTGTGGTTGGCGTGGAGGCCGGCGCCACATACTCGTCGGCGCCGATGTCGTAGCCAGCGCCGCTGGGGCGCAGGTCGCCGTCATAATCGACGCGCACGCCCGCGTTGACGCCGCGATCGATGGCCGCCGAGCCGGGACCGATGTGATAGTCGTAGAAGGCGGCGTTCACGAACTGCGGGTCGCCGCGCACATTCACGCTGCCCGGAGTCAGGGTGCCATAGACCACGCGCTCGGTGTCGTTGGCCGAGTCTCCCGCGCCCCACAGCGTGCCTTCCAGCGCGGCGCGGCAACCCACGCCCACCGAGATGCCGACGCTGTGGCCCACCAGGATGGTGTTGACCGCGCTGACGTTCGTCTCGCCATCTAGCTCGATGCCGATGCCTGCGCCGTTGCTCAGGTTGCCCGCAATGGTGTTGTGCAGCAGCGCACCCCGGCTGCCCATCTCGGCATACACGCCGCTGGGGACGCCCCCCGAGGGTGCCCAGTTCTGCTGGATCATGTTGTTGCTCAGGGTGAAAGACGGCGCCTGAGAAAACGCGATGCCGGCTCCGGGCGCGCCCCGGTTGTAGGCCAGGAAGCAGCGTTCCAGGGACAGGCGGCCGCCCATGACGGCCAACCCACCTCCGCCAAAGAAGCCCTGGTTGTATAGGAACCAGCACTGCTGCACCACAGCCTGGCCCCCCTGCAGGCGCATCCCGCCGCCCACGGAGCAACCAGCGCCGGTGGCGCTCCATCCGCGACCGTTGCCGTCGAACGTGACGTAGCGCAGCAGGATCGACTGCTCATCCGGGCTCTCAAAGGCCAGGCCGGCACCCTCGCGCGCGTCGTTCGAATCGAAGAGGCTGCTCTCGACGGTGGCGGTCATGGTGCCGGTGATGGAGAGGCCGCCCCCCCAGGTGTTGTTGCACTGCGCGCAGGTGGCGGCATTGAAGGCAAAGTACGAAGTGCTGATGTGCACTTCGCCGCCCTGCACCGCCGCGCCACCGCCGTGTGCGTCGCCGCCGGACGGCGCGGTCACAACGTTGGTGTAGAACGACATGTTGCTCAGAAACAGGTGGGTCGCCCAGGCCGAGAGCCCGGCGCCATAGTCGCTGGCCGCGCCGCGCGTGACCTCCAGGCCATCCAGGGTCAGCACCACGCCCTTGTCCACGTCGATCACGCGGCGCTGCCCCTGGCCGTCCAGCACGCTGGGGTACGCGTCGGGGTCGCGCAGCGGCCCCGGGGCTGTGGTTCCATCCCAGCCGCCGAGGATGGCGATGTTTTTGGCGACGAACAGCACCGCCGCGCCCGACCCGGTGTAGGTACCCGCCGCCAAGTAGAGCGTGTCGCCGTTGTGCGCCTTGCTCATGGCCGTGGCCAGGGCGCAGGGCGAGCCCTGGGTGCAGGCGTCGCCGCTGCCGTCAGGGCGCACAAACAGGTTGCTGAACTGCGCGCCGACAGATGCGCCCGGTGGGGGGCTGGCCAGCGCGGGCGAGAGCCGGCGCAGGCAGAGCAGCGCGGCGGCCAGCAGTGCCAGTGTGGCCAGGCACGTTGCGAAACGGGTCCATCTGCGCAGCTTCATCGTGCACCTCCTTGTCATAACCATCCTCGAAGGTCGCTGGAAACAACAAGCCCGTCGGGTGCCTGGCGCCCGGTGGCGGCAGTAGTCCTCCGGCGGGCTGCGATGAACGGGCGGTGATCGGTGTACAGCGCGGTGTGGACGCCATTCTACTCCCGTCCGGTCCAAACGGCAAAGGCCCGGGAAGACCTTGGGGGTCTGAAAAGAATGCGGCATTTTGACTACACGGCGCAACGGGCGTATGATGTTGCCGTCAGCATTCCTCGGTAGCTCAATCGGCAGAGGCAAGGCGCAGCGGACAACGTAGAGATGCGTCCCAGCGCACAGGCCCGTCCACTGCACGCACGTGGGCGGGCCTCCTCGTTCCCGA
>Ga0315289_10006579_pt1 | contig 17059 bp, 11 predicted proteins | sample YL17G11_40_MG_FD_203452 | JGI IMG/M metagenome (GOLD analysis project Ga0315289, IMG submission 203452) | Sediment microbial communities from Yellowstone Lake, YNP, Wyoming, USA - YL17G11_40 | ecosystem: Environmental > Aquatic > Freshwater > Lake > Sediment | place: USA: Wyoming | collected... | reverse complement strand
CCCCACCCACAGACCCTCCGCCCTCCAACCCCCCCCTCGCCAAACTCGGCGGCCACCACGGCCGCCACCGCGGCGCCCGCCACGTCGTCCAGGTCGGCCGCGACGGCGGCGAGGGCCGCGTCGACCACGCCGTCGGCCGCGGCGGCGAGGGCAGACGGCCAGGCCAGCGGGCACGTGGCCCGCGCGGCCCAGGCGGTGGCCAGAGGGTCCCGTGACGCGGCGGCCAGGGTGGACGCTCGCGCGGCGAGCACGCGGGCGACGGCGGGGGGGTGGGGAGGCGGTCGGGGTGACACGGGGAGCGGCGGGAGGCGGACGACGCGAGGCGGCTCCGCATCGACGCCAGCCGCCGCGTCGACCGACGCGTCGTCCAGAGCCGCCTCGGCAACCGCCGGCGCGCCGCCACCGCAGCGCCGGGGAAGACGCCCGCGCCGCTCTCCGCTCAGCCCCCTCTCCCATCGCCCCTTCCCCGCCACAGCCCCGCCAACCACCGCAAACGAGTCGTCCCACGCAGGGCGGCGGGCGGCGGCGTGCGGAGCGGCAGGGGTGCCGGGCGTGGCCGCGGCGGCAACCACGACCGCGCGGCGCGCCCTCGCCACCGTGCCGCCCGCCGCCCGCGCCGGGCGTGACGACGACACCGGCTTGGGGCGTCGGGCCGCGGCCGGCGCCGGCGCGGGCGGCGGACCGTTCTCCGAGCCCACTCCGGTGACCGCCGCCGCGGCCTGCGCTCGCCGGCCGGCGGCCAGCCGCTTTGCCAGGCGCACGAGGATCACCAGCACGGGGGCGGTGGCGGGAGCGGCGGGCGGGGGCGGCGCGCGTGGCGGGAGGTGGTGGCCGCCCGTCTCCCCGGGACGCGGGGTGAGGGTTGGCGGCGCCATGCGGCTGCCGCGATGGATCGGCTCTTCCAAATGCGTCTCGCGCCGGGGGGCGGGAGCCCGGCGTGTCGAGTGGCGCCTGTCGACGCGACACAGGCGCCGTCGTCGCACAGCCCCTCGCACACCCGCGTCCCTCGGCCCCTCATCCGGCGGCGTCCCTGCAACGCCGCCGGCCCCACCCCGGCGCTCGAGGAGGCGCAAGCGCTCCCCGGGCGTTCGAATGCCGGCGCGCGCGTCCGCGCCGAACGCGGCGCCCGGGCCCTCGCCGCCGCGGGAGCCGGCCGTAGGCGCCAAAAGGGCGGCGCCGTGGGGGGCGGACGGTGGAGGCGGCCGCGATGGGCGCGATGGACCGGTGCGATTTCGTGGGTGGGCGCTGCCGGGGCGCCGCCGCGGCGTCAGGCGCTTCTCAGAGCCTCCACGCCCCCCCTGCCGGGCGGGCGCGGCTGCCGAGGCTCGCCCACGCCCCGGCTGACGTTCTCGTTCGACGCCGCGCGCACCTCTGCTCCCTCCTCCAGGCCCCTCCTCCCTCCGCACGCGACCCGCTGGCCGGCCTGGCTGCCCCCCCTCAGCAACCCGCCGCCCCGCCGCGGCCGCGGCCGGCCACCTTTGCGGACGTCGCCCCCGGCGCGCGCGCGGCGGCGGCGGTCGCGGCGCGCGCGGAGTCGGACGCCGATTTGGTGGGTCGAGAGAGGAACAGGCGATGGGCGGCGCGACGCGTCGGCCGCGGCCGACCTGGCACCTCCTGTGTCTCACTCCCTTTTCTTTAGATGGTCGCCGCCCTCGCCACCTACCTGCCCGGCGGCCCGTCCGACCCCGTTCCACATACACGCTTGCCCGGTTTGGCGGCGGAGAGAGGGGCGGTCGACGGCGCGCCGCGCGGCGTCGCGCTCGCGTGCGCCGCGCCGCCGCCCGACTGGAGCGTCAAGGCGGGGGTGAGATACGCGTCGACGGCCCCGTTATCCTGCTTGGCCGACCTGGCGGGCGCGACCGCCGACGCAGAGCGCCGCGCGCTCGCGTTCGCTGCGGGCGCGCCGCCCGACCCCGCCTCCGCCACCCTCGCCTCCGCCCTGCTCCACTGGCGCCACCCCGCCACCGCCGTCGAAGGCACCATGCTGGCCGCCGCGTCAGCGGCGTGGGGTGCCGCGCGCGCTCGCGCGTGGCGCGGTGCGCTGCGGTCGGCTTATCGTGCGGTGCGGGCCGGGACGCTCGACTGCTTCATCGTGCTCACGGCAGAGGTAAGCGGGAGGAAGGAGGGGTGGTGGGCGGGGGTGTCGGCGCCCCAAGCCCGTGGCCGACGCCCCCTCCCTCTTCTCAAGACCTCGCCGCGCCCGGCCGCCGCCCTCTTCCGCGCCGCCGGCGCGGCCGGCCTCCCCCGCCCCACAGTCGTCCTGGCCGGCGCCAGCGTGGGCGTGGCGGCCGCGCTGGCTGGAGAAGAGCACGGCGCGGGGGCCGGCACCCCTCTCCCCCCGGCCCCGCCCCTCCCGCCCGGCGCCCCTCCCCCACCCCCACCAGCCGCCCTCTTCTTCGAGGGCGGCCCCTCCGTGCATGGCGTGTTTGATTTCTTGTACGCGGACGCGGGCGCGTCCCTGGGCGGCGGCGCGCCGCCCGCGGGCGGGGGGGCGCCGCGGCCGGCCGACGTGCCGCTGATCCTGGCGCCCAGGCCGTTTGCGGGGGCGGCGGTGGCCAGCCTGGACCTGGCACCGGCGCCAGCGTCGAGAGGCCGGCACCGGGCGCGGCTGGCGGGGCCCGCGCCGCCGTGGTGTGTCGCGGCGGTCGCGGCCGCGCTCGCGGCCGCGGCCGGGGCGCGCGGCCTGGACGCCGTGGCCGACCCCGACCCGCGCACCACGCTCTTCAACGTGGCGGCGCCGGCGGGGAAAGAGGGGTGGGAGGCGGGGGCGGGGGCCGGCGCTGCGCCAGAAGCGACCCCGTCGCCCGCGCCCGCGCCCGCCGCTGCCACCGACTGGCACGCCCCCCCCCCTCGCGACCTCCCTGGCTGCTGGGCGCGCCGCCTGCAGGCCGACGGCGGCGGCGGGTGGAATGCGACGCTCGAGCGCGCGCGGCGCGCGGTCGGTGTGCGCGAACTGCGTTGATGCAAGGGGGGGAGAACCGCCACCCGGTGCGTGTGAGAATCCCCGCGTTCGGCGCGCAAGACAGGCGCCGCTACACGCGCGGGGGAGAGGGCGCGGTCACGCGCGCGCCCTCGCTTGGCGCGAGGGTCGGGGCGGGGTGGGGGAAGACGGCGGCGCCTAGGGCGCGCGCGTGGCAGGAGGCAAGGGGTGGCGGGCGTCGGACAAAGGGGTCGAAATGGGGGGAGGAGGGCGGGCACGGGAGGGGAGGCGGGGGCGGGCGGCGCGTCGTCGGGGGCGGCGACGACGATGCGCCGCCCGCCCCCTCTACCTCTTCCTCACCACGCCGCCGCCGCTTCAAGCACGGCGAGCGCGGGCGCCTCGCCCGCGGCGGCCGCCACCCACTCCGAGAGGTCGACGACCGCGAAACAGCAGGGCCAGCGCGCGGCGGAAAACGCGGCGCCCTGCGCGCGCGTGATGACGTTGGAGATGCCCAGGCCGAGCTCCAGGTCGGCGTTGGCGTGGGCGGCCAGGGCAAAGGCGAGGGAGGAGGCGGCGTCCAACGCGGCGGCGCAGGCCGGCCGGTCGACCACGCGCGGGCCCGCGCCGCCGACGAGCGCCGCGCTGAGCACGTGCCGCGCCGTCGCCCGGCCCGGCAGCGTCGGCGCGAGCGTCGCCAAGTACTGCGCCCGCAGCGCCAGAATCGAGGCCGCTTGGCGGGGTGTCAGCTGCATCGCGGCCGCCGCGCGCGCGACGTCGCCGCGCCGCGACGCCGCGTTTTCGCCGCCAAGGAACTTGGTCGCCCCGACATCCGCAAACCCGGACAAGGAACAAGCCTCCATGGCCGAGTCAGGGTCCGCCGCCGCCCACGCGGCGGTGAAGCAGCGCATCTGCTTGAAAAGCGTTGGGCACCCGCCGCCGACCGCCGCGTTGCGCGCGCCAAAGTGGGCGTGCGTCGCCTCAAACATGGCGCGCGACCAGGAGGTGAGCATGGCGTCCAGGGCGACGGTGGAGCCGGCGCAGGGGCCGACGTCGAGCGCGACGGCGAGGGTCGAGAGGTCGGAGACGGCGCCGCCGCCGCCGGACGCCAGGGCCGCGGCCGCCGCCGGCGACGACGCGCCCCAGTCGGCTGCGTTGACCGGGTGCAACAGGGCCCGCACGCGCGCCCGGCGGTCGAGCGCGGGCGCGCGGTCGCGGCGCAGGCCGCCGCGCGCGGCGAGCGCGGCCGCGAGCGCGGCGCCCAGCGCGGCGGGAGGGGCAGCCGTCGCGCGGGCGGCCACGAGGCGGGCTTCAGCCGCTGCAAGAGCGGTCTCCAGAGCGTCGATGACCTGAAGAAAAGACTGCGGGGTCGGCGCCCGCATGTGACATCGCCGGGCGCACGCGGCATTGCCGCGGAAGCCACGCGCACGCCACGTCGCCCCCCCCTCCTCCCTCACCCCAGCGTGCAGGATCATGGTCTCGTCCGCGAGGGCGGTCTGGGCGGGCGTGGCGCCCGCGGGGCCGCCGCGCGCGGTCCCATCGCCGACCGCGCGCCGCTTGGCGCCGCGCTCGGCGGACGACGAGTCGTCGGACGACACGCCGTCGCGCATCGTCGCGCGGGGTGGAGAGCGGGAGGGCGCGCCGCGCGCGCTTGTGTGCGGGTCGCGACGGCCGCGTGCGCTCCTACCACCCCCGACGCTCGCTCGCCCCCTGTTGCAACGCCCCGAGCGCCGCCGCGAGGCGCGGCGCCTCGCACCGCGTCCGTCGCTCGCCGCCCAGACCGACACGGCGCCCACCTTTTCCCCCCTTCTTGTCCTTCCCGCCCCCCGCCCCGCGTCGCCACGTGTCACCACGTGTACTTGGCCGCCAGCAGCTCGGCCTCGTACGCCGCCGCCGCCGCGGTCCAGGACCAGTCGACCGCCATGCCGCGCCGGGCGAGGGACGCGAAGGATGGGCGCCAGTCGCGGTAGGTCGACAGCGCGTGGTGGAGCGCCCCGCGCATCGCCTCGCCGTCCGCCCGCTCGAACAACCACCCGGTCCCGGTGTCGGCGTCCGGGTTGTAGGGGTGCACGGTGGTGCGCAGCCCCCCGACCGCGTGCGCGACGACGGGGACGCCGTAGCGCCCCGCGTACATCTGTTGGAGGCCGCACGGTTCAAACCGGGACGGCATGAGGCAGATGTCGGCGCCGGCGAGCAGGCGGTGGGCAAAGGGGACGTCAAACCCGACCCAGGCGCGCGCGGCGTCGTGCCGCCGGGATTCGACCGAGCGCAGACCCTCTTCCAGGTCGGCCCGGCCCGAGCCGAGCATAACGAGTTGCGCGCCCTGGTCCAGGATCCAGTCGGCAGACTCCAGGATCAAGTCCACGCCTTTCTGGTGGTCGAGGCGGCCGACAAACGCGACGAGCGGCGCGTCGGCCTTTTCGGGCAACCCCAGCTCGCGCTGCAGCGCGGCCTTGTTGGCCGCTTTGCCGGCTTCCCAGCTGGACGAGTCGTACGTGACGTAGCCGGCGTCGGCGGCGGCGATGAGGTGCGCGTCGGCGGAAGGGTCCCACTCGCGGACGTCGACGCCGTTCGTCACGCCGGCGAGCGTCCCCCCCCGCCCCCGCAACACGGCGTCCAGCCCCCACCCCCCTTCCTGCGTCTGCACCTCCCACGCGTACCCGTCGGACACGGCGACGACGCGGGCGGCGGCCTCGATGCCGGCTTTAAGCACGTTCGAGTGGAGGCCGCCGACGGGGTCGTCGAGCGCGAACGCGGCGGCGCGGTCGCCGTGGATGCCGTACAGAGCGACGGCGTCGGGCGGGGCGCGGCCCTGAAAAGGAGGAGGGAGGGAGGATGGAGGGTGGGCGGCGGAGCCCGCGCGCGCAGCGACCGCGCCCGACCCCTCTCCGCCCTCTCCTCCTGACCTGGTGCGCCACGTTGTGCAGCACCAGGATGGCGCGCGCAAACGCGTACTGGCCGTGGTCCCGGTAGTTGGCCTGGAGGTAGACCGGGAGGAGGGCCGCGTGCCAATCGTTCGCCACAAACACGACTCCGTCCCCGTACGGCGCCCCGCCGCACGGAACAACGCGCGGCGCCTCCAGCGCGGCCCGGCAGAGCAGGGCGTTGCGCAGGGCGACGTCGGTGGCGGACCCGGAGTAGAGGTCGCCGCCGGACCGGCCCTTGAAGCAGGGGGCGTCGACAAAGACGACGTCCACGCCGTCGACAAACCCGTGGAAATAGCCGACTGCAGAGACGAGGGGTGGAGGAGAGGAGGGTGAGTGTGGGCCCGCACAGCGACCCAAGCCTTCACCGCCCCGCCCTCCCACCCGTCGCCCCCACCTTCGCACGACTGGCCCGCGATGTCGAACGTGCACCGGACCCCGGTCTCCCACCCGTCGGCGTACTCCTGGTAGCGCGGGATGACGGTCATCACGCGGTGCCCGCGCCGCGCGAGCGCCCTGGGCAGCGCCGCCATGACGTCCCCCAGCCCGCCCGTCGTCGCGTACGGCTTTTGCTCGGCGGCGACAAAGACGATGTTCAAGATTTCGGACGCGGCAGGGGCGGGCGGGTCGGGAGGAGGGGAGGTCGGCGCGGGCGTCGGTCGCGCGGGCGCCGGCTTCTCCGCCGCCACGGGCTTGGGGGCCGGCGCCGCAACCGGCTTGGGCTTGGGCGCGTGCACGGGCGGCGTGGGCGCGCTCTCGCCCGCGCCCAGGGGGCACACGCCGAGCGCCGCGTTGGCAGCGCGCAGCTTGCCCTGCAACTCCCGTTGCAGCCGCCTCCGCTCCTCGATCTCGCTCAGTAACTCGTCGTGCAATTTGAGCACGTCGGGCGGCTCGCCAGGGGCGCCGGAGGGCGGCGTCGGCGCGGCGCGGGTCGGGGTCGGGCGGGCTGCGGTTGGGCGGGGAGGGCATCGGCGTCGGCTCTCTGCCGGCCCCATTGCGCGCCCGACACCACTCTCTCCCTCACGCACCGGGAAACCGCCGCGCCGGCCGGCGGCTTGCGACCAGACCGCCGCGCGCCGGCGGGCGCGCCGAGCCCCGCATCGCGGGCGCCGCGGGAGGCGGGCGCGGGGGGAGGGTACCGGGAGCGCGACCGGGACGCGAGCGCGAGCGCGGCTGTGGCGGTGGCGGAAAGAGAGCGGGGAGCCGGCCGTCGGGCCGCGTCGACCCGCCGCTCTTGGTGGTCCTGCCGCCCTCGCCCTTTTTAACACCGCCGCCCCTCCCACCCACCCCTCCATTCACAGCAAATTGTGCATGCCCCGCACGAGCACCTCGCGCAGCACCCACCGCGGCGGCGAGAACCGACCGTCGGCGCCGACGAAGCCACCGCCGGCTTCCTGGGTCAGCGCCCAGTAGTAGTAGACGCGCTGCACGTCGTCGGGGGAGCCTTCGGTCACGTTGCCGGCGCGGTCGCGGGCGCACTTGATGTGTTGGGCGGAGAACTGGATGATCGCCGCGGGGTCGCCATCGAGAAATTTTAAATCCACGAGCTCGAGCTCCCCGACGTCCAGGACCGTGGAGTCGGGCACGGCGTCCGGTGTCGCGGCCGCGACGCGCACCACGCGCTCCACCATGTCTTTGGAGCAATGGGCCGAGAGTGTGGCCGCGTCGGCGGACAAATACGCGCGCACCAGCGCGGGCACGTCGGCCTTGACCGACTCGAGGAAGGACACCATGTCAAACGCGGGGTCCCGGGCGCGCACCTGGGGGGCGTGGGGTGGGGCAGGGTGTCGGGTGGGCGCGGCGTGGGGTGTTGCCGGGATTTCTACTCGACTGCCCTCTCCTTTCCACCCCTCCCCACTCCTACCTCGCGCAACGCCTGCGCCATCTCGCTCTCGGCAAACACGGCGTCGCTCACGTCCTGGATGCGGTGCACGAGCGGCGAGGAGGAGGTCTCCCAGCGCTCGAGCGCAGCGTCGCGCGCGCCGCGCGCTTTCGCGGCGGCCGCGCCCGCGACCGGCGCAGCCGCCGCCGCCGCGGCCGACGCCACTTTCGCAAAAATGGGGTGCGTACCCAGTTTGTCCTGCATGCGGTCCCACTGCTCGCGCCAGGCGGATGGCGGAGGGAGAGGGACGACCGCGACGGCGGACGCCGCCGCCCCTTCGGGCGCCGGCGCGCGCGCGCCCGGGTCGCGCGCCCGCGTCGCCGACGGCGCTGGAGGTTCGGGCAGGACGGCGGCCGCGACTTCGGCCTTGATCGCGGCGGCGGCGGCGGCGAGGGCGGCGGGGAGGGAGCGACCGCCGAGCAGGCGCGACGCCCAGGAAGAAGAGGGCGCCGCGGCGCCGGCCGTGTCGCCGCCCTTCGTCGACGATCGTCCCCCACTCCCCAACCCCATCTGCGCCCCGAGCTCGGCCGCGGTCGCGGCCGCGGTGCCCGCCACGGCCCGCGCGGCGGCCGCCGCGCCGGCCGACGCTTCCTTGAGCTGGGCCGCGGCCGCGGCCGCCATGTCGCCGGCGTTGGGCTCATCGGAGGCCTGGGGTGGGGAGCGCGGCTCGCGGCGGTCGGGCGACGACGGCGACGCCGACAGCGCGCGACTCGACCAAGGCGTCGCGCCGTCAGCGGTCGAGCGCGCGGCGACCACGCGGCGCAGCAAGGCCTGTGGAGAGAGAAGGAGGGCTGTGGGCGCAGCCGATGCGCGGCCGCCCGCCGCGCTGGCCGCGCGCCGGGCCGGCGGCGCCGGCCCCGGCGCGGCGGCCGGCGCCGACAACAGCACTTTTCTCATGCCCAGCTCGCGATCCGGACAGCGCGCGGGGCGAAAGAGCGCCCCCTCCCCCCCACCGACGCGCACCCTCGCCGGGCCGCGGGCGCTCATCGGGGCGGCGGCGGCGGTCCCTGCCGCGCTCGGCTGATCCTCGGTCCAAGGGACGCGCGGGCGGGGGCGAGGCGGGGTTGTGAGGCGCGTTCTCGCGACGCCGTCACACACCCCGAAAACAGACGACACCCCCCCTCCTCCCTCCTCCTCTCAACTAAACGCCACCATGGACAGCACAACGAGCATGACGACTAGCCCCGCAATGATGGCGATCTGGGCGCGCACGCCCGCGCGCTCGAGCACGGTCGCCACCTTGCGCCGCGCGGCCGCCAGCCGCGCCCCCGTCGCGACCGTGTCGGCCGCCAGCTCGTCCAGGGCGACGGCTTGCGACTCGAGCTCGCCGTGGATGGCGAGGCCGACTTCGCCGATGCGGTGCACGGCGTTGGAGAGGTGGTCGAGCTGCGCGTCTTGAGAACGGATCATTTGGGCCTGCGCCTCCTCCTCTGCCCCGCCGGCCCAGGGGTCGGCCGGACGGGGTGCGGAGGAGGCGCCGTTGGCGCCCCCTCCCGGCAGCAGCGCGGCCCGGGCGCTGGCCGGCCGCGCCTCCGCGAGCGCGCGCGCCGCCGCGCGCGCCCCCCGCACCCACGCACGCCGGTCCGCCACTTCCGCCGCGGACAGGTTGAACCGGTGGGCGGATGCCTCGGCGACGGCGACCGCTTTGTCGACTTCCGCGAGTTGCCACTCCAACGACCGCGCCTCGTCCGCCACCTCGGCCGCCAGGGAGGTGGCGGCGGTCGAGCCGGGCGATAGGGTGGCCAGGCGGGCGGCCAGGGCTTTGGCTTTGTCGAGCTGGAAGGGAGAGGAGGGAAGGAGGTGTATGCGGTCGCCGAAACGAAACGGCCGCCGGCGCCCGCGCGCCGGCCGCCGGTCCGGCAGCGACCGGGGTGATGCCACGAGCGCCTGACCGCGCCGGGAGCTCGCCGCGAGCGCGCGCCTAGCGAGACGCGCCCGCGCGCCATGGCCGCGCGCAGCGCCCCGTCTCTTTCCCGCGCCGGCCGCACTCGCAAGCATGCCACGAGCCCGCCACCAGCGCGCTCCACCCCCACTCCACCCCTCACCGACGCCTGGATGTCGTCGCGGACCAGGTGGTAGGGGTCGCTGGACGCCATAGCGCCCGCCGCGGGCCCCGGGGGGCGGGGGGCGTGGCCGCCGGGGGCGGCGAGAGAGGGCGCGGGCGCCGGTGTGCAGAGGCGCGGCGCAGCCGGCCGCATCACTCCCCGCGCCGGCGCCCCTCGGCCGATATGGCGACCGCCTTTGCCGAGATGGGGCTCGCCCCCGAGCTCGTGCAGGCGGCAGAAGACCTGGGCTGGAGGTGGGAGGGAGACGAGAGGAGGAGGTGGCGAGCGCCGCCGCTGCCGTCGCCGGCCGACCTCCCCCCCCTTTCTTCCTCAGCCTCCCGACCCCCATCCAGGCCGAAGCCGTCCCCCTCATCCTGGGCGGCGGCGACGTCCTGGCCGCCGCGGAAACGGGAACGGGCAAGACCGGGGCGTTTGCGCTGCCGCTGCTGCAGGCGGTCGCCGAAGCGCGCGCGGGCGTCGCGGCGGCGCCCCGAACGGGCGCCGGAGACGCCGACCGGGACGACGACGATACGGCGCCTGCCCGGCTCTCGACGGTCGACCGCGACCCGGGCCTGGCCGTCGCCCCGTGCGGGCACCGCGCGCAGTCGCGCTCCGCGCGCGCCTGGCGCGGCGCGCGCGCCACCCACGCCCTGGCCACCGGCGCCGCCTACTATGAGGCCACCGTCGCCGATGACGGCCTGTGCCGGGTGGGGTGGGCGGCCGCGGGGGCGCCGCTGGAGCTGGGGACGGGGGGGGACGCCGTCGGGTTTGGCGGCACCGGCAAAGCCGCGGCCGGCGGCTCGTTTGCCAACTTTGGCGAGCCGTACGGCGCGGGCGACGTCGTGGGGTGTGGCTTGGACGCGGGGACCGGGGAGGCGCGGTTCTGGAAGAACGGGGCGCCGCTGGGCGCGGCGCCGACGACGCTCGACCCGTCGGCCGGCCCTTATTTCCCCTCCACCTGCCTCAAAAACGCCGAAATCGCGCTCGACTTTGCGCCCGCGGCGCCGCCCGCCGGCTTTGCGTCCCTCGACGCCGCCCCCGGGCGCGTCGGCGGCGCCGCTGCGCGCGCCGCCGCGCGCGCCGCCGCGCCGCCGCCACCCGCCAAGCCCGCCGGGCGTGCGCCCCTGGCGCTCGTGCTGGAGCCGACGAAAGACTTGGCCGAGCAGACGGCGGGCGTGCTCGCGTCGCTGGCGGCGAGAATGGCGCCGCCCGGCGTCGTGACCGCCCTCCTCGTCGGCGGCGCGCCGCCCGCCGAAGCGCGCGCCGCGTTGGCCGCCGGCGTCGACGTCGTCGTCGGCACCCTGGGCCGCGTCGCCGCCGCCGCCGAGGCGGGCGAGATCGACCTGACCTCCATCCGGCTCTTCGTCCTCGACGAAGCCGACCGCCTTCTGGCCGACGCCGGCGGCGAGGACGCCGTGACGACGTTGCACGGCCGCTGCGGCGGCGGGGCGGGCGTGCAGATCGTGCTCGTGTCGGCGACGCTCGACGCGCCGTCTGTCGACCGCGCGGCGTCGCTCCTCTGCTCCCACCCCGCCCACGTCGACCTGCGCGGCCGCGGTTTCGTCCCCACCGGCGTCGATCACGTGCGCGCGGACGTCGACCCGCGGGCGGACCGGTCCTGGATGCAGGCCGCGCCGGAGGTCCCGACGGACGGCGCGCACGCGCTCCTGCCGCCCGCCGCGCCCGGCTCCGAGACGCCCGACCACTGGTCGGAAGCGGTGAAAAAGCTGAAACCGCGGCTGCTGCTGCGGCTGGCGGACGCGCTGGCCATGGACGCGTGCGTCGTCTTCTGCCGCACAAACCACGACTGCGACCAGCTCGAACGCTTTCTGCGCGCCGCGTCCGACGCCGCCGCCGGTGGCGCGGGCAGCGTGCAGGTGGAAGGCGACGCGCCGCCCGTCGCCAAGTATGGCGCGGTCGTGCTCGCGGGCGCGCGGAGCCTCGACGAGCGCCGCGCCGCGCTCGCCGCTTTCCGTTCGGGCGCCGCCCGTTTCCTCATCGCCACCGACGTCGGCGCCCGCGGCCTGGACGTCGACAGCCTCCCCTACTGCGTCAACATGACGCTGCCGCCCGCGGACGAAGCGGAGAGTTACATCCACCGCGTCGGCCGCGTCGGCCGCGCGGGGCGCCGCGGGCTGGCGATTTCCCTCGTGTCCGCCGTCCCCGAGCGCGTCTGGTACTGCACCAAGAAGGGATACAAACCCTGGCTCGCGCCGGGCGCGCGGGACGCCGCGCTCGTCGACGAGGGCGGGCACACCGTGTGGTTTGATGAGCGCGCGTCGCTCGCGGCGGTGCAGGCCCGCCTCGGCGCCCCCGTGCGCTGCCTCGCCCCGGACCTGGCCCTGCCGCCCGACATCGCGGCCGCCGCGGCGGCGGGCGCGGCGGGCGGCGGGTATGGGGGGGGCGGGGACGGGGGGGCGGGCGACGAGGAGCTGCGCGTGCGGCTCGCCCAACTGGCCCCCGCCGTCGCCGAGCTCGCCTCCCTCGAAGCGCGCGCCCAGGACTCGTTCTTCGCGCTGCAGCGCCGGTGGAGCAAGGCGTGAGGGGGGGAGAGAAGGGTGTTTGGGTTCGCGCCGGTTGCAACAGTTCAGTCTCTCCCGCCCCGCCGCCACCCTCACCCCCTCCACACCGCCACTCTCTCACAAATAGTCCGCCCCCGCCGCGTTCTCGCGCGCGGCCAGGTCGGCCGGGTGCGCGTGGGCCAGGACGATGGCGCGCACGCGGTCCCCCTCGAGCGTTTGATCGTCCAGCAGCGCTTCCGCGAGCGCGTCGAGCGCCGACCGGTTGCGCGCCATTAGCGCGACCGCGTCGGCGAGCGCGGCGTTGAAGGCGCGGGTGCGGGCGTCGGCGGCGGCGATGTGCTCGCCTCCAGCGACGCGGTCTGGAGTGATAAAGGCGAGGCCCCGCCCCCCGATCCACGCCGGCACGGACACGGTGCGGCCATAGCCCCCAAGCCTCGGGTCGCCGGAGAGCCCCGCGCCGGCGACCGCGCGGTCGACCGCGTTGCGCGCGGCGGCGAGGCGCTCGGCGTTGAGCATCGACACGTCGTCCGGGGGGTACACCACGAGCTCGGCGGCGTGGCCAGCCAGGAGGGAAATGGCCTGCTCGCGCAAATAGCGCCGGGACCAGAGCCCGGTCGCTTGGCGCCCCTCGTTGAGCGCGACGACGGTTTGGCCGTGGCCGAATTTTTGGCGCGGCCGGATCGTCACCTCGACGACCGGCTCCAGGGCCGGGAGCAGGGTGACGGCGAGCGCGGTGGCGGCTTCTTGGAGGGCCAGCCTCCGCCCGCGCTCACCGCGCGCGGGCGGCTCCAGAGGCCCCATCAAATCCAGCTCGACCGCTTCCTCCAAATCCGCGGTCGTGATCAGAGCTCGCCCGTCCTTGGCCGCCTCGAGCGCCGCCCCGTTGACCAGGTTGGCGAGGGCGGCCCCGGAAAAGCCGGCGGTCGCGTCGGCGACGCGCTTGAGGTCGAGGTCGTCGACGCAGCGGCGCAGCTCGCCGCCGTCCCACCGCAAATGGATCTTCAGAATCGCGATGCGCCCGTCCTCGTCCGCTTCCGCCACGCGCGCGATGCGGTCAAACCGGCCCGGCCGGAGGAGGGCTTCGTCGAGGACGTCCCGGCGGTTTGTCGCGCCAATCACGACGACGCGCTGGTCCGTCGTGAAACCGTCCATCTCGGTGAGCAGCTGGTTGAGCGTCGCGTCCCGTTCATCGTTGCCCTGGGCGCCGCCGCGGCGGCGGCCGACGGCGTCGATCTCGTCGATGAAGACGATGGCGGGCGCCATCGCGCGCGCCTGCGCAAAGAGGTCGCGCACGCGGGACGCCCCCACCCCGACAAACATCTCCACAAACTCGGACGCGTTGAGCGACAGGAACGCGACGTCCGCCTCGCCGGCGACCGCGCGGGCGAGCAGCGTCTTGCCGGTGCCGGGCGGGCCGACGAGGAGGACGCCGCGTGGGACGCGCGCGCCCGACGCGGCAAAGCGGGCCGGTTTCGTGAAGAAGTCGACGACTTCCGCGAGCTCCCGTTTGGCGCCGCCGACGCCGGCGACATCGTCAAAGAGGACGCGCCCCGCGCCGACGTACTGCAGTTTGACGCCCTTGAGCCGCCGCTGCGCCGACCGCAGCGCAGCCCCCGCCGCGTCGTCGTCCCACACCTCGGCATCCGCGGACGCGGCGGCGGCCGACCCGGCGGCCTGGACGCGGACGGTCGTCATCTTTCCGATCGCCGCCCCCGGGTCCTCCGCCGCCAGCTTCTCAAGCGCCGCCCGCCTCAGCGCTTCCGCCTGGGCCTCCGCGTCGGACGCAAACGATTGGCCGCCGCCGCCTGGCGCGGCGCCGGCGCGCGCGTCGTTGCCGGCGCCCTCTTTGGCCGCGGCGACCAGCGCGCGCACGTAGGCCTCCCGCGCCGGCCGCCCCACCCGGCGCGCTTCCGCGAGGATGGCGTCGGCGCTGTAACCCGACGCCGCGAGCTCTTCCAGCTCGAGGCGCGCGCCGTCGCGCGCCGCCTGCTCGCCCGCCGCGCGCTCCTTGGCCGCCTCGGCCGCGCGCAGCTTGGCCCGGTCCTCGTAGTCGCCCTTGAGGTAGGCGGCGAGTTGGGTGGCCACGTACGCCGCGGCGATGAAGGTGTAGGGCAACGCTTTGAAAAAGCGCGCGCGCCACAGCGACGGCGGCCGCGCGAGCGGGACCGCGATCGAAGACCCGGGGACCGGCAGCCTCGCCACGAGCACGCCGTGCGCTTCGAAAGCGGCGGCGAGGCGGATGTCGGCCGGCGGGGCGACGGCGGTCGCGAGGGCGCCAGAGCGATACCGGACGAGCGCCGCGCCGTCGACCGGCGCGGCGCAGCCGTACGACCCCACGTCCAGCTCGTCCGCCACGCGGTGCTCGGTGTCGAACAGGCCCACGGTGGCGACCTTGTTGAGGCGGACGTCGCGCAGGAGTTCGGCGTACGAGAGGTGCTGACGAGAGGGGAAGGAGAGGAGGGGGGTGGTTGGCCGCATTCCGCCCAATTCCCGCCCACGCCCCCGCATCGCCCTCCACCTCGTACCGTGCGAACGAGGGGCAGGCCCGACTCGGGGTCGAAGAGCCACGCGTCGGGGCGCGGCATGCCGGCTTCGTCGGCGAGGGTCAACACGTCGCCGCGCACGGGGGCGGGGCGGCCGGGGGCGTCCTCAGGGGCGGTGGCGTAGAGGGGGCGAGGCAGGCGGCCTCCGGCGGCCGGCAGCCGGCGCGGCGGCCGGCGGGCGGCGGCGGCGCCCCGGGGCGGGGCGCGGCCGCCGCGGGCGGCCCGCATTGGGGAGGGCGGCCGACGCAGGAGGAAGAGGGTGGGTCAGCGGCGGCCAGGGCGAGTGAGGGGCGTGCGGGCGACGGCCACTCTGCGCCGAGGCCGGCAGCCGCCCATTGGCCGCGCCATCGCCCGCAGCCGCGCCCACATTTTTTGCCTGCTCCTCGGCTTATGGCCCTGACCCCCCGCGGCAAGCGCCTCGCGGGCGCCGCGATCCTGGCCTGGGCGGGGGCGCTCCAGGTGCAAGAGAGGCGTGGTGGTGGCGTGTGGTGGTCGGCTTGGATGGATGGGAGGGGCGGCGGGGCGGCTGCGAGGCGGGAAAAGAAGAAACAAACAACCCCCTTCTTCTCAGCTCCACGTTTGGCACTTGCGCTCCACGCCCGAGTTCCGGGCGCGATTTCCGGAGGCGGCGGAGGGCAAGAGAAGCGGCTGGTGGTGGCGGTGGGGGTCTGGAGGCGAGGCGTGAGAGCATGGCGGACCCCGGCCGCGCGTCCGGCGCGCTCTTCGCCGCGCTCGGCCTGCCCGGCCCCACCGACGACCCGGCCGCCGTGCGCGCGGCGTACGTCGCGTTCTCCAAGGCGCATCACCCGGACAAAAAGGGGGGCGGGGACGGGGCGGCGTTTGCGGCGGCCGCGGCGGCGGCCGCCGCGCTGGCCGACCCCGCCACGCTCGCGCGCCACGCGGCCGCCGCCGCCGCGGAGGCGGCACGGGCGGCGGGGCCGGCGCCCGCGGTGGCGGCCGGCCTGAGCGAGTGCGCCAGGGACGAGGGCGGCGCGTCGCTCGCCTGCCGCTGCGGCGGCGCGTTTCTCGTGCGCGCCGCCGACCTGGCCGCCGCGGGGGCGCACGGCGCCATCCTGGCGCCGTGCGACGGGTGCTCCGCGGTGGCCAGGATCGCGGTGGCCGAGTGAGGGTGGGGGACGAACGACGCGGGGGGCCGCGCGTTTTGTGTTTTTTGTTCCTCCAGGATTGCAAGGCCGACACCCGCCGCCCCTCGCCCCCTCCTCAATCCTCGTCCTTGACAATGGTCCCCCGCTCCGCGAGGTACACGCCGTCCAGGAACTTGCGGATGTCCTTCTTGCGCACGTGGCAGATCATGTTGATGAGCGCCGCCGACCGGGACACCAGGTCGACGTCCGACCCCGAGACGACGAGCTCGTCCTTGACCGCGGCCGACCGTTCGACCGTGACCCCCGGCAGCATCTTGACGATGCGCACCCGCTTCTCCCCGAGAAAGTTGCGGATCTCGATGACCTTGCCGCCGCCCTCGATGTTGATGTTGATGGGGAAGTGGGCGTAGACGAGGCGCAGCTTGTACTCAAAGCCTGGAAGGGGAGGCGGAGGTGGTGAGATTTGGGGTCGACCGTGGTGCCCATGCCGCGCCCCCCTCTCTCCCTCTTTCCCTCCTCTCACCCTTGGTCACGCCCTTGATCAGGTTGGAGACGTGCGACGAGGCGGTGCGGATGGCGGCGAGCTGCTTGCGCTTGCCGAACGCCTTCTCGACGCGCAGGAGCTGGAGAGCGGCGGCGAGAGGGCGGGTCGGCGGCCGCGCCGGCGCGCCCCGCCGCGCCCACCCTCGTCCTTCCCTCCCCCTCCCCCCCCACCTTCTTCCCCTCCTCCTCGATGAGAAACATGTCGATCGCCAGGTGCTTCATGTCGCGCTCCAGGACGCCGCGCGGGCCCTTGACGCGCACCTTGCGCGCCTTGACCTCGACGGACACGCCCTCCGGAATCTCCACGGTGCGGGTCGAGTGCAGGAGGCGCATGGTGGTGTGTGTGCAGGCGGGGCTGGGGAGCAAAGGGGGGGATGGGGTCGGCGGGCGCCGATCGCGGCGGCGGCGGCCGACGCGCCGCGGCGCGCGGGAGCGCGGGCGGGCGCCGGCTCACTGCCCGCTCCGGCGCGGGCGCCCAGACGCGCGCCGCGGGGCTCGCGAGCGCGGGCGAGCGGGCGACGCCGGCCGCGGCCTCCCTGCTCGGCCGCCGCGACGGCCGGCGCCGCGCCGCGGCCGG
>Ga0315289_10006578_pt1 | contig 17061 bp, 26 predicted proteins | sample YL17G11_40_MG_FD_203452 | JGI IMG/M metagenome (GOLD analysis project Ga0315289, IMG submission 203452) | Sediment microbial communities from Yellowstone Lake, YNP, Wyoming, USA - YL17G11_40 | ecosystem: Environmental > Aquatic > Freshwater > Lake > Sediment | place: USA: Wyoming | collected... | reverse complement strand
TATGTTTTAAGGTTGTATCCGATATTTGTGAAGAAGTTGGAAGATTTGAATATGTATGACTACTACATGTCGGTTATGGCGCCTGCTACACCAGCATTAGGTTATGTTGAAATGAAAGGAATTCCAGCCAACAAGGAACGTGTAGCAGAATTGGTTACCAATAAGGGCAAAACCGGGTACTATGACAAACAAGAAGTCTATGAGGCCCAGGCCAAAGAATTTCCCGAAGTAAAAGCTATTCCCAATTTTAATATTCAATCTTCTCAAGATTTAGGAACGTTGTTGTTTAATTCATTTTGTTTCCCGGTTATCAAAGAAACTAAAGGTCATAAACCTTCCGTTGATAAGGATGTCATAGATGATTTAATCAGGACGCAGGAACACCCTTTTCTAACGGTGTTGAAGAACTACCGTGAATGCTCGAAGATGCTGAGCACTTATTTAGTGCCCTACTTAAAATTACATATCAAGAAGGATGGAAGGGTTCATTCTACCTTTACTCAGCATATTGCAGCAACAGGCCGATTGTCCAGCGTACACCCGAACCTTCAGAACATACCAGCCCGGATAGATGCAGCTCAAGACATTATGTCCATTTTTTTCCGTGAGGGTTGGAAGATAGGGCTCGCAGATTACAGCCAAATGGAGCTTCGAATTTTAGCGGAAGCTTCCAATGACCCTAAAATGCTACAAGCCTTCTTAGATGGTATTGATCTTCACGCTTTAACAGGTCAAGAACTAACAAAAATTATTGGTGCAGAAGTAAACCGGGATAGGGGAAAAACTTTTAATTTTGGCGTTGTGTATGGAATGACTGAACATGGGTTTGTTGAAAAGTTAGGCTGTAGCTTTGATGAAGCCAAAATGTATTTGGAATCCTACTTCAAAATTTATGAAGGTGTTAAAGATTATCAAGAAAGAATGCAATCGCACCTTCGACAATATGGCTATGTAGAAACGTTGTTTGGCCGCAGACGTTATCTGCGGATGAGAAATGATAATGATGAACATGCTTTACGGCAAGCTATTAATACGCCGATTCAAGGAACGGCCACCGATATAAACACTATAGCATTGACAAAATTAGTAAGCATCTATTTGGAGAAGGGGTTTGAATCATTTCCTATATCTTCTATCCATGATGCACTTATGTTTGAGATGCACCCGGATGAAGAGGATTTAAGGGATTTGAACATCCATGTGATGACCCATTTAGATTTACCTTTCATGAAAAGGATACCATTGAAGGTTGATTGGACAGAAGGGAAAAGTTGGGCTGAAGCGAAACTTAAATAAAGTTTCAGGGTTTATAGAATAAAAGCACAGGAGGTAAAATTATGTCAACCAGTTATGAATTTGCAGAACCAGTGAAAGAAATGGCAAAGGATTTGATTGATCGGTATCATCAACATTTGAAAGCTGCCAAGATAGTTTATCTGTTCAGGGATAAAGCTTGGCCATCTCAAGACGGAAAAGTCATTTTGGGCCGTGCCCGGAAACGCTCAGACGTGGATAAGTTATTGGGCCGGGAAAACGAGGATTTTCTTATTCTCATCGGCAAGGATAAGTGGACTGCAGCGAATGACGAAAAAAGGAGGTGGATAGTTGATCATGAGCTGAGCCACTGTGGGGCTTTGTGTTCAAACAAAGGCGTGGTGAAGTGGATCATGAAGAAACACGATGTTGAAGAATTCTACAATATGTGGCAACGCTATGAATGGAAAAGGGAAGAAGTGAAGAAGTTGGTTTTTACCCCACCAAGAGATCCATTGGCTGGGCCGGGTGCAGCCCGGATGATAACTACTGAAAAGTTGGAGGCATAACGATGGACGAAGAAAGAGCAAAACGAAAGTTGGCTGAGTTAAAAGAGAAGCGGAAAAACCGGAACTTTTGGATGGCCAAACCGAACAAAAACTATATTCGGGTGCTACCTAACTGGACCGGGGATTTGGCTGCGGATTTCTATTATGAAACTCAGTTTCATAAGAAATTGGGAACAGGCCGGGATAAATCATCTGCTTGTCTGATTGCTGAAGGTAAGCCGGAATGCCCGGTTTGCAAAACATGTCATGAACTTTGGACCACGAAAGACCCTGAGAACTCTTCATTAGCCAAAGACATGAAGGCCACCACCCGTGTGTACTACAACGTTGTTGATCTGAACGATAAGGCAAAGGGTGTCCAGGTTATGGTTAGTGGGGTGGACGTTCTGGAGCAACTGTTGGCGTGGTGTACAAATCCGAAATACGGGGATGTTACTGATCCGATTAAAGGTCGGAATGTCGAACTGCTTCTGACGGAAGGTAAGAACACCCGAAGCGGTTTCAACGAATATGATGTTCAGCCTGATCCTGATCGGAGTCCCATCGAAAAACCCGAATGGTTGGAAGCTATGGTGGATCTGAAGGCCTTGGTGAAACCTCTTTCCTATGAGGCCTTGGAAGCCCTGATGATGGGAAGGCAGATAGAAGAACAGCCGGAAAAACAAGAAGCACCAAAGGCTGAGACCACGGAGCCAAACACCGAACCGGCATCAGGGCCACCACCCCAGACATTGGTGGCCGGAATGAAAGCTTGTTTTGGCAAATACGATGCTGAGGATGTTGAGTGCGTCACTTGTAAAAAGGACAAAGCTTGTGAGGAAGATAAGGCAAAACGGAAAGCCGGGGTTGCCGCTTTGAAGGCCAAGACAGAAGAAGCTGCAAAGCAACAGGAAGCCCCGAAGGAAGCCCCGAAGGAAGCCCCGAAGGAACAGCCGCAGGAACGGACAGCCAAAGGTTCAGCCAAAGGTTCTGAAGAAAAGAATATTACTGAAGTTTTGGCCCGGATTGAAGAACGAAGAAAGAAAAGGACAGGTGCAGGTGCTTGATGAGAACTACAAAGTGTTTCAAATTTTCGGCTGCGCATCGCTTGGAATGCGAATCCCTTCATGGTCATAACTATCGGGCGGAGATTTCTATTGAAGGCCCTGTTGATAGAAAGGCAGGGAAGGTTACAGGCCTGGAGAAAGTTTTTTCTCATGTAGAGGATTTCGACAGGGCCTGTATTCTGAACAGTTCTGATCCTTTGGTAAAATACTTCAAAAGGGCAAAAGTTAAACCGCCATTTGAAAGTCAAAGGCTGATTGAGTTGGAAGGGGAACCTACACCAGAGAACATTGTTCGCCAGATCATGCTGGAAGGTTTCATAAAGATTTTAACCAAATTTCCTCAGATTATGAAGGTTGAAATCCGTGTTTGGGAAACAGAAGATTCTTCAGCTACCTATTTTTGGGACCGGAGGACATTGAAAAAGTGATGGAAAGAACCTCGAAAAAACCAACGAAGAAGGAAGTTGAACCTGAAACTCCGGAGGGCGAAACCCCTCCGGAAACCGAAGAAGTAGTGGAACTTGCAAAGCCTTCTGAGGAAGATTTGAAAAAGTTTTCCAAAGAAGAAATAACTCAACAAGGGAAGCTTTCACGGGTAGCAGCCACTTTGGCCCGCCACTTTGGTGACAAGTCAATGATGTATCTGCGGGAACATCCTGATTATGCCAAAGTTCAGTATTGGATTTCAACTGGAAACTACGCTATGAACTGGGCGTGTTCCGGCAGAGCTGTAGGTGGTGGAATTCCTGCAGGCCGGGTTATTGATTTGTTTGGTGACCCATCCTGCGGGAAATCCCTTGTGCTGGCTCACATCTTAGCGGAAACCCAAAAAGCCGGAGGCATTGCGGTGCTTTACGATGTGGAAGCAACGTTTGATCGTTTGTTTGCGGAACGGATAGGGCTGAACTGGTCTGATTTGCTTTACACGAAGGCATACCGAAAGGAAAAACGCCAAGTGGATTTAGTTCAGTCTGACGGGAAGATTAAGAAGGTGACAATTGATAAAGCCGTTGGAGCTTCCACCCAACGTGTCTTGGAAATGCTGGATGAAACTATTGACATAATGCATCATGAGTTTCCTGATCAGCTCATAACAATCGGTGTTGATTCAGTTTCGAATCTTACAACAGAACACGAATTGGATGTTGGAACTGAGAAGAAGGATATGACCAAAGCAGGTTCGGTTCGCCAGATGATGCGGTTGTTAGAAGGGAAAATGTCGGATATGAACGTGACCCTTGTTATAACGAATCATACCACCGTTAACATTGATGCGAACCCGTTTGCCAAGCGGAAGTATGGCCCGCATCAGGATAAGGGTACACCGGGTGGAAGTGGGGTGCCTTTTGCCTCCAGCATTAGGTTGGACTTAGCACGGGGCCATGACATAGCTGTTAACAAATTTGATGTTGTTGGCCATGAGATGAAGGTTCATGTTTTTAAAAACAAAGTTCACCAAGCCAAGAAAACGGTTTTTGTTGATATGACCTTTGAAAAAGGGGTTGAACCTTATTCTGGACTGGTGGATGTTTTAGTGAACAAAGATGTGGTTGAAGAATTAGGTGAGAAAGTTTACCGATACAAAGGGAAGCGGTTCAAACGGAATAAAATGCATCCATATCCGGGTTTTGATGAAATGGTAGCCAAATACCCGGAACTGTTGGAAGCGTTGAACGAAACATAAGATTAACTTTGGGTTCAGAATGAGTAAGGAGTACAAAATTCTTTATTCTGAAGAAAGACTAAAGGCTTTAGCAAAGCTGTTGGCGCCAAGATACTGTGCGGCTAACTGGGAATGGGTGAGTTGTGGAATTCCTTCTGAAAAGGATATTGAACTTGAATTTCGACGTTTATATTCTTCAGCAATGGAGACCCGAATAAAATACCATGAGGACTACGGGTGGGGAAAATGTTGCACCGGAGGACTTTTTTCTGAAATAAAGGGTTCTGAATGGTTTATTGGGGTTAAACCCGAAGGATATGAGGGAAAGTTGTTGTTCACAGACAATGATTGGAATAAGTGGCTAAAACAACTTTTGAAAGTGGAACCGAAACCACGAAGGATGATCCAAATTTAATGATTGATGTTGTCGTCATAGATGGTAATTCTTATGCACACAGAGTGGGAAACGTGATGAGCTTGGTGACGCATAGGGGTGAGGAAACATCCGTGTCTTTCGGGATGCTAAACATGATACGGGTGTTGATAGAGAGAAACAAGCCCAAGGAAGTATGCGTGTGTTGGGATTATAAAGGCTCTCAATCCAAGAAAGAACTGTACCCGGAATATAAGAAACGGCCACACAAGGAAGGCACACTTGAAATTTACAAGATGGTCAATCAGCAGATTTTAGAATTGTACGAAATTTTACCTTCATTCGGGATTAAACAACTTCGCATTGCGGGGATAGAAGCTGATGATTTGATAGGGATCATCGCGCAGTATTTAGGTAACACAAGACGCACATTGGTGGTTTCTTCTGATCATGATCTTTGGCAATTGGTGGCTTTTCCGGGGATAAAAGTTTATCATCCCCAGAAGGATTTAACGTTGTCCTCAGAAAACTTCGAAGAAAAAGTAGGTTTTAAGCCAGAAATGTGGGTGTGGTTTCGATCAATAATGGGAGACACTGGGGACAATATCAAAGGCCTTAAATGGTTCGGGGAAAAGACAGCACGGGAACTGTTAGCAAAGTTTGGACCGTGGACCAATTGGTGGGGAAATATTCTACAGGGAAATGAAACCTTGAGGCCAGAAATTCTTGCTTGTTTGAACAAACGCCAAAAGGAATCTATTCTGGCTCCGGATGCTTGTGAAACGTTGACTATCAGCTATGCCTTAACCAAAGTGGGAATGTTGGACATACGTCGTTCACCCGAAATTATAAAAAGTTACGATGAACAAACACCTAAGTTTGATGAGGAAGCAATCAAGGGGTTTTTCTTCACCAAAGAATTCAACTCAATACTTGCGAGATTTAGGTCTTGGATTCACCCTTTTCGCATGATGACGCTTCATGAGGGATTGCTTGATGAGAAACCGTGATCCGTTTGCTCCATGGAATGATCCGATGGAACGGAATAACCCGTTCAAAATTTTCAATGATCCTATGAATCGGGATGATCCATTCGCTCCATGGAATGACCCTTTAGCAACCGAAAAAGATTATGAAAAATGGTGTGATAAAAATCATGTTCCTAAAAGGGATAGGTGAGATGAAAATCAAAGAATGAAAACTAAATTGGAGGAAATTAACGAATTGTTTTTAAGTCGGCGTCAGCAAGGCCATACGGAGGCTTTGATACGTGGAGCTTTAGCAACTCCAAATTCTACCATTATTGTTCATAGCAAAGATATGAAAGACGTTGTTTTGAAAAGGTTGAATGAGAAGTGTCAGAAAGTCAAAGTTGTGTCTATGTACGAATTGAAACAATTGAAGAAGTCGTTCGGTCCGGTGATGGTAGATAATGCGGTTTTTTATATGATGGCCATTGAATCTATGAAAGCGAGTAAAAGAAAAACGCTTAGCAAATATTGGTTTGAATTAGAACAGGATGGATTAAAGCGAAGTTCAACCTGGAGAAAGAAGCGCATCTCATGAAATGTTTAATTTGGTCAGACAACCAGTTCCATAACTGGCGTGAGTTCAGCCGGATACTACCTAATGGACGCAACTCACGGTTCCAAGATCAACTCAACGCATTAGCGGAAGTTTTTGAAGCAGGGAAGCAATGCGATTTAATGATTCATGACGGGGATTTGTTCGAAAGCCGTGCGGATACAATAGACAAACAAGTTTTCCTTACGGTGTATAATGAATTCCGGGTCTTTTCCAAATTTGACATTCCTATAATCCTCAACGTGGGAAACCATGATTGGCTTGACCGCACAGAAACATCCCATATCCTTCAACCGTTCAAAGAAATCCCCAATGTAGTAGTTATTGATACGCCGAAAAGGGAAGTGATAAGCGATTGTGTTTTTGCCTTTTTGCCTTACACCAGACAAAATTTTTCAGATAAGGTTAACAGTTTGATTTTGACCCCTGGGGTTGACTACTTAGGAAAATTGAATTTGTCCAGTTATCTATTTACTCATCAAGGTGTAAGCGGGGCTAAGACAGGCCCACGAGATATCAACATCCGGGATGAATATCATGTAACGGATTTTCAATTCAAATCCTTCCGGGCAGTATTCAACGGTCATTATCATAAGCCACAAAAAGTTACACCGAATTTTTATATCATTGGATCCACTATTCAAAAGGATTTTGGGGAACGGGGTGAAAGAAAGGGCTACAGGATTTTGGACACGGCAACCCAGGTTGTAGATTTTGTTGAGATAAATAGCTCACCGAAATTTTTTAAGTTTGATTTGAATACGGGCGTGGAAGGAATAGAAATTGGTGATGTTCGAGAACAAGATTTTGTTTGGCTTCATAGTTTATCGCCTATTGATGAGAAAAAATACCGGGAGGCTTTTAAGACACTGAATGTAAGAATCACGGTGGAATCGCAAAGAAAAGAAGTGAAACCCCGTTCGGAGTTAAATGTAGGCATGGATATAAAGACGCAATTCAATCTTTATATTCAGGTCCAAAGAACCAAGTTGAATTTGGAAAAGCTTTTGGACAAAGGGTTGGATGTTTACAGCCGAAGCTGAGGACAATGAAAGCACCTAACACTGATAAGACATTAGGTATTACCAAAGATTGGGGAGATGAAAAGTTTCGTGCGGTTCGTCATAGGGCTAAATATGAAGAAGAAGATCGCCATAAGAAAGCTCGTCGGAACAAAAAAGAAAAATCGAGTGAACTTGAATTCAAAATTGATGATTTGGTAGTGGTGAGTCAGGGATACTCAAACCGGCATTACTTTTTGTTACAAGTGATTGATTATAATCCTATTGAAGAGATTTTTTTCGGTGTGTTACGAAACACGACGGACCCCAAATATTTTGAGAAGATGATTGGACACTTGATTATGTTTTATGGATATCGTCATTGGTCTGGGTTTGAGGTTCAAAGGGTTCCACCGGATAGTGTCAAGTGGAAGGTGAAATGACTATACCAGTTACAAAAACGAACGGGAAGGTTGTTGAGATTGATTGTGACTATTTTGCAGATGAAGATGTTCCACGGGAATGGGTGGTGGAACATTGTTATGATATGAAACTTGGAATTCCTAAATGCGTGGTGCATCGGGAATGTTACGGAGTTTACACAAGAAGGATTGATCAAGAATGAGGTTTCAATCTGTAGAGGTTAATATGAGAAAAAATCCGAATGTAGAAGAACTGGCAAAAAGTTTAAGGCAATCCCGACTGAGATCACATCGGATATACAGAATCAGACACAATTATTGCAATTATTCAGGTCACCGAAGATACAAGCCTTGGGAAGACGCTTTAATTTTGAGGGGAATCTGGTCTCAATCAGAAATAGCGAAATTTCTCCATAGGAGTCTTTTATCAGTAAGCCGAAGGATGAACAGGTTGAGGATAATGAATTTGGAAGAACCTATGCCTAATTTAAGATTGAGTGACGCGGAACTTGTGAGGCATTGTAGAATTAACAGTTGTGAGTACCAAAGAAGAAAAAGAAATGGAGTGAAGCACCAAAGGAAGCGCAATGAAATTTAAGGGCAAAAATTTTGGCCAGGATACTTGTGCTTTGGACTATTATGATGATCCAAAAACAGTTAACTCCAATGCGAGACATATGCGTTGTCTTTCTGCTTCGGTTGAGTGTGTTTCGTCAATTAAAAGTTATGCTGATTTGTTAGCGGGAGGTGGACGAACATTTGATGTGGTTGGTTGTTCAAACCGTTTAATTGGGGATGGAACGTTGGAGAAGGTATGGTTGAATGACCGGGATGAACATTGCTACCAAGAATTGGTTCGCAAATATGCTTTTATTCCATACGTAAAAATCACTTGCTTGGACATAGCTTCTTCTGATGTCATAGAACAAACTGAGGAATGGGACCTGACATATTTTGATTTCAATGAGTTTACATCCTTGGCTGTTCCGAAGTATTTGAAGTTTTATCCTGTATTGAGGAAAATTCGAAGTAGTTGGATAATGTTTACGGAAACTGCTTGTCGTTATTTACATCTCAATTTTCATTCTTATGGATTGACGGTTTCAGATTTGGAAGCTTACTACCAGCAAGAAGTGGCAACGATATTTGGGGATGCGAAAAGATTGTTTGGAGTTGTTAGACAATCTGATTCAGCTATAGTAACCATTGGTCAAGGAAGTTATGAATTTAAACTGGTAAAAACCATCAAATAGGAGGAAACAATAATGGAAAAGAATCGTGAACAGGTGGAGAAGGAATTGGTGGAACAATGTAATAAAGAGGATGAGTTGGAAAGTAGCGCAAGGGATGAGAAAGGCAAGCGGATATTCCATACCAATTGTAGGGCAAGAAAGGTAATGGACAAAGTCAAACGGGGTGAAAGAAGTGGTATAGACTGGTTCATCGACTGTGTTAGAAACAGCAAAGGAAAACCTGAAAAGAGTTTGCGGGCCTTGCGGTATGGATTTCGGTCAATGGAAGCAATCATTGCGGATAACTCCTCATGGTGGGATGTTTTTCCAAAGGATGTTGTGGAAAAAGCTGTAGCCGTTTCTACAGAAATGCGGAAGCAAATTCAAAATGAACCGCCGATCAAAATTCCAGAAACGACTAATCTTGGTCTGGAAAAATAGCAACTTGTGGAGGAAAGTGATGGTCAAAAAGGAATTTGACAAGTGGTGGAACAGTTGGAAAGCTGTGCCTGAAGAACTAACAGTTCGACACACAGGCAAAATCCCTGACCCTGGTGGAACATGGAAAATAAAAAATTTACTGTATATCGCTTTTGTTCAGGGTTATAAATTAGGAAAAATGGGCGGTAAGAATGTCTGAAATCAGAATCAAAAGACTAATCGGGCAAAACTTTTTGTCCGTTAGACAAGCGAATATTTCATTTGAGAACCGGGGATTGGTCGGTGTTTATGGCCCGAACGGGTCAGGAAAAAGTGCCATCTTTGTGGAACTACTTCTTTACTCAGTGTTTGGTTCGCTGATGCGGTATCAAAAAGATTTAGGAACCCCAGCCCGTATAGGCGATGAAGAGGTGGTTAACCGCTTTTTTGGAAAGGATTGCGTAGCAAGAGCGATTTTGGATGTCGAAGGAGACAATGTTGAAATATCAACCTATCGGCAACATTCCAAGTTCAAAAACGAAGTGTTCTTCACCGTAAACGGAGAAGATCGTCGGGGAGCCAGTAATGACCGGACACGTGAGAAAATAGTGAAGCTGTTGGACATGGACTATGTTACAGTTACCAACAGCGTGATATTAGGGCAATCATTGGCTGATTATTTTTCCGGTATGAAGGATGAGGATCAGAAGAAGGTTGTTGATCGGCTATTGAATATGCTTTGGATTTCTCAGGCACTGGAAGTAGTGAAGATGGACTTGTCCGGATTGGAAAATAAAATTGAGACTCAAGCCAGACAGTTAGAATTGATTGAGGCAAAATTAGAAGGTTCAGCCGGAAAGCTTAGACAACTTGAAGAAGTGTCGAAGGTTTTTGAGGATAACAGAAACAAAAGGGTGACTGAACTTCAGGTTTCAAGTTTGGATTTCGAATCCAAGAAGGAAGAAAAGATAAAACAGTTGGGTCATTCAGTCAAGACCTTCGAAAAGGAACGGAAGGTTCAAATTGATGAATTGATGGAGAAGATAAAAGGCGAAAACCTGGTTGATGTAAAAGAGCCCAAAATAAGGGTCAATAATGCGAAAGAACTGACTGTCTGGTATAGGGCTCAGGTAACTGCAGAAAAGCAGGAATTCGATGCAGGAGTCACTGAAATTCGGGCTAAAAAGGATGGGGTTTCGGAACGGAAAACCATGCTTGACAGGGAACTTTCGGCTCAGTCCAAGAAAGTAACGACGGTGGAGGCTGATATCCGACATACCGAAACTAAAATTTTTGAAATTAGTTTAAAAATAAAAGGGCAGCAGAAAGTTTCCGCTGAGGGGTATTGCGAATATTGTGGTTCATTGATTACGGAAGAAACGAAGAATGAATTTGTTTCACATCTGGAAGGTGACTTAAAAGGCAAGCAGGAAATTATTCAAGAACTGAAGAAATATTTAGACAGGGAAGAAGATGCGTATGACACATTAGCAAAAGCTTCCAATGAAATATCTTCTTTGATAAGTGAGTTAGAAAAACAGCTGAGGGATTTTCAGGACAAGCGGGATGGAAGTGCTCAGAAGGCGTTGGATGTTGCAATTGAAGAATTTAATAAAACCACCCGTGCTTTGAGTGAAGCAGAAGCAACGAACAAACGGGTTGAGGAAAGAATTGATGATTGTCGGAAACGAATTGTTGAAATACAGGCCGGAGAAAATCCGTATTTGGATCTGATAGACAAGGCGAAACAGGAAGTCAATCCATATGGGACGATGGTCAAGAAGGTTTTGAAAGAAGTCAACCCGAATTTGGAACTGATTGCAAACTCTGAAGTTGAACTTTTGAATTATAACGAACAGCGGAAGCTGAATGAGAATTCGATTAAAGAACTGACTGAGGAAAAGCCTTATTTGGATTTCTGGGTTGAGGGGTTTTCCAACCGGGGTTTGAAATCCTTGATCATTGAGTCTATGATTCCCCGGATGAACCTTTGGGCTGACGCTTATTCTGGAATGTTTGGAGACAAGTATCAGCTGACCTTTTCCGCTTTGAAGCCGTTAAAAAGCGGGGAAATGCGGGAAAAGTTTGACGTGAGTGTTTTGAATAAGATGGGTGCTGGGAACTACCGGGGAAATTCAGGGGGTGAAAGGAGGCTGGTTGATACAATTGTAATGTTCGTGTTGGGGGATTTAGCATCTTCAAGAAGCTCAAAGAGGTTTTCTTGTTTGATATTAGATGAAGTATTCGAAAGGTTGGACGAAGAAATTTGTGAGAAGGTCATTGAAGTTTTAGAGTTGATGGTTATGCCACGAGATGAGAGACCAGATGAATACAAAGGGTTGCCCGAACGGGAAAGCATTTTTGTTCTTACCCATCAGCCCTTCTGGAAAGATAAATTGGAAAGTAATATCAAAGTGTTCAGAAACGAAAATGACGAAACTGACTACACTGAGAGGACAACATCATGACTAAACCAATAACAGATCTATATTTGGTAGCATATCTACAGGTGAAAGGTTTCAAGTTAACGAAAAGTGAAAAGAAGGAAAGGCGAACATCCTTTTATTTTGAGGCTGATCTTTCCGAAGAAATAGCAAAGTATTTTAGTCATCAAGCATTGGTGGATCCATTAGCATTTTCTGAGACACTCAGGTCATTGATAAGCTTTGTAAAGATGGAGACATGAAGATATTTCTTTACTTTGCCTGGTCTTCTTCTTATAATAAGGAACCTGCAGAATCTCAAAGGCTAAAGGAGGTACTATATGCCGAAGAAACCAGCAGTGATTTGGAGGTCAGAATATGAGAAGCTGATCAAGCGGTTTATTATCGCCTTTGTGGTGGTTAATCTAATCTGGATGGGAGCTTGGTCATTTAACTACCGAACAAAGTATGAACCGATGATGACAGAACTGTCCCAGCTGTTTGAACAAGTAGGGCAAAAGGAAGTTTCAGTTGGTGGCCTAAAATCCGCCATCCATACCTATCGGGTCAAACAGGATGTTATGAAACTTCTGAGAACGAAAGGAATGAGTTTGGGTCAGGGGATGGATATTGCCGATGGGATAGTGGCCGAATGCTCGTCCAATGATCTTCCGATTGACCTGGTAATGTCTTTGATGAGAAGCGAAAGCGAATTTTACGTGAATGCTAAATCTTCCGTGGGGGCCATTGGTGTTATGCAGCTTATGCCAATTACCTTTAATGAGACAGCGAAGGAATTGGGCCTTGATGTAGGGATTCAGGCAGCATATGATCCCCGGATTAACATCAAGGTGGGATGTGCCAAACTGAAGAAGCTTTACAAAACATATCAGAAGTCGGGGAGGTCAGAAGCGGAAGTGCTGAGGCTGGCTTTAAGTGCATACAACGCTGGGGAGAATGGAGGTATTCAGCCGGGATACGTTAACAAGGTCACAAAAGGAATAAAGGATTTCAAGAATTTTAGTAACACGGAAGCCTATGCCGCCGAACCGGACAAGAAGCAGGTTGCTTACGTCCAACAGCGGAAAACACCGCTTGATAAGGTTCGCTAACTTTGTGCTGAAGCCCTAATTTGAGAGGGTGGATACTATGAGATGGCAGCAGTTAAAAGAGATACTGTTTGGTATAACGACTTGTGCATCCTGTATCAACGTACCAAAGCCCTGGGGCTTGACAAAGCTTCAGCTGACTTAAGAAACATATTGTGGGATCAAATTCGTTCATTTGTTCATGGCCGGGTTTACGATTTCATACATGAGAAGAAGGCCTCCATTTTACGGAAGGACCCTGACTTGTGTTCGAAGCTCTATCAGGAAAGCTTTTTTGTTTTCCTGAAGGCTTGCGATATTTGGGACCAGGAACGTAAAACGAAATTTATGACGTTCTTGGGTGATATTATCAATCAAGAAATTCTGAACATAATCCGAATGGATTTGTACTATCGGACACGTGACAGAAAATTAGCGATAAAACTTTCAAATGAACATAAGGTAGAACGTGAAAATGAAACTACTGGGGAAGAAAATTTCGAAAAAGATGAGTTGTTTGAAGAAGTTCATTTCATATTGGAAAATTTCGCTTTCGGTGATGAGCTGGAAAGGGATATTGTGTTTACCACGCTTTATGGCCGAATGGGTGATTGGGCCAAGTTGCAAAAAAAGTCTGGACTGAGTTTAAGCGTTTTCTATAGAATGCGGGCACAAACAATTCAAAAGTTACGGGAACATATTTTGAGTTGTTGTAGCGATAAAATGAAAGATGTTCTGAAGGAAGTTTTAGCTGAAAAGTAAGTCCACAAATCACAAAGGAAGGGTGTATGAGACAATGGTTAGTAGTTGTTTTCACACTTTTGTTTTTAACAGCTAACGTAAACGCACTTACATTACAGAAAAAATTTAACACGAAAAAGAATGGAATTACCAAAGAACTTATAAAATCGGGGGTGGATAACGCACGGGAACTTTTGTCAGATTCACGGGTTGAATTGTATCCCGAACTTATCAAACCAGTAAGACAACCGAAAGAAAGGCCAAAAAGCGGAAACGGTCAGTACAATGGCTATTCAAGTTTGTTTCACCCTGAGTCTATTCAAGCCGGTAAGGAAGTGCTGACGCAACATTTCTATCTTTTGGATGAAGTGGAATTGAAGTATGGAGTGCCAAAAGAAATTCTGGTGGCATTGTTCCGGGTTGAGACAAATTTTGGTGGTAACACCGGGCGGTATTTTGTTTTCAATAGTTTGCTGACATGGATAGTTGGAGGTCCGATTAAAAGGGCTCAATGGGCGATGCTTGAGATGTGTTCATTTTTAAGAATCTGTCGTGACTACTCACTTGACCCTTTTGATTTTCCAGGTTCAACCCACGGGGCTTTTGGGCTACTCCAATTTATACCGTCAAGCTTTTTACTTTTTGCTGTTGACGCTGACGGAGATGGTTACCCAGATTTGTTTAACCCCAAGGATGCGTTCCATAGCAGCGGAAATTATTTGAGCAGGTGGAATTGGACCGACCCGACAGGTGCCAAAAAGGCAGTCTATGCTTATAACCATGACTGGTCATACGTTCGGGCGGTGATTGGCTATGCGAAGGAAATTAAGAAATGGATGTTGAGCAAGAACTTTGTAAAGCCCGAACCAGAGGTGATAGTTACTGAACCTGTAATTCCGGTGGTCTGCTATGAAGATACAGAGGGGAATACGGTTTACACCAATGAACCTGAGGATTATTTCAATTGGAAATTGAGACGAGTTGAGGAAGCATCACATGAAGAAATTGAAAAGGCCGAAACGCACTGATACAAAAGTTTACCAGCAAAAGCAGATAAAAAAGCAAAGAAATAAATGTTCAAAATTATGGCGAACTGTTGTTCTGCTTCTTGCTGACGGTCACTGTTGGTATCCTGATTGCGAAATAACCAAAGGTCTGAACGCTCATCACATAGAAGATTTTCGGATGAATCCTATCGTGAGGTTTGATCCTAAGAACGGGTTATGCTGTTGTGCAGGCCACCACAAGTTCAAGAAAGGGGCTGTTCATAAAGGCTTTGTTGCCGTTTACCGCTATTTGATTCAGAACCGTCCAATGGATATTATGTACCTTGAAGACCGGTGTGCAATAGAATTTACTTCAGAAAATTTAACCAAAGAATATTTAGAAAATCAAATTTTGATTCTCCAAGGTATGGTGGAAGGTTTGTTGAGAAAATGAAAAAAACTTGTCCTTGTGGACTGGCGTTAGATATGGATGACAAACCAGATTACAAATTGGTTTGTTACAACAGGGCAGGCCAAGTTGTTTTTGCTGTATGTTCTCACGATGTGGTAATAATAGACCAATTCGAAAAGAGGGACAAAGAACTTTTTAAGAAAGGAACTTCAAATGAGCGGAAACCCGGCACGGAAAATGAAACCAAAAAACTTTCGAAAGGAGCAATTTAATGCAAGCATCGGCAAGAAAGTTGCGTCGTACAAAACGTGAACAGGCAATGTTGGTGGAGAACATGAACAAAAACAACATTGGTCAAATAATCCAGGAACTTCAACACCACCGTGAGAATGAACAAAAGTTTTTAGGATACATGGCATTCTTTCAACGGGAACTTTTAGCTATCAAAAATGTCTTGATGCGAAGGAATGTTTTGTCTGAGTTGGAAATTCATCAGGAACTTTCCCGGCTGGATGAGTTAGCTAAGATGGAAGCCACGGCTATTGATTTGAGCAAGGCCAGAGAAGCCGGGATTGCCGAACGGAAGGCAGCAGGTGGGTGATGACCTGGAAATTGAACGGGGAAGGTGGAAGAAAACACCTGATGGAATGATATTGCCTTCTCATGTGAAAGCATGGATAGAAAAGAAAAAGAATCAATCAAGCAACATAACATGAAGTATTTGGAGCTTGATGCCCAGCAGTATAATATCCACGCAAAGATCATAGCTACCAATATGGGTCAGTGGCCGAAGCTGTTGAAGAAATACTTGAAGAAAGAACATGGGAAGGATATGTTTTGTGGGGATGCCTTGATGTGTTGGGTAGCAGATTGGATAAAAGCGCAAGAGGTTAAAAATGGCAGATGAAGAACATGATTTGATGATGCCGGAATTTTTTGTTTGTAAACGGTGTGGACTTACTTGGCCTATGAAGAACTTGAAAGAGGTCATGCTAAGGGATTTATTGTATCCAGTAAACTGGTGTATGAGTTGTTTTGAAGATGTGACGAAAAAGAATCCTAAGATTGTAACCACACTCCAGGATAAGCCGGGTGAGCCTGAGGCAAAACCAGATGTCAAACCTAAAAAGTAGTGTCACGAAATCCATTGATGTTTCTGAATATTCAGACAGTTTTGATAAAGGCCTTTTGGCCCGGATTGGCCGTGCAATTGAAAAGGAATTGCCAGGAACAGAAATTAAAATTGATGAGGCAAAATTGGATGTAGAACAGCACCAGGATTTTTCCCCAAGAAATTATTCATTGGGGATGCGGATTAGAATAACAGCAAAAGAATTTTGGCCCTTTTGTGAAAGACACGGGATAAGAAAGCCCGTGAGAAGGATAGAAACCAGTGGAGAACCTTCCATCAAAGAGTGAAATCCCAGAAGTTGTAGATGACGACTTTGAAATTCCAGTAAAGCAGAAGAAGGGCAAGCTTACACTGCGATACAAAACGATTGCAGAATATGCTGCCCGTGGTTACCCGCCTGAAATGATCGGGAAGGTGGTTGGGTTGAAATCAAACACCATTCGGAAGATTTTGGAGAACAACGATGAGGTTTGGACATACATAAATGAAATTCTTTCCGGCCTGTTTCGGGAAGGGGACATGCTTCTGATACATCTTTATAAGAAGGCCCTGTTGAAACTGGATACGGAAATGGAATCGGCTGATTCTGATACCCGTCATAAAGCTATTGAGAAGGTTTTAAAACAGGCTATGATCGCAGCCGGGAAGGGTGGCGATGAAGGTGGAAACAAAACTTTGATAGCCCAATTTTTCGGTGGTGTAGGCGGGTCAGGCG
>Ga0315289_10006577_pt1 | contig 17062 bp, 23 predicted proteins | sample YL17G11_40_MG_FD_203452 | JGI IMG/M metagenome (GOLD analysis project Ga0315289, IMG submission 203452) | Sediment microbial communities from Yellowstone Lake, YNP, Wyoming, USA - YL17G11_40 | ecosystem: Environmental > Aquatic > Freshwater > Lake > Sediment | place: USA: Wyoming | collected... | reverse complement strand
TTATTTTCCTTGTGGCCAGGAAGGAAGAGGACTACTATGAAGTAGTTCAGTCTGGAATTATTTTACCCTATCGTATTGATTTATCACTTGATAACCCAATGGTAGTAGTAACTTCTGGAGAATTGGGAGCTGGCTTTATAGAGACTCTTCCAGGAAATGCTCACTATATGTCAGATAACGCAGACCTTGCACTTATAAATGATTTCAGATATACTACAATAAATGATACTACTTCTGGACTAATAAAGCAATTTTATTACTCAAGAGAGGAGAATCTTTTATCACTAAACATAACCGACCTTACTGTTATTGACTGGGACGCATATGTTATAGAATCAGTTACAGCAAGTGGAATAGTTGGAAAAATAGAGACATCAAACCATCAACTTCCATACCAGTACTTATTTGTAAGTACGGAACCAGCACCTGAAGAACCTGGATACTCACGGTTCTTCCAGACAGATCCAATGTCAGGACTATCATTCATAGAGTTCACTGAGGGTCTTCCTTCAGGTCTTATAAACATAATCAGAATAGACGATAGGATATAACGAATGTTTGAATACGAAGCCACAATCATAGAAATGATAAATTCAGCCATAAGGATGCAGAAGGTGCAACCTTTGACCCTTGGAGGTGTTTCCGCAAGCGGTGGGGGCGTTGGTGGCCCTCCTGGAGGGTTCCTTGGGCTATTACCGCAAACAGCAGTAGCTTATGATATGTCAGAGGAAGCCTCAGCGGATATTCCGGTATCAGGAACTCTATTGGACAACCTTAATCACCTAAGATACCTTATAGCTAATATATCTGGTGGAGGAGGAGGTCATACAATAGAGGAGGAGGGTTCCCCACTTACCCAAAGGACAAAACTTAACTTTGTAGGAACCACAGTCACAGTTACGGATGATCCTGGTGATAATGCCACCGTAGTTACAATTACCGCTTCTGGGGGTGGTGGAGGGCATACAATACAGGGGGACGGTGTTTCTAAGACACAAAGAACAAACCTAAACTTTGTAGGAGTATCTGTAACTGACGACTCTGTAAATGATGCTACCATTGTCACTCTTCCTAGCGGACTTACCCTTCCTATGCTTATGTTACAAGAGGACCACTCCGCCGAGTGTAATGATGTTACCGTTGAGTTTCTATCAGATAATCCCTTTGTTTTAGAAACAACCCATATATTTCTAAATGGTTTACTACAGAAAGTAAATGATGCGTACACAGAAAATACCGATTGCAGAAGTATTTTATTTGATACCGCACCTTTTACTGGAGATTCACTGACTTTTGCATATATTATAAATTCTGATCCTCCAGGTGAGCCGGTATTGAGCGGTCCTTATCTAAGATCTGGAGCTGTAATAGCGTATCATGCTGGAACTCATGCACATACCACAGCAAGTGATGGAGAAAAATCTCCCTCTGCTTATAATGCTGCAATAGAGGCTCTTGGATATACAGCATTAATAATGACAGACCATGATCTAATAACAGCAGACCCAGGGGATGGAAGTATTCTGTATATTCCTTCCAACGAATATAGTCCAAGTACTGGGCACATAGTTGGACTAAATACTAGCTACCTAAGGGTAGCAGTAACAGACCAACAGACAATCATTGATGAAATTACCGCTGATGGTGGAATATCCATTCTAGCTCACCCCAAATGGACAACAGGACACACCTATTCAAACATGGCAGCCAGAACTGGATTTACTGGCCTAGAGATATTTAATATGCAGGTAGAGACTGGAGCTGGTGGTTCTACTGGAGTTGCAAATCCAGGTTTTGATATTGCAGATTGGGATTCTCTTCTAACTAATGTAAGACGAGATATATTTGGTTTTGCTTCAGATGATTATCATGCGGTTAGTGATTTCAAAACATATGGTATTGGAAGAAGTTCTATATTTTCAGAAGATACAACAGTATCTGGAATAATATCTGCCATTAGTCATGGAGATTTTGTAGCAGAAGTAAGTAACTATGGTGTTACTCCAGAACTTCCAGCAATAACAGAAGATAATGTAATAATAACCTGTGATGGTGCTACAAGAATTAGATTTGTTGGTGATAGTGGAACTGTATTAGATACAGTAGAAGGAAGTAGTGCTGAATATGCTTTTGTAGGAACAGAAACATATGTTAGAATAGAAGCTGTAGGAGAATATATAGAACCTTTTTCAACATCGTTAGACAGGTATTGGGATACTATTGACGGAACTTGGACAGTAACTGGTGGATTACTTGCTCAAACAGGAACTGGTGGAGCAAAGCGAATAGTATTAAAAAGATTTAGAGCTGGCGATTTTACAGCACAGATAGATGTAAAGCTATCCTCAACTGCCACAGACCACAGTGCAAGCCTAATGTTTAATGTTCTTGACTCAAACTGTTTCTACATAATGAGGCTCGGTGGTACTGGTGGAGGAGCTTTTGATGGTAAACTAGCAATTGGAAAAACAACAACAAATTCTTTTGCCTCTGAAACACCAATAGCCTACTATACATTCTCCCCATCTATCAGTACTTGGTACACTATGAAAATGGAGTATACTGCCAGTACCGGAAGAATAAGAGCAAAGATATGGGTAGTAGGTGCAGCAGAACCAGATTGGCAACTTGATGGAAACAGTACGGTATGGACTCACGGATGTTTTGGTATTAGGGCTGGTGATGAAAGTGATTACGATAATCTTGACATAGATGGATTTATAACCTACTTCCAACCAATACCAGTAGGAGATTGGACATGATAAGAGTAGAACAAATAGGAAGTAGAGCCGCAACTGCCGGAAAAGTAATAACTTCTGATGGAGCTGGAAACGCTTCTTGGGAAACGGTGTCTGGTGGAGGCGGTGTAGAAGAGGCACCTATTGATGGAACTCTTTATGGAAGAAAAGATGCCGACTGGGTAGAGGTTGTGGTTGGTAGTGGTGGAGGTGGACATGTTATTCAGGATACCGGAACCCCCCTAACTCAGAGATCCAAGCTTAACTTTGTTGGTACAATTGTTGAAGTAACTGATGATCCTGGAAATGATGCCACAGTTGTAACCTTTACAACAACAGGTTCTGGTGGAGGAATAGAAGAAGCTCCCATAGATGGTACACTTTATGGAAGAAAGGACGCCGCTTGGGAGGAAGTTACCATCAGTGGAGGAACTGGTGTAGTAAATATTATAGAAATTCAGGTATTTAGTTAGGAGTAAATATGACAACCTTTAATAAACTTATTTTATCTGGTTCTACTGACGGTAGAGGAATAAAAGTAGTACAGGCAGCAACTGCCGGAACTACAATTCATACAGGAACTTCTACAGCATCTGATTATGATGAGGTGTGGTTATATGCTTTTAATGGACACACTTCTGCAGTATTACTTACTATTGAGTGGGGGGGAGTTTCCGTACCAGATGATAATATATCTTTAACAATCCCATCTAAAGAAGGTTTGGTACTTGCTGTTCCCGGTCTTATATTAAAAGGAAATGCAACACCTTTGATTATAAAAGCATTTGCAGCTACCGGCAACGTAATTGTAATTTACGGATTTGTAAACAGGATTGTAGCATAATGGCAACATCCGCAGTAGAACATAGACGTACCAGAGTACCTGGAAAAATAGATATAAGAGTTCCAGCCGCTGGTTTACCCGTAGCTGGAGTATCTGTATGGCTGGCAGCCAGGAAAGAAACTACATATAGTGATGGAAATGAGGTGGCTACTTGGCATGATTTTAGTGGTGGAGGGCATGATGCATCTCAGGCAGGGGCTACCCTTAAACCACTATATAAGACTGGTATTCTTAATGGTCAGGCCGTAATGAGATTTGATGGCTCTAATGATACCATGTCTTTAGGAGACCTGAGTGCCGTCTTTACAAGTGCAGCAACCTTGTTTATTGTTGCAACTACCCCAGATACAGCCTATAACCTATATACTTCTCATAATAATACAGATGCAGATGTATACTATAGATTTGCTGCAGATGGTCATGGATATTATGGTCCGTTTAGAACAGGACGATACACTGCTTGGCCTTCTACCATGCCCAGTAGTGGAACTCATCTGTGGGTATTAAAAACCCAAACAGGTACAGGAACATATGTAGCCATACTAGATAATGTAAGTAAAGGAACACAAACTACTACATTTGCAGGTGGAAATGCCCACGCACTATCCTTTAATAAATATCTTGCAGGAGATATAGCAGAGGTTATATTATTTAATACATACCTTAGTGCTAGTGATGTAGACACCATAGAGGCATATCTAAATTCTCTCTATGCCATTTACTAGAATAAAGGAGTAACAACTAACTATACCGGATATATTGTGTATGCTGCTCTTTGGAGAACAGCCTAATAAAATAACCATCTAACCAATTACTATGATATAATTGAATGAGGAGTAAAAAAACATGACTGATATAAGAGTAAAAGGTATTGATGTAAGTCACTGGCAAGGTTTGGTAAATTGGGAACAAGCCAAACGCAACGGGGCTAAATTCATGTTTGCAAAAGCCAGCCAATGGGTAATAGACCCCATGTTCAAAGAGAATTGGAAGAACGCCAAGGCGGTTGGCTTGCCCCGTGGTGCTTATCACTATTTGGATTGGGGTTTGAGTGAACTGACCCAAGCTAAAATCTTCTGTGATGCTATGGATGGGGATTGGGGCGAGTTACCACCCGTTTGTGATTTTGAGATGGACCCGAAACCTTTTGGGTTGAGTGCCACAGTAGCAAACGGAAAGCTCTGGAATTTTGTGACCCAGGTAGAGAAGCTTACACATAAAATTCCAATGATATATACAGGTTACTATTATTGGAATGATTGGGGAAGCACTGGAATAAACTGGGCACGTTTTCCTCTATGGCTTCCTTGGTATGCCAGCGAATTGTATATCCATCTTCGTACCCTGACCAATACCGGAACAGGTGCTCCTAAGCCTTGGAAAGACAAGGACTTTTGGCAACGTACAGACCGTGCCAATGGCATAGACTACGGTTGCCAAAGTAAGCAAGTAGATGAAAGCCTCTTCAAAGGAGACGAAATTACTCTGGCACAGTTCTGTGGTGGAAGTTTACCACCCCCTACCCCACAGCCAGTTGGCTTGAAGTTCATTCTCAAGAACAATGCCAACATTAGATCTGGGCCTTCTACCTATTATCCAGTCGTTCGTATTGAAAAGACAGGTACTGTTATCACACTAAAAAGCACAACTGTGACCAATACCTATGCTCAATTGATTGATGGAAATTGGGTAACATTTTCATTTTTATTGCCCGTATAGGCTTGTGGGCAAATCATAGGAGCATAACATGACAGCTAACGAAAAGAACAACGAAAAATCTCAATTAGACAGAATTGAGGATGCAATATCAGGAAATGGTCGGGAGGGTCTTTTAGATAGAACAGCTAGAATAGAGGAAAGAATTGTGTCAATAGCCTGTCTAGCAGAGGATGCTAAGAACTCTTCGATAGAGGCGGCTGTAAAATCGGAAGCAGCGGTCACTAAGGTAGCAGAGACAGTACAAACCCTTGCGATAAGTGCAACCAAGTTAAGTGAGGCATTAGCCACACACTTGGGCACGGATCATCTATCCACACTAATAAGGAAGAAAAGTTTTTGGATGCTGATAGTAGTAGGGTATATAGCCTTACATCTGGTATCTACAGAGGTTCCATCACTATGGGACGCACTGATGGTATTTCTAAATCTTCCTAAACTTGCTATCCCATTATAAGAGGTTACTATGGCTAAAAAGAAAAAGAAATGTGGGGGAGGCCGATAAGCTCCTGAAAAATGCTTTGGCGATCAAATACAGATTTTAGAATATAAGAATCCAAAGATTTTAGAATCTTGGAAACAGGAAATTTTACGTTGCGACATATAATCAGAAATTTTGGAGGTGATATGAGAGAGTTACCCCTAAAAGGTGGTTGTGAGTTTGATGCTCTTAGTGAATGGAGAAAGTTTGTACGTTTCCATGATGGAACTAGAAAGAAGGTGAAACAGGAGTATAGTAGGAGGGAACGTAGATTCTTTCGTAAGGAGATAAAGGAAGAGCTTGCGTCCTGTATAGCAGAAGTTCATGATCTGGAGGAGTAGAAATACTCCTCTTTTTTATTTCCAGTACCTTGGTTACACATATATAGTATTGTAAGTAAATCAATCACATTAGCATATATCTATAACTAATCTAGTAGTAAGTGTGTGTTTACTCCGATTTTTTCTTTTTTATTTCTACCGATAAGATCCCAATTTTTAGCTCAACAATTTCTGGGTATGCCGATAAGGATCCAGATTTTAGCTCAACAATCTCTGGGGTACACACCCCGCCTATATTCGGACAAAGGCTATCCGATTTGTGGCAATAGGGGGGGATAGAACAAATTTTCTAATATGATGAATCCTATCCGAATAGGGGGGAATAGAACAAGTGTGCTAACCGTGAAACTAGAACAAGTGTGCTAATATGTTTCATAAACCGTTAACAAAACTCATATAAAAGTAGGGCTGATTCATATAAAACTATTATACAATTCCCCTCCCTTTGGAGTATACTACCTTATAAGACATTGACAAGACGAGGGCATCGCCCTCCCTCCCCTACAATTGGCAAGAGTGTCCGACTCAGACTCGGCGGGTGACTCCACTACCATATATAAAGAAAATACGCGAACAGGCACCGGAGTAGTGTATTTGGGTAATATTCATCTTATTTAGTATTGGAGGTTTACCATGTTTACACTTTCAAGCACAAAGTACGGTTTATTCGAGGTAACGCTCGACTCTCCGATTAAGGTGGATGAGGGCGGGGAATTAGCATTGAGACTCTTTATACTCAATGCCGACTCCGAAAAAGCGGTTAACGCTTCTACCTCTCTTATAGAAGCGGTAGCTAAACTCGCACCCGCCGCTAAAAAAGCATTTCTTCTCAAGGTTGTTATTGTGATTGTCGCCAAACCGAAGGCGGATATCAAGGCAACCATAGCAACCGACAAGGCGGATGTAAAACTTCGCCTTACGGTTACGGGTGAGAAAATGCTAGAGAGGGCGAAGGCAATCATCGCACTTCGCACTTCGGATGTCAAGCCGGAAACTTTGCAAGCGGCTTCTAAAACCGGCACTCGCAAGATGGGTGAAGGACTCGCCGCCGGATTGATGAGGTAGCATGGTTGGGGAGGCGAAAGCCTCCCCTTCCCTCCAATGTCATCATTGAAGTCTACGCATGACTCTACTATGAAATGGAGGTGAGTAAAATGTTTGTACTTCGAATCACCAAACGATTAGGATGTCTCTTCACTTTCCTAATCATCGGCTTCCTAGTGATACAACTAGGGTTTGCCCTCAATTGGTGGTGGTAGTGTCAATGGGGAGGCGAAAGCCTCCCCTCCATATTAGATGGAGGTTTTGATGAATGAAAGAAGGTTTTTTAGGAATGAGGCGATAGAAGATGGAAGGGAGGTGAGGCAACTTGAGAAATCCTCCCTTACCATTGAGAAGGGGTTTGAGAAATCAATGGAGGAGGAATTCAATAAGAAGAAGAGGAAGGTAAAGCGGGTACGAATAACAGAAATGTTAGACGAATAACAAAAAGAGAGTTAGGGGGACTCTCTCTCTCTTGGTAGTCAAAAAAGTTTTTGTAGGGGAGGCTATCTAGGACGATCTGCCTGGGCCGCTCTGAAGGATTTGTCGGATTTGTTGAACGGGACACTGCCAGAACCAGGGTAGGACTGGAACAGACTGGAACAGTTGTTGCTCTGAATACAAAAGAGTATTCGGATAATGTGTATCCTAATTATATGATTTAGGTCTAGGCGGCAAATCGGACAAAAACTATCTTATTGAGCAACTAGGACGAATCGGACAAAAACTATCCACATTCTCCAGTATAACTATTAAGACAAAAACTATCTTATTTGAGAGCATTGAGATTTCGGACAAAAACTATCCAATTTGTCCTGTTACATCTTTATTCCGGACAAAAACTATCTTATTCCGGCTATATTAAATATAGGACAAAGTTTGTCTTTAACATATAGTATTTAATATAAGACTAATACAGTCTTTAACAATATATATTAAATACTTGACTAATCCAGTCTTTAACGTAATGATACAATGATACACCTAACAAATCTGTAAGGATAACTAGAACAGCAGTTCTAACTATTTCAGGGTATATTTGGCTTGTCTGCAATTCGGCAGGCTTATAAAAAGGAGCTTCAATGTATACGCTGTCTAGCACTAAATACGGTTTGTTCGAGGTTTTACCTGACTCACCCGTTACGGCTGAGGCAGGAGGTGAGTTAGTGCTGAGGCTTTTTGTCCTCAATGCTGACTCACAAAAGGCTATTTCAGCAGCGACCTCGCTGTTGGCTGTCGCTGATAAATTAGCCCTCAAAAAAGTTGTAACTGTGCTTGTCGGCAAACCTAAGGCTAACATCACGGCTGTCTCAGCAACAGCTGAGTCTGATGTTATCCTGAAGGTCACGGTCACGGGCAGTCAGATTATTGCGAGGGCTAAGGCTATCATCAGCCTGCGTGATTCTGACATCAAACCTGAGACGGTTAAGCAGGGCACTAAGGCTGCTTCTCGTAAGCAGGGCACAGGCTTAGTCTCAGGCTTAGTCAAATAGTCACCCCATAATTGCTAGACTACCCCGCCTAATAAGCGGGGTTTTATTTTACCTATCTATTTGGAGTATTACTATCCTATTAGTGGTAGACAAAAAAGTTTTGCCTGACACAGCCAATCTATCCAGACTATTTAGGGCCTGCCTGGAACAGCCCTCTCACGTTTAACGGGAAAGCAAAAAGGCTCAGGCTGAACCAGTTGTTTTCAATGTTGATGTTCACACTGGAAAGGTTCAGGCTGGAACAGGGTGTAGGGGTTGTTGGGGTAGGTAGCTGTTCCAGTAAAAGAAGCAGCCTTGTAGTAACGGCTGCTTCTGTGTTATTGGATCGGCTGCTAATCTACGAACTTAATGTGCTGATACTCAGGACTGTACTCGAACAGAGATACTTTCTGCTGTCCGTAGAACACAGCTTGACCCCCCACTCTGATACTGATTCGAGTAGGCATATCAACATAGGGCTTGTCGCAGACTACAAGTTCCCCGAACATGAGGACTCCCTGAGGCAGATTGATTTGTACTGTATCACCACTCTTAACCAACCCTGTATCAATAGCCTCTTTCAGTGGAATATACTCTCTGTATGTAGTCATGTTATTTCTCCTGTGTTCTCTTGCAGGTAGGGCAGAGACTTAAGTCAGTGCCATCATCCAAACCCTCAATGTCTGAGACAGTCGCTTCAATCTTGTGACCGCAGCCAAATGAGATATAGTTTGGGTACAGTTTGAGGGCAGTAGCCTTATAATCAGGCGAGAAGTAGTCTGTCTCTTCAGCAAGTACATTCTCAGGACTTGTCTGTTGTGTTTGGCTGTTTGGCAGCATCTTTTGAATACTGACATCAAAGACTAGCCCACTCCCAAGAAAGACAGCCTTGACAGTGAAGGTATCTACACAGCCATCGGAGTAAGCAGCTAAACTGCACATGGCTGAGTACAGGTTATCCTCAGTCCTTATGACTGTCTCGCCTCGTTTGACTGCGTTCTCAATGCCTTTGTCTGTGCGATAGATTGTTTTCACTTTGACCTCCCGACTGCTTCTTCGTAGGACATGGGGCTGTCACTGCGGATGATGCTTTTCAGCATCTTTGACCGCCGTTGCAGGATGAGGGATATCTGCTTCTCATCGAACCCTCTGTCTGAGAGTTCTACCTTGAGTTCCCTCAAATTCTCCTGCCTGTTTCCTACTGCGTTCTTCCTGAAGAAGTTTACTGTATTCATTCTGTTTCTCCTTTTTTACTAGGTTGGAGCAGGCTTTCAGGCTGCCTGCAGACGGATTTATACTTTATTATCATCCCGAAGGGGAATCGTGTCAAGGGGCAAAAGCGACTATTGTCTGTTGCAGCCTGACCCACTAACTGTGGCAGCCAAAAAAGTTTCCGCCTGTTACAGTTTACATTCCAGACTATCGAGGGCCCAGGCTGGATTAGTGTGTGACATTTTCTGAGAAACCAACGGGGTTCAGGCTGGCTCAGCTTGGGTAGGGTGTATGTTCAGACTGAAAAGGCTCAGGCTGGAACAGCATATACCAGTTATCGAGGTAGGCTGGAGCAGAACATGCTCAGTGTAAAATCGGATAGGATTTGTCCGATTGGGTAACATACACCAACAAGAATTGGGTAGAACACCCTATTGACGATCAGACCGAACTAGGGTATAATTCTACACAGTCAAGAGAGGCAGGGTGTTTATCTGACTCTCGCCCACATTTGTGCCAGCCTGCGGCTTGCAGGCACGACCTGAAGGAGGTCCCATGGAACCAGTATCGAAAGTTACCACCCACGCTCCGGCTGCAGTCGCAGCCAATCCCGTCAAGACTCCGGTGGTCTACACCACCAGTGAGATTAAGTACGGGCTGTGGCACGCTGAGTCGTGCACAAAGAACGGCCAGCCGAACTCAGCTGGTGAGACCCTTCTGCGGATGTTCGTCCTCAATGGCGACTCTGGGAAGTCCCTCGAAGCGGCCCAGGCTGTGATGCAGGCCAGCAAGGATATCCTGGACGGGTCCAAGTTCGTGCTCATTGCGAGCAAGCCAGTCACGGACGACACTGGTGTTATCCAGGAAACGGCTCAGCGTATCCGCCATTCCCTGACCGGGGCTGAGATCAAAGCCCGAGCCGCAGCCCTCGTTGCAGCCGCAGCCACTGAGAAGGATCCTGAGATTCTCTTCAAGTCGGACAAAGTTCGTCAGCCCGCCAGCAAGAAAAATCTGGCAGCCGGTCTGGTCTCCTAACCAAGACTGAGCACGGCTAATTGAATAGGGAGGTCCCCAGCCTTGGGACCTCCCACTTTTTTTGGTCTTTTTTGCCCAGACTGAGCCAGTCAGCGGCGGGGGGATATACCCGTTCCAGGCTGGTGTAGTCAAAAAAGTCTGCCGTCTGCCATAGCCACCATTCCAGACTGCCTTCGACCCAGGCTGGATCAGTGCCTCACATTTAACGGGAAATGTAATGTGGGTCAGGCTGAACCAGTCAATGTAACCGTTCTACTGGGCAAAGAGGATAGGAATAGTCGTAATAACGACCTCTTCCAGACTGGACAATAGTGGCTGGAACAGCCTACTTTCAGTTGTTGGTCCTGATAACGCCCTACCGACCGTTCGGTAGGTCGCCAGTCAGCGAGTTCAGTCTGAACAGTAGGGTCAGCCAGATTCATTTATGCAGTTCATTGTCCTCTCTATGGTAGTTCATTGACAGTTCATTGTTACTCTATTAGCTGTATTAGTAGTACTGTGTGTTAGTATTATCAGTGTATACCCTTCTTTATCTACTGGAGCAGAGAAAAAGGACGAAATTAGAACATTTGTTCTATTGACACCCAGGCTGGAATGGGGTATAATTAGTTACGGGAACGTATTCCAGGACACAATCCAGCACCGACCGTCCGGGCATGTTACCGGACTATCTATTACGTTCACAATGTATTCTGAGCCAGTTTATCTCTCTTTACAGGGTTCATCGGACTCCGATAAGCCCACATTCAGCAGGAGGCTGACTATGAAGAATAATCAGAAGGTTCACTTTGTTGCAACAGAGAATAGAGGATTCAGTGTCATAAGTCTGCCCCCAGGAATTACTCCCTGGGCTGGTTATAGAGTATGTGGTGGACCTTACAAGTCCAAAGCATATGCTCAGCGTGTGGCTGAGAAGAAGAATTTTCAGCAAGATTATCCTGAATTCTATGCTGAGGCCCTTTTTGCTAAGAGAGTCTTTAGGCGGTTAACAGCCGAGTTCCTTAAGGAGGCCAGTCATGCCTAGTAAACCTGATATGCCAGTAAGTTTAGGACTCCACAATTTCAGACTCAAAGCAGGACAGTCCATAGAACTGGATGCCAAGGGCAATATCTTTATTGTGGGCAGTCGGGGCAAAAAGACTGATACTGGTAAGAATATCTATACCAAACCAGTCATGTTTCATGGTGGACCTCTAGCGGGGGACATTCAGGCCATCAGATACACTGTTACTAAACCCTACCATCAGGGAAAGCAAACTGTTCATCCAATGTTTGGACTTTGGAGGAGCGTGTCTGCATTGACAGAGAAGTTTAAGTTCACTCCATACTCTGACGAATCAATTAAAGAAGCTGGCAGTACCTCAAGGCAGAAACTTTACAGTGCTCTCATGGGGGATACTAGACTCGTTGCCTCATCTGCCGATCCTGATAATCTTCTTTACATTGAAGTAAAGGGTGAGCGGTTCTTTCAGATTTCTGGCGGTCCTACCAGGGATATCCCATTAACTGCTGATTATGTACAGAAATGTCAGCGTAGTTACAGGGAATATCTTACAACTGAACAAAAGAAACAGGAAGTGGAACTGGAAACTTGTGGTCGTCCTGAGAGAGTAACCAAAGCTGAGCGGGAATATCTGGATAGACAGAATAAAAAACTCAATGAACAAGCCTTTAATATATGTGTGACAGAGGCAGGTCAGATGCTGTCCAAGAAGTACGGTGGGGACAAGCCTGTGGTCACTAAAACTCAAGCCCTAATCGTAGCTGGGATTCTTCAGTCTAATACGGATAACCTGAGAAAAGCTGAAGAAGAAATGGATGCTGAACTAAATAAGCGAAAGTTCAGCAAGAAAGAATTGGCTGAGTTAGCCACAAAGCTGTATAATGAGATGAAAGTGAGGTCAGAAGATAAAATAACCGAACCCATATTGTCCTAATTTCAAGTCCATCTTTATTCAATGCCCCCCTGTCTGGGGGGCAATTTGATTCCAGGAAAGGAGACTAACATGAGCAAGGACTGGGAACATTATATTGCAGATGCTGAAGATGCAGCAGAATTAGCCTGCTTTACTGTGGCAACTGGTAATGGTCACACTAAAGAAGAGGCAGATGGATGTGATGATGGATCAGTTGGTTGTCCTAACTGTCCCTTCTCAACTATTGTTCCACGGGAGGCTCACAATGAAAGAAAAGAAGATTGACATCCTGTGCAAAGAACTGGATGATTTGTTCACTCCCTTCAATGAGACTATTTGTAAGGGCTGCACACACTGCTGCTGTAACCATTGTTCTGGCAATGGTGCATACCTTCTCACCAATAAACTAAATGAACTGCGTGAGGAGTATCCATTTGACAGTGAAACAGGGTTCTTAACCCCTACTGGATGTGCATTACCCAGACAAAAAAGGTCCATGGTATGTCTGCACTATATATGTGGAGATATTATAAAAAGAGTGGACAAGGAAAATCAGAAAGTTACAGTAAAGACCCCCCTTACCTTCACAGTAAACGGCAAAGAGTATACCAGTATAGCATCACGCATATACTATCCTGGAGACCTTTTTGAGAAGCTGGTGCGGGATATTGTAGACAAAATCTGCAAACTGAGAGGATGGACAAGATGAGCGAAAAGGCGTTGAGAGTCAATGACGATATAGCCAGTTATCCTGATGAAACTATCAAGGACTGGCTTGATGAGTTCAATGCCTCTGATTCTGATAGTCTGTTTATCAAGGACTGTCCCTTCAGTTTCTATGAGGTTCGTAGAGAGTATCTTCACAGGAATTTCATTCAAGAAGTCAGAGAGGAGCTGAAACATGAACCCATTTGTCAGGCAAGAAGTCAGGCATAACTGTCTATCTGTGTTACTCTCCATTCTGAGTTATGCCTGTCTAATGGCCAGTTGTATATTCTTTGGCTACTTACTCGCCCTGTGGTTCATGGGAGGTGGCTGATGAGTGTAATAACCCACTATTTTACAGAGTTCCACAAAGATAACCTGTCTGTGGCAAAGTATCGGATCGGGGAGGAAGTTGTATATAATCCCCTGGAAACTCCCTTTCCTGCATTTAGAGGAAAGAAGTTCATTGTGACCGGATTGAGTTGGGCAGATATGGATAATAAAGGCAGGCCAATAATCGAATACTCTCTGAACGGATTTCCCTATTTGGTATGGGAGGACGAGCTGGAGAAAATTCAGGATGCCACATACTGCTTAAAGTGTGGTGCTCCAAAAACACTATTCAAGTGCTCATACTGTGGTGTATAGAAAGGAGGTGATCTTCCAGACTGACAAAGAAGTTCCTGAACTCTACGTCTAACGTAGAAAGCGAAATTCATATCCACTGAACCATACAAGGAGGAACAAATGGCTGAAGCTAATAATACGAAGTTAGTAAACGATTCTGGTACCAGTTTAATCAAGCTCAATATCCAAAATGCAGGTGTGTTCGGGGACCTGGCTGATATCAGGGAGTTTAACTTAGACATGCTTGAATGTGATCTTACAACTCCTGGACTCAACCTTGACAATGGGGTTGAAGATGATCTGCAATACTCCGGTAATTTGACGGCTCAGCAAGTACTGGATGTTCTGGGACATCTCCTGGGTTATGAGGATATTCTTGAAAACCTGTCTATTACCAGGAATACGATCAACATAACTTACTAATCTGATCTATCAATCTGAACGGAAAAGGAGAATAAAATCTAATGAAAAATAAATCTGAACGTGGTCAAAGTGAGGCCTGGTACATCTTGGCTATTGCTGTAGTGATCCTAATAGCCGTTGGCCTGTTTTCAATGCGGGTGATTGATGTGAGCAACTCCTGTGTTTGGGTTCGGTTTGGAAAGATGATGGGAGCAGCAAATCCTGGCTTTCAGTTCGTCAATCCATTCAACCATGCGGTCTGCTATCCGAGGCAGAGTGTCCTGTTCCAAACCGCAGGTGATTCGACCGGGGATGGAAGACTGGACAGCCAAGCAGACTATGCAGATTGGCCTGTTGAGATCAAAACATCCGATGGCCAGTCGGCTATGGTTGAGTTCAACCTTAAATTTCATGTAGAACCTGACTGTGCAGTCACATTGAGGACCAGCATTGCATCTGATACTAAAGATCTTGTGATGCGTGTTGTGAATAACTTCAGTAGATCAATTCCTCGTGACCTTGCCCCACTATATTCTGCCAAGGAACTCTATGGCCTGGAAAGGGTCGTATTTGAAACGGACATTCGTGAAACCCTGCTTCCCCTGTTCACTGCATCCTGTGTAGTATTGGATGAGTTTATTCTCAGGGATATCAACTTTGATCCTGCATATGAAGATGTCATGGAAAATAAACAGATCCAAATGGAAAACATTGCTGTCCAAAAGTTTGTTGCAGATCAAGCAGTTGAAAATGCCAGGGCTACAGTTACCAATGCAGGAGCTGCTGCGGCTTCTCAGGTTAAACTTGCTGAGGGTCAAGCTGAGACTACCCGCTTGATGGCTATTGCTGAAGCAGAGGCTATGAGGATTAAGGGACAGGCTCTTCAGGACTATCCTGAAATGATGAGTCTTAAGTTCTTTGATGCCCTGTCTACTGCGGATTGGTCTCTGATCCCCTGGAACTCTATTCAGGGATATCTGCCCATTACCCCGTAACAACAACGATCTGTTTACTACCACTGCCCACCAGTTTTTCTGGTGGGCAGCCAAGTGAACAGTTCGGTTCACTCAGATAAGAGAGTCAAATAAGGAGGATCAATGAAGAAAATACTTGCCTGTGAAGGAACGTCTGTCTCGGCATGTAAACTGCGAGATGCAATTGGAGACCTGACTGGTAAGCACTTTACTGTAAGTAAAGAAGCTGCCCATATAGACAGGGAGGGAGTCCTGATTCGATATGGCAACGGGTTTCCTATCAGGAATGACTGTCCTGATACCGTGTTCAATCCTGCTGAGTTTATTGCTTTAACAGCACACAAACGGCGTTTCTCTGATAAGATGAAAGAACTGGGTATTCTGTCCCCAGAATTTCATCGTAATGGAGAGCCAGAACAGTTCCCTGTATTAATTCGATCTACTCTCACAGGAAGTGGTGGTGAGGGCATTAAGCCAGCAAGAGATCGGGATGAATTCAGGAGTAACTTCCAACCTGGGGATTGTTGGACCCCATACTATGATGTAGCCTATGAAGTCAGGGCCTATGTGGTTGGAGGGAACGTGACTCACTGTTTCTATAAAGAGCCGTTCGCTAACCAAGAAGGACAGGATATCAAGATTAGATCTGAGTATCACTTCGCTTTCGCTTCTCCAGAAGGCAAGTTCAAAAAGCTGAAGAAAGCTGTAGATAAGATTGTTGAAGCCAGTCATGGAAAGTTCTTCTCTGTAGATGCTGGTTGGTTGCCCAATATAAATGAGTATGTCCTCTTTGAGGCAAACTCAGGAAGTTGGATGAACAAATCCATCTGCAAACCTTTGGCTGTCTATCTTGTCCAGCAACTGGCTTTGGATAACTAATTCCAGACTAACTTCGAATTTCCTGTAATTCTTATTTCACGTTCAGAAAGGAGTATAAACTATGCCAGATCCACTGGATGGAATGTTGGGAACAATAGGTCTAGAACTAGAGACTGAATTGCTGCCAGAACATATTCAAGTAAGGGGATGGTCGGGCACACATGATGCCTCCATTCAGACCCCCGCTGTCTTGCCCAGAGGTCAAAAGTTCTATATTATTAAGACACCAGAGAATATCAAGTACACTGATCATATTGATGGGAATCACCTGACATTAGGAAACGAGTATGTCTCTGGTGTCTTTTATCGGGACGGCGATATAACCCAACCTCTCAGAGAGATTCTGAGTAAGTTTCAAAGGTGTGGGGAAAGGACAGAGAATACTAGAGCGGGTATACATGTTCATGTCGGTTGGGCGTATGATCTGAGAATTCTGAAGAGAACTGTTCAGATTAGTTCCTGGTTAGAATCTCTGTTGTTTCATCTGGGAGGCATGGGCTACGCTTTTCGAGGTGAGTCAAATAATGCCGCATACTGCAGACCACTCACAAAATTTGGACCTCCCGTAGTAGATTCTAACCTGGGGTTAGTTCAGATGACCAACATTGATGCCCTTTTGTCTGCTGATTCCATTGAGAATTTCTGGAATAGGTATGGAGGAATACGTTTCCTTAATCCT
>Ga0315289_10006576_pt1 | contig 17063 bp, 15 predicted proteins | sample YL17G11_40_MG_FD_203452 | JGI IMG/M metagenome (GOLD analysis project Ga0315289, IMG submission 203452) | Sediment microbial communities from Yellowstone Lake, YNP, Wyoming, USA - YL17G11_40 | ecosystem: Environmental > Aquatic > Freshwater > Lake > Sediment | place: USA: Wyoming | collected... | reverse complement strand
GGTTGAAACCATTGGTATCTACACAAGTCGGGGAATGGCTGGTTTCGCGGCGTTTTCTTCCGCTCCTCCTGACGAAGGAAGGAGGCGAGGAGCGGGGAAAGAATTCCCTGAACGAACGTTTCGCGCTTTGAACCCCCGAACCCAGGATGGGCACGAGCGGAGTAAACCGAACTGGGTCGCGTCAGCGTTTTGGAGTGCGCCAGTCCTCTGGCGCTTGGGAAGGCGTGGGTAGTCGAAAGCGCCAGAGGACTGGCGCACTCCAAGACCTTGCGGCGGCAGGAACGGTTCATGGGAAGGGAACTTGTGTAGATACCAATGCTTCAGCCTCGGCGTAAAAATTGTCCAGCAACACGAAGTCGCGCGCCAGCTTGTGATGGTTCGGCGTGACGCGCTCGGGAAAGAGGCACAGGTTGGGAGCACCGTTGCCCTGCGGCAGGTCGCCGAAAACCTGGTCGTAGGTCCGGTTTTCCTTTACGATGTAAATGCAATATCGGATGGGCGTGGGATCACCCGGCTTCAGCGGAATCGGATTCTCCGCCTGGCCGGTGGCGGAAACCGGCGTGGCCGACGTCAGCGGGCTGCAACGATACGCCTGCGCCGTGTAAGCCACGAGTTGCTTTTCAAGCTCCTGGCGCGCCGGCAACTCGATGATGCCCAGCGTGCCGCGAAACAGGCGCGCGATGTATTCCACCGTCGGATTCTTTTCGGACACGATGCCGGGTTGCGGCCCGCGCGGATTGGGCTTTGACGAAACTCCTTTGCCATTGGCGACCAACAGGTACTTGCCGTCGGGTGTCACGCGCACGGAAGTCGGATACCAGCCCGCCGGGATGAACCCGAGCGACCGGCTTTTGCCCGGCACGCTCACGTCGAAAACCGCGACCGTGTTATTGTCCGCGTTGGCGATGAAAAGCAGGTCTTCCTCCGGCGAAAGCGCGAGGCTGTCGGGCGTTGAGCCGACCGGCGACTGCGGATACAGCGCCGCCCAGATCGTCTCAATGGCCTTGCCTTTCTCGGCGTCGAAGACCGTGACCGTGTTGCGGTTCGCGTTGGCCACATAAAGGAATTTGCCCGAGCGGGTGAGCGCCATTTCGCACGGATGCTCCTCGGTCGGCCAGCGCGCCACCACGCGGCCCGACTTCAGGTCAATCACCGCGACAGCGGCCTGCACCCAAAGGCTGACGTAAAGCCGCTGACGTTTTTCGTCCAGCCGGCAGGCATACGGAAAAGATTCCTCGGGATTCGTGTTGAAGAGCGGAGCGTCGGCGATTTGCGCCGGCGGCGCGGCTCCCAGCGCGATGTCGGTGGTCACTGGTTCGCGGAGCAAATCCACCCGCGTCACGCGATGGCCCCACAGGTTGGCGACGAACAAGCGCTGGCCCTGACTGTCCACGGCCAGGCCTGCCGGCACGCCGCGCTCCTTTTGCGGCCGCAACCGGATTTGACGGCGCTCGGACAGTTTGCCGTCTTTGAAGCTGAACTCGTGGACGACCTCGCTGCCTGCGCCGCTAACAAAAAGCTGTTTGCCATCGCGCGAAAACTCAATGCCGTAAAATGTTTCGTCAAGACTGGCGCGCGAGACGACTTCGCCGGCGGCAATGTCCACGACGACGATTTCGTTGGTGCTGTAACCGGCGTGCAGGACCGCGGCGAACCGGCTGCCGGAATGCACGGCGATGTTGACCGGGAAATCGCCCAACTCGACCTGCCGCCCCGCGGGCCGCAGCGACCACTGATTCGGCAGCAGAACCGATCCATCCGGTCTCCCGCCCGGCCAGGCCGGTTCAGCGGACTGAAGTGCTGGCCGGAGGCCGGTTGGCGAGGTAGTGGTTTGACGCGGCGCTTGCGCGCTGGCAGTCGTCGCGCAAGCGATTGCGACTAGCGCTGAAAGCCGTGTTGCTTTTACCTCCAGTGACGTGAATCGTTTCAAATTCGCCTAACGTAGAAAGCTGAGCCACCGCCGACTCGTGACGTGAACCGCGCAAGCGGAACTGAGTGCGCCATCCGGCGTTGGCTGCAGTGATCTGGTTAGGCCACGTCGTTGTCATCTCAAACACTCAATCAATGAAACCACGCGTTGGGGTCTCCCGGTGAATAGAAGATCGTGCCCTCGTCAAATAACCAATATGGGTCATGGTTGGGATAGTCTCTGGTGGATGTAACACAGCCGCTGCACGCGAAAAGAAGAAAACAACACATTGCGAGCATCACACTCCATTTCCAATGCCTCGACTGATCAAATGTTTTCATACGTGCGAAGTGGCCTAACAGTAATATTAGGACAAGGCGGATTGGCCAAAGACAAAGTTGCCAAATGTGCCTTTCACGACGGCAGGGTAGGTCGCCTGAATCAAGGTGTCAACGTCGTCTCAAGCATCGCGCGGCACGTATTCTGGATTTTGGCGCGTCTCATTTTCGAGCCGCGGCCGGACAATCTCATTAGCACCCGGCTTCAGCCGGGTGAATGTAGGTCGAAATGAAGTGCCAGCCGTTTTAACGGCTTCTCGACCGCTGACTCCAAACCCGTTGAAACGGGTCTGGGTTAATTGCCGCCGTGAACACCCGGCTGAAGCCGGGTGCTAATGAGACGGGATCAAAAACTGAGACGCGCCCCAAGGTTTTTCACTCGACATTCGGCATTCGGAACTCGAAACTCGCTCCGGCTGTGGCGGAAAACCAGCCCAACGTTTGAAACCAAAACCGCATGACACCTGAGCTTTCAAAGTTCGCCGCGCAGTTGCGCCGGTTCATTGGCCTGCATTCGTCCCAGCCGGCGTTCGGTGTCCACGCTTCAGCGTGCGCTTCCTTGTTACAGCCTGAAGGCTGGACCCCAAACCGTCCGGTGTCTGCACTTCAACGTGCTCAGTTCGGTGTCCACGCTTCAGCGTGCGCTTCCTTGTTACAGCCTGAAGGCTGGACACCAAACGGGCCCGGCGGCGACGGAGCGCCGCCCTCCCGCGTCGCCGAGGCCCCGCCCTCCAGCGCTGCGGTGGCGCCGCCCTCCAGTGACGCGGAATTCGCCGAACTGGCCCGCGAACTCTTCGCGCTGCAATTCCGGCACAACGCGCCCTATCGCCGGTTTTGCGAGGCGCGTCGAGCTTCGCCGCAAACCGTCGCCGATTGGCGCGGAATTCCGGCGATACCAACCGCCGCATTCAAGGAACTGGAGCTTTCCTGTCTGCCAGTTGAAAAGCGAACGACGGTGTTTCATTCGAGCGGCACGACGGGGCAAAACCCCAGCCGCCATTATCACAGTGCGGAGTCGCTGGAACTTTACGAGGCCTCGCTGCTGCCGTGGTTTCGCGCGCATGTCCTTAGTGATTTACCATTTCAGTTTGTAGGAGCCGACGTTAGGAGGCTCACTTCAACGCGGAACGCGGAACACGGAACTCGGAACAATGAACAGAACCTCCTCACGTCGTCTCCTACCTGGCGGTTTGTTTGCCTTGCCCCACCGCCAGTTCAAGTGCCACATTCGTCCCTCGTCCACATGTTTGAAACTGTGCGGTGGGAATTCGGCGCGGAGGACTCACATTTTTTCGGGCGAACCGAGGCCGAGGGCGCCTGGCGTCTCGACTTGGACGCCGTAACCCGCGCGCTTCGGAAAGTTTGCGACACGGACTGCCCGGTCGTGCTGCTGGGTACAGCATTTTCGTTCGTCCATTTGCTGGATCATTTGGGTGAGTCGAGGCTTGGGTTCAAATTGCCTTCGGGTTCGCGCGCCATGGAAACGGGCGGCTACAAAGGTCGCTCGCGCAGTCTGTCGAAAGCCGAACTTCACGCGCTCATCACCCGGCGGCTTGGCATTCCGCCGTCGCACATCATTTGCGAATACGGCATGAGCGAACTCAGTTCGCAGGCATACGACCGCATGGCAGGTGACGAGTGGCGGGTGACGGGTGACGCGGCTCGCCACTCATCACCCGTCACCCGTCACTTTCATTTCCCCCCCTGGGCGCGGGCGCAGATCGTTTCGCCGGAGACGGGCCGCGAAGTGGCGGAAGGCGAAACGGGTTTGATCCGGGTTTTCGATTTGGCGAACGTGTTTTCCGCGATGGCGATTCAAACGGAAGATTTGGGTGTCCGCCGCGGCGATGGTTTTGAACTGCTGGGCCGCGTTGCGCTGGCCGAACCGCGCGGTTGCTCGCTAATGAGCGTTGAAACGTCAAATCGTTGAATGGTTGAACCGTTGAATCGTGGAATCGGAATGAACCTGCCGAATTACTTTTTGGCCGACCTGCCGCCGGAAGCCGCGCTCACGCCGCTGCTGCTGACGGAAGCCTGCCAGACGTTGAAGCGCAATCGCCAGACTTATCTGGCTCATCGTTCGACGGAGAGCCTGATCAAAGTCCTGAGCGAGGTGGCTGCCGACTGGCTTCGCGCGGACTATCCTTTCCGGAAAATGGCCTTGGAACTTGGCCCGGAGCAAACCGGCTTTTCGTCGGCCACGCTGGCGCGTGGGCTGGACGGCTTTTTCAGTGAACTGACGCGCGACAACCTGCACGCGCTGCTCGTGCAGGACTTGGGCGACGCGCGGCGGCTGGATCACATGGTCGCCGTTGGCGATGAGCAGAAGCCCGGGCGCTCAGCGCTGGCGCGCGGGCCGGAGTTTCTCGTCCACGTCGCGGCGGGGAACCTGCCCAGCCCGACGTTTATGAACATGGTGCTGGGGTTGCTGGTGCGCTCGGCGCAGTTTGTCAAATGCGCTTCCGGCGCGGCGTTTCTGCCGAGGCTGTTTGCCCACTCGCTTTACGACGCCGAGCCGAAGCTGGGGGCGTGCCTCGAAATCGCCACTTGGCCCGGCGGCAATGCCGAGCTGGAAAAGGCTTTGTTCGACGAGGCGGATTGCGTTACGGCCACGGGCAGCGACGAAGCATGGGCGGCAATCCGGCAGAGGCTGCCGCTGCGCGTGCGCTTCCTTGGTTACGGCCATCGCGTCAGTTTCGCCTATGTGACGCACGAGGCTTTGCACGGGCACCACGCGAGGAAGATCGCAGCGCAGGCGGTCGCCGACGTGGTTGCGTGGGATCAGTTGGGCTGTCTGTCGCCGCACGTGATTTACGTGGAGCACGGCGGCGTGTGGGCGGAAAAGTTTGCCGGAATGTTGGCGGAGGAATTGGCTCGGCACGAAGAGGCGGAACCGCGTGGGAAGTTGCCCGCAGAGGCGGCTGCGGGTATCGCGTCGCGCCGGGCGTTTTACGAGGTGCGCGCGGCACATTCACCGGAGACGCGGCTGTGGTGCAGTCCGAATTCGACGGCGTGGACGGTGGTTTATGAGGCCGACCCGCGCTTTCAGATGTCTTGTCTGAATCGCTTCCTCTACGTGAAAGGCGTGAAGGATTTGGACGAGGCGCTGCGAAACGCCGAGGGCGTGCGCGGCAAGGTTTCGACCGTGGGCATTTCGGCGACGGGTGAGCGCGCACAAAAGATCGCGCTGGAACTGGCCCGCTGGGGTGTGACGCGCGTTTGTCCGCTCGGCCGGATGCAAAACCCGTCGCTGACCTGGCGGCACGACGGACGGCCTGCGTTGGGTGATTTGGTCACTTGGACCGACTGGGAACAATGATAATAACGCAAAGTCGCAAAGATGCTAAGACGCAAAGATTTCCAAGCTTTCCTTGCGGCTCTGTGACTTTGCGTCTTTGCGTTAAAGTCAGCGGAGAAATTTTGCAGAATGAAAATCGAATTAAGAAAATCGTTTCAGTTTGAGGCGGCGCATTTGCTGCCGCGCCTGCCGAAAACCCACAAGTGCCGTCGCCTGCACGGCCACAGCTTCAAAGTGGAGATCGTCGTCGCCGGCGCGTGCGACCCGAAACTCGGCTGGCTGATGGATTATGCAGACATCGCGAAGGCGTTCCAACCGATTTGGGAAAAGCTCGACCACCGGTATCTCAATGAGATTCCCGGCTTGGAGAATCCGACGAGCGAGAACATCGCGGCGTGGATTTGGAAGAAGCTCAAGTCGAAGTTGCCGCTGCTCACCGAAGTCGTCGTGGCCGAAACCTGCACAGCAAGATGTGTGTATCAAGGCCCGTCGGATATTCCAGGGTAGCGGCGTGTTGCCATTTTGTCCAAGATTGTTGCTGACAGAACACATTTTTGTGCATAACCCTACACAGCGAAAGAAAATCAAGTTGTCAAATTCGAATCCACCAGTTAAGCGACGACACCATGCGCTATGAAAGAGTGCGCTTGCTGCGGACGTGAAAACCCCGATGATGCGACGCGCTGTCGGGAATGTGGAACGTCTGAGTTCAGACTGTCTCCGCTATCTACCCCGAAGTCGGGAGGAATGAACCGGCGAAGCAACCTTTTCTTTCGCCTCGCGGTTGCAAGCTGTGTCGGGATTGTCGTCGCTGCTCTTGCCATTGCCGTTGCGTGGCAGAACGCGCGCGAAGCACCGATGATGCGACGGGCGCAGTGGTGGACCCAACGGAATTTGAGAGGAATCGAACAGGCGATAACGCGCTACCAGCAGGAGTCTAACGCCCTTCCGTGCTCCTTGAGCCAACTCATGGGAATGGAAAGCGACATACATTTCGAGAATAATGGTGAAATTCTTGACGGATGGAAGCGCCCCTTCGTTTGTTCAACTGACGGAACGAACTTCTTGGTTACGTCATATGGCCGCGACGGCAAGCCCGGCGGCAAGGGGCTTGATTGCGACCTGACAAATCGGAATAGGTCTCCAAAGGAATCGTTGCCGACCTTTCTCCAGTTTGTGTGCGATCTGCCGAGCGGGGGAATGATTGGAACCTGTTTTGTTTGTGGAGCAATCGCTTTCTTTCTGAGTCTCTACGCGGTCAAAACCCCCGACTTAACCCCCCACGGGCTTGCTGCTCTTGGGTTCAAGCTCGGTGCGACCATTATTGGCGCAGTGATTGTTGCCGTCATAATCAGTGCTCTGCACATTCCGAGTGGGCATTGAGTTATGCGGTATCGGTATCTTTCGGACCCGCTTTTTCTATTCTGTTTGTCACTGTATTCTGCGAACCGTTGGATTCTCAAGCCGTACTTCCCAGATGAATTTCCTCGAAGTTACCTAAACGACCTGATCTGCCTGCCGTTTTGGATTCCAATCATGCTGTTCATCATGAGGAAAGTTGGCTTGCGAACGGATGATCTCCCTCCCAAGTCATACGAGATTCTGATCCCGCTGGTTATCTGGTCCTGGGTATTTGAAGCCTTTCTGCCACGCCTTGATTTCTTTGAAGGCCTGGCGGTCTCAGATCACCGCGACATTCTATGTTATACCTTAGGGGCTTTTCTCGCGGCCGTATTCTGGAAAATATGGTATCGAGAATGCGTCTCCAATAAACCGTTGGAGGGAACGACGCCGAGTGGTCAGCACAAGAGTTAACAAGATTCTCAGGTAATGTTTACGACTCCACGTCACCTTCGCGTTCCTTTTTCTCCAGCAGGATAAGCAGATTGTGCAGGAACATGACGTTGTCGCACTGGAGATATTTCATCGTGCCGCCGACGCGGGAGAAACTCTTGCAGAAGCGCAGGTAGTAGGCCGGGTTGTCCTTGGGCGGCTCGCCGCGCGACCAGTCCCAGTTGCCGCCGTCCTGAATGTCCACGACGTAGATCGTGTGGTCGTGGACGATTGGCCGGCCCGCTTGCAACCGCAGGTTGTTCACGCAACTGATGCTCTTCTCGAAGACTTGCGGGGCCATGACGGCTGAGCCGACGGACAACACCACGCCGCCGTCGAGTTTTTCCACCGCGCTGCCCAGCAGCCGGAAATCAATGTCCGCCGCCCGGCCAATGACCGCGCCGTTGAACATGGGATGATTCGCAATGATATCATAGCCGATGCCGGGATGGACGGTGACCGGCACGTTTTGACGGAACGCTTGAGCGAGAAGCGAAGTGTCCTTCCACGGGTGTTTGACTTCGATGCGGCCCGACGGAAGCCGGTGCATGCGGATGGCTTGGAGCAGTTCGGCGCGCGCGGGCGACAGCGGATGCGTGGGCTCGTCGCGCAAAGATTTTTCGAGTGACTCCGCCGTCGGCAGCGTGACGCCGTCCTCGACGATGAAGCGGCCAAGGCTGCGGCCGTAGCCTTCGTCGCGCAACGCGCCGGCAAGCAAAGCGAGGTGGATGTTGCGACCGGTTTCGTCCCAGGTGCCGAAGGTGCCGGTGGCGACGTTGTCGCGGACGTTTTCCTCGGTGCGGCCGAGGTGGGCGAGTTCCCAATCGTGAATCGTGCCCGCGCCGTTGGTGGCCAGATGCGTGACCCAGCCGCGCTCGACCAGCCGGTTCACCACCGCCAGCAGCCCATTCTTCACGAGATGCGCGCCATACATGAGGATGACACTGGCGTTGCGTTTGTGTGCGGCGATGATGCTCGCGGCACAGGCGCCGATGGCTTCAAGGTTTTGGGCAGGGCAGGGCGGGGGCGGCTTCTCCGGGTCGACGAGGATGTTCTCGATGCGGCTGAGGCTCCGACGTTCAGCCAGCGGATAAACCTTGAGCTTTCTCAGGTCGAGTGGAGTCAAGCGCGGGCCCATTGCATGGTGCTCGAAATAAACGGTCTGTACGAGTTTCGGTCGAACATACCATCCACGCCCTTGCTGGCCAGTATTTTGTCAACGGCGCTCAACCACCGAGTTGACTCAGGATAAATGTTCCCGGGGCGGGGAGTTGGACCGGGGGTTCAACGATTCGTTGACTCAAGTTCGTGGTTACGCAAGCACCGCACCCGAGTCTGTCCAGCAAACGGGCGTGTCTGCTCCCAATCCACGGCTGCTATCAGCGTGGCGGTCGTCTCCACAAAAGCCGCATCCTCGATGAGTTTTGCGCCCACTGTGGCTACCAGCGCAAAGCCGCCCTGCGGCTCTTAAACCGTTCCTTGCAACGGCCGCCCAAGCGGCGGCCCGGTCCTAAACCCCGCTATGATCCGGCCGTGCGGTTGCCGCCGCTCAAGGCCCTCTGGCGGGCCAGTGATCCCCTCTGCTCCAAACTCCTCCAAGCGGCCCTGCCCGAATGGATCCCAGGCTGCGAACCGGAACACGGCCCGCTGGCAGCCAAGGTCCGAAAGCAACTCTTGGCCATCAGCCCCGCGCAGAGCGACCGGCTGCTCCAGCCCGGACCTCACCCCGGAAACCAAGCAACGGTTGCGGGAGCAACACGCCCGGCTCAATCCCTTCGCCTTGAAGAAAACCATTGAACAAAAACTTGAAATGTTCTTCACTGCCCTGGGTAACCTCCAATCTGAGGCAACGATCGCATGACGAGCACGCCTCTTCGGTAACATTTATCCGTGAGTCAACACGCATGGTGTTCCGCACGAGAGCCGGTGAAACGTTTTGAAACCGGCACGCGGGCGGTAGAAGATGGCCACCAGTGATGAGCCGGATCCGCAGAGGCTATGAAGCCCGGTTCCGCGCGCTGCTCCGGCAGTTGCAGGCGCGGCGGGTGGAAGCGGGTGTGCAATGGTTGCTGGCCCGCAGCGAGAAACTGAGCCGCCACGAAGCCATGCCCCGCGCCAACGCGCTGACTCGGGTCTATGACAGCCTGTTCCGGAAAATCGAACTGCACGCAGCCCGTGTAGCAGTGGCGACTGCGCCAACGCGCGGCGGAGTTGCGACAAGTTCACGAAGGCCGTCGTCACGACTGTTTCTTTGCGACGCCGGGCTTGGCGGCCTGGCCCGTTGGCTGCGGGCCGCCGGCTACGAGGCTTTATGGACGCCCGACATCGGCGACGACGAATTACTCAAGCAGGCGCGGCAACTGGGCGCGACGCTGTTGACGACCGATAGCATGCTCATGGAGCGACGGCTGCTGCGCGACGGTGTCATTTTTTCAGTGTGGCTGCCGCCGACGCTGACGATTGGCCAGCAACTGGCGCTGGTTTTCCGCGAGTTGGGTCTGAGCGCGCGCCAGCCGCGCTGCATGAGTTGCGGCGGCGAGCTGCGTCCGGTCGAGAAGGAATCCATGCGCGAGAGAATTCCGCCGAAGACGTGGCGTTGGAAGGACGAATACTTTGTCTGCGCCCGGTGCGACAAACTGTTCTGGCACGGCACACACTGGCAAAGGATTCACCAAAGACTGGAGCGACTCAGTAGCCATGCGCCGGGTGAAAGTTGAAACGCACGCGGCCAGGTGGGGCGAGCGTACTCGCGAGCCGTGCTGCGGCCAGGTGGGGCGAGCGTACCCGCGAGCCGTGCTGCCAACCCTCGCGCGACCTGAAGGTCGCGGCTACAAGCTTGGGGCAATTGCGCAGCGCGTCTGGAATTTGCGGGCGGACCCGACTCAGGGGTCACGTGCCGGGTGGAAGTTGAAACGCACGCGGCCAGGTGGGGCGAGCGTACTCGCGAGCCGTGCTGCCAACCCTGTTGCGGCTCGCGTGTACGCTCGCCCCACCTTCAACAACGCACAACATCTGTTGACCGCCGCGCTAAATCACACCCTTCGTCAACCTCCCCGCTTGCGCGCCCGCAAGTTTTTGACATTCTTTCCGCAGTGCGGCGGGGACGGAAAAGCATTGCAGCATGATTCTGGCAGGCGACATTGGTGGCACGAAGGTGAACCTCGCGTTCTTCGAGGTTGACGGCCCACGCCTCGCGGCCGGTCCAAGCGGCATGTTCGCCAGCCACAAGCACGCCAGCCTCGAGGACATCGTCCGAAAATTCCTTGCGGCGCACAATCTCTCGGTCAAACACGCCGCCTTTGGCATCGCGGGGCCAGTCAAGAAAGGCCGGGCGCAGCTCACCAACCTCTCGTGGGTCATTGATGCGCGCGAACTCGCCAGGGTGCTTGGCATCACCGCGTGGCTGCTCAACGATCTCGAAGCGAACGCTTACGGCATCGCCGCGCTGGCATCAGAGGATTTCGTCACGCTCAACCCCGGCGAGGCAGGCGCTTCGGGCAACGCCGCAATCATCGCCGCCGGCACCGGACTCGGCGAGGCCGGCTTGTTCTGGGATGGCCGGCAGCATCAGCCGTGGGCGTGCGAAGGCGGCCACTGCGATTTTGCGCCGCGTACCGACCTCGACCTCGAGTTGTTCCGATTCCTGCGGGCAGAGTTTGGCCACGTGAGTTGGGAACGCGTGGTTTCCGGCCCCGGTTTGTTCAACATCTACCGATTCCTGCGCGACACGAAACGTGCCGACGAGCCGGTCTGGCTGACTGAGGAGTTCCGCCGCGGCGATCCTTCAGCGGCGATCTCGCGCGTCGGGCTGGAAGGCCGCGCCGAAATTTGCGTGAAGGCCCTTGATCTGTTTGCGAACTACTACGGCGTGGCGGCGAGTAATCTGGCGCTCAAGACGATGTCCACTGGCGGGTTTTACGTGGGCGGCGGCATTGCGCCGAAGATCATCAACAAGCTGCGAGACGGAACTTTTCTCAAAGCATTCACCGAGGGCGGCCGCATCAGCCAACTCCTCGCGGCCATGCCGGTGAAGGTGATCCTCAACGACAAGACGGCCCTGCTTGGCGCCGCCCGTCTTGCTGCTCTGCGAGCGGGATTGATGCGGTAGGGCGGCTTCGGGTGCCGCCGGTTCAACCAAGTTCCACACATTGCCGGTGGTGGGGCGAGGCTCCTGACGAGCCGCAGATCGCGGGCCTTTTTTCGGTTCGCCTTTCTCGGCTCGCCTTTCTCGGCTCGCGAGTACGCTCGCCCCACCAACGTACGCTCGCCCCACCGGCCTGCCCTCGCCCCTGCCAACTTGAAACCAGTTCGGGGCATTGCCGGCGGTGGGGCGAGGCTCCTGACGAGCCGCCGGAAGGCTGGAAGCCTACGCCGGCCTTTGGCCTTACTTGATTTTCTTGCAGGTGCTCCCGCCTTCACCGACGGAGTACACGAGCCGATCAACCTTGCCTTGCGCGTCGGACTGAAACTCGATTTGCACGTCGGTGGTCTTGGCGAAGAACTCCGTTGGCGATTCAGCGAAGAGGAGAAACTTCACGCCGGAAATGGTAGCGACCAGTTGATTTCCGTCGCGGGTGATTTCGACGGTGTCGTTGCGCCCGCGCTCGTAACTGCCCGCGTAGCTGTCGAGCGGCGCCGTGGCGAGGGTGAATTCCTTTTTGCCCGGCTTGCCCAATTCACGCACCCAAATGTTGCGGAAGCGCACCGGATTGCCGTGGTCCTGCAAGGCGATGGGCAATTTCTCCGGATGCGCCGTGTAGGGCGCGCGTTCGAGCCAGCTCGTTGGGCCGGTGAGTTTGACGCGGTTCTGGATGAGCACACCGTTGTGGAGCACCGTCAGATAAGCCGGCGAAAGCAGCTTGCCCGCGGCATCAAAGCGCGGCGCGGTGTAAACAACGTCATAGGTTTGCCATTCGCCCGGCGGAAGGCAGGCGTTGACCAGCGGCGGATACTGGCCGTAAACGGAACCAGTTGAGCCGTCGGCGTAAGTCTTGTTTTCGAAGGAATCGAGCACCTGCACCTCGTAACGGTCGAAGCCGAAGAAGACGCCGCTGTTGCCGCGGCCCTGGCCTTCGCCTTTCGCCGGCACGGGCGTCGCCCACTCGACGTGCAACTGGCAATCGCCAAAGTTCTGCAACGTGCGGACATAGCCGCTGCCTCGCACGCATTCCATGTAGCCGTCCTTAACAATCCACCTCGTCGGGCTGCCGTCCACGCTGACCCATTGCGAGAGGTCTTTGCCGGCGAACAGCACGACGGCGTCGGACGGCGGCTTGCCCGGCTGGTCCTGGGTGCTGGGCGTGGCGGGCGTCACCACGGGCGGCAACGGGCGCGTGCGGTCGTGGTCCAGCCAGTTCGGATCGGGTTGCGCGAGGCAAGTTTGTGCGCAGAACGCCAGCAGGGGCATGACGGTGAGCGCCTTGGTTTGGTGGGCGAGGGCTTTCGGTTTCATAAATGAGAGTTAATCACTTCAGCGTGAATTGGTGCCGATGGAGGGGGTCGAACCCACACACCCTTTCGGGTACCAGATTTTGAGTCTAGCGCGTCTGCCAGTTCCGCCACATCGGCAACGTGATGACGAATGATCAGGGCCAATTTCACGTCGAACCTGGCTTTTCGGCTGCAAGGTCAGGTCGCAGTATCGCACTCTGGTCTTTAGCTGTGACAGTGCTTTACCCCCGGTCGCCCGTCATTCGCATCGGTGCGGAAGCTACACCAAAGCCCGCCGCACGCGCAAGCAGCCGATTTAGTGCCGCTCAGGGCGAGACATCGTTGTGGAGAGTGAGGCAGGTGTCGCTTGCAATTGAGGGTGCGCCCGCCGATACTTTGTCAGCACTGCCATGCCTCGACTGAGCAAAATCATCGTTTACGGTGTTGTGGGCCTCGCGATCCTTTGGTTCGGCGGATGGCTCATCAAGCGCGAACAGCCGGTTTACGCCAAGTGGAAATTGAAACGGTTCGTCCGGAAGATCGAGGCTTGGCCCGCTTCAACCAATTACAGCGCAGCAGGCTGGAGCCATCTGGTGGGGGCGGCACGGGCTTTTCAGAAAGCCAACCCCAAACTCGCTGAGGACGCCTTGGCGGAGTATCTCCAGGAATACGCCAACAAACCCAGCCAGTTGCCCATTGAACAGGGGAAGGTGTTTCTCCTGTTGCGCGTCGTGTTTGATCTGCCGGATCGCGTCCAGCAGACATCTGCCGCCGGCTCGGGTCGCCCCGATTTGAGCGCAGATGGCGCGGCAAACCCCGCCTGGCCTTTGCGCTGGGAGGAAGGGAAGCCCCGATTGGTAGCAGGCTATGCAAACGCCGCGGTCAGCCGCAAGTCTATCCGCGACGAGTACGCCTATTTGCGATACCGGTTCCGATACCGTGACCTGTCGAACGTCAAGTTTTGAAGCGCAACGGCCTGTTGCAGACCCGTGGCAGAGTGCCCGCTTTGTCAGGCGGGGTTTGCCGGAATTTCGGCTGCGCAAACGGCGGTCGCCAAACAGGCAGATCACAAAACAGCACCGCGATGGTCGCTGGACGGGCGCTGGCCGCCCCGCCCGAGCATTCACCTTGATCGAGTTGTTGGTGGTCATCGCGATCATCAGCATCCTCGCCAGCATGCTGCTCCCTTCCTTGGGCAAGGCGAAGGAAAAGGCGAAGACCATCCAGTGCGTCAACAATCTCAGACAGCTCGGTCTGGCGATGCAGATGTATGGCGATGACAACAATGATCGCCTGCCGCTGGCCCCGGACAGCTCAGTGGCTTGGACCAACACGGCCCCCGGGCCGTGGACGCGGCCGCTGCTGCCCTATTACTCCATAACCAACATCCTCACCTGCCCGTCTCTCAGCCGGAAATACAATCAGTCAGGATTCAACTACTTCATGGGGGCGCGGGCGCCCTTCATCTACGCAAACCAACAGCCGGCCAGCGTGAACTTGGGGAGCATTCAACTCACTTCGCAATACATCCTTTCCGGCGATGCGAATTTCCCGTTTCCGGCGTGGGACGCGAACCCGGTGAATTACGAGGACAACACCGATACATTGTTCGATGTCCGTTATAGCCCGCCGCCAATTCACAACCAGCGCGTGAACGTGTTCTTCGGAGATTTTCATGTCAAATCCTACGGGAAGTTCAACGGGGGTGAGATGACTTATTCCTACAACGTTCCGGGCGTGGAGTTTTAGGGGCGATTCGACCCGCGCGTTCGCCAAGGCTGCGGTACCGCCCGGCCAGCCATCTGGCCCACGGGTGAGGCCGACAAATTTTGGCTTCAGACCCGTGGACTCGGCGATGAGGTTTCAAGACTCACCCGTGAGTCTCCGAGCCTCAGCCATGACTCTCGAAGACTCTCCCGTGAGGTTCAGAATCTCACCGTTGAGGCTCCAAGACTCAACCGCGAGATTCCAGGACTCAGCGTTGAGTCCCAAACACTCAGCGGAGAGATTCCAAGACTCGCGCGAGAGACTCAAACACTCAGCGTTGAGTCCTAAACACTCAACGGAGAGACTCCAAGACTCAACCGTCAGCCTTGTAACCTCAGCATTGGCAGGCTGTTACGCCAGAAATGCCCAGGTTTGCCGAAAACCCTACGCCGACGGGGTGGTTGAGGCGGGTTGCTTGGGCGCGCTGGCTCGCTGGAAGCGCTCGCCCAATTGATCGGCGACGGGTTTGAGACCGGGGGTGGTGGCGACGGCGGCTTTGACGTAATTGTACACCTGCTTGGCGCCAGTCATGGCCTCGCCGCCCACCGCCAGCCGGGTGTCGTCCACGTCCGAGGCCACTTGGGCAATGATCGTGCCCACCTCTGTCAACACGGCGAACAGGTTCACGTCCGACTCGAACCCCGCCGCATCAAAACTGCCAGGCAGAATGGACGGGTTGTTTTTGGCGGCCTGCAGACTGTTTTGGACAAAGGACAGGCTGTCCGGCCCGGTCTTGAATATTTTTCTGCGTTCGTCTGCGGTCAGGCTGACAAGGAACGGCAATTTCGCCCGAATGGCCGTCACCGCATCCTTGATGGCCTGCACGTCGGCGGCCGGCACCTGCGCTTCGATATTTTGGTATGGCATAACTTTTTGTTGGTAGTTTGAGTTTGTTCAATCCGCGCGAGCATTCAGGCTCGCGCCGTTTTTACTTCCCGACAAGTGTCACCACCCTAAACTCCAGTGGCTTGGGTGTGCTTCTACTTTTTCCCCCTCGCCGTGTCAATAGGCAAATAAAGGATTTCTTTGCGGCGCGTGGGGACAAATCGCCGGACTTGCCTGTCAACCTGTCCACTTGCCCGTGGTCAGGCAACCGTTGCGCCTGATGGTTTATCGGTCTGGGTGGGACTTTTGTGTCTTGACCGGAACCTCTAATGGGTGACCCGTTTACGTTTATGTGCAGGATTGCGCCCCGAGCGCCGGCGGCCCCTGCTATCAGTGGACGCGCAAGGTTCACGGTGACACCGTCGGCGTGGCCCTTTCGCGCGAACAGTATGAATGGTTGCGGTCGGCCATTGCTAACTGGCGGCAAGAGCAGCAGACGCTCAAGGAAATGCAACGGATGAGCCGCGAAGCTCTGTTTTCCACCGTGCCCCATCTGCCGCGCCGCAAACGACTGGGCAAAAAAGTGTTAGCCCTTAACTAAGCGCCATTCAGAACCGACACCTTTTCAAAACTGACCCACTTCTGTTGTGCGGGACACCGGTTTACTTGGCTTGTTCCCGGCCCGAACGCAGAAAGCGGTTAACGGAAGCTGCCGTAAACTTGAATCCCAACTGGTTCTCCCGCAGTTGTTGTGCATCGTGCAATTTCATCAGGGCGACCTCGCTTGGATCGATGCCAAGAGCTTTTACGTGTTGGAGCAAATGGTCATAGTCATCGAACCTCTGCACGAAATCTATCTTCCAGTCGATCAGATACCAACAGAGTCTCGTGCGATCGGGAATTTCGTAAGTATCACCCGCGAACTTATTGCGGGCTGTCATCGGATGGTTTTGGGTGATGATGATTCTGTCGTTCCACCAAACCTTAACGATTAGGCTGGGCACAAGGTTTTGGTTAATCGAAATGTTGCTTGCCGAGGTTTCGCCCAGAACCATTGGGCTACCCTTAAACTGTCCGGGGAGCAAAATTACGGTTTCACTAGACTCGTACATGCTGCAACTACACGTTGAAAGCGCAACCACTAGCCAGAGAGAAATGCCAGAGCGTTTCTTGATCATCTCCGCCTCCGGCCGCCATCATCTCCAGAACTGCAATCCTCAAACTTCGAACACGCATCAAAGCTATCCCGCCAGCTTGCAGTTAGAGGGTAAGGCGTCCCTCCCACGGGCGTGTACTCGTAGCCGAACGCGCCCGCCTGAGGCGCGCACGATTCGTTCTCACCGTTCAGCGGGACACCGGTTGGGTTCAGTTCAACGAAGGACATGCACGAGGGCGCTCGTTGCGACGAGCAATCCGCCGATTAGAAAAAGGGTAACCCCCCATTTACGAAAACGGTGAGAAACCGCGTCTTGGTAGAGGCGCTTTCTCCGTGGAAAACTTTTCTGATCCTCTGGACTAAGCGTTGGCAAATTCAACTCTTCGTTCCAATACTCAGGATTAGGGTAAATCCTTTTGATGACTCTGGCGGCAAAGAAATCAAAAATAAGCACACCAATTCCCAAGAACATCAAGCCACCACCGAAAGCTCCGAGTAGTTCCATAT
>Ga0315289_10006575_pt1 | contig 17067 bp, 16 predicted proteins | sample YL17G11_40_MG_FD_203452 | JGI IMG/M metagenome (GOLD analysis project Ga0315289, IMG submission 203452) | Sediment microbial communities from Yellowstone Lake, YNP, Wyoming, USA - YL17G11_40 | ecosystem: Environmental > Aquatic > Freshwater > Lake > Sediment | place: USA: Wyoming | collected... | reverse complement strand
AATCTAGTCAAAGTTCAGTTAGCTCCAAGTCATCAGTAAGTGAGGGAGGTAGTCAAAGTTCTCAATCTAGTCCAAGTAGTGTATCAAGTCCTTCTTCTATTTCGTCACTTTCGAGTGAAAGTAGTTCAAAATCTAGTCCTTCATCGGTGAGTTCAAAGTCATCAACTAGTTCAGTAAGTAGTCCTTCGTCATTATCAAGTCCAAGTTCAATTAGTTCTTTATCGTCTGAATCTAGTTCTAAATCAAGTCCTTCGTCAGTAAGTTCAGCGTCATCAAAAAGTAGTTTGAGTTCAGAAAGTTCAAGCAAATCCAGTCCAAGTAGTGTAAGTTCAGCAAGTAGTATTTCTAGTGAATCGAGTAGTAAAAGTTCACCATCTAGTTTGAGTTCTGCGTCTTCAGTTTCAAGTCCTAGTTCTTTATCTTCACCATCGAGTGAATCAAGTAGTAAATCGAGCCCAAGCTCACAAAGTTCAGTAAGTTCTCTTTCGTCAGAGAGTTCATCAAAATCATCTCCGAGCAGTACTAGTTCTCCTTCGTCAGTTAGTTCTAAATCATCTGAGTCTAGTCTGAGTTCCATTAGTTCATCATCTATTTCATCACCTAGCTCAGTATCTTCAGAGTCAAGTAGTAAAAGTTCAGTAAGTTCGATAAGTTCTAAGTCAAGTACAAGTAGTCTGTCGTCTCAAAGTTCAAAATCTAGTTCAAGTTCGATTAGTAGTAAGTCTAGTCCATCTAGTTTAAGTTCATCTGGTGATTTGATTGATGTTATTATTTTTAGTGATATTCAAGTTTTTATTTTTAGTTCTCAAATAAGTTCAGTAGCCATAGATAGAAATATAGAACACACTAAAACTGATTTTTATTTTAATAGTAATACACATCAGGTATTAATATCACATGATATTTTTATCTATCCTACTACAAGTTTCTTTTTATTTAATATTTTTGTTCATACTGCAACAAAGATAGAACCAGAGATTGAACAGACGTGTTATTTTGATTCTTATACTACTTCTAAGGAAGATTCTGATATAGGTGTCTATGTCTCTGATAAACCAGAAGATACAGATATTTTTACGAGTTCAGAACCAAGATGTAATCCTTGGCCTCCTCGAATGAAAGTTTTAAGGTAACTATGACAGTAAATTATTCACTTTTAGCCAGTGGTCAGTATATAATAGTAGAGTTAGATTCTCCTTTAACTACCAACCGCCAGTATACTATCACTCTACTGGCTGGTATATCTGGGGTTTATGATAGTGAAAACGTCCAGATGACTGAGGACTACTCCTTCTGGTTTACCTCTAAATATTGTCCATTATTTACCAGTGTAGGTAGAGTTAAACTTGAGGCTGGACCCGATGCAGAAAGTCTTGAAGATGATACTATCTATAGAATGATTCATAAAAACTCCATGGATGCTGTGGATATGTTTAATCTCGTGAATGGTACTTCTTATGCCTATGACTACTGGGGTTGTACCTGGCACGACGCCTTACAGGTCTTAAGACGTTATGTGGAATGTAAGACAGCCTATGATATATTAAACTTTGTAGAGATGGCTGGGAATGGTGACGAATTAAAAACTCTTGGTGATATGACTATAAAATATGGTCCTGGTTCTGGTTCTAAGAATAATCCAGATAAAAAGAAACAGTTATATGACTGTTGGAACCAGGCCTTTGCTGCTATCAGAGGTATAAAAACTGCAGTAAGAGGATATTATGATACTTCAAAATTATATACTCATCCAATAGCAAATTATACTAATAATAGAGTGGTTAAATTTGAAGGAGTAATATCAGATTTTAATAGAACTCCAGGAACTTATTACCGAAGAACAGTGTAAATAATATGTATATTTGTTACGTCTATGCGTTACTTGATGAAAATAGATATATCAATAAATAATTTTTGCCACAAAAATAATCTTAATGCTGGTCATATGTGCCAAGTTTTAAAAGAAAACGAAAAACATCATAAAGGTTGGAGAATTTTTAAAATAAAGGATTCTAATGTCAATAATAAATTTTAAAGATTATTCTATTAGTACTAATACCATGCTCTTTGGTAGTTTATCTACGAGTGATAGTATTAATCTTCGGGATGAACTCCATTGGATACTATTTGGTACAGGTTCTAAGAGACCTCTGGGACACTGGATTGCTTATAGAAGATTTTCTACGACTCATTCTCAGTATTGGAATGAGGCGACAAAAGAAGGCGTTGGTGGTCCCCCTTTTACTTATATAGATACTCCCCTTAAAACCCGTCGAGTTCCTATGCAAAAAAAAGGTGACCAGTTAATACCTCTGAAACCTGGTGCCGACATCGAAGATGTATATACTTACTATTTTGAATATAACGTTAATCCAAAGGTAGGGGATAGTATATTCGAATTAGAACTGGAAAACCATCTGGTGACATTATCTTCAAATATCTCGTCTTCTTATTATATTGGTAATATTACTTATCGAGAAAGTTATCTTATTAAAAGAGTCCACGATTATAGGTTAGAAAATGGTGCAATTCAATATTGGATGGCCATAGCCGAGAGGGACCAGGTTAGATACTAATGAATATATTTAATACCATCAAAAAAGACGCTCCGGACTTTTCTTTCATAATACTGGAAAATAAATCTACGGACCAGGGATTGGGTGTCGTCCAGTTTGATTCCTCATCCCAAAGATTAAAGTCCGTGGGTACTATCCATACTACTCTTGAGATGAATAATCTGATGTCTACCGCCCTGGAGTTAATTAGTGGACCATCTCCTTCTGGTATTTATTTTGCTCCAGACTTTCCTGAGTTTTTACTTCCCTTAGATAATCCTGGTTATAAGGCCGCGCCACAGGTGGTTCCTAAAGTGATAACCTGGAGTAATGTAAGAAAAGAACCCGGCACAATGAGTGGTACTCCTTTTGCTGGGACACAAGAAATCAAACTCAGATTTAGAGAATATATTGCTATATTTGGTGATAGTTCTAAAAAGTTTATAATATCTACCAGTGATTCTACGATGGACACCGAGGCTGGTCTCATAGGTTTCATTAAAATAAAGGCCCAGGCCTTTGATAATTTAGTCCAATATAATATCTGGACCAAATCTAACTATGAGGCCGAATCTCTTATGGAATGGTTTGAAGAATTCATGGAAAATTATACAGGGATGTTCCGTGAGGCTGGGATTGTACAGATGTATATGAATAGGCGAGTCAGGGACGAAACCATGGTCCAGATGAAGAATGGATATCATGTACGTTCCGTCCTATACTATGTTAGAACAGAAAGAGTTAAAATAGAGACATTTTCTCCTATTAAGCGTATTAATCTGGATGTGACTGTCTCTACGCTGTTAAATACAGTAAATTCTTTAGATAATCAACTTATAACGGATAGTAATGCATATTATAATACTATAGTTAATAAGTGGGTTAATAAAAGTTAGTTTTTAAGTGGAGGAAAACGAATGGCTAGAGAACAAACAATACCATCGACTTCTACTTTCATACAGGATTTCGGTCTTAATGTTAGTCCTCCTCCTGCTGCAAGGAATCGTAAGGTAGTCGTTATTGGTACTGCTGAAGATGGTCCAATGTACGAACCAATCCTTATTGAGAAACCTGAAGATGCAGAGTTTGTATGGGGACGTTTAGGAAAGGGAGATCTTGTTCGTGGCATTTATGAATGTTGGGATGTACAGACTGGATATCCGACTGTAGTCGGTGTTAGAATTGGAACTGGTAAGACTGCCTCTCTCGAGATAGTTGAAAGTTCAGGTTCTGGTGATGATGCTCCCCAGTCAACTCCTGCCACGGCCATAAAGTTAGAAGCGCTATATCCTGGTCAGATTTATAACCAGATAACTGTTGGTTATAATGATAACCGAGATATTGCTATATATAATCCAAAGACAGGTCAAAGTACTGTCATTTCTGTTGATACAGAACATCCTAATAACACTAATGCCGACATTCATAATGTTGGTGAGTTAGTAGATGTCATTAATAGTGATAGAAACCTATCTTCTATAATGACAGCCAGTTATACGGAGTTAAATGCCGACTTTGAAGTGAAGGTCATATCCTCTGATGCTGGAGTATCTAAAAATGACGACACCGGAGTAGAAATTAGTCTTGAAGACGTACTACCCAGTGTTATTGAAACCTCTGGGTTTATGGTCACTACGGCCATCCGCAATGATGCAACCTCGACTAATAACCTGGTAACTTTAGATACAGTAGAGTCAGTAAGTTTCTCTCAGTGGGAACTTTTAGAGGCCAAAGGTAAGGTTACTAACCAGTTTGCTCTATTTCCTTTGGACGGCAAAGGCAATGCTCGTTGGGACACTATCCAGGCCCTAAAAGATTATAACAGTGATAGTCTCTATGTTAGTGACCCTTCTGGCGCAGTAGTTTCTGAATATTGTTATTCTTTAAACAAAGAATTGATGGATGACCTTCCTACGGAATCTGGTGGTTATTGGAGTGGTAGTACACCTACTAATACTCTTAAACTTACAGTACCTCTTTGTTTAGATGATAGTGAAGAATCTTCAAATAACCGGGTTGCTTCTGGTTATATAGTATCTAATTCAGACACTGGTGAAACCTATGCCAACTACTCAAGTACTTGGACTAATGTTACCTGTCAGGCCATAGATACTAAAGAAGTCGACGGAGAAGATGTAAGACCTTCTGGTCTTATCAAAGTCTATGTCTCAGATAATGAAGATATTAACGGCTACTGGCAGGAACTTACTTATAATACCTCTAGTGGTATTTATATGTCGAGTTATAGTGCCGGTGTTGCCACTTTCAGTATTGGTGCTTCAGCCAAGAACAACTCTAAGATGAGGGCATTGATAGATGCTGATGGTGTTATTGTTGGTGATAAGTTTGTTCGTGTTACGGCAAATACAGTTAAAGGTAAACTCTCAGAGGTAGAATCTCTACCTCAGTTGGAAGATGCTGGTTCAACGACCCTTTCTTCATATTTCGTCCGGGGTCAGGAAGTTCTTTTTAACAAGGCTCCTGAATTTAATATCGTAGTTAACTATGGTACCCGTATAACCTATGAGGTTGGTGCTAACGTAGATGTCTCAGACATCAACGAAGGTTATGTCAAATTCACGGACCCTGAACTTTTGCCTGGCCCCGGTGGTGGTAAGTTAGATTCAAGTAAATATTCTTACATAAGATTTAATTTTACTTTTATGCCTAACTTTCCTGCTATCACAAGTTCTGCCAAGAGTCTAAGTGGTGGAACCAATGGTGATGTTATTTCTAACAGTGATCGTTTCAAGGAACTTGAGAAAGCTTACGATAAACTTAGAAATTATAAAGCCAATGTCTGGTTACCGATGAGTGCTTATATTGATGCTACTGCTGAAAAATATAATCCAGTCACTGGATTAAAAGAAGTCATCAATGTAGGTTATCATTCTCAACTAGAAGATTTTCTGGAAGACCTCTCCATTAATTCTCTACAACCTCATGCTGTACTTGGAGTAACTCCCATGGCTACCACATCACAGGTTGTTAAAGATTTGTGGGTAGAGAAACTTACAGTGACAGACACTACCGACCCTACACGGGCTGCTAATGTCATGTCTCTCATCCAGAATAAGTTTATCTCTGTAGTAGCCTTTGACCCGATATTTATGAATATTGGTCGAGGACGTTCTTATACGGCCAATGGTCAGGCGGCCTACGCCGGTTATCTGGCGTCACTGCCTTATGATATCTCACCTCTCAATAAGGAAATTCCTGGGATTGGTACTTTAAGATATGACCTATCTATAGCCCAATACGAGGCCCTTAATGGGATGCGTTATGTCGTAATGAAGGACCGCGCTGGAAAGAACCCTGTAGTAGTAGAAGACGTTACCGGAGCGCCCTATGGGTCCGACTTCGTTAACTGGTCTACTTTCAGTATTACAGCAGAAGCCTCTGATAGAGTTAAGTCCGTGGCTGAATCATTCTTGGGAAAACCCAACAGTGTAGAACTACGGAACTCTATGGAACAAATGATATCGAATGCTCTACTCTCAATGAGTGGTCTAAGGGCCTTCGACTTCAGTATAACCTCCACACCTAACCAACAGGTACTGGGAGTTATAGAAATAGATTTAATCTTAGTACCAGTGTTTACTATCAAAAAGATACGTACTACTGTCAAACTAAGAAAGAATCTATCAACATCACGATAGTGAATAATGACTGGGGTGGTACCTTACTACCCCAGCCTCTAAAAGAAGGAGAAACTTAATCATGCCTAATGCGGGTTTCAAGAGTGTTTCCGCAGCCACGGACGCCCTTGAACAAACTTACAACTCATCTTCAGGATGCGACATCATCGCTACTATAGATGGAATTGTAATAGGAAACTTGAATGGTATTTCGTTTTCTACGACTAGAGAAAAAGCAAGTGTAAGTCACAGACTAAACAAATTATGGAAAAGATAGTTTATAAAAGAACTCCAAGAAAATGGACTAGTGAGAAGGTAGAATTCTTAAAGAAGAATTTTAAAAATATGGATTATCGAGAAATTTCAGACAATCTCGGTATGACATATAATGCCATATCTCATAAAACCCATAGTCTGAATCTTGATTCTAGGGATCTATGGACAGAAAAAGAAAATAACCTTATTAAAGATGAGTATTCATATAATCCAAATATATGGTCCTTACTTCCAAACCGATCCAGAGAAGCAATCTCAGTCCAGGCCCGAAAATTAGGTGTTCAACGAAGATGTGGAAATTATGATATTAATTTTCGTTTTTTTGAAAATTGGACTTCTGCATCGGCCTATGTAATTGGGTTTTTTCTTGCGGATGGTTGTGTTGAATCAAGAATAAATAGAATCTCATGTGAACTATCAATGAAAGATTACGACCATTTAATAAAAATTAGAAATCTTATGGATAGTAAAAATCCAATTTGTATTAAAAAAACAAGAAATTCTTGCGCATTATTTATTCATAATGCCAAAATGGTCTCAGATATAATACAAAAAGGAGTAATACCAAATAAGACAACTAGGGTTAGACTTCCGGAAATTCCTAACGAATATCTACGAGACGTTATTCGTGGATATTTTGATGGTGATGGAAGTATTTGGTTTGATAATGGTTATAAAAGAATCAGTTTTCTTGGAAACTTAGGTTTTATAATAGATATAGAGAAAATTATTAATAATCTTGGCTGTTCTAAAAAGATTCCAAGAATACATAATAAAGGTTCTGATAAATGTTATAATATAAAGTATAGTTCTAAGAATGACTTAGATAAAATCTTTCAATTTATGTATTATGATAATTGTTTTAGTCTAGTGCGAAAGACGGTGCTTGCCAGAGGAGTGATCCCTGGAAAAATTAATTCCACTCAAATCAGCCAAGTCATTAGTTTACCTAATGAGGAGCCTGAGCGTAAGACTGATAAAAATCAGATTAGCGCGCAGAGACTAAACGTGGAACTCTCGTAAGAGATGATGGTATAGTCCAATTCGTTAATTTACAAATGCCAATTTACACAATGGGAAGTGTTGATGCTGTATCATTCGGTCGTGGAAAGCGTTAGTAGACTAGCGCTTTTAAAATTCTGTAAATTGCTGGAAACTCCCTTCAGGGGACAATCAGCAGCCAAACCCGAGTAGAAATACTCTTGAAGGTTCAGAGACTATCTCGAAAGAGAGTAGGGTCTAAGTAGACTCGAAAAACAGAACAGTTGAAAAACTGGTGATATAGTCCGATCTTTATGGTAACATAAAGAGGATATATGGAAACGATATATCCGTAACATTAATGGGTCATGCAGGGTCAAATTGGCCCCTTTAAAGAGTAATCTTTATCGAATAACTTGCTTATTTCGGTGAAAGATATTATATTATATAATATACAATACCGACGGGTACGAAGAATAATTTTGATTCTTGCAAGCCCGCTAGAGACTTTTAAATAGGAAAAACAGAATGTTAGACCAAAAAGTAAAAGATATATTACAAGAGAACTTTGGTAAACTAAAGTATTCCGAGATTGCGCCATTAGTTGGACTTACTCCTCGAATGGTTAGATATCATTGCCGAAAAACTCTTAGATTACAATCATTAAGAAATCTTTCAGACTGGGTCCCAAATGAAATAACCATTATGAAAGAACATTATGAACATAATCCTAATATATATAAACTTTTACCTAATAGATCTAAACAGGCAATATGGTATAAGGCTTGGGAACTTGGACTAAAGTCCGACGGTAAAGGAGAGATAGAAGGTAATATCTTCTTCTTTAGGACTTGGTCAAAAGAAATGGCTTATATTCTCGGTTTGATTTGTTCTGATGGTAATGTATGTGGCGATGTCCTTACAATAGTCCAAAAGAATAAAGAATATCTAGAACAGATAGCCAAAATGATGGAATTCCATACACTTAAGATAGGAACTCGTATAGCTAAGTTAAATAATAAGGAATATGAACAGAATAGATTGGTTATACGTAATAGAATTTTAGTTGAAGACCTTAAAAAACTTGGTGTTATGGAACGAAAATCATTAAAACTTGGAAAAATCCCAGTTCCTGAAAAGTTTATGCCTAACTTTATACTTGGTTATTTTGATGGAGATGGATGTTTCACTTATAGTTTTGAAAAGAGAAATGGAAAAGTAAGACCTCATTGGGAACTGTTAGGAACTTATAATTTTCTTAATTGGATTCAAAACGAAATATCAAATCTTATCAAATTGCCAAATAGAAAAGTAAGAAAGAAATCCAAGAAAGATAAAATATCTATTTTAGCATATGGAAACCATTCACACATAAAAATACTTTGTGATTGGCTTTATAGGAATAATAGTTTTTATCTAATGCGGAAATATGATAAGTATCAGTCCTATTTAAGGATATACGACGAGCAACAATCCCGAGTATATAACACGCAAGTCCCCTCTATAGGAGGGTGAAGATATAGTCCCGTCCTAAGTCTAATAAAATCAATGACTTAACTGATGACAATGATATTCACAAATTTTGATCGTCATGCTTTATGGGATATAATGGATGGTAATTCCATCTCTAGTACTGATAAGAAACGTTATCAGTATTGGCGCAAGATTACAGATGTCCCAGCTGGCGGAAAGAGTTTACTGCTAGGCGGCAGAGATATCATAGACAACCTTTCAAGTTTAGGTTTAGAGTTAGCGAAACCCAACTACTCAGACCAGGTTCCGCCTCGGTAAGGGGCCTTAGAGGGGAAACTTTCTAAGCAAACTATGTAAATTCGGTGAACGTCTTAAATGATAACACCGAGCCAAACCTCGAAAGAGGAAGGTGTAGAGACTAAATAAGGTATAGTTAGAAACTTAAAAAAGGGAGAATTCCTTATGAAACCTTTTGATTTATCAAAGAAACAAATTACTTATAGTCTTTTTGGATTATTACTTGGTGATGGATGGATACAAAATCTAAGGACTGAAAGAAAAAATAAACAACTCGTAATACAACATTCTATGAAACAAGAAAAATATACAAGATGGTTAGAAAGTCTTTTTAAGATATGGGGTATCTATAGATATTCTCATTATAATCAAAAAAAGATGACTACCTTTGGCGAATTAGAATATTGTACAGTATGTAGTGATCTTTTAGGTTCAAGACATTTTTTAAAATATAATCGATTTTATGACAACGATTATCACAAAATAATGTCTGAATATATTTTAAAAAGAATTACTCCATTAGGTTTATTATTCTGGTTTTTAGATGATGGATATCTTACAATTAAAAAACGTGAATCATTGAGTAAAAAGACAAACCAAGATGATTGTTATAGGATTACAAGATTTGCAGGTCTTTCTACATATTCTTATTCTTATGAGAGTCATCTTAATGCACAAAAATTATTTAAAGAACGTTTTAATATAGATGTTAAAATTCATCATTTTACCAAAAATAATAAAATTTTCTATAAACTATATTTTAGTGCAGAAAATTTTCGAAAATTCTATGAGATTGTTCGACCATATATCTGTTATATTCCTGAAAATATGCAATATAAATTTGATATGAAATATAATCCTAATAGAGTGATAAATGTAAAAGGTGGTACTAAGAAAGCAGTTGATATTAATTTTACGAATTATAATATACCTTTACGCATAGCATCCAAAAAGGATGATGAGATAGTCCACTCCGTTCTAAATATCTCGAAAGAGACGGTATGATAGGTTCACCATTACGTTAACTGCAATGAATGAATATGGTAACATCTCTGTTATGCATATTCTTGGTGTGGAACTGATCAATGAAGGTTCAGGTGTTTCGATTGACGATATTGTTACCGAAAGTCAAATGACTTTTGTAGCTAGAGCTATTTTAGGTTGGAAACCTATTGCTAGACTATCCAAAGATGTAGATAGTGGCGTAGTCGGCGGTACTGGTATTATAGACCGTATAAATAGTCTAACTGCAATTCGTCAGGCTGAACTTGCTCAAGAAGTAAGTCAGTAATCTTCAAAATAGCCCTGCTTCACGGTGGGGCTTTCCCCTCTCCATGTCTATATTTAGCGACACCCTTAAAACCGTAGGTAAAAAAACAGGTATTACAGATATCTATGAAGGTACCAAGACTGGTAATATAGGTCAGATAGAGTATGGTATTAACAAACTCTCTCGAGGACCTACACCTTACTATGAAGATGCCATAGCAGATAAATTTAGTAAGTTTAATACTACCTTCAGTGGGACTGACTGTGCCTGTATAGCACAGTTAAATGATAAGATTGTAATGTTACCTAACGTCTCCAGTATCTCTTATTCTATATTCAGAGAGAAGGGTCCTGTGAGAGTGTTAGGCCGGTCTGGTGTAAAAGGTTATTGTGGAGGAACAAGAACTATAAGTGGTTCTATAGTATTTATAGTATTTAACCAGGCCCCTTTGTATGACCTATTAAAAGAATTTGTCGCCCCTAAAAATCCCCAGGATAGATATACTTCTCCAGTACCAGACCAACTACCTCCCATAGATTTAGTTATCTGGGGTGGTAATGAATATGGCCATAAAAGTTTAATGAGATTATTCGGGGTGGAATTTGTCCAGGAAGGTCAGGTCCAGAGTGTTAATGATATCTATACTGAAAATGTAACTCAGTATGTGGCCAGAGATATAGATGAACTATTACCTTATGATGATTTAGATGAGTTTAAAAATTCAATGTTCAAGAGAATGATGTCTGGTGCCTTCGTCGATAACTATCTTGGTAGTATGATGGATTATAAGTCCGATGTTGAAAGAAAACTCCAGGAGATAGATAATACCATCTATAAAATTAACCAGGAGAAGGGTAGAAAGAATATTGCTACACTTGGAATGATGGGTCTCTTTGGTAATAGAAATTTAAATGACGCCCTTAAGCAACAGATAGATTATAAAGCATCTTATTTAAAAGAACTGGACGGTATTAATAACCAGATATTAAAATATGAACAGAATGTCTATGGTTTTAATGCCCAACGAGGAGATAGTGTTGCTGGTAAGGACAATATGAAGGCTTCAACTCCCAGTAGAGGTTATTAATGGCCGGAATTTTCACTATAGGTGACACTATCAATCTTGGTCGGGAAAATTCTACCCTGACTAACCGCCGTAAAGCCATCAATAAAAGTTTTAACGAACAGTATAACCAACCCCAAAATCCTTTCACTGACGCCACCAGAGATAACTATCAGACCTATCCCTATGACTATTTCTGTGGTACCGATGCTAAAATCTTCTTTGGTGATATCTGGGTAGATGATATTATTACTATCCAGTATAACATTAACCAGACTAAGACACCTATCTATGGTTACGCCGACCAGGAATTTGCTGCGGTGGCTTTAGGCAATATAATAGTCCAAGGCACTTTGGCCATAGCTTTTAAAGAGACCGGTTATTTAAATGTCATCCAATATATGTTGGAAAATCAAAGAAATACCTCTACCAAGGCCTTAGGTTATAAACTAAAAAATATGAGGGAACAGAGTGCTAATAGAATGTCTAAATATGTCCCTGGTTTGACGGAAGGTCCTGATGTTAGGGAAGGTACTGGTCTATCTTATAGCGCCACAGGATCTCCACAGATTATCAGACAACAAGAGACCATAGAAAATATCTTAATGTCTAAGAAAGGTAATCTTGCGGCCGAAAGTCTAAGCAAGACCATTATAGGAGATACTTCTGAAAGAGACTTTGAAGACTTTGCTGAAGTTTTAGAAGACACTATCTGGGGTGATTCTAACGGAAAACCTTTTAGTCTTAAAAAGGGAATGTTAAAAAGAGCAGACGAGTTCGATTATATCTATAATCCTGCTACTGGTGCTCCTGCTGGAGTGAGAGTATCTAAAGGTCATGATTTTTCAGACTGTCTCAATATTCTAATAACCTTTGGTGATATTAATGACTATAGGGCTGAACATACTCTGGTGTCTTTAAATGATGTCCACTTTCAATCCCAGGGTATGATAGTAACTCCTACGGGAGATCCTATAGCTGAATCCTATAGTTTTTTTTGTAAGACCATCAATCAAAACCTTGGTACTAGTACGATAAAAATCGACCCTATAAAACTCGATGTAGGAGTAGATTATAAACTATCTAAATTAGAAGATATCACCCAGGTAGAAAATTTTCTTAAGGATAAAGATACTAACAATACTGTAATGATACAGTTTATAGCATCTATGTCTGATAGTGGTTGGTCTTCAGACTCTCAACGTTCCTTGGAAGTTCCTTTCATTAAAAGAAATACCACACCCTTTGCTGACCAGTTAATTGTTACCGTAGAACAGACTATCAATGACCCTACTAATAAAGTACAGACCAATAAGAAACAATATATTATAGAAGCCGCAGTAGTTAATAGTAATACCGAATCTAATGCTATAACAATGATTCTGGACCAGGGTATCACAGGTTCTTATACTTATAGGGTTATCTCTCCCTCCAGGAGCAACTTTTCCGCTGTCAGTGTTTTTACCAGGGAAGATATGTTTAAAGTTCCTACGGCGGAAGAACTAACCAAAGACTCAATACCTAGTAAATTGATGGCAGATAAAACAAGGTTAGATAGTGCTGTTAACGCCGCAGAAAAAGAACGTCAGACTATAGAAGATAAAATTACCTATGCAGGTACAGAAGATGAACAGGCAAAGATTAATAAGGAACAGAATAAATTTGATACAATGTTAGTTAAAGCTAATAAGGATAACCGTATTTCAGCCTATGAACAGTGGCAGTTAGATAGACAGAATAAAAAACTTGTAGATCTTCAGGTAAAAAAAGAGAATATTAGAGAGACAGGATTAGGACAACGAAGGTTGTCTCGTGGTGAAGATTTAGCATTAAGACAGAATATCAACGATCTTCAAGATAACGCCGCCAAACTTAATAGTTTAGCCGATGAATACCAGACACACAATGAAATAGTTAAAGACTATCTTGCTAAAGAACCACCCAGACCAGTCTCTACTGTGGTAGATACAGACAAGATAGCAAAGGCACTAGAACCAGTAAAGGTTGATATTCCTAAAGAAGACCAATATACTTATACTAACCAGGAGTTTGTTGGTCCTCCTTCTGAACAATCTATCAGTGTGGCTCAACAGATGAAACCAACTCCAGAAAAGACATCTCCTTTTTTTACGGCTGCCGAAATCAAGGAAATTAATCAGATGATAGATAAGATGGAGAATAAGAATAAAGGTCTTGCTGGAGAAAAAGGTTCTTCTTTTATAGGAAAACTTGTAGATAAAAAAATTGAGGATATTTTTAATAATACTACAATAACTCCTCCTATTAAGGGGGAAATGACATTAGAACAGATGTTAAGACTTAATCCACCAAAGCAAATAACAACATTAACTGCTACTAATCTAGCACATCAAAAAGATACTGTTGGTGGAAAAAGAGATACAACCCCTTATGAAAAAGGTAAGGTTCAAGCCAATGATTATGGGTCATACCAGGATTCTAATGGTCAATGGTATACAAAGGTTCCTATTAAAGGAACTATCACTAATGTAGGACCTACCTCGATTACTATCCAACCTGAGAACTATCCTGGTCCAATCACTCTAGCTCACATACAAAATCCTTATGGATTTTATTCGGCCCTGGAGAAAGCATATGGTCAAACCAATCCTGACTGGAAATATGCGAAGAAAGTTGTAATACCTGAAGGAAGTCCACCTATCGCATTCCCTGTATTACCAGGAGAGCGTCATCTTCACGTTCAAACACCAGTACCAGAACAAGAATATCCTATCCAGGGTTATTGGAGTGAGTCTGCTAAGAAAGCAAATATGGAGGTAGTAGAAAAATATCCTACTTCAAGACCCCCTACTGTCTCTGTTGGACGGGTAAATATTCCATTAACAACTAAATCCCTGGACCCTTATGTTATAGGATCTAAAAACGTTGGCGAGATCTGGAATAAACTTTTTCCTCATAAATAATTATACTACCTTATGAATCTAACCAAGGAGTTTTTATGTCAGTAGCACCAGAAGTCATCAGTGAATGGAAACAGAAGTATCCTTTCGTGTTTAAAACTATAATAAACTCAAAAGAGATATATTTCAGGTCTCTCTCCAGAGAAGATTATATAGGTATTTCCGCCAAACAAATCCAGAATCCAGACTTGGATTATGAGTTGGAGACCGTTAAGACCTGTCTTCTTAATGGTCTGGATGAGGCCGAACTTAAAGGAAAGTCTGGGATAGTCACTGTATTGTCAGAACAAATCATGATTAAGTCTGGTTTTCAGGCAATCGAGGTAGAAGAAGTTTAAGGTCTAAGTTCTTTCTGTTCCTCTTAAGGCTTCGGTGGGTTCTTCAGGTCCTGTCCGGGGCCTTAGTTTTAAGGATTACAATGACGCGCAATACAAAACTTTATGATATCAAGATAGGTAGAAATATCTATACCTTCAGAGATTTAACTATCTTGGAACTTTCCTATCTTTCTAACATCAAAAATAAGTTCCGAAAGACTGAACTCGCCGGGCAGATGGTCTTACAGGACGTAGATATATCATTATTGAACTGGACTACTTTATCACAGATAGGTATGAAAGCATTAGAACTTAGTGATATTACCGACGATATTAAATTTGAACTGACCATTAAAGAGTTTCGCTCGAAGGTAAAAAATGACAGTACTCTTGCTTTGATTAGACATATCCTGGAAACCTTAAAAAACGAATCATTGTTAGAACTACTAAACCTCACGCATAGAGACCTTATAGAGTTAGGTTGTATATGTGAGTTAATCCAAGGGAAATCTATCTTTAAAGTTGGTCCTCAGTTAAAAAAAGGTATGAAGTTGGCTAGCCAAGAAGAAGTAAAAAGTCTTCAACAGAAGATGAAAGAACTCAACCAGCACCTAAAATAATATGGCTATCTATAACAGTCCTAACGACTACTACGACCCTTTTGAGAACGCTGAACCCCGTAATCCTGGGGTAATGAGTGTTCTTGCTAATACAGCCAAAACCTTTGCTATCTTTGGTGTAGCCAATATTATAGGTGTTGGTGCTACCAGATTTCTTAGTCGAAAAACGGCCACTTTTATAGCAAAAAATACTACTGGTAGGGCAGCAGAGATTGCTAAGTCCTTAAAAGAACCTACCTTAGGTGGTATATTAAAAAATACTGGTCCTGGTAAACAACTTAATGAACTTTTCAGAGAAAACACCTCAGGTATTAGACAGGCGTTAGAAGCCAGAAGGTCTATAGTAGCAGAAGCCACAAGACAGAATAGATTTAAAGGTGATATGGTAAGGGTAACCTCCGCCTTTAAAGACCTTAAAACTTTTACTGGTACCTTTGCTTCTCTATGGTCTAAGAGCGTCTGGGCAGGCGCAGGAGTGGCCTATGCCATAGATAACTTTGCTGGTCTCACAGGGATTCAAAAGAAACCTATATATGACATTCCTGGCCAGGCGGCTAACTTTGGAAAATGGATGCTCCAAAGCACCCTCTTTGGAACGCCCATAGGAGCCCTAGGACCGGCCATAAAGTTTGCCCGTGGCGCAGCCCTCCAAGGTATTAAAGGTGCCTTAGCTGGTCCCCCAGGACGTTCTGCGGCCAAGTATCTATCCAGGGTCGCACCAGGGTTACCTTTAGGACCAAAATCGGACCTACTTTTCACCAAAGAGGTGGTAGAACAAGCCCAAAACCATTACGAACAACGGTGGGCCTCAAGGGCCGTAAAGACGGTAAGTTTTGCTAATAAAACGGTAGAGGCCGCAGGACAGTTAAATGCTACTTTCAGACAGTTAGGTGAACACGTTAAGTCAGCCTGGAAGACAGAGAATACCTTTGTTAAACGTGTAAAAACTGGGGTTATTAATCCGGTAGTTTCGGCCATTAGAAATACCAAGGAACTTTTACTAAGTCGTGGAGATAATACCATACACTGGTCTCCGGCCACTACCCCTGGTTTAACAGAGTTTGAGTTTATAACTCATTTAGGGGTCAAGGCTGCCGCTAAACCCACAAGAACAAAATCTAGTCTTAAACCTATAATAGAATCTTTTGCTGCCGCCAGAAATAATCAAAACAAGGTTTCTATTATCAGTGAAATCTTTGGTTTTCAACCCTTACAGGTAAAACATGTTGTTAGTGGTAAAAGGGTAAAAGAAGTATTAGGTAATCTATCAAAATCTTATACCAAGGAAGAATCTACTCAGTTAATGAGACACGTCCTGAATGCCAGGGTCGGACCTCACATCTATAAACCTCATGGTAGTAATATTAAAGGTGGTGGAGTTGATTTATCTTTTATGGACCCGATGACTGCCTTCCATAGAGCAGCAGCGAACATTTTAGGTATTAAATTTAATATTCCACTTACTGGCGCGACGATGGACCTTGGTAGTGTAACTCATTTAACCACAGCATTGGCACAGCCTCCTAAGTTCGCTTTCTTTGAAAAAGACCCTCATATTCCTATTCAAGACCGTCAGGGAGGAGTACCAACTCCTGGAGAGATAGTAGATAAAGAAGGTACCTATTTCTTTCTGGATGG